>Ga0209483_1002295_pt1 | contig 13520 bp, 11 predicted proteins | sample NGEPerA_FD_184508 | JGI IMG/M metagenome (GOLD analysis project Ga0209483, IMG submission 184508) | Arctic peat soil microbial communities from the Barrow Environmental Observatory site, Barrow, Alaska, USA - NGEE PermafrostL2-A... | ecosystem: Environmental > Terrestrial > Soil > Wetlands >... | reverse complement strand
TGTGGGCGGTGGCGCCTGCAGCGACGGCATCCGGCAGCAACGGCGATGCTAGCCTGTTCGACAATCGCAAGGTAAAGATCGACACCAGTCTCGAAGGGCTCACTGGACTTGTGAAGGGCACTCCACCGGTATGGCTCGCGGAAGGACTGCGGCAGATTGATGAACACCTAGACGAGTACGAGAGCGATTGCCGCAGCGAGAGCGGCGTGGAGGGCGCGCAAAAGCTCGCGCCAATTTACCGGCAGACGCTGGAACTTTATGCGAAGGTGAAAGGCTCCGATCTGGATGCCGAGGCCAAGGCCGGGTTGGAGTTGGAACTGGGCGCAAAGATCGAACAGTTTCAATCGGCGCTGAAGGATTTGTTGGGGCTGGACCTGGTGGCCATTACCTCCTCGGGCGCCAGCGACCGCAGCGGCCCTTTTGGCGGTGGCACGGATGAAACTCGGCGCAGCGTGTCTCCGGGCGAGGAGTTTCGCGTGCGCGTGCACGCGGCGCAAGCTGCGGGCGAAGCGCGGCTGGCCCGGGTCTGGCTCGATAGCCAAAGCGGTTCGCCCTGGACGGCGGAGGATACAGGCGGGGCGATTGATCCAGCGGCGGCTGTGAGCGACCGGCTCTTCCGCGTCAAGGCGGCCGAGGATGCCGTACCTACAGCGCCTTTCTTCACCAGACCCTCAATCGAGCAGACTTACTACAACATTTCCAACCAGGCATGGCGCAATCGCTCCTTCGCGCCGTGGCCACTGGCTGCGTGGGCGGAGTTCACGTTTGACGGCCTGCCGATCCGCCTGGGCCAGGTGGTACAAACGCTGCAGCGTGTCACCGGGCCGGGCGGAATCTATGAGCCCCTCGTAGTGACACCGGCAATCGGTGTGCGCATGGAGCCGGAGGCGCGAATCCTGCCGCTCGAAGGTTCGAAGCTGCCCGTGAAGGTGACAGTCCACGCGCAAGCCGCGGCCGAGGGAACAGTGACGCTGAAGCTGCCGGAAGGCTGGCGCGCAGAGCCGGCCACGGCGCAGTTCCATTTGAAGAGCGCCGGTGAATCGGAGCCGCTGATGTTTTCCGTTACGACCGACGGAGCAGCAGCGGGCGTTTACAACGTGGATGCGATTGCGCAGTCGGGCGGACGAAGCTACCAGACGGGCTGGCGAAGCATAGGCTACGCTGGTTTGCTGCCATACAACCAGTACAAGCCTGCCGAATTGAAAGCGCGCAAGGTGGACGTGAAGCTGGCGCCGGGCTTGCGGGTGGGTTACGTGATGGGACCCGGCGATTTGGTTCCGGAAGCGATTGAGGAACTTGGCATTGTGCCCCACGTGCTGAACCAGGGGGAGCTTGGTTCAGGCGACTTTTCCGCATTCAATGTTCTGGTGATCGGAATTCGCGCTTACTCCACGCTGCCTGAGCTGGCCGCAATCCAGCCGCAGCTCGATGAGTTTGTGCGCCACGGAGGAACGCTGATTGTCCAGTACCAGAGCGAAACCTTCCCTGCCCCGCTTCCGCTGGGGATGGGCCGCGTCCCCGAGCGTGTTGTGGATGAGCAGTCGCCGGTGAAGCTGCTGAACTCTGACAATGCGCTGCTGAACTGGCCCAACAAGATCACCCCTGCAGATTTCGACGGATGGGTTGAAGAGCGCGGCCACTCGTTTCTTGATTCGTGGGACCCAGGTTACACGGCGCTGACCGAAACCGCCGATGCAGGCCAGGATCCGCAACGCGGCGGGTTACTTGTAACTCATCCAGGCAAGGGAACCTATATCTATGTTGCCTATGCTTTGTATCGGCAGCTACCCGAGTTAGTGCCCGGCTCTTACCGGATTCTGGCTAACATGTTAAGTGCGGGCAAGAGCGCGGCAAAGTAGAACAACGCTCTCAACGGCAATATCCATGGGCCTTCAAGGCGTTCAAATACTATTTTGAGCGCCAGTAGTTCTATTGTTAAAAATGGATAAATTCGCATGCCTCTGCTATGCAAACGTGTAAGGCCTTATAACTTCATTAAAAATTCGCGAATTCGTCATATATTCATCTACCTCTGCGACTCTTGGATTCGGGACCCGGAGAAGTACTACGCGTGTGCGAGTTTTTTCGCCGGCTATCCCTGTTCCTTCTGCTTGCCGATTGGTACGTTACAAGGCTTCATCTGGCACGATTCGGGAGTGCGGGAACACTGTGCGTTCGACGAGCAAGCCGACGCAGTCACGACCCAACTTGATTTCGAGAGGACATAAGAGGCCCCATGAACTTCAGACACAAAACTGTTGCCGCCGGAATATTGGCAGCCAGCCTCGTTGTTTCTTACGCCTACGCCAGCGACCCAACCCCGCCGGCTAAAAAGCACGCTGCAACCAGGAAAGCCAAAGCGCCTGCGGGACCCACGGTCGAGGAACAGATTCAGTCGCTGCGCCAGGAGTTTCAGGGGCAGATCGACAGCTTGAAGAGCAGCCTGGCCGAGAAGGATGCGCATGTAAAGCAGGCGCAACAGGCTGCGATCGATGCACAAGCGGCTGCCGCCAAGGCCCAGGCTGCGGCCGATGCGCAACAGCAGGCGGTCAACGAAAATGCCGCTGCCGCGACGACGTTGAAGGCCACAGTGGAAGACATGAGAAATGTGAACGCCATCGCCGTCGGCTCCATCACCGACGAAACCGCCGCCATCAAGAAGGCCATCGCAAATCCGGATGTAATCAACTTCAAGGGTGTCACGATCTCGCCCACCGGAAGTTTCCTGGCCGCCGAAACAGTGTGGCGCCAGGGTGCCACCGGCGGCGACATCAACACGCCATTCACAGGTGTCCCGCTTGCAAATTCCGACGCATCGCAATTGAGCGAGTTTTACGGTTCCGGCCGCCAGTCGCGCATCGCAATAAAAGCAATCGGCAAATTGCCCAGTATGACTCTGTCCGGCTACTACGAACTGGATTGGTTGAGTGCCGGTGTAACTTCCAACAACAACCAGAGCAACAGCTACACGCTGCGTCAGCGCCAATTGTGGGCTGATGCGCTGTTGAATTCCGGATGGGACTTTTCGGGCGGTCAGGGCTGGTCGTTGGCCACAGAGACCACGGCAGGCCTCACCAGGGGAACCGAGATTCTGCCGTCGACCATCGACGCGCAGTACGAAGCCGGCTTCGTCTGGACACGTCAATACAGTTTCCGCGTTTCAAAGGCCTTCAACAAGAAGTTCTTCATCGGCGCCTCCGCCGAGAATGCTGAAACGCTAAATCCCGCCGGCTCTAACCTGCCCACCAATGTTTTGCTGGGTTCGGGAGGAACTGGTGGCGGCCTCTACAACCTCAATGCCAACTACTCGTTTAATTACGCTCCGGACATTATTGTCAAAGTGGCGCTGGAACCGGGATGGGGACACTGGGAACTGATCGGTATCCAGCGCACCTTCCGTGACCGCATCTATCCCAACGCGCCTTCCTCTGCTGCCGGCGCTTACAACGACAAAGAGATGGGCGCAGGAATCGGTGGCGGCTTCCGCGCGCCGTTGGCCAACAAGAAAGTCACAATCGGCCTCAAGGGCTTGTGGGGCCAGGGCGTCGGCCGCTACGGCTCATCCACCATTGCCGACGCAACAATTCGGCCCAATGGTCAACTGTCTCCCCTGCATGGCTTTTCGGCTCTCAGCACCATCGAGCTGAATCCCACTCCCCGCCTGAACATGTACTTCAACTACGGCGCCGACTACATCGATCGCGACTATGTGCTTAACGGAGCAACCCAGGTTGGCTACGGTGCAAGAAGCACGAATATGTCCGGCTGCACTGTCGAACCTGTTTCAACCGCATCGATTCCCGCCGCTGCCCCCATCGCCCCATCCAACTGCGGCAACAACAACAAGGATGTGCAGGAGTTCACGGCCGGCTACTGGTACAACATCTACAACGGGCCAAAGGGCCGCCTGCGTCAGGGCCTGCAATACAGCTGGTTCGAGCGCGATCTCTGGTCAGGTGCGGGTGGCACCACAAATCCCGGTGGCGGCGCGCATGGAACCGACAACATGGTTTGGACGTCCCTGCGCTACTACCTGCCATAAACCCCGGACCTTCGGCTCCGGCACACAAAAAGAGGGGCAGTCCGCGATGCGGGCTGCCCCTTCGGTATTTCCGGCGTGCAGAGATTTACTCCGCTGCGGCTTCAACAGCCTTGGTCGTCGCTACGGTCCAATCGGGCGCGCCCACCTTGAAGCGTGCAAAGCGGCGCACGGTGATGTTCTCGCCCAGTTTGCCAACCTTCTGCGCAATCAGCTCCTTGATGCTGATGGCCTGGTCCTTGATAAAGGGCTGCTCGAGCAGACAAACCTCTTCGTAGAACTTCGCCATCTTGCCGTCGACAATCTTCTCGATGACCGGAGCCGGCTTGCCGGTGGCAGCGGCCTGGGCGCGAAAGATATCCTTTTCGCGCTCGAGATCTTCAGGAGTGACGTCCTCGGGCTTTACGTAGCGAGGATCGCTGGCCGCGATGTGCATAGCGATGTCCTTGAGCAGTTCCTGGAAGTCCTCGGTGCGCGCCACAAAGTCGCTCTCGCAGTTCACTTCAATGAGTACGCCCAGCTTGCCACCGGCATGGATGTACGGGTAAACCGAGCCATCGTTGGTGGTACGCGAAGCCTTCTTCTGCGCCGAGGCCATGCCCCGCTTGCGCAGCACCACAAACGCGTCCTCGATATTTCCCTTGGTTTCCTGCAACGCCTTGAGGCAATCGCCCATGGGCGCGCCGGACTTTTCGCGCAGCTCTTTCACAAGCTTGGCATCAATCTTTTCACTCACTGTCATAATCTCTCTCTTCCCGGCGCCTTTTGCTAACTTGGAGCCAGTTTTATTTGGGTTCACGCCGATGAATTTCCGGCAAAAGAAAAGCGTGGCACCTGAACCGGGCGGCCACGCTCGTCTCAGTTTGCGCACTTGCGTGCGCAGCAATGATTAAAGAGCGCCCTCGGCCGCTTCGGCCTCGTCCAGTGCCGCAACCGCGGCAGGCGCCTTGCGAATCCCAGGGCCCAGAACCGCATTCAGGTCCAATTCCTCGGCTTCGGCAGGAGCGGCTTCTTCGGCCACGGCCTCAGCTTCGGCAGGCACCGGCATCTCGTCGGCAAATGCCTTGTCGCCCACCAGATTCACGCCCTCGGCCGCAGAGTCGGCGATCTTCGAGGTGAACAGGCGAATGGCGCGCAGTGCGTCGTCGTTGCCGGGAATCACGTAATCCACCACCGTGGGGTCGCAGTTGGTATCAACCACGGCGACAACCGGAATGCCAAGCTTGCGCGCTTCCTTCACGGCAATCGCCTCGTTGTTCGAGTCGACGATGAACAGCGCGTCCGGCAGACGCTTCATGCTCTTGATACCGGCGAGATTGGCCTGCAGGTGCTTGCGCTCCCGCTCCAGCTTGATGACTTCCTTCTTGGTGAGCAGCTCGTAACGGCCGTCCGTAGCCATGTCGTCCAATTCCTGAAGGCGCTTCACCGACTTCTGCACGGTCACCCAGTTGGTGAGCAGCCCGCCCAGCCAGCGCTGGTTGATGTAGGGCATGCCCGCGCGAGTGGCTTCTTCGGCCACCGCATCCTGTGCCTGGCGCTTGGTGCCGACGAAAAGAATCGTCTTGCCTCCCGCGCACAGCTCTGTGACAAACTTCGACGCGTCCTTGAACAGCTTCAGCGTCTTCTGCAGATCGATGATGTAGATCCCGTTGCGCTCGCCGAAGATGTATTCCTTCATCTTGGGATTCCAGCGCTTGGTCTGATGCCCGAAGTGAACACCTGCTTCGAGCAGCTCCTTCATTGTGATCGTGGCCAAGAGGCCTCCTTTGTGGATTGCATCCGGACTGGTGATACCGGTGTCCGGATTGAAACCCGCTTTCGCGGGGGATTTGGTACCGAGGGACTAGGGACTAGGTTTCCGGAATTGCACGGATTCTTTAGTCCCTTAGTCCCTAGTCCCTTAGTCCCTGCAAGCGCTCTAGCGCTTGCTGAATTGGAACCGCTTGCGGGCGCCCTTCTGGCCGTACTTCTTGCGTTCCTTCTGGCGCGCGTCGCGAGTCATCAGTCCTTCAGCCTTGAGCAGCTTGCGCAGCTCCGGGTTGAACTCAACCAGGGCGCGGGCAATGCCCATCTTCACAGCATCGGCCTGGGCGGCTACGCCGCCGCTCTTGACGGTGGTAACAACGTCGAAGGAGCTGGCCAGCTCGGCCACAACCAGCGTCCGCTTGGCGGCTACACGCTGCTGCTCGGTGACGAAGTACTCTTCAAAAGCCTTGCCGTTAACCTTCCACTCGCCCGTGCCGGGACGAAGAAAGACGCGCGCGATCGCCGACTTGCGCCGCCCCGTCCCGTAATACTGAACCAGATCTGCCATTCTCTGCTCTCTCCGCCAGATTCACTCCGGCCAAAACCCTTGTCCCTAGGTCCCGTAGTCCCTGCTCTTACGAAATTTCCAACGCCACCGGCATCTGCGCCTGGTGGGGATGCTTGTCGCCGCGATAGACCTTCAGCTTGGTGGCCATCTGGCGGCCCATCTTGCTCTTGGGAAGCATGCCCTTGATGGCTTGCTCCAGAATCATCTCCGGCTTGCGGTTCAGGAGGCGCGTGTACGACTCCTCGCGCAGCCCGCCGGGGAAACCGGTGTAGCGGCGATAGAGCTTGCTGTCGGCCTTGAGGCCGGTCACCCGCACCTTCTCCGCGTTGATCACGATCACGTGGTCGCCGGTGTCAATGTAGGGCACGTACTGGGGATTCAGCTTGCCGCTCAGCACATCGGCAGCCTTGGTGGCCAGCCGCCCCAGCGTCTTGCCGCTGGCATCAATCACAAAAAACTTGCGGACAACATCTTTGCCGCTCGGAACAAAGGTACCCATCTCACTCCTGCCTTCAAAAAACGGACACAAAACACATTCGCCCACGCTCAAAAGCGCAAGGGCCTGAATTCTACCCACTGCCAAACAAATCTGTTCGGGTGAGGACTGCTCGAGTTGGCCCCTTGAAGGGCTCTGGCTTAGCTGAACAGAATCAACGTCCAGCGGCCTGTGACCTGTTGCAGGCGAATCCCCCTCAGGGGTATCCGTCAGCCGAGTCCGGGTGAGTACACACAGACCCCAGGCGCAACACCGCGCAAGGTCTTCAGAATACCCGAAATGGGGGCAGGAGTCAACGAAAAGTGGGGTGGAAAACCTTATTGGCGAGCCCGAAAAGCGGGTGCGCATCGTGTTTTGCGGTCTCTCCTGCCTCCGATTCGTTTACGATGAGTGATCGCCGCGCGCCGGGCTGCGCCAGCTTCCCTTCCATGGTATTTCGTCTCTGACATCAACCAAGGCCAATCTGCACTGAAGATAGGTCTGCCAACCCCGTCGTCCGAAAGAGGATTGCACGATGAAGACTCCCGGATTGTTTGACCTGACCGGCCGGGTGGCCGTCGTGACTGGTGGCAATGGCGGAATCGGCCGCGGAATTGCCCTCGGATTAGCCCAGGCCGGGGCTGCCGTCGCCGTGCTCGGTCGAAACGATGAAAAGAACCAGCGTGTGCTTTCAGAACTGAAGTCCATCGGCGTCCCATCGATTGCCATGAAGGTTGATCTGACTGATCGCGCTGCCTTGGAACCCGCGTTGAACAAGGTCGTCAGCGAACTCGGCGGCATCGACATCCTGGTGAACAACGCCGGCAATGTGTCGCTGAGCGGAGGCGTGCTGAACGAGAAGCCTGAAGACTGGGACAACGTAATCGAGACGCAGCTCAATGCGGTTTTCCTTCTCTCCAAGCTTGCTGCCCCATTCATGATCAGCCGCAAAGGCGGAAAGATCATCAACATCGGCAGCATGTATTCATTCTTTGGATCGGCGCTCATCCCCTCTTACAGCGCGGCCAAGGGCGCGATCATCCAACTGACCAAATCAATGGCCATTGAACTCGCCCCGCACAACATTCAAGTCAATGCGATTGCTCCAGGTTGGATTGAAACTGAAATGACGGCGCCGGTACACTCCATGCCCCTGCTGTATGACGAGATCATTTTGCGGACACCAGCCGGTCGTATGGGCGAACCGGAGGAAATTGCCGGGACAGCCGTCTACCTCGCCTCGCGGGCTTCCGACTTCGTTACCGGCGATACAATTCGTGTCGATGGCGGTTTTGCAATCCGATGAAATCTGTCACTAACCAAACATCAAATCGATCTTCTTCATCGGAAGAAAAAGCCGGTTTGGTTGCGTGGCAAACGGAGTGAATTCGTACTTGATGTAAAACTCCCGGGCGCCTTCCTTGGCGTCCACAACGACCGCCCAGGAGGAGACCAGTTGTGAGGCTTGCCATGCCTTGTAAAGTGCATCCGTGAGCATCAACTCTCCAAGGCGGTTTCCTTGTAGAGACACATCCATTCCCATGCGTCCAATGAGCGTTGCGCCAATGGGGCGCTGAGGCAGCTTTTTTGCGAGACGCGCCGGTAGATCCACGCTCAGGATCGAAATCGGCGAAAGCGTGTAGAAGCCGGCCACGGATTTGCCATCATTGGTCAGAACAAAAGCATTCGCCGTCTTTCGGCTCACATCCTGTCGAATGGGATCGCCGCGAAAGTAATTATCGAGGGCTTCGACCCCACACGAGAAAGCCGCCCGGTCATGCTGCTCGCCGAGCGGCTCAAAATAATAGCCAGGCTGGTCTTTCGTGCTCATCGTTGCAACTGGCTTTCCTTGTAACGTTTCGCCGCCTCAGTGAGCCGCGACCCGAGCAAGGGCGGATTCATCAATGCCTCGGCAAAGAGTTCCGCATCCGGTTGTTCGAGAGTCCATGTTTCATACTCACGAATCGTTCTCTGAGCGTTCTCAAGGGCATGTTGAATGATGAAGTCCGTAACCGTTAGCCCCTTGATATAGGCAGCCTTTTCAATCGACGCCTTTTGCTGAGGACGTAGCCGTATGTCAATCCGTTCGCGAGTCTTACGCGCTGCTTCTTTCGGCATCTGGGCGGTAGGGATGGCCATATTTCCTCCTCATTTCTCATCCTGAAGACCTGTACGGACAACCTCCGTACAGAAGAAGTGTATCACATATCTCGTTCACGTCGCGTTTGCTGCCCTACTGCACCCCAAGACTCCTCTTCAGCGGATGCGCCTCCGTATTGAAAATCACCTTGTCGAACTCCAGCGTCGACTCCGGCGCAAATAGCAGATACAGATACTTCATCGTCTCCGCAAAAAAGAAGCTCTCCATCGAATCAGCCTTCGCCTTGGTCTGCACATTGTCGAGCGCTGCGTAGGCATCATCCGTCCGGCAGTACTTCACCAGTGAGTTGTAATACGTGACTCCCATGGCAAGGTACTTGGCGTCGTGCGTGTAGTGGTAGAGATAGTAGGTTGACTCGATGATCTCCGGGCGCAGCGGGTAACCCGGCGAAACAATCTTCATCGTGGAGTAATCCAGCCGCTCCGGCTCGATGCCCGCAATCATCCACATCCTGAAGCTCGAGTCTTGCAATTGCTTCGCGCGTTGCAGATCGCTCCCCAGCGCCAGCACGGCGGGATAGAACGCATCGAGCGAGCCGTAAAGCGAATGGGTGCGTGCGCCGGTGTTCATGTCGGCCTGGCCGTACCAAAGGCCGTCAGGCTCAAAATCGGCGAGATACTTGTCGATGGCCACCTCGCTCGAGCGCCACATCTGCTCGCAATCCTTGTCTCCGAAGAGGATCGACGCCTTGAGCAGGTACTCATAATAGGAGTCGATGCCGCCCATAATGCCCGCAGTCGGGTTGGTCCAGGCGCCGGTTTCCACATCAATCTCCGACCCGACCAGCCCAATGTGCGAACGCCGTTTGTACAACTCCACGATGGAGCGCTTGGCCTTGTCGTAATACACCGGTTTGCCGGTCAGCCGCGAAAGCATGCCGAATTCAAGCAGCAGGCTGCCGATCTCCGCGGGATTGCTCTTGTTGCCGCGGACCGCGCCGGTCCTCAAATTCACATACTCATATGGCATGCCAGTTGGTGAGTCGAACATCGGCAACATGCGCCGGCCCAGCTCGTCGGCCAGTTCCAGCAGGCGTTTGTCGCCGGTCATCTCGTAGCAGGAGATGAGGCTGCCCAGCAGGCGGATTGTGATTTCGAAATCCTTGACGTAGATGTCCTGGTCGAGATTGAGCTGGGTGTCAATCAGTTTGCGCGCCTCGTCCGCCTGCTCCGTCAGCCCCATGAGCGTCAACGTATCCAGCGCGTCGATGGGCGTCATCAGCAGCGTGTGGCCAGGGCCGTACCAGTCAAAGGGCTGCTTGGTGAGCGGCTTCAGCGAGTCGTGCCCCCAGGCATATTGCTTGTAGCCGTTCCAGGCGTGCAGCGTTTCCGTGCGAACGCGCGCCGCCACTTCGGCCTTCTCCGCATCGGTCATGGTGAAGGCTGGCTTCGCTGCCTGCGAAGTTAATGGAGTAGTTGCGGGAGCATTCTGCGCAATGGCAGCAGGCAGCAGGAGGAAAGCGGAGGCAAGAAGAATCGCAGGAGTTCGCATCGCAACCATTGTAGGACCGCGGGGGATGGAGACTTCAGGTAAACGTTATCTTGACATCGGGCCGCTGTTTGAACTAGCTTCGAGGCGTCCAATCTGAAGGGATTCTGCCGATGAAAAACCCATTCTCCCGCCGTACATTTATTGCCTCCGCCGCAGCCACCATGATTCCGCCCGCGATTGCCGGCGCCAGGCAGGGAACAGCGGGGCTGCTCTCGATGCTTTCTGGAGCGCCTCAGCCGCCAGCCTCGCAGCACGAAAACTGGAAAGATGCCGGCGTCATCGACCTCTCCAGTTCCCCGTTCGCGAAGCTGAAAACAGTACCGGTAAGAGCGGTCACCATTCAAGACGGATTCTGGTCGCAGCGGCGAAAGACAAATCTGAACTCCAGCATCCCGGGGATGCACGATCAGCTGCTGACCCATGGGCGGATGGACAACTTCCTGAGGCTGACGGGCAAATCCGCCGCGCCGCAAAAGGGCCCCGTCTACTCGGACTCGGATATCTACAAGTGGGCCGAGGCCGTCGGCTTCGCGCTGCAGACCGCCGACCAGCCACAACTGCGCGAGACCACCTCCGCAATGATTCGCGACGTGGTTGCGACACAGGAGCCGAGCGGATATCTCAACACCTACTACCAGGACGACCGCAAGCCGCTGCGCATGCGGTACGACACGCAGACCACCGGTCACGAGTTATATTGCATCGGCCACATGCTGCAGGGGGCCATCGCTTTATATCGTGCCAATGGAGACCGCACCCTGCTCGACGCGGCAATCCGCTTCGTTGACGGGTTCCTGCTTCCCAACTACGGACCGGGGCCAAATCAGAAAGGAATCGTTGCCGGCCATCCGGAGATCGAGATGGCTCTCGTCGAACTCTATCGCACCACCGGCAACAAGAAGTACCTTGAGCTCGCGGGCTACATTCTCCACGGCGACGCGCGCATTCCTCTACGCCCGCAACAGATCGTCTACATGTACTGCGGCATTCCCTTCACCTCGCGCACCAAGCTTGAAGGACACGCGGTTCGCTCAATGTATGCCTGCTGCGGCGCCACGGATTACTACCTTGAGACCGGCGACAAGGAATACTGGAAGACTCTGAGCGCGCTGTGGGACGACCTGACGCAACATCAGCTCTACGTAACGGGAGGCGTGGGAGCGCGCGAGACCGGCGAAGCCTTTGGCGACCCCTACGAATTGCCGAATGCGCGCGCCTACGGCGAGAGCTGCGCCGCCATCGGCATGATGATGTGGAACTGGCGCATGCTTGCGGCCTCCGGCGAGGCGCGATTTACCGACGTAATCGAGCGCGCGCTTTACAACGGCATCAACTCCGGTATGTCGCTCGACGGCAACACCTACTGCTATCGCAATCCGCTGGCATTCGATCCTGCGGGGGATTCAAGCGATCGCCACGACCCGGAGGGCCGCATCCGCAATCCGTGGTACGACACAACATGCTGCCCTCCAAACCTGGAGCGCACCTTCGCATCGCTGCCCGGGTACTTCTACTCGACCAGCGCCGAGGGCGTATACGTCCATCTCTACGACAACTCCGAGATGAACTGGCACCTTCACGATGGAAACGGATTGAAGATTCTGCAGAAGACGAACTATCCGTGGAAAGGCCAGGTCAAACTCACTGTCAGCCCGGCAACGCCGGCGGAGTTTGCACTTTACCTGCGCATCCCCGGCTGGTCGGCGAAAAACAGCGTCAAGGTGAATGGAGCGCCAATCAGCGGCGCGCGGACTGGCGAGTACCTGACGGTCCGGCGCAAATGGTCGGCGAATGACATTGTCGAGATGGACTTCGACATGACGACGCACCTGCTCAAGGCCAACCCCGCTGTCAGCGAAGACCGCGGCAGGGTTGCGTTTCAGCGCGGACCTATCGTCTTCTGCATGGAGCAGCCAGACCAACTCGATCGCGCCGGCGCCGGAAACCTGTCGGGGTATGTCGCTCATCTCGGCGAGGACACGAAGGCAAACTTCGACGCCAACCTTCTCAACGGCGTAATGACCCTCGAGCACCCCGGAACGATCCGCCGCACAGCCGCCCATCCGGGACTCTACTTCCCTGCTTCAGAGGCCGTTGAGGCGAAGGAGATTCCAACCACGTTGAAACTGATTCCGTATTACGCATGGGCAAACCGCGGCCCCGCCGCAATGCAGGTCTGGATTCCGTACCTCCAGGTATAGCTTGGTGTCGAGCTCCACATAAAAGGCGAGTGCCCCAGCTTCGACGAGAAGAACTCGACGAAGCTGGGGCACTCTGATTTTCCTCAGCTAGAAGCTAGGAGCTGCTTTTCACGCCGCGTGTTCGGCTACCGAGCTAACCCGGAACCGCTTCATCTGGATCGAAAGCGTCTTCTCGATCTTGCGCAGGTCGCCACGCTCGGCGGGACCGGCAAATGTCGAAGCCACGCCATGAGCAGATGCGCGCCCGGTGCGGCCAACGCGATGAACGAAGTCTTCAGCTACCTTGGGCAGGTCGAAGTTGATCACGTGCGCCACGTTGGCCACGTCGATGCCGCGAGCGGCAACATCAGTGGCAACAAGTACGCGGTGATGACCCTCGGAGAAGCTGCGCAGGGCGGCGTTGCGTTGCGCCTGCGAACGGTCGCCGTGAATCTGCGTTGCCGACCAGCCTGAGCGAGCCAGGCGGCGAGCTACGCGGTCGGCGCCGTGCTTGGTGCGCACGAAGACCAGGAAGCTTCCCTTCTCGGAACCGAGCAGGTGCTCGAGCAACTCCTGCTTTTTGTCGGGTGCAACTTCAAAGGTGCGCAGCTCCACATTCTCAGCGGGCTTGAGCACCGAGCCGATTTCGACGCGGGCGGGGTTGTTGAGATACTTGCGCGCCACTTCCTTAACCGGGCCTTCGAGCGTGGCCGAGTAGCAGAGAGTCTGGCGAGTGGCTGGCAGCGTGGTCGCGATGCGGGCGATGGCGGGCTGGAAGCCCATGTCGAGCATGCGATCCACTTCGTCGAGAACCAGGATCTTTACCTGGTCGAGGCGGACGAGGCGGCGCTTGATGTAGT
>Ga0209483_1002294_pt1 | contig 13522 bp, 10 predicted proteins | sample NGEPerA_FD_184508 | JGI IMG/M metagenome (GOLD analysis project Ga0209483, IMG submission 184508) | Arctic peat soil microbial communities from the Barrow Environmental Observatory site, Barrow, Alaska, USA - NGEE PermafrostL2-A... | ecosystem: Environmental > Terrestrial > Soil > Wetlands >... | reverse complement strand
GCGTCAACCGACTCGACGCCTTGCAGCAGTTGTTCAACGGGAACCCGTGGATACCGACGGTGCCTCGGACTGCACACTGAACCCGACCCAGTCATCACGACCGATGGTCAGGACCTGAACAGTCACGCCTCAACTAACAATCTCCGCCTGGCCGGAGGTCACAGAGGTCATCGTCGACGTGGGTTACGCCGTGACCTCATGGAGCTCTCGATGGGACAACGCCACGCCGTGACCAAGAAGTTGGCCACCACCTACAAGCGTGGGACGCGGGTCGACAAGGCCCGGATCCTCGACGAGCTGGTGGAGCTGACCGATTGGCACCGGGATCACGCCAGGGCCGCCCTGCGAAGGGCAGGGACGGTCAAAGTGGTGAGGCCCCGGGCACCCCGGACCTCCAAGTTCACACCGACGGTGGTGGCCGCCCTGGCCGTCTGTTGGATGCTGACCCGCTGCCCGGCTGGCAAGCGGCTGGCCCCGATGCTGGCCGTCGTCGTGCCCCTCTATCGACGGGACGGGGACCTCGACCTGAGCGACGCTGAGGCCGCCCTCTTGGTGTCCATGAGTGCGGCCACCATCGACCGCCTGTTGGCGAACGAGCGGGCCGCCTTGGCATTTCGGGGGCGCTCCCACACCAAGCCCGGCACCTTGCTCAAGTCCCAGATCCCGGTCCGCACGTGGGCCGAGTGGAGCGAGGATCTGCCTGGGTTCGTGGAGATCGACCTGGTTGGTCACGAGGGCGGCAACTCGAGTGGCGAGTTCTGTTTCACCCTGACGGTTACTGACATCGCCACCGGATGGACCGTCAACCGATCGGTCAAGAACAAGGCGGCCATCTGGGTCTTCGAGGCCATCGAGCACGTGGTCGCCCAGTTCCCGTTCCCCATCCTCGGGATCGACTCGGACAACGGCAGTGAGTTCATCAACCACCACCTGTTGGCCTATTGCACCGAGCATCACATCACCTTCACCCGGTCCCGCCCGGGCAACAAGAACGACGGGTCCCATGTGGAGCAGAAGAACTGGACCCATGTGCGCGAGTTGGTCGGCTACCTGCGCTTCGACTCCGAGGCCGAGCTATCCCTCCTCAACCAGATCTGGGAGCTCGACCGGACCTTCACCAACCACCTGCTGGCCCAGCAGAAGATCGTCTTCAAGCAGCGCAACGGGGCCACGGTGACCAAGCGCTACGACACCGCCGCCACTCCCTTCGAGCGGGCCATGGCCAGGACCACGGTGGCGCCAGAGGACCACACGGCCCTCCAGGAGGCAATGGATGCCGTTCGACCCGGTGACCTCTACCGGGAGATCCGCCGCCTCACCACCCAGTTGGAACGCATCGCCCTGTCCAAGGCTCCAGCGCCGGTCAAACCGCCGGTGAACAGGGCCTTCAACCACCCACCCCAGGCGGAGGTTTTAGTTGAGGCAATGAATCAGGCTCCCGGCCGCTAGGCGGAGGTATTGACATGAGGCAACAGGAACCGAACTGTCACCAAGGAAACACCGAGAAATTACCTGCATGACAACAGTTTCTTCATGCTCGCGGCTACCGTTGTTCAGGTGCTAGACGTTTTGAAGCGGGTAGCCTGTGATTTGACTACGCATGACTGGTGGGCGCTGGCATATCCGCCGGCACGGCGCTGGGAGTGCGATCGGTGCGGCCAGATCGTCGAGGACGCGCCCACGCCGGTGGCGGATCGACGGCGCTTCCCCCGGGACCCGAGCCGGAAGGGGTCCGGCTCGGACCAGGTCTGACCTGTCGGGCCCGATGCCCCCCAGGTCACCGTGTGCCGGGCGTACCGCCAGGTGCGAGTCCGAGACCACCCGTGGCCCTCTGACGGCGACCACCTGGGTGGACACCGGTTGCCGCTGACCGAACGACCCGCCGGGGGGTCCGCCGAAACGGGCTTCCCGCCGCTGAGCTGCACGACCGCACCCTCCCGGTGCTTCCCGGGATCAGCCCCGTCCGGTGGGCGGTCGGGCCGGCGGGCCGACCGAGCCGGAGTCCCGTCCCCCGTGCCGTGACCCCTCCGGTCGGAGGCCGGCGTCGGCGGCCGTCTCTCGGCGACCACGGAATTAGGTCGCCCGGGGCCTCCAACGGGCACTCTTTGTAGTGGTGGCATTACTCTCCGACAGAATCCAAGAACTAGCCGGTTCATTTTGCCATTCGGACTTGTTCACATTGGACATTCCCGGTACTTTGATCCCACTGAAGGAAGGGGCCCTTCAGTTGGTGCGGCTTCCACCGACCGTTTCGGTACGGGGAAGGCGGCAAACAGGGGTTCCGTGTCGGAGGAGGGGGTGTCGGCAAGCGTGGAGAACAGGCTCTTTCCGCTCTCGGCATCGGCAGGACCGGCCCTTCCGTGTGGGGGTCGTCGGTGGCTCACGTCGTCGGCGTTACGTCGGTATCAGCAGGGCACACGCCATCTCATTACTGCAAAGGCGGATGAGCTATGAAGGGGAATATTGACAATGGTCTGCGGCAGAGCATGCCAAAACTAGCTATCAGTGTTCTCGTTCCGACGCGAAATGAGCGTGACAACATCGCCCCGCTCGTAGCCCGCCTCGAGACTGTGCTTCCGCTGGGTTCGGCGCAGGTCATATTCGTTGACGACAGCAGTGACGATACCCCTGACGTGATCAAGTCGGTGGCGAGCGCCTCGCGCCTTCCGGTCGAGGTCATTCACCGGACTGCCGGCGAGCGCTCCGGCGGCCTTGGCGGTGCCGTCGTGACCGGCATGCGTGCCGCCGTCGGTAACGTGGTCGTGGTCATGGACGGCGATCTCCAGCATCCGCCGGAGACGATCCCCGATCTCGTGCTGCCGATCGAACAGGGCATCGCCGACCTGGTGGTGGCCAGCCGCTACCGCGACGGGGGGGACGGGAGCGGTCTGGCCAATCTGGCACGGGTCGGTGTGTCCCGGTCCGCGACCACGCTCGCCAAGCTCGCGTTCCCACGGCAGCTCGCGGACGTGACCGACCCCATGAGCGGGTTCTTCGCCGTCCGCACGGATGCGATCGACATCGATGCGCTCAAGCCGACCGGGTTCAAGATCCTGCTGGAGACCCTGGCCCGGTGCCCACTGACGGTGGCCGAGGTCGGATTCACCTTCTCGGAGCGGAATGCCGGTGACAGCAAGGCCAGCATGAGCGAGGGCCTGCGATTCGCCTACCACCTGAGCCGTCTGCGGTTGTCCACGCTGGGCTCGCCGAAGGCGCGAAGGGCGGTCGGCTTCGGAGCGGTGGGTGCCACCGGCCTGGTGGTCAATGCCATCGCATTCGGGATGTTGGTGCAGCTCGGGCACCTGCCGTATGTGTGGGCGGCTGTCCTCGCCACCCAGATCTCGACCACGTGGAACTTCGCCGGCATGGAGCTCTTCGTGTTCCGAGGTCGCGAGTCCGGGCGGATGTGGCGGCGCTACATCCGGTTCAGCATCCTCAACAACTCGGTGATGCTGGCCCGGCTCCCGTTCCTCGCGCTGCTCGTGGAGGTGCTCCACGTGCCCGAGGTCATGGCCAACATCATCACCTTGTTGGCCGTCTTCCTGGTTCGGTTCGGCATCAGTGACAAGTTCATCTACAAAGGAGAAGGCGATATGGCGAGCAGCAAGAGCACCACGACGAGGATGGGTCCGATCGAACTGTCGACCCAGGACCAGGGCTCAGCCAACAGAAGCTCGTCCAGGCGGGCTGCCGAGGTCTATCGCCACTTCTACGACATGCACGGGATCGTGACCATCGGCAGTGACGTCGCCCTCCCCGAATTGGGCTACTTCGAGCAGGCCGAGGGAGCCCGGGACGGTGTCGTCCCGGACATCTCCGTGCGCATCGGCGCACTGCCCGGCCTCCGCAAGCGGGCGCGGCTCATCCAGTCGCTGGACCGGAGGACGGTTCGCTGGGAGGAGCACCTCGGACGCCTGTCCGCCAACTTCGGCATCCACTTCGGTGACCAGATCCAGGTCACCACATCCAAGGCACTGGCACGCAGCCCGCACGTGCTCTACACCAACGTGATCGAGGCGTTGCTGCGGTTCGTCTTCGTGGACCGTGGCTACATGCTGCTCCACTCGGCGTGCATGGACATCAACGGCAAGGGCCTGATGCTCTCGGCTCGGACCGACACCGGAAAGACCGGGACCGTGCTCAAGCTCCTCCGCCTGAGCGAGGGCAAGTTCCTGTCCGACGACATGACCATCATCGACCGGTCCGGTGTGGCCCGATCCTTCCCGAAGCCACTGACCATCAGCCAGCACACGCTGCGTGCGGTGGATGCCGGCGACCTGAGCCGGACCGAGTGGCTGTGGCTCCGGGTGCAGAGCCGGCTCCACTCCAAGGAGGGCCGCGGCTTCGCCCTCAAGATGGCCGACATGAACCTGCCGATCATGACCATCAACAGCTGGGTGCAGCGAATCATCCCGCCGCCGAAGTACTTCGTCCAGCGCCTCGTGCCCTGTCAGCTCGGGGCGGTCACGTCGGTGAGCGACATCTACATCATCGAGCGGGGCGTGCCCCATCGGAGCACGGTCAACCAGTCGCAGGCCGTCGTCGAGCTGCTCGAGAACACAGAGGACGCCTACGGGTTCCCGCCGTACCGGTACCTGGCCCCGGTGTTCTCCGTGGGTGGTGCCAGCTACGACGCGCTGCGCCAGCGTGAGCGTCTCATCCTCATCAGCGCCATCGAGAGCATCCAGATCACTCGCCTGGGCTCGGACAACTTCACGTGGGCACAGGACATCACCGAGGCGATGACGACGGAGGCTGCCGCTGATGCCGCTACCGCCGCCGCCGACGAGGCCGCACTCGGCGACCTGCTCATCGAGCAGGAAGACGTGTTCCAGGTGGAGAACGACTGACGACGCGCCGGTCAGCTTCTCGGCGAGACTGATCACCTGCTTCATCCCGGCGCAAACCTGGGAGGTCGCACGAACACAGGTTTTCGGAAGATGGGGCGCCAGTGACGCTCGTTGAAGATGGGCAGCTAGAAGAACACGTCATCGACACAGAGGCAGATGACACGCGGGCCGAGGCCGAGGCCGGAGCCGGACCGGTCAGCTGGACGCTGCGGCTGACCCCTCGGGTCTGGCTCGTGGTGACCCTGGTGGTCGCCCTGGCCGTCCGTCTCGTGAATCTGAATGCCGTGGGATTCAACAGCGATGAAGCCGTGTATTCCGGCCAGGCGGCGTCGCTGGCCGGAAACCCGCTCTTCACCACCCAGTTCCCGGTCTTCCGGGCCCACCCGCTCCTCCTGCCGGTCCTGATGTCCCCGTTGTTCAGATCGGGAACGCCCGATCTGAGCGGCCGGGTCTTCGTGGCGTTCCTCGGGGTGGCGACGGTCTTCGTCGTCTTCCTGATCGGGCGCGAGCTGTTCGGTTTCACGACGGGGGTGCTCGCCGCACTGATCCTCGCGGTCATGCCGTACCACGTCGGGATTACCCGTCAGGTGCTCCTCGACGGTCCCGCCGTCCTGTGCGTCACGCTCGCCTTCTGGATGTTCGCCCGGTTCGTGCGGAACCGCCAGGTCGAGTGGCTCCTGAGCTCGGCGGCGGTCATGGGCCTCGCTGTCCTCACCAAGGAGACCAGCATCATCGTGGCCGGGGCGTTCGTCATCTTCATCATCGTCAGCCCCGGGGTACGGCGTCCGGTGCTGACGACGGCGCTGTTCGGCGCCGTCGTGCTGGTCGTGAGCCTCACGTTCCCCCTGGTGGTATCCCTGGCCGGTCGCTCCTCCACCGGTCAGAACTACCTTGCCTGGCAGCTGACCAGGTCCTCCAACCATGCGGCACTCTTCTATTTCACCGTGGTGCCCGCCTCGATCGGCTGGCTGGTCGTGCTGGCGGCCGGGGCCGCTCTCGTGTACCGGGTCAACTGGAACTGGCGGGTGCTCCTGCTGGTCCTCTGGGTGGTCGTGCCGTTCATCGCCTTCGAGATCTACCCGCTGAAGGGGTTCCAGTACCTGCTCCCAGTCGCCCCGGCCGTGGCGTTGCTGGCCGCCCGGGGACTGATGACCTGGCATCTGCCCGAACGGTGGAAGGTGAAGGTCGGCCCCGCGGCGCGCCCTGCCGTGGCCGCGGTGGTCGTGGCGTCGCTGCTCGTGGGGACGTGGTCGACGATGTTCCCGTCCTCCAGCTCGGCCGTGCTGGCCGGCGCCGGCGGCATCCCGGGCGGCCGCGAAGCCGGCAGGTGGATCGGTGCCCACGTGATCCCCGGGAGCGAGCTGCTCACCATCGGCCCGAGCATGGCTAACGTCCTCACCTACTACGGACACCGACCGGCCCAGGGCCTGTCGGTGAGCTCGAACCCGCTGCACCGGAACCCGTCGTACACCCCCGTCTACAATCCGGACCTGAGCATTCACCGCGGGCAGTTCTCGTTCCTCGTCTGGGACGCCTACTCCGCCTACCGGTCCCCCAGCACGGCACGCCATCTCCAGATCCTCGTGGCCCGTCACCACGGGCGCACGATCTACACCCAGCGGGTGGATGGAAAGCCCGTGATCGTCATCTACCAGGTGCGTCCGTGATGCACTACAGGCTCTCCCGCCTGGCCGCCGCCGTCGTGATCGCCGCATTCGGCACCGTCGGCGCCGTGCTGACCGTCCCGCCCGCGTCCGCAGGGGCGGCGACGTCAACCCAGGCGCCGCCGACCTCCGCCATCAAGCACGTCATCGTGGTGATGCAGAGCGGACACTCGTTCGACAACTACTTCGGCACCAGACACGGCGTGAGCGGCATCCCGTCGGGCGTCTGCCTGACCCTGGTGGCGGGGTCGCCGGGCTGCGTCGCGCCCTACCATCTCGACCCGGGCCAGTCCCGGGCAGGCCTGAGCGACACCCTCAGCGTCACCCAGCGGTCCATCAACGGGGGGAAGATGGACGGGTTCGCGCGGGCCCAGCCGAATGCGTCCATCGGTGCGACGTCGATGGGGTACCTGAACCGGCAGGACCTGCCCTACTACTGGAACCTCGCCGACAGGTTCACCCTGTACGACCACTTCTTCGCCACATCCCGGGCCGGGGCCCTGCCCAACCGGGTGGCCGCCGTCGCGGGCCAGGACGGGGGGCTGACGGCCAGCACCGTCCCCGCCGGGGGCATCAGCGTGCCGACGGTGTTCGACCAGCTCGACCGGGCCGGCCTCAGCTGGAAGTACTACGTGGAGAACTACAAGGGGGTCCAGCAGGCCGGGACGGCGGGCCAACAGTCCGAGGCGCCGGTGCTCGCCATGCCGGCCATCACCGGGGACCCCACCCGGGCGTCTCACATCGTGGACACGAACCAGTACTTCGACGACCTGCTCAACGGCAAGCTCCCCGCGGTGTCCTTTGTGGCCGGCACCGTGGACTCCGAGCGGTCTCCGCTCGATCCGACGCTCGGTGAGTACTTCGTCAAGTCCCTCATCAATGCCCTTATGCAGAGCTCGGCGTGGAAGGACACCATGCTCCTTCTCACCTACGACAGCAGTGGCGGATGGTACGACAATGCGTCTCCGCCCGTCATGGGAGGTGTGGCCCAGGGCATCCGGGTCCCGATGCTCATGGTGTCCCCCTTCGCCCGTGCCGGCGTGGTCGACCATTCCGTGCTCAACACCGCAGCGATCCCCGGGATGATCGACCAGATCTTCGGACTCCCCGTGCTGACCGCCCAGACGGCGGCGGCGGGCAGTCTGCTGAGCGGTGCCGACCTCAAGCAGGCGCCGATCGCGCCCCTGATCGCGCCCCTGCCCGGCGACGCCACCGTGGCCCCCCGACCTGATGTGCTCGTGGTCTACGGGCTCTACCTGTTCATGTTCCTCGCCACCGTTCTGCTCAGCTACCTCGCCTTCCGGCGGTATCGACGGCCGAAGGCGGTCCCTGACGGTTCGCCCGGACTGGGCGCGGTCCCGCCACCGGCCGGCGAGGACACCGGTTCCGGCGAGGATGCGGACGATGCCGCCGCGGAAGACCGCCGGGTCACGTCCACGGTGCGGTCGAGATGAGCACGTCCCGCAACCGCCGGCGGATCTGGCCGCTGATTGCGGTGGCTGCGCTGGGTGTCGCCGGACTCACCCCTGCCGGTCCGGCGGGTGCCGTGACGACGAAGACGGTCACCGTCAAGGTGGTACCGACGCTGGCCGGGGTCCACTTCACGATCGACGGGCAGTCGGGTGTGACCGACGCGACGGGTCAGGCCACCGTCCCCGACCCGCAGCTCGCCGGCGTCGCGCAGCGCCTGGTCCTGCCGGCGCAGCAGATCAGCCCCACGGTCAAGGTCTCACTGGACCGGCTCACCAACAACCCCAACCATGGCCCGTTCACGCGCCTCCTGATCGTCGAGCTCGACGTGGACCAGCTGGTGGGGGTTCGCTTCACCACACCCCAGGGGTCGCCGTATCCGGCCAGCCATGTGACCAGTGCGGTGGTCCGCGACAATTTGGGTCGTACGCTCCAGTGGAGGGGTGCGCAGTTGAGCACGCCCTTCTGGCTGGCGGCCACCCGGCCGGTACGGGTGACCAGCGGCATCAAGGACCACTCCGTCGTCTACGCGCTGCAGGCGGTGATGGTCGACGGCTCCTCGGTCGTCCATGCGGGACAGCAGCACTTCTCGCCGAGCGACACGAGCGTCTGGGACATCGGGGTCACCCTGTACCCCCTCACCATCTCGGGGAACGACCTCCTGTCGGGGAACCCGGTGGGGAAGACCGCCAGCCTGACCTACCCCGACAAGCGGACCGTGGTCGTGCCGATCGGACCGACGCACAAGGTCACCGTCGCCGATCTTCCCCCGGGTGACTACCAGGTGAAGGTGTCGGGTGGCATCATCGGGACCCCTGCAGCGGTGCACCTGTCGCAGCCCAGTTCGGTCGTCTGCGTGGTGGTCACGGCCAAGGATGCCCTGGTGCTCCTGGGCGGCGGGGTGCTCATCGTGGCCGTCCTGGCGTGGGCCGGGGTGGTCGGCAGGCGCTGGCGCCGGCGCAGGGCCGCCGGGACGGACGAGGAGACCGAGCCGTCGGAGCCGCTCGAGGGTGCGGGCGGGGCCGAGGGTTCCGATGGGGTCGAGCCGGATGCGGGGGCGGCCGGGCCCGACGACCGTGCGATGGAGCGGGATGCGGTGACGCATGCGAGGTAGCCGGCGCGCGCCCGTCGGCGTCGGTGTCGCGCTTGTGGTCGTGAGCCTGGCGCTGACCGCCTGCGGCGCGTCCAGGAGCGCGTCGGTGACGACGCCGTCGTCCCTCGCACCGGCGGCCTCGGTGCACCCGGCCTCGGTGCCCACCGACCCGCCCCGTCCCGCGTTCGCCTTCTACTACCTGTGGTGGGACACGAAGCACTGGCATACCCGGCTCGGGCCCAACTTCCCCTACACCCAGAACCCGCTCCCGCTGCCAGTGACGCTCACGGGGGACGGTTGCACGGTCGTCAACCAGTATCCGGGCAACCAGCTAACCGATGTGCCACCCCAGCTCTGGACCCAGGACGATCCAGCTCGCATCCATACCGACGTGGTGTTGGCGGCCAGCGCCGGACTGGCCGGCTTCGCCGTGGGTTGGGCCGGCACCGGCCAGCCCAACCAGACAGCGACGTCGTCCGCCTTCAACCGGCGCCTGGCGTCCCTCGTGACCGCCGTCCATCAGGTCAATGCCGCCGGGACGCCGTTCAAACTCTGGATCGCCTACATGTCGTCGGCGACGGTCCGCACGCAGGACTACATGAACAACGACCTGCAGTACCTGAAGTCGACCTATGGCACGGACAGCGCCTTCGGCCATTCGAACGGGGGTCGGCCGACGCTCATCATGATGGGGTCGCGCAAGTACCCGCAGTGGTTCCTGGATGCGGTCAGCAGGCGGTGGCGGCCGTCCTTCTACCTCGTGGGCGACGAAAACTGGGACACTTGGAACCGGGCCAAGGCGGCCGATTTCGATGCCGACCAGTACTACTGGTCGAGTCAGAACCCGACGAAGAACCCCGGTTCGTTCGCTCTCATCGAGCAGTTGGCGGCAGAGGTCCGCTCGACCAAGAACCCCGACGGCTCAGCCAAGAAGTTCTTCAGCCCGCTGGCCCCCGGCTACAACAAGGTGATCGGCGGTGGGAGCTCCTGCGTGCCACGGTTGGCCGGCCGCACCATGCAGGAGCTGTACGCCGGCAACGCCAAGGCACATCCCGACGACTGGATGGTGATCAGCTGGAACGAGATCGACGAGGGTACCTACCTGGTCCCCATGACGCGCTACGGCATGCAGGGTCTGATGACGCTGCGCTCCCTGCTCGTGCCGAGCGCGGCAGGAGGTGGCTGATGCCGAAACGGACGCTGCTCATCATGGTTGCGGCGGCGGTGACCGTCATCGTGGTGGCCCTCACCTCCACGGGGAGCGACGTGGTTATCCCGAGTCCCCATCCCGTGAGCTACGACTACGCCCGGTCCGCCACCGCCGCCCGTTCGGCAGCGGGTGGCGGCCAGGCCAAGACGACGACATCGACGACGGCCCCGGGGGCAGCGCAGCCGTCCTCGACCGGGCCCGGCCAGCAGGTCGTCACGATCGCTCCACCGGTGGTGCTGACCGGGTGCACGGTGTCGGTCTCCAATCCCCATCCCCCGCAGGGGCACACCCAGCAGACGGTGACCGTCACCACCGTCGCCGGTGCCGAGGTCAAGGTCGTCGGCTCCTATCCCCGGGCGACGTCCGTCCACTCGGAGCTCACAGACTCGACCGGGACCGCGGTGTTCAACCTGTCGATCGCATCGTCGCCGGTGGGCGTGACTGTCGGGGTGACGGCCACGGCGTCCTACTCCAACCAGAAGCGCACCTGCCAGACCTCGTTCACCCCGGTCGCCTGAGCCGCCGGGTCGCTGTGCGGCCCGCGGACAGGCCCGGTGGACCGTCCACGCGTCCCTGCTCCGACGTCGTGTGCCGCGGCACCCGCTGCGGCGGTGATCGCAGGTGACGGCGCGGGTGTCAGAAGCCGAAGGCGGAACGGAGGCTATGGGCCGACGCGGCAGCGCCGAGCTCGGGTACGCCGGCCACGTCCTCAGCGGCCTTGAGGAGGCTGTAATGGGTGAAGGCGGTCGCCGACCTGGCGCCGTGTGAGACGTAGGGCGAGATCGCCAGCATCAGCACCCGGCTGGGCACGTTCCCGCTGCCCGAGCCCTCGTCCCAGACGATGAGGACCGTCAGGTGTCCGGACTGGTAGTCGGGACCGGACGTGATGATCGGCATCCACTTGGACAGCCACGCGTCGCCCTGGGCGATGGAGCCGTCGTGCATGTCGTGGATCGCATTCGGGGTCACCGTGGCGAAGGTGGGGAGTGTCCCCGCGTTGACGTCGGTGCGCAGCGCACCGGAGCTGGTCGTGCCGAGCGGCACGTCGTCGACGGCGCACGTCGCGCTCAGGTCCGTGTAGTACTCGGCCGGATTGTGCCGGGCCAGTACGTTGGGGCCGCTCGTCGAGCAGTTGGACGACATCGACTCGACGTAGCCCTTCCACCTCGACGGCCCGACCTGGTTGAAGATGTTGTTGTTGGACGTCACGCAGTTGCCGGTGGGCTCGCAGTCCGAAGTCCACGGCGACGAGTCGTAGGACCGCCCGGACGTGGACGCCAGGTAGTTGGGGAGGGACGGGTGGGTCAGCGCCTGGTAGTGCGTGGCTGCGCCGCAGCTCTGCGCGATGGCGTTGATCCTCGGGGCGGACGGGGACCCGAGGATCGAGGAGTAGTCGTGGTTCTCCTCGTAGATGACCATCACCTTGCTGGTGGTCGGTGCCCCCGTGCGCTGGCCGCAGTAGGAGGTGAGGGGGATCGTCACGGTGACGGTCAGGTCCTCGGTCGCCTTGCCCAGGGCGTTCACGGCTTCTAGGCCGATGACGAACCTGCCGGGGCGCCGAAGGTGCCGCTGAGCACCGCCTCTCCGCTACCGCCGTCGACGAGTGTCAGCCCGGAGGGAAGCGCGGTCGTCGCGGTGATGGCCGCGGCCGGGTTGGCGTTGGCCCAGACGGCCACGCTGAATGCCTTGCCGACCTTGGCGTGCACGGCCGTGGTGCCCTGGAACACCGGTGCCGAGGGTGTCGCCGCGTCCGCCTGGGTTGCCAGGGATGCCAGGAGCGCCAGTGCGAGCACGGCGATGGAGACCAAGGTTGCGGTCCTGCGAAGCCTGCCCATCTCTCCTCCCGGGGATCGCCCACGGCGAGCCGCCCAAACCCCTGTCCTGCCCACGAAGCCTCGACGGCAAACCGTGCAGCCCGTCGTCAGGGACAATCAGTGCACACCGCGCCTCTCGCCACCATGGCGGGACACGACGATCGTGATCGGCTCCGCCCGAGTCGCCGTCATCGACCCCGGCTTGTTCACCAACGGGCCGCGAGTGGCCGGGAACTGCGCCGGCTGAGCGACCTGCCCGAGCGCTGCGTGATCTGCGTCCACCGGCACGTCGACCAGGCGTTTGTCCATCGCGGACCGGGGGAATCGGCCAGCATCCCCAGGGCGGCCCAGCCACCTGCGGTCTCGCTGCACGGCCGTTCGCCAGCACCGGCCGGGTCGGTCGAGGCCGACCGAAGGTCCAGTCCCGACGGGCTGGACGGAACCGTCTCACTGACGTGGGTGCGAGCAGCGTCCGGGCCGCGTGCTGGTCGTCTGCACTCGGTACCGGGCTACGGCCCAGGATTCGTTCTGTTGCACTTCCATTTTGTTGCACTTCCATATCGATGTAGCTTGTCCCCTGGCTTCGATAGGCACGATGGGGAGCGATCGAGAACCAGTGGGTTCTCGCTTGTCACTCTCCTTGAAAGGGAAGACTGATGACTCGCATTCTCCGCAGCGGCGCTGTACGGCACGCCTCCCCCCGGCCGCACCGAGCGCGCCGACTGGTGCAGACCTCGGTCGTGGCAGGCACCCTGGTCGCCGGACTCTGTACGGTGGCGGCGACCGCCACTCAGGCGTCGGCCGCTCCCGCCCCGCATCTCATTCCCGCAGTCAAGAGCTGCCCGGCCTACACCGCGGGACTCGGGTCCAACGAGGTGTCGGTGACGTTCCACTACCAGCCCGTGCTTCAGACCTGGGTCGTGCCCTCCACGGCCGTGCTCTCGTCGATCTGCGTCGACGCCAGTGGTGCCCAGGGCGGGGCCAGCGCCAGCCAGCCCGGCGGGACCGGCGGTGACGTCAACATCGTCCCGAAGGTTGCGGTCGGCGATGCCTTGCAGATCGTCGTGGGCAAGCAGGGCCGATCCGGCGCCGGAGGTACCGGTGCGGGCGGCGGCGGAGGCGGCACCTATGTCTTCGCGCCTGGCGGCGGCGTGCTGGCCGTCGCCGGCGGCGGCGGCGGCGCAGGTACGACGGGCAATGGTGGTGGTGGTGGGCCGAACCCAGGGAGCACCAACGGGCAGGGACTCGCCGGCTCCGACGGCACGGTCTCGGGGAGCCGGGGCGCCGGCGCCACGCAGTCCGCACCCGGTGCCGCGGGAACCGGAGCGGGGACGTCGGGAGGCGGCCCGGCCACGTCGGAGACGAACTTGGCCGACGGCGGCAAGGGTGATCCCAACGGTGGTGGTGGCGGTGGCGGTGGC
>Ga0209483_1002293_pt1 | contig 13523 bp, 11 predicted proteins | sample NGEPerA_FD_184508 | JGI IMG/M metagenome (GOLD analysis project Ga0209483, IMG submission 184508) | Arctic peat soil microbial communities from the Barrow Environmental Observatory site, Barrow, Alaska, USA - NGEE PermafrostL2-A... | ecosystem: Environmental > Terrestrial > Soil > Wetlands >... | reverse complement strand
TTCAGGATCAAATTTTTCCATGCCAGGGGTTAAATTCTGATGGCCATAGAGCGACTGACCATCAGGCTGAGTGCCGAACATAGAGTTGTTTTGTGCGCCGTTTGGTCCATGCCGTTGCACGCCAAAGAGCAGGTCGAAAAAATTGGGCCTGGCTTGTTGGGCTTCAGCAGCGGTGGGCAGCAGGGCAAGAAGCGATAAGCCCATCAATAATTTTGGAGCAAATTTGGACATTGGGTGCATGGGGGTCACTGGTTTGAAACTAAACTTAGATTAAGTATGGCTTTGTGGCAATTCGATGAATGGCCAATAAACTCTTTTCATAACACGTTTCAACCGACCTTGGCTTCGTCCAACCCCAAATCGCGCATTTTGCGGTAGAGTGTTGAACGACCAATGCCCAATTTGCGTGCTACTTCTGACATTTGTCCACGGTAACGATGCATCGCAAGTTTTATCATATCGGCTTCAACTTCTTCCAAGGTTCGGATGTGGCCGCCAGCTGAAACAATAGAAACGCCAATGCCGCTGCCATCATTCACTTGGCCCTGAGTCGGCTGAACTGCAATTTGCTTAGGCGCCATAGGGGCAGGTGCTGGCGGAATTTTAACTTCATAACCTTCAACCATGGCAGCGATTTGCGGGAAATCCGCGATATCCAGAATTTCTGTTTCACACAGAACGATGCCGCGAAAAATGGTATTTTCGATTTGGCGCACATTGCCGGGCCACGCATAGGCTTGCAGCATCTGTAAAGCCTGTTGCGTGATGCCGTGCACTTTGCGACCTTCTTCGGCGGCCAGTTTGGTGATGAAATGATTGGCAAGGGCGGGAATGTCGTCGCGCCTATCGCGCAGCGGCGGCACCATCATTGGATAAACATTGAGACGGTAATAAAGGTCTTCTCGGAATTTTCCGGCTTTCACCATCTCAATCATGTTGCGATTGGTGGCGGAGATCAAACGGATGTTGACCTTGGTGGATTTTCGTGAACCAACCGGATCAATCTCTCCTTCTTGAATGGCGCGCAGCAGCTTGACCTGCATATCAAGTGGCAAATCGGCTACTTCATCCAAGAATAATGTTCCGCCATCAGCTTCTTGAAATTTGCCAATGTGTTTGTTGGTTGCGCCAGTGAAGGAGCCTTTTTCATGGCCAAAGAGAATGGATTCGACCAAGTTTTCAGGAATGGCACCGCAATTCACAGCGACGAAGGGTTTGCCAACGCGCTCGCTTTCGCCCTGTATGGCGCGAGCGATCATTTCCTTGCCCACACCTGATTCACCCTCAATCAGAATTGGAATGTTGGATTGGGCACCTCTGCGTCCAAGGCGTAACACATTGGTCATGGCAGGCGATGATGCGATAAGATCGTCAAAGGTCAGTGCGCCGGCAACTTTTTTGTTGAGGCGTTTTACTTCTTCAGTCAGCGCGTTGACCTTGAGCAGATTCTGGATGGAAATTTTCAAACGCTCTGGCGAAACTGGCTTCACTACAAAATCATCAGCGCCGGCGCGCATGGCTTTGATAACGGTTTCAATGGAGCCTTGGGACGTTTGCACAATCACTGGCAAATCACCGCGCAGGCTTTCGAGCTTTTCTAGAAATTCAAGACCGCCCATGCTGGGCATCATCAAATCCAGAATAGCTAGATTGATGGTGGCACCTTGTGATCCGCTAAGAATCTCCAAAGCTTTTTGGCCGTTTTCCGCCGTTATGGCTTCAAAGCCAAAGCGCTTGACCATTTCTTCCAGGATGCGGCGCTGGGCAGGTTCATCTTCGATGATCAATACGCGATTGGACATGCTTTTAAAATCTAACTCACTTATTTTCTGCCCGGAATGACGCTGCGCGGTTGGCTCCACGCTTTGAACTCTGGGCTCGTTGCTGTTGGAGGCCGAATGTGCACCAGAGTGGTAAAGGCCAGATTAACAAGTTATCAGATTTGGAGACACTTCTCGAACGTGTATGGTTAACAAAAAATTTGCTTTATTGAAGCTCATTGCAGTTGCGCCCATATATAATTTTTTATGAGGTGTGATTCATGGCTGTTGCTGCGCTGAAAAATTTACCCGAATGGAATTTGGCGGATCTCTATTCCGGCCCAGATTCAGCTTTATTTAAAATTGATTTGGCGAAAGCGGAAAAACTGGCGGCACAATTTGCCAGCGATTACCGCGGCAAAGTCACCGGCCTTGATGGTGTTGGTTTGGCCAAGGCCATTGTGGACTATGAAAAGCTTTCAGATTTGGGCGGGCGCATTGCCTCTTATGCCCAGCTTTATTATGTGGGCAACACCACGGATTCAGCCCGGTCAAAATTTTATGGTGATGTGAATTCTAAGATTACAGAATTTTCTACACAACTGTTGTTTTTTGAATTGGAATTGAACCGCATTGAAGACGCCAAGCTGGCAGAGGCGCTGAAAGTTCCAGCACTGGCACATTATAAGCCTTGGCTTGATAATCTGCGCGCCGAAAAGCCTTATCAGTTGGATGACAAGACCGAGCAGTTGTTTCTTGAAAAGTCTCAAACCGCTGCCGGCGCTTTCAACCGTCTATTTGATGAAACGATGGCGGGCTTAAAGTTTAAAGTTTCCGGCAAGGAATTGGCGCTGGAGCCAACACTAACGCTGATGCAAAGCCCTGACGGCAAAAAGCGCAAAGCAGCTGCCGAGGCACTGGCCAAAACTTTCGGCCAGAATGTGAAACTGTTTACACTGATCACCAACACGCTGGCCAAGGATAAAGAGATTTCAGACAAGTGGCGTGGATTTAAAGACATTGCCGATGCACGCCATCTTTCTAATCGCGTAGAGCCAGAGGTAGTGGATGCCTTAGTGGCTGCAGCGCGCGCGGCTTACCCACGGCTTTCACATCGCTATTATAAAATGAAAGCCAAATGGCTGGGTAAGAAAAAGCTTATGCATTATGACCGCAATGCGCCTTTGCCTGATGCGGCCAAGCGTGAAATCCCCTGGGCTGAAGCCGAGCAAACCGTGTTGAAAGCTTATGGCGACTTCGCACCTGAGATGGCATCTATCGCTAAAACGTTCTTTGATAAAAAGTGGATTGATGCACCAGTGAGGCCTGGCAAAGCACCTGGCGCTTTTGCCCATCCCACGGTTCCGTCTGCCCATCCTTATGTGTTGCTCAATTATATGGGCAAGACCCGTGATGTGATGACCTTGGCACATGAGTTGGGGCATGGTGTGCATCAAGTGTTGGCCGCCAAGCAGGGCGCGCTGATGGCTTCAACGCCGTTAACTTTGGCAGAGACTGCTTCAGTGTTTGGCGAAATGCTCACCTTCCAATCCATGTTGGCCCAAACAACGGATAAGAAGAAGCGCAAGATTTTACTGGCGGGCAAAACCGAAGACATGATCAACACCGTGGTGCGGCAGATTGCGTTTTATACTTTTGAACGCAAAGTTCATGCAGCGCGGCGCGAGGGTGAGCTTACGCCAGATCAACTGAATGCGTTTTGGATGGAAGTGCAGAAGGAAAGTCTTGGACCAGCCATCGAATTTGGCAAAGGCTATGAAACCTTCTGGACTTACATTCCGCATTTCATCCATTCGCCATTTTATGTTTATGCTTATGCCTTTGGCGATTGTTTGGTGAACTCGCTTTATGCGCGTTACCGTGAGAGTGAAGCGGGCTTTCAGGAGAAATATTTCACCATGCTGAAAGCTGGCGGCACCAAGCATCATTCAGAATTGCTCCGGCCCTTTGGCCTTGATGCCACTGACCCTGGCTTCTGGCAGAAGGGGCTTTCAGTGATTGAAGGCATGATCGACGAGTTGGAAACTTTGTGATCCATTACCGCAAACCTCGGCCCGATGAAGCCGAGGCCTTTGCGGCTCTGCATGTGCAGTGTTGGCGCGAGGCTTATGCTGATATCTTGCCGCGTGAGTTGCTTGCCAGTTTTTCAACGCAGTCGCGCTTGCCCATGTGGCAAGCCGCCTTGGTCAATCCCGAACGTTTTGTTTTAGGTGCCTATGCCGATGGAACCCCCTTGGGCTTTGTGATGTCCGGCCCTTCAGTCGAGAAGCATATTCCAGAACAGGATGGTCATCTCTGGGCCCTTTATATTGCTGCAGCGCAACATAGACAGGGTTTAGGGCGTGTTTTGGTATCTACTGCAGCGCAGCATTGGTTAGATCGAGGCGGTTCAACCATGACCATTGGTGTCTTGAAAGAAAATAAACGTGCCCGCGCCTTCTACGAAAGTCTTGGAGCGAAGTTATTGAAATATAACACTTATAGCTGGTCTGGCTTTGATTTGCCGGATTGTCTCTATATTTGGGATGATTTGGCAAAGATTGCCAAAGTTTGACGGATATGCTACATATAGGCATGGCCACGATGAACATATCACTGCCCGACAAAATGCGCGAATGGATTGATCAGCAGGTTGCCACCGGGCGTTTTGCCAACGCGAGCGACTTGGTGCGAGATCTGATCCGCGATGCGCAAGTGAAGGCAGCCGGAGCGGGACTCCGACCACCCCAAAATCCACCTAAAGCATGAACCCGCCGGCAGCCTCAATGCGTTGACCGTTCACCCAGCGGAAGTCATCGCTCAACATGGCCGCCGCTAGAGCGCCAATGTCATCGGGCAGGCCTACGCGGCCGAGTGGTGTCATCCCGGCAATATGAGCGTTTATCTCTGGATTATCGCGCGTTCCGCCGCCGCCAAAATCTGTGGCGATAGCACCCGGTGCCAGGGTATTGGCGGTGATTTTCCGATCTCCCAATTCCTTGGCCAGATAACGCGTGAACACTTCAATGGCACCCTTCATAATGGCGTAAGGCGCACGGCTTGGGAAAGAGAAGCGTGCCAAGCCGGATGAAACATTGATGATGCGCCCGCCATCATTCATCACGGGCAATAATTTTTGTGTGAGGAAATAAGGGGCCTTCACATGAATGTTCATCATCTCGTCAAACTGCGCTTCAGTGGTATCAGCAATCAAAACACCAAACCCAGTGCCGGCGTTATTGACCAGATGGTCGAAATGCTCTGTTTTCCATGTGGTTGTGAGCGCCTTTTTCACCTCGGCAACGAAACCATCGAAGCTGACCGCCTTTGACACATCCAATTGAAGCGCCACTGCTTTGCGCCCCTTGGCGGTGATTTCTTTTACTACTGCTTCGGCTTCAGCTTTTTTGCTGTGATAAGTAATGATCGAGTCTTGGCCCTTATCGGCTAAATGCAAAGCCATGCTGCGGCCAAGGCCACGGCTGCCGCCGGTGATAATGTTGATTTTCATATATTGCTCCTGGGTTTGATGAGCCCCATATAGGACGTCAATCGCCTCACGTAAGACGGCACTGAAGATATTCATAGGCACCGAAAGGATACTGATATGGATGAATACACAGCTGAGAATAAACGGCACGAAGTCCAATCTGAATCAGCCATCCTGCACTGCAACCCGCAAGTTGATGCGCTGACTTTTGAACTATTAGGCCAAATCGCTGATAAGTGGACACTGCTCGTTCTCGAAGAGCTGACCGAAAACGGCGTGCTGCGGTTTACGGAGTTACGCCGCAAAATTCCGAACGTCAGCCAAAAGATGCTGACGCAAACGCTGCGCCGTTTGGAGCAAAATGGACTGGTGAAGCGGCACATACATGCAGAGATTCCGCCGCGCGTTGAATATCGGCACACAGAATTGGGACATTCACTTTGCATGGCGGTTTGTGCCTTGTGGACTTGGGTGGAAGACAATGCCTCACGCATGGAAGCGTCCAGAGCTGAGTTTGGAGCTGGACGGCGTCAAATCGAACGATAACACGCAACATTATTTCGTTTTATGATTTGAAATCATTATTTACTTGCTTCTAACTCCAATTGGGAGTTGGGAAGAGTCAGTATCCCTGTCCTATAAAGGAGGCAAAGCCATGAACGCGCCATCCAAGTTGCCAAACGGAACGCCGGAGTTTTTGCCTGAGGGCATGAAGCCCGCACATGGTCTATACGACCCGCGCAATGAGCATGATGCTTGCGGCATTGGTCTCTATGCCAATATTCACAATAAGAAGAGCCATGAGATTGTTAGCCGTGGCCTCGATATATTGCGCAACCTTGAGCACCGCGGTGCGGTGGGCGCTGACCCCAAGGCTGGCGATGGCGCTGGCATTCTCATTCAAATCCCGCATGAGTTCTTTGCCGCTGAGGCCGAAAAGAATGGCATCAAGCTGCCTGCTGCCGGGCAATATGGCGTGGGCCAATTGTTCATGCCGCGTAAGCCTGGCGTGCGCGCTGAATTGGAGCGCATCTGGCGTGAGTCTGTGTCTGATGAAGGCTTGAAGGTTCTCGGCTGGCGCGATGTGCCTGTGGATCAATCTGTGCTGGGCTATTCGGTAAAAGACACTGAACCCTTCCACCGCCAGATATTTATCGGCAAAGGCCCCACCATTCGCTCCGAAGAACAGTTTGAGCGCAAGCTGTTTGTGGCGCGCAAGGTGGCTTCAAATCGCATCGTGCAAACGATGGGTGAGGAGGCTCGCGCCTATTATCCCGTCTCGGTTTCATGCCGCACGATTGTTTACAAGGGTCTGATCCTTGGTGTGGATGTTTCAAATTACTATGTCGACCTGAAAGACGAGCGTGTGCAATCTGCATTCGCGCTGGTGCATCAACGCTTTTCCACCAACACATTCCCATCTTGGCCGTTGGCGCATCCTTACCGCTTCATTTGCCACAATGGCGAAATCAACACGGTGCGCGGCAACTATAATTGGATGGCAGCGCGCCAGGCCAATATGAAGTCTGATCTTCTGGGCGAAGATTTGGAAAAGCTGTGGCCGATTTCATATGAAGGCCAATCCGATACGGCAATTTTCGACAACGCATTAGAACTTCTCACCATGGGCGGCTATTCGCTGCCCCATGCCATGATGATGATGATCCCCGAGGCGTGGGCGGGCAATCCGCTAATGGATGAAGATCGTCGCGCATTCTATGAACATCATGCTGCGATGATGGAGCCATGGGACGGCCCTGCCGCCATGGTGTTCACCGATGGTAAAGTGATTGGCGCAACACTTGACCGCAATGGCTTGCGCCCATCGCGTTATCTTGTCACCGATGATGGCCATGTGATGTTGGCCTCTGAAATGGGTTGCCTCGAGTTTGATGAAAGCAAGATCAATACAAAGTGGCGCTTGCAGCCCGGCAAGATGTTGCTGATTGACCTTGAAAAGAAATGCATCATCTCTGATGAGGATTTGAAGAAGGAACTTTCTAACGCGCATCCTTACAAGGAATGGTTGAAGCGCACCCAAGTTGTACTGCGTGATTTACCCAAAGCCAAAACGGCGCGGCCCAAGATTGCGGTGCCGTTGCTGGATAGGCAACAGGCCTTTGGATACACCAAGGAAGATCTTGCCATTCTGATGGCGCCGATGGCTGAGAGCGGCCAAGAAGCCATTGGCTCTATGGGCAATGATGCGCCGATTTCGGCGCTGTCAGACCGCAGCAAAATGCTTGATACGTATTTCAAGCAGAACTTCGCACAAGTGACCAATCCGCCGATTGACCCAATCCGCGAAGAATTGGTGATGAGCTTGGTGAGCTTCATTGGCCCACGCCCGAACCTGCTCGATCTTACTGGCACGTCCAAGCATATGCGGTTGGAAGTTTCGCAACCCATTCTCACCAATGAGGAACTGGAGCGCATCCGCAACATCGGCTCGGTGCGTGATAATCCGTTCCGCACAGCGACGCTTGATATTACATATGACGTTGCCAATGGCCCGGAATATATGGCGGCGGCACTGGACAGTGTTTGCATGTTAGCCGAACGCGCGGTGAGTGACGGCTATAACATCATTATTCTGTCTGACCGTTCAGTCTCTGCCGAGCGCGCGCCCATTCCAGCACTGCTGGCCACTTCTGCCACGCATCATCATTTGATCCGCAAGGGGCTTCGCACACTTGTGGGCCTTGTGGTTGAATCAGGTGAGCCACGCGAAGTGCATCAGTTTGCAACTTTGGCTGGTTATGGTGCTGAAGCGATCAATCCTTATCTCGCGTTTGAGACGTTGGAAGCGATGCTGCCCACGCTGGATGAAAAGGTTTCGGCCTATGAGGCTGTGAAGCGTTACATCAAGGCCATCGACAAAGGCTTGCTCAAGGTGATGTCCAAGATGGGCATTTCCACTTATCAATCTTATTGTGGCGCGCAGATTTTTGATGCGGTTGGCCTGTCCACCGAATTTGTGCGGAAGTATTTTACCGGCACTGCGACGCAAATTGAAGGTGTGGGCCTTGCTGAGATTGCCGAAGAAAGCTTCCGCCGCCATGAGGATGCTTTTGGCCTCAATCCAGTTCTCTCCACATCACTCGATGTGGGTGGGGACTATGCTCTGCGTTTGCGTGGCGAAGCGCATATGTGGACAGCAGAAACTGTTTCCAGCCTGCAACATGCGGTGCGCGGCAATTCCTCTGATAAGTACAAAGAATATGCCCGCCATATCAATGAGCAGAATGAAAAGCTCAAGACCATTCGCGGGTTATTCACCATCAGATCTGCCGAGGACATGGGCAAGAAGCCTTTGTCGATGGATGAAGTTGAGCCTGCCGTAGATATCGTAAAGCGCTTTGCAACAGGTGCGATGAGCTATGGCTCAATCTCACGCGAGGCCCATACCACTTTGGCTATTGCGATGAACCGCATTGGCGGCAAATCCAACACGGGCGAAGGCGGTGAAGAGTCTGATCGCTTCAAGCCGCTGCCTAATGGAGACTCGATGCGCTCTGCCATCAAGCAAGTGGCCTCTGGCCGCTTTGGTGTGACCACGGAATATCTGGTCAATTCAGATATGATGCAGATCAAGATGGCGCAAGGTGCCAAGCCCGGTGAAGGCGGGCAATTGCCGGGCCATAAGGTGGATGCTGTGATCGCTAAAGTGCGCCACTCAACACAAGGTGTTGGCCTCATCTCGCCGCCACCACATCATGATATTTATTCGATCGAAGATTTGGCCCAGCTGATTTTTGATTTAAAGAATGTGAACCCCGCTGGCTTGGTTTCAGTGAAGCTGGTGTCTGAAGTGGGTGTTGGCACAGTGGCCGCTGGTGTTTCCAAGGCCCATGCCGATCATGTAACAATTTCCGGCTATGAAGGTGGCACGGGCGCATCACCACTCACCTCCATCAAGCATGCTGGCTCTCCTTGGGAAATCGGACTTGCTGAAACCCAACAAACTTTGGTGGCCAATGATTTACGCGGCCGCATTGCGGTGCAGGCTGATGGTGGCATTCGCTCTGGCCGTGATGTCTTGGTTGCGGCACTTCTCGGCGCTGATGAAATTGGCTTCGCCACTGCGCCGCTGATTGCCGCTGGTTGCATCATGATGCGCAAGTGTCACCTCAACACCTGCCCCGTGGGTGTGGCAACGCAAGATCCAGAATTGCGCAAGCGTTTCAAGGGTGCGCCGGAACATGTGATCAACTTCTTCTTCTTTGTGGCAGAGGAGTTGCGCGGCCTCATGGCCCATATGGGTATCAAGAAGTATGATGAGTTGATTGGTGCAACCGAATGGCTCGATACCAAGAAGGCCATTGCGCATTGGAAGGCCAAGGGCCTGGATTTCACCAAGCTGTTTGCCAAGGCTGATGTGACGGGGCCGATTGCCACCAAGCATGTCTCCAAGCAAAATCATGGTCTCGACAAAATCCTTGACCGTGAGTTGATCGCCAAGGCCATGCCGGCGCTTGAAAAGGGCGAGAAGGTGGTGATCGAAACCAAGATCAGAAACCGTGACCGCACTGCTGGTGCCATGCTTTCAGGCGAAGTGGCCAAGCGTTATGGTCATACAGGCCTGCCAGAAGACACAATCACCGTGAATTTCTCTGGTACATCCGGCCAAAGCTTTGGCGCCTGGGGTGCAAAGGGCATTACCTTTGATCTCACGGGCGAAGGCAATGATTATGTCGGCAAGGGACTGTCAGGCGCTAAGATCATCATCAAGCCCAATGAAAACATCGGCTTTGTGCCAGAGCGTTCGATCATCGTGGGCAATACGGTGCTTTATGGTGCAATCACTGGCGAAGCTTATTTCCGCGGCGTGGCGGGTGAGCGTTTTGCGGTTCGCAACTCCGGTGCTGTGGCCGTGGTTGAAGGAACAGGTGACCATGGCTGCGAATATATGACGGGTGGCTGTGTTCTCGTGATTGGCCCAACAGGGCGCAACTTCGCGGCTGGCATGTCTGGTGGCGTGGCCTATGTGTTGGACGAAGATAAAACATTCGAGAAGCGCTGCAACCTTTCTATGGTTGATCTTCAGCCTGTTCCCGAAGAGGAAGAGCTGATCGAACGGCTACAACACCACGGCGGCGATCTTGAATCACATGGTTTGGTGGATATCACCAGTAACATGGACAAGAATGATGCGACCCGCATTCATGAGCTTCTCGCAAGGCATTACAAATTCACAGGTTCATCGCGCGCCAGAGTGATCCTTGATGACTGGGCGAATTATCTGCCCAAGTTTGTGAAAGTCATGCCAGTTGAATATGCGCGCGCCTTGGCCGATTTGGAAAAGGCACAAGCCACCAGCAACGGCATGACCGTTGGTATGAAGCGTGGGGCGTAAGATGAGGGGCACCTACGACAAAGAAGCTGACGCTGCATATTTGTATTTGTCAGATGAGAAAATTACTCGAACGACGGAAATGAATACCGAAATCAATTTCGATTACGACGCACTGGGTAAAGTAGTCGGCATAGAGTTCCTTAATGCAAAATCGCAATTGGCTGATGCAACTCTTATTTCGTTTCAGCAATTAAGTTAGGACGTACGTCATGGGCAAAATCACAGGCTTTATGGAAATCGACCGCAGCGAGCGTAAATATGCGCCGGCTGCTGACCGTGTGCGCAACTACAATGAGTTTTTTATTCCGCTTGGCGATGAAGGCACGAAGAAGCAAGCGGCGCGCTGCATGGATTGTGGGATTCCTTATTGCCACAATGGCTGCCCGGTGAATAACCAGATTCCGGATTGGAATGATCTGGTTTATCGCAACAACTGGGAAGAAGCCTCGCGCAATCTGCACAGCACCAACAACTTCCCGGAATTCACTGGCCGCATCTGCCCTGCACCATGTGAGGCAAGCTGCACATTGAACATTGATGACAATCCCGTCACCATCAAAACCATTGAATGCGCCATCGTTGACAAGGCTTGGGAAAATGGCTGGTTGAAGCCGCTTCCTGCGCTTGAGAAAACGGGCAAAAAGGTTGCCGTGGTTGGCAGCGGCCCGTCGGGCATGGCGGCGGCACAACAGCTGGCACGCGCTGGCCATGAAGTCCATTTGTTTGAAAAGAACGCCAAGGCAGGCGGGTTGATGCGTTACGGCATTCCTGATTTCAAAATGGAAAAGCATTTGATTGATCGGCGCGTTGTGCAAATGGAAGGCGAGGGTGTGACCTTCCACTACGGTGCGCATATTGGCGTGACGCAAGATGCCAAGCAGTTGGTTGATTCATTTGATGCTGTGCTGCTCTGCGGTGGATCTGAAAAGCCACGCGATTTGCCAATTCCGGGCCGCGAACTTTCAGGCGTACATTTCGCTATGGATTTCTTGCCGCAGCAAAACCGCCGCATAGGCAAGGAAACCCCGCTGGATAATCATCCCATTCTCGCCAAAGACAAACATGTTGTTGTGGTGGGCGGTGGCGATACCGGTTCAGACTGCATCGGCACGTCGGTGCGCCAAGGGGCTTTGTCTGTCACCCAAATTGAAATTATGCAAAAGCCACCTGAGAGAGAAAACAAGGCGCTGACCTGGCCGAATTGGCCGATGAAGCTGCGCACATCTTCCTCGCAGCAAGAAGGGGCGGAACGTGATTTTGCGGTGGCCACCGTAGAACTCGAAGGTGCTGATGGCCATGTTCGCGTTCTGAAATGCGCGCGTGCAGGTGCAGATTTCAAGCCCATTCCTGGCACTGAATTTGAATTGAAGGCCGATCTGGTTTTGCTGGCCATGGGCTTTGTGCATCCGGTGCATGAAGGCATGCTGAAAACTTTGGGCGTGAAGCTTGATCCACGCGGCAATGTGGAAGGCAATGTGAAGGAATATAAAACCTCAGTGGACAAAGTGTTCAGCGCTGGTGATATGCGCCGTGGCCAATCGCTTGTTGTGTGGGCGATCCGCGAAGGCAGGCAAGCCGCCGCTGCTGTGGATCAGTTCTTGATGGGCGAAACTACGCTTCCACGCTGATGGCCCGCCTCGATCTCAGACCGAACTGCGAACTCTGCGACAAGGATTTGCCGCCGCAATCATCTGAGGCACGCATTTGCAGTTATGAGTGCACTTATTGTGCGGATTGTGCTGAAGGCGTGTTGCATAATGTTTGCCCCACCTGTGGCGGGAATTTCGTGCCGCGCCCGTTTAGGCCGATGAAATCTTGGCGGCCAGAGGAAAAGCTGGGACTAGGGTTCAATCCTGCGAGCGCTACCCGGATTCACACGCCTTACACACAGGAAGACATCGCGGCTCATGTTGCGCGGATCAAAGATATTGCGCCAGAGAAGCGGTGAGAATTTCAAAAGTTAAATGGAGTGGCGCCGTAATTTGGCTTTTTGGAGCATGTCCCGGCCAAAGTCGCACACCTCTTTGCGGGAGACGCCTTTCAGGGGCAGTTGGCTTGCGATCCGCAGTTTCTCTTCGAAGCCCGGCGTGCCTTCCCACCAGTGAATACGCCACGACTGCACGATGCCATAGAATACCGTCATCTCGGCCGAGAGATCGTCAAATAGCAGCCGGTAGCTGTGAACTGCAGAATAGATCGTCACCACGATGTATTCGATGGAGAAGTCGTTCTCGACGTTGAAATCCGACGAGCTGTGCTTCAAAAAGTTGTAGGGGTGCAGCAAGCCTTGGAAGACTTCATCCGATAGATCGGAGGGGACGCCAGCCGTTTTCAATAGAGCGCGCATATCGTTCAGGCCGACGCCGGGCCTTCCATTGGACAGCGCGACCATGATCTCGGTCGCCGCGCTGGCGAGCAAATGGGCCGAGATAGGGTCTTCATCGATGAGGAAAAGCCGAACCGCCGCGTTGATCTCGGTGCGGCAGATTTCCCGACGACTTAGCCGCAGATATTCGAGGCTTGGGTTGTCATTTGCGAGTGGCAGCGCCGCCCGCTGATCAAGTGATTTTCGAACTTTCTTCCGTGGCAAGTGTCCCTCCTTTGTAATTACGGTGACAGTAATTACGGTGACAGTGCATTATATTATTCTCCATTCGCATCCCATCGGTAAGTCAGCCCCGCTGAGCCAGACTTTGGCCGAGACTCATGATTCAGGCAATGGCTTTCGCGCGGCTGCCTGGACTGGATCAGCGGGTCAAGTCCGCCGATGGAGAGAATTCTGAAAAAGTTTTTGACATTTATTCCTATGTCAGTTACTGCGGATTTGTTCCCCCTCACCAAGGGTCTCGTTCGCGACGGTGGTCGGGGCGAGGGGGCAGGCTTTCAGTTTCCATTGCTGAAAGCCTGGGCCGATAAC
>Ga0209483_1002292_pt1 | contig 13526 bp, 13 predicted proteins | sample NGEPerA_FD_184508 | JGI IMG/M metagenome (GOLD analysis project Ga0209483, IMG submission 184508) | Arctic peat soil microbial communities from the Barrow Environmental Observatory site, Barrow, Alaska, USA - NGEE PermafrostL2-A... | ecosystem: Environmental > Terrestrial > Soil > Wetlands >... | reverse complement strand
GTGACGGGGTGCGCTACGTCGACGAACTCCTCACCCACAGTAGCGATGGCGGCGGCGCGGACCAGTGCTGCGGACTGCTCGTCGTTCACCACCGGCGGACAACCAGCGAGGCGTTCGTATTCGGCATGGCAGCGATAACCCTGGGCTATTGACGTCGCCACCGCCTCGACCCTCTGCAGGAGCCGCTCGCGAACATCCGCGCTCAGTGCACGAACAGTTCCACGCAGCGACACCTCCTCGGCAATGACGTTGTACGCGGAGCCGGCCTCCATGCGACCAATGGTCACGACCGCAGGGGTGAAGGGCGAGGTTTCGCGCGACACGATCGTTTGCAACGCGGCAACTACCGCGGCCGACGCGGGAATCGGATCGATGCTGGTGTGCGGCATGCCTCCATGCCCGCCGCGCCCGCGAATCACCAAGCGAAACTCGTCCGCACTGCCAAAGATGGCGCCGGCAGTCACAGCCACCCGTCCCACTTGGAGCGGCGCCCACAGATGAATGCCGAGCACTCGGGATACGCCCTCGAGCGCGCCGGCCTCGATCATGGGCCGGGCTCCGCCGGCGACCTCCTCGGCGGGCTGGAAGCACAGCCGCACGCTGCCATTCCATCGATCGCGCAGAGACGCCAATGCTGACGCGGCACCAAGCAACATCGCCACGTGACCGTCGTGACCGCACGCATGCATCACACCGTCAATGGCCGACGTCACCACTCGACTGCCGCCGCGTTCAGTAATTGGCAGTGCATCGGTGTCCGCGCGCAGCATCACGCGAGGTCCCGGCCGGCCGCTGTCAAGATCTGCGACCACCGCTGTCGACAATCCGACGCCCAACCGCACCGTGTAGCCCAGTTGTTCGCATCGTGTCGCGGCCAGAGCCGCGGCGCGGTGTTCCTCGAACGCTAACTCCGGATGGCGGTGCAACGATCGTCGCACCTCGATGAGCTCTTCATGCAAGCGATTGACCGCGGCGCGGAGATCGCTCTCCCCATCATTCACGAGGATGGGGGTCCGCTGGGTAATGAGGCACGCTCCTTGCTGACGTCCTCGAGGTACCGACGGATCCGTCGACACCCCTCAACGAGGACGCTTTCCTCGGCTGCCAGTGATATCCGCACCGTCGCCTCCGCTTGAGCGCCGAATGTGGCGCCTGGTGCCGTTGCGACGCGCTCGGTTCGCAACAGGTCACGAGCGATCTCATTGCTATTGGAGCCGGCGGCAGAAACGTCGACGAGTGCGTAAAAAGCTCCTCGCGGCACAGCCATTAGTAGTCCGACAGAGCCCAGGATGTCGTTTACGAGCACAGCACGTCGTGCGTACGACCGCCGCATCTCGCCGACGCGCTCGTCGGGTAGCCGAAGGGCAGCCTCGCCAGCCTTTTGCGCAATCGACGACGCACAGGACACTAGCGGTTCCATCAACTTGGCCATGATCACGGCGATGGGGGGCGCCGCGATCGCGTATCCCAACCGCCATCCGGTCATCGCGAACGACTTCGAAAACCCCGACACGACTATGACGCGTCCGTCGGTGTCGAACTGCGCCAGTGATTCGTGGCGGCCGTCGAAGACGAAGGACTCGTAGACCTCGTCAGAGACGACGTAGAGATCGCGGGCCGATGCGAACTCGTACAGCTGACGGGCGGTTTCATGCGAGAAGACAGCTCCTGTCGGATTCGCCGGCGAGTTAGTCATGAGCAGCTTCGACCGCGGCGATGCGACCGCCGCCAGGCTGCCATCCCGCGGCATGTATCCGGTTGCCCGGTCGAGCTCGTAGGGAACAGGTTCGGCCCCGCAGAGCATTACCATCGAGCGGTAGTTGGGCCATCCGGGATCCGGGATAAGCACTTCGTCGCCCTGGTTGACGGTTGCGAAGACCGCCGTGGCAAGTGCGCACACGGCGCCGGGGGTGATGACGATGTGCTCGTAGGTGACGTCGGAGCGACCAGCTGCGACAAGACGCTCCGCGACCGCGCGTCGGAGTGACATGAAGCCAGCGTTCGGCGTGTATCGCGTGTACCCCGCCCGGGCGGCCTCGCCGGCCGCCTCGACGATCTCCTCAGGGGTGGCGAAGTCCGGCTCACCGACCTCGAGGTGGATAACATCGTCCATGCTGGATGCCAGCTCCATCACCTCACGGATTCCAGATCGTGGTATCGAAGTGGCGAGGTCGGCCAGGGGTTTCATCCTCGTAGTAACCCTCAGTGGAGCCCGAGGATCTTGGGCGCGCGCTCGAGCGTGATGCGCAGGTGGTCGCGCACCACCGCATCAATCCCAGCCGCGTTGCCGGATGACACCATCTCGACCATCTGCACATGCTGATCGTGGGCAATGCGCGCGAAGTCCTGGTCGATCTGTGACGCGAGCCGCACGTACGGTTCAGATTGGGCGCGCAGCGTGCGGAGTAAGGTGACCAGCCGGGGGCGCCCGCAGTTTTCGTAAAGGTCCATGTGGAGAAGGTCGTGGCTACGCGAGCGCTGGTGACCCGGTTGCGCCCGGTTGAGCTCATCTAGTCGGTCGCGAATTGCGCTCGCGTACGCCGGGGTCGAGCGTTGGACGGCCAGAGTCGCCGCCAGGGACTCCAGGGGGACCCGAATCTCGTAGATCTCGGTTAGGTCGGCGACGGTGGGCTGAAACACGCTTGCCGCCCCCGTGGCGTCCCGGATCACAAGCCCCTCGGTGACCAAGCGGGAGATCGCCTCGCGCACAGGCGTGCGGCTGACCGACAGCCGCTTCGCGAGATGCACCTCCTGTAGACGGGTCCCACCGGGAAGGCGCCCCTCGAGGATGTCACTCCTCAGAGCGCGCGCCGCGTCGTCGGCAGCGAACCGTCGGGCGGGGGTCGGTGCCAGGCTCACCGGGTCTGTATACACGCAGGCAAACTCCCAATGTCAATCGAGCCCGCGCGGACGACCAGTAGATCGCGTCCGCCTGCGGCGAAGTATAGCCCCAGCGCTTGAGGGACTGCCTGCACTCACGTCGGCACCTCCCCTTGACGACGGGATGCAGGCATGTATACAGTCCCGTCGTGGTGTCGGCGACCCTTGCGGTCGGGCGGAGGAGACGGGATGTCCAATCAACGCCGGTGAGCGCCATCCCCATGCCCTCGCTCGAGCGAGTCGAAGCTATCTGATGGCTACCCTCCACCTCTTCATCGCCGACCTGGCGTTCGCGTCAGTCATCGCTGCCGTCTTGGGCTTGGCCACCGTGGCGTTCAGCCTGCAGTACGCCGTATCGAACGTGCTCAATCTCGCCCTCGGCGAGTTGCTCACCATGGCAGCCTACTTCGCCTACGCCGGCAGCCGCTACGGGCACCTTCCGGTATGGCTCGCGGGTCTCATCGCGATCCTGATGGTCGGTGTCTGCTCTGTCGGTCTCAACCACTTTCTGATCGCGCCATTCAGCCGCCGGAGCACGAGTGCCTTCACCCCGATGATTGTGACCTTTGCGGTCAGCGCGGTGCTCGAACACCTTGTGGTAGCCGTCTTTGGGCCGAACTCGTTCACCTTGCAGCTGGGCAACACGAGCACCGCGATTCGCCTCGGAGACTTTGCGCTGTCGTGGAACGAGCTGGTGACCATCGCGATGGCGATCGTGGCGATGGTGTTGTTACAGGTCGTTCTCAAGCGGACGCTGCTCGGCAAGGCGATGAGGGCCATCGTCGACAACCGTAGTCTGGCCCGTGCCTGCGGCATTCGCACCAACCGGGTTACCGACCTCGCGTGGTTCATCTCCGGCTGCCTCGCAGGCATTGCCGGCCTCGCCCTCCTTGTCAGCACGGGGACCGGGAACAGCCTGCTCGGTACCAGCTTTCTCCTGTTCATCATCCCTGCGGCCTTTCTCGGAGGAATGGGTAGCATGTATGGAGCGATGATCGGGGCGGTGGTCATCGCCTTCGCCAGCGACTGGTCGTCGATCCTATTCGGCAGCCAGTACAAGGTCGTCATCGGCCTTGTACTTCTGCTGCTGATCTTCTTCGTTCGGCCCTCGGGTATCGTGGCCATGCCCTCGCGACGATGGGAAGGCGGGAAGTGAGCTTTTACATCTATACGCTGGTCATCTTCGCGTGCAGCTTCGGGATCGCGTCGCTCGGTCTGAACCTTCAGTACGGACTCACCGGCACGCTCAACTTCGCCTACGTCCTGTTCTTTGCGCTGGGTGCCTACATCGGCGGCATGGTGGCGCTTGGCTCGCAAAACGCGCCGATTGCGCAGTCGCTGGGAGAGCAGTTCGCGTTCGGTCTCAGCCTTAGCTTGCCCTACCCGCTCGGGCCACTGGCAGCAGCTCTCGCGGGAGCCTTGCTCGCGGCCGTTGTTGGGCTGGTGCTCAAGCGCTCACTCAGGGACGACTTCGGTGCGCTCGCGACGGTGGCGATCTTCCTAGTCGCGTACACGCTCGCCGGATCCTACACACCGGCAGTCAACGGTTACGACGGCATCGCGGGTATTCCGAGCCCATTCGGTGACGAGAACACTTTGCTTTACGTATTTGTCGCTGTTGGCTGGCTCGCGCTGAGCTACATCATCGCTGCCGCGCTGAGCAATTCGCCGTATGGCCGGCGTATGCGCGCGATTCGCGAGCACCCTGAGGCGGCCGAGGCTCTGGGCAAGCCCATTTTCCGGACCAGGATGACCGTTTTCATCCTCTCCAATGCCATGGCTGCACTTGCCGGTGCGGTGCTGGTCGCGTTCGTATCGGCCTGGAGCCCACTCTCATGGCAGTTCCCCGAAACCTTGGTGTTCTTCTCGGCCGTCATCGTCGGCGGCCGCGGAAACAACCTCGGGGCCGTGCTTGGCGCGATGCTGATCGGGGTCGCCCTTCAGCAGGCTGTGTTGTTCCTCCCTGCTATCCCCGCCGCACCGACCCTCATCCCCGCGCTGCAGTGGGTGATCACCGGCGTGATCACGATCATGTTCTTGTGGTGGCGCCCCTCCGGGCTCTTGCCGGAGCGCAAGACCAACTGGCGGTCGCTCCAGCCCTGGTCAGTGCGACTGGGAGCTCTTCGTCTGGGCGCACGGAGCAAGCCACAATGATGAGTGCATCACCCGAGGATGTCATCCTTGACTGCACTGGGGTGTCTCGCTCGTTCGGCGGAGTGCAGGCAGTCAGTCACTGCTCGCTCGCAGTCAAGAGAGGGAGCATCACTGGGCTGATCGGCCCCAACGGCGCCGGCAAGAGTACGTTCCTAGCCACCATCGGTGGCGCGATCACCCCGTCGGCTGGCCGAATCACCTTCAACGGCAACGACATCACTGCGATGCCGGTTCATCTGCGCGCTCAACAGGGTCTCATCAGGACATTTCAGCTCGGCAGTGACTTTCCCCGGCTCACCGTCCTCGAGAACATGATGGCTGCCTGCCAGGACAATCCCGGTGAAACCATCATCGGGGCACTCTTCCAGCGACGTAAATGGAAGAGGTACGAGCGCGATAGGTTGGCCGAGGCGAAGGAATTGTTGGTCGAATTCAGGTTAGACACGCTCCAGGACGAATTCGCAGGAAACCTCAGTGGCGGTCAGAAGCGATTGCTCGAGCTGGCACGTGCGGTCATGACCCGTCCCCGCCTACTCTTGCTCGACGAGCCGACGGTGGGGATCAACCCCGTTCTCCGAGCGCGGGTCATCGAAGTCCTGTTGGACATGCGTCGCCGTGGTGTCACGTGTCTGGTCGTGGAGCACGCTCTCGACGTCGTCGAAGAACTCTGCGACACGGTCGCAGTGATGGTCACCGGCAGCGTCCTCCGCATGGGAACAATGCAAGAGATACAGCGCGACGAGCACGTCATTGCGGCGTACCTTGGCTGAGCCGGTCTCCTCTCCGCACCTTGAAGCCCGAGCGCTCGCCGCCGGCTACGGGCAGTCGCCGATCGTCGCTGACATCAACCTGCGCGTCGGTGAAGCTGAGGTCGTTGCCATTGTCGGACCGAACGGTGCGGGCAAGAGCACATTCCTGAAGGCGATCATCGGTGTCACCAAGATCTTTGGCGGCAGCATCACGCTGCAGCAGCGTGAGGTCGCCGGCCTCCGGACCGACGAGATAGCGCGCCTCGGAGTGGGCTATATCCCGCAAGGGGATGCCGTCTTTCCCTCGCTGACCGTGCGTGAGAACCTCGAGCTCGGTGCGTACCAGCGCCCCAAGGAGACGGCGGTCAGGATGACCGAAGTGCTTGAGCTGCTCCCCGAACTGTCGGAGAAGCTGTCGCGCCGCGCCGGCGTGATGAGCGGCGGTGAGCGAACCATGCTCGGCATCGGGCGTGCCCTCATGGCCAAGCCAACGCTCCTGCTGCTGGACGAGCCAAGCTCCGGCTTGGCTCCACGCGTCGTCACAACCCTGTGGGCGTACCTAGATCGCCTGCGCGCGTCGGGCATCCCGATGCTGATTGTGGAGCAACGAACCAAGGACATTCTCGAGATCGCTGATCGCGGCTACGTGTTCGTCAACGGGCGAGTAGTTCTGGAGGCAACCGCCAATCAGTTGCTGCACAATGTGGATCTGGCTGAGGTATTCCTCCAAGCAGGGGCAAGGGATGCCCAAGATCCGCTCGTGGTCGGCTCGCCGAAATCCACATCTATCTCATGAAATCCATGCGCGTGATTAGTCTGCCCACCACCAAACTCTGCGGACGGAGTCGCTCTATGACGTTCGTGCCGCCGCACATCCAAGGGAGCCTTCAGTGACAGTCGAGGACATCAGCTTTTATAGTGGCGGCACCCGAATCGTGGGCCGGCTGCATCTACCGGAACGATCAACGATGCGCCCGCCACCTGTCATCGTCACGCCTCCCGGCTGGATGGAGGTCATGTGCTCGAAGGTGGGCGAGCCCTTCCACGAGGGATTCGCCAAAGCCGGTTACGCAGTTCTGACATTCGACTTTCGAGGCTGGGGCGCCACGGGCGGGGAGCCTGGCTGGGTTCGCCCCGCGGCCCAGCTCGAAGACATGCTCTCGGCTATCGCCTACGCGAGGACTCGCGAGGACCTCAGCTCCTCAGAGCTGGGCGTATACGGCCTGGGTGGCACGGGCGGCGGTCTCGCGATCGCTGCCGCCGCAGCGGATCCGTCCGTACGTGCCGTCGCAGTGCAAACGGTCGTCGCTGACGGCCGCGCGTGGCTGCGCGGCATGCGCCGTGAATACGAATGGCTCGAGTTTTGTGATCGTGTCGAAAGGAATCGCCTTCGTCGCGTGATCACGAATGACGACGAATTGGTGGACCCAACCGAGGAATTGATGGTGTCGACGCCCGAACGGCGGGCTGCCGGCATGCCGACGCGTGGCAACGCGTTCCATCTGTCGTCGGCCGAGGGGTTGATGCAATTCCGGCCGATTGACGTCGTTGACAGGATCGCCCCGCGAGCTCTCTTGGTGACCTGTATCGAGAACGATCCGGTGACACCGGAGGAACACGCTCAGGCCTTGTATGCGCGGGCGGGCACTCCGAAGAAACTCATCCGACAGCGAAACGTGTCCCACTACGCTGCCTATAAGCAGAACTACGTCCAGCTCATGGCCCACTTTGTCGCGTGGTTCGACAGTTACGCGCGTTTCAATGACTTCGAGGTCACCGAGGATCGCGGAGCAGCCGAGCCCGAATCCGTGTTCGCGCCTGTTGAGGAGATTTAGTGACCACCGTAACGCGATCTACACCAAAATACGAGTACGGGGTGCTCCTTCCGCATTTCGGGAGCTATGCACAGCGGGAGCGCTTGATTGAAGGTACGAGGCAGATCGAGGCCTACGGATTCGATTCCGTGTGGGTCCGCGACCACATCGTGTACCACCCGCACACACACGAAGACCAGGATCGGACCCATCTGGATCCGCTCATCGTTCTCAGCGCTATCGGCTCAGTTACCAAAACCATCAAGCTGGCGACCGGCAGCCTCATCCCTCACCGCCATCCCATCCAACTGGCGCTCGCGGTGAGTTCTCTCGACTTCCTTGTCGGGCCAGGGCGGATTCTTCTCTCCATGGGAATCGGCACCTACAACCATGAATTTGAGGCGATCGGCCTCGGTGACTGGGATCGTCGTGAGGTGCTCGAGGAGTATGTCGCCGTTGTGCGCCAAATGTGGACAGGCGAGACAGCCAGCTTCGACGGCAAGTTCTACCACTACGCGGACGTCGACGTTCATCCCAGCCCCTCCGCGTTTATCCCTATCTGGTACGGCGGTATGAGCATGGCCTCGGTGCGCCGCGCCGTGGAGTACTGCGACGGTTGGATTCCGGGGAGGATGCCCATGCGAGACTACGCGAGGCTGCTCAAACGTATGGATCGCCTTGCCGGCGAGCACGGTCGCGAACGCCCGCACACGGGAGCCATCCCGCTGGTATGCCCAGCGCGGACGGTCGAGGAGGGTCTCGCCTATTTGGATGTTCCCCAACTCGAAGTGGAGATGCGTCGCAACAAGTTCCTTGAACCAGATGGTGGTAGTGGCGGATTCGCCTCGCTCAGCGACTTCGATGGAGCGGTCATCGCCGGACCTCCGGAGGTCATCGTTGAGGAGGTCCTGCGCTGTCAGGAAGGAGGGGTTGAGCATTTCGTCTTCGACCTCCGGCAGCGCTTCGACGCCTACGAGGAATGTCTAGCCATCCTAGGCGAGGAGGTGCTTCCCGCACTGCACAAGGCAACAGGTCGAGCACGTCACGTGGCGTCTTCGACCGCCCCACTGGAATCAAGCGCGCACGGAGGATAGATACGATGACCGGAGACGATGCAAAGGCGCTAGTCAATGCGCAGTTCGATCGTGAGGCACTCACGAAGACGGTAGTTCGCATTGCCACGACGCCTTGCCCGCAGACGGAGCTCTACGAGCGTGAACCACTGATACTTCAAGCTATCCGGGAGATGTATCGACCGGCCTTTGAAGCCGCCGGATGCGATACGTGGATCGACGATTACGGCAATCTTATCGCCACCCAAGGCGAGGGGACCAACGGCAAAAGCGTCCTCTTCCTCAGCTACGCCATGACGTGGACAGAGGGTACGATGCCGAACCCGTGGTCGGGTGAAGTTCTCGACGGGGCGCGGTTCGGCGTCGAAGGCGAGGTTGTTTGGGGACGCGGCGGCTCCGAATACCACCCCACGAACGCCGGCATCCTGGAATGCGCGCGGATGATCCATGAGTCGGGAGTGACCATCCCGGGACGAATCACGTACGTCGTCTCGTCCGCCGGTCATACGTCGAGCGGCGACCCCGCCCTTCGCCTCATCTACAACGACGATCTTACGGCCGACATGTGCGTGATGCCCGGCAACAACTTTGTGATGCTCGGCAACCACGGCCGGTTGGACCTACGCGTCAATGTCTACGGGAAGTCCGTTCACAGCGGCGGCGAGCTCTCAGCAGGAAGCAACGCCATCGAGGGCGGCCTGGAGGCGATCCGCCGTCTGCAGAAGATCATGCCGCTCCCGCCGGGGGGCATGACAGACCCGGAGATGGGTCAAGGCCGACTCTCCATTATCGGTATCGCGAGCTACCCGTTCTCCCCCGGGTATCACAACGGCGTCGGCAGTGGCGGCCACACCCTGCAAAACCTCTTTCGATTCATGCTCGACCGTCGGCTCGTGCCCGGCGAGAGCGTCCATGATGCCATCGCCCAGATCAAGGAGGCTGTCGGCGATCTGTCGCCGTGGCGCGTGACCTTCGAGCGCGGTGCGTATCAGCTCCCCACGAAGCATCCTAGAGATGCCGCGATCATCAGGAGCGTCGCCCAAGCCTACCAGGTGATGCTCGACCGCGAGCCCGAATACAAGTACGTGCAATACACCATTGATGCTGGATTCACCAACAAGCTTGGCATCCCCACGGTGATGTGGGGTGGCATCGACATGAGGTTTGCACACGGCGACACGGATATCTGCCAGCTCAACGTCTGTGCCGACGTGGCCAAGGGATACACGTTCTGGGCGCTAGTTAACACAACATGATCCGATCCACCACGGGCCGCCACGGCGGATTTGGAAGGCGCGGATTTGACAGCGCCGTAGACCGACTATCGGTGCTCGCAGTCGCCTTCGCCGCCGGGCTGTGGGCGACGGACGTTTTTTTCCGCACGACCCTGTTGGAACATGGACTCACGGCTACCCGGATCGTCTTCGGCGAAGACGTCCTCATCACGTGCGCCTTCCTCCCTCTGATGCCGCGGATTGCGAGGGAGCTCCGTCAGGCCCGAGGTTGGTCGTGGATTGCCGTCATCGTCATCGCCGTTGGCCCGCAGGCGGTAGCAACCGTGCTCTTCACGCAGTCCCTGAACATCGCTTTCAGGGCGGGAGTTGCCAGCGAAACCTACCTGCTGCAACAGTTCCAACCTCTCCTTGCGGTCGGGCTCGCGTGGATGCTGCTTGGAGAGCGGCGCCGTCCGCTGTATTGGCCTTTGGCGGCCGTTGGTTTGATCGCTGTGTACTTGGTGGTTTTCGCACAGGACCCTCTGAGACCGCTGACGGATCTACAGAGCGGCCGCATGACCGCGGCGCTCCTGGCACTGGGGGCCGCGTCTCTGTGGGCGAGTGGCACTGTACTTGGTCGTTACACGCTCCGTGAGCTCTCCTTTTTGACCGTGACAGGCGTGCGCTTCGCGCTCGCCCTTCCGGTGCTGCTCCTGCTTGTCGTGCTGAAGGACGGGGTGGGAGCGCTGTCGACGTACCAGTTTCGCGATCTACCCGCGCTCGCTGGGCTGGCGCTGCTGCCAGGGTTCGTTGCCTTGCTCTTGTACTACCGCGCCCTCCGGAGCACCCCCGCGTCGGTGGCGACCCTTGCGGAGACGGCATACCCGCTGGTTGTGACTCTCCTGCTCGCTCTGCCGGCGCCGTATGGATTCTCGCAGCACCTCTACCCGTTGCAACTGGTCGGGAGTGGACTGTTCGTCATCGCGATTCTTGGCCTAAATGTCACCACGCCACGCGGGCTGGTCCGAACTGTGCCGGAACGACGTCGGGGACTAAACGAGGCCGGCGTCGCATGAAGTGTGCGGTTGGCTCGCCGACCCTTGACAGACGGGATACTACCGTGTATACAGGTGCCGACGCGGTGACCACGGCGGTGAAAGACATCGTTGTGATCGGCTTGGTCGTCCCTACGTGGGACTGGTTGACGTGATAGGAGGGACGGGATCGCAGCCGGCGCGGAGCTTACTCCGGCACTGGCTTCGCGTACGTATTGAGCCACGGACCAGACGGAGAGCCGGGCACCGATGAGAGCAGGTGCACTACGCGGTTCACGAGACGAGCTCTCGCCACACCCAACAGAGGGAACAGCGGTGAAGGACCTTGCGATGTATACACAGGGCAAGCGGCGCCGCTTGTCCGCGGTGCTCGTGTTGTCAACAGTGACCGCACTTGCGGGATGCGGAAGTAGCGGAAACGGGTCCGCAGGGCCCTCCACGGTGGTGATCGACGAGCTCGTCCCGCTCACGGGACCTAGCGCGGACATCGGCCCTCAGGATGACGTCCCCGGCTTCACGGTTGCCGCTTCGGTCATCAATGCCGCCGGCGGTATTCTAGGAAAGCAGCTCCAACTGGTCCAGACGGACCTCGGCGCTGATCCCGCGGACAGCGTCACCAATACTCGTCAGATGCTTGCAACTCACAGCGGGTTGAATGGCGTCGTGGGGCTGACGTCAGACACCGTGATCGTCACCGCCAACATCCTGGAGACAGCCCACATCGCCACAATAACCCAGGCTGGGACGCTGCAGCTGGACCACTACAAGAGCAAGTATGTCTACCGGCTATTCCCGCCAGACTCTACGAACAGCGTAGCCATGGCCGCGGTCGCTCTGAAGAAAGGCTACATGCGGGCGGCACTACTGATTGGCCAGAACAGTGGCTCTCAGTCGGTCATCCCGCCGCTGCAGTCGAGCTACACAAAGCACGGTGGGCAGATCGTGGACAACGAGGTGCTCCCGCTTGACCAGTCGTCATATCAGGTTGAGTTGGCCAAGATGATCGCAGCGAAGCCAGATGTCATCTTCTACGAGACCGACGAGCAGACGGCGGCAACCATCTTCTCCGAGCTGAAGACCCTGAATAACCTCTCGATACCGATTATCGGCACGTCTGCAACGGGTACGGGTCCGTTCTGGCAGACGGCCTCCGCGGCGGTCGGCGGGTATGCGCAGATGGCCAAGTTCTTTGTTGACGTCAACGCTCCCTCCCAATACACGGGCGCCGGGTACCAGACATTCGCTGCGGCATACAAGAAGATCTACCCTAGCGACACCTCCAACGTCTATGTCGCCGCCAACTACGATGCTGTCATCGTCATGGCTCTCGCCATGAACATGGCCAAGTCCACAGATCCATCCGTGTACGTCAACGACATTCCAAAGGTTGTCGACGATCACTCGGCAACACCGGTAACCAACTACGCAGACGGCGTGGCCGCCATCAAGGCTGGCAAGAGCTTCTACTACAACGGAACCCTCGGGCCCGTTTCATTCGACCAGTACCACTCCATAGCGGGTGAGTATGTGGTGGAGCAATCTCTCCCAGACGGAAGCGGCTTCCACACTATCCAGGACGTGCCCAACGACGTCGTAGCGGCATATTTGTAGCAGTGTACGGTCGGTGCGCGCGCGAGGCGCGCACCGACCTGCGTCGTCCAGATGTGACGCCCAAGGGAGGTCATCGGTTGGCTGAGCGGGATGCCTCGGAATTCTTTGCGGGTCGCGGCTTTGGCAATCCCATTGGGTTCGGTGACTGCGCGTGCGTGCTGGTGGTCGACTTGATCTGCGGCTTCACGGATCCGGCGATGCCCCTTGGTTCGGACCTCGGCCGTGAGATCGATAGGACCAACGAGCTACTCTCGGGAGTGCGCGCATTGCACATGCCGGTATTCTTCACGTCAGTTGCCTACGAAGACGAGGATCTGGCAGCCACGAGCATATGGGGGCGCAAGCAGGTTGGGCTTCGGTCGTTGCGCGCTGGGAGCCCCGCGGTGGAGCTGGACGCTCGGCTGGACCGCGCCGCTGGCGAGACAGTGATCCGCAAGAAGTTTGCGAGCGCTTTTTTCGCAACGACCCTCACATCTCATCTCACCTCGCTTCGCATCGACACGGTCATCATCGCCGGATGTACAACCAGCGGCTGCGTCCGGGCCTCGGCCGTCGATGCTCTGCAGCACGGATATCGGCCTATCGTGGTGAAGGACGCGGTCGGCGATCGCTGGCCGCAGTCCCATGTTCAAAGTCTGTTCGACCTTGAACAGAAGTATGCCGACGTCATGACAGTGACCGCTGTCCTGGGGTCTCTGCGAACACAGGTGCAGGCGGGTTGAGCGATCTGTGGTGCCGGTGCCGCGTGTTATCGGCTGAGAGCCTGCCATTCGCCGTCTTTGCCTTCATCCACGTAGCCCCGCGGGGCTAGCGATCGACGCCCCAGTCGCCGGAAATGGGATCCGGAGCCCACCACAGACGTCACCGGAGGTCAGCCATGTCGTCGGTCCACCCCAACGAGCCCTGGCACACAGAGCAGTGGTTCACCAGTCCCTGGAACCATGACCCTGAGGTGGCGGGCGGGTTCGCCTTCCCG
>Ga0209483_1002291_pt1 | contig 13529 bp, 13 predicted proteins | sample NGEPerA_FD_184508 | JGI IMG/M metagenome (GOLD analysis project Ga0209483, IMG submission 184508) | Arctic peat soil microbial communities from the Barrow Environmental Observatory site, Barrow, Alaska, USA - NGEE PermafrostL2-A... | ecosystem: Environmental > Terrestrial > Soil > Wetlands >... | reverse complement strand
CTATATGTCAACAGGCCCTAGTGACTTTGCAGGAAACCGCGGGCGCTCGGCAACGCAACCCGAACAGATTCCTGCGCCCGGCTGGTGGGACATCGTTCTGCGAGTCAGGCAAGACCTCCGCCGCGAGAACGTATCGCTGGTAGCGGGGGGCTTGGCGATGTACGCCTTGCTATCGGTATTCCCGGCGCTGGCGGCGGCGGTTTCCTTTTATGGACTTCTATTCTCTCCGGCCGACGTGATCAAACAGATGAGCGCCTTTTCGGGTGTCTTGCCGCCGGGGGTCTGGGACATCTTCAACAATGAACTGCAGGACGTCGCGCGCCACCAGACCGGCACACTCACAATCGCCGCCGCCCTTGCCGTGTTGGTGGCATTGCGCAGCGCTCGCTCGGGCATGGCCTCGCTGATGCAAGCAGCGAATATTGCCTACCAGGAACGCGAAAAGCGCGGCTGGTTCAGGCAATTGATACTCTCGATCGCGTTCACTTTAGGAGCCTTCCTGGGCTTCATTTTGATGTTGCTGCTGGGCGTTGAGTTTCCGCTGGCGTTCAATAGATTGAGTTCAAGCCCCTGGACACAGGGCCTCATGATAGTCGTGCGCTGGGGTCTGCTTTGGGTATTTGCGGTGTTGGCGCTGGCAGTAACCTATCGGTTTGCTCCCGCGCGGGAACATGCGCGCTGGCGCTGGGTCACCTGGGGTTCGGTGGTGGCAGCAACCTTATGGCTTGCGGGTAGCGTATTGTTCGCGGTCTACGTCCGTACCTTCGGAAGCTACGCCAGGATGTACGGCGCCCTCGGCGGCGTAGTCGTCCTGCTGATGTGGTTCTATCTATCAAGTTTCTTTGTCGTACTGGGCGCCGTAGTCAATGCCGAGATGGAACGCCAGACCAGGCGTGACACGACCGACGGAGAAGAAGCACCGATGGGACAGCGTGGCGCCTACGTCGCCGACACCGTCGGGCCGTCGGCTCCAGAAATGGCACGGGCCACGCGCGGCTCGCCAGCGGCACCGGCCAGTGCAGCCCATTAGCAATCGGCAGAATGCGCAACAATTCTTCGCATTCGAATCGTCGCCTGTTAAACGGCGCGCGGAGCGTTGCTCCATCCCACGAATGAGGGGTGCCCGTGAGCCGAGTCGCTACGAACCCGATATCCTCGTACCTGGAATCGCCAGGTTTCGACTCTTTCTGATCACACCGGTATAGAAGAGGACGTAGTAGCCGATGAGAACACCCAGGATCGCCAAAGTCAGGGGGCTTTTCTGATAAGCGGCGAACGGATTCTGATTAGATAAGGCAGTAGTCTCTGCGCTCACATGCACCGTCAATATCCGGAACGCCACACGGGCGAGAAACAGCGCGCTGACAAAAAGACCGATATAGGTGTGCGGCGTGTAGAAGCGTTCCTCACCAGCGGCCTCGAACATCGTGTGCTTCAAACCCACATACGCTAGTGCCGCGCCGGCGGCGAGCCCGCCCAGCAGCGCGCCAAGCAATGTCATATCGCTCACCGCAACAAACAGCACCAGCGCGCCAATCACCAGGAAAATTCCAATGCGCAACTGCAGGCGTCTGACGCTTACTGCCTGGCGCCCGATATTTCGACGAAAACGACGATATATGGCCCACGCCACCAAGATGCTCAGCAGCACCGGTGTTGTCAGCTTAGGGTCCACGACTTGCCCCGTTTGAACTAGCTTATGCCAACGTGCGGGAAGTGTAAGCTGCTCTAACCAGTATCGCGAGTTACCATCTGTACTCGGTTGAAAGTTCGAGGATGCCTTGCACACCGGTCTGCGTTACCGGACTCTCCCCGGCGCTTCCGCGCAGGCGATTCCACGCCGCGTCCACATTCACCATCCAGCGCGAGGTCAGGAAGCGCGTCGCGCTGAACCCGAATCCTATGGCCGTTGAGCCGCCATGGGCATCGTAAACCGGATATCCGGAGGCCAGCGATTCACTTTCAGATACGCCGAATACCTTTCGCATGTATTGCCGATTGGAGAATGTGATCGATGGACCGGCAAACATGACGAAAGTCTTCGAGCTGCCGGGCAATGGCATGAAAGCCTCGAGGTCGCCCAGCAGACCTCCGGCGCCGCCGACAATTCGCCGCACGTCTGCCCGCAAAACCAACGGGAATTTCTTTGAGACGACATAGGATCCAAAAACCTTGACAACCGGTGCCGGGCTAATGTCGGCGAGGCCATGCAAGTGATGCCAATCGTCAGAATAGGGGCGTCCCAGGTCGTATGCGACCGCCACTCCGACGCGCGATTTGTCGCCATGCCAGATGTTCCAGCCAAGGCCCTCTCCCACCGAGAAAAATGCAATATCTTTGTAGCGAATGTCGATTACGGGGCCGATCGAAGTGCGGTAGGTCGTTGCACCGTCGTAGCGTGGCATGGAACCTACCGCGCCGCCAAGGACCACTCGCCATTGCGGCAAATTGGGATCGAACACTTTGTCCAGGATAGTGCCGCCTGGGTACTGCCATTCCTGCAGTGGCGAAGGCGTCTGACAGGGAGCAATCCGCGGCATAAACGTGCACAGCATCAATGCCAGATACAACTGCTTATCGAGCGTGCACGTCTTTATAATAAACCTTGACATCCGCCACCCTACCAAACCTGCCGGAACGTTAACCGTCTGCTACCGTACATAGGGCGGCTCATAAAAGCACTAGCTATTACCGCTTTGCGGAATCCTGTCTGGCTTCGCATTTGCCGTTTGCCCGGCCGAGTCACGAGCGCGTTTCGCTCGTGACTGGCCGGCCCGGCGCATCAGCTATTGCGGTCTCTTGTGCGCATCCTTGATTTCATCTTTGACCTGTGCCTTAACGTCGCCATACGTCTTCTGCACCTTACCGGCAGCCTTCTCAACAGTGCCGCGATCCTCCATATCCGGTTTTCCGGTAACGCGACCGGCCGTGTGCTTGACTGCACCCTTGGCTTCCTCGACGCGGCCCTGGACTTGATCCTTGTTCATCGCATTTCCTCTGGTTACTCAGTCGCGTCAAGTATGGGCCTCGTTAGCCAGCCGTCCATGCGTTAACCCCGACGTTGAGTCGTAGGACACCCCTGACTTGCGGCCAAACAATCCGCGCCACACCTCAAAACGTGGGTACAGGATCTGAATCGGAAAGCACTGACAACGCTATGGGCCTAAAAGGGACGACGCCGAGGCGGTGCTTTGTATAAATGAACTTGAGGATTGGGTGTTGATAACAACTGATAAGAAGTACCCGGACGTGGTACGCAGGAGATGGTCATGCTTTATTACTCGGTCGTATTCCTGGTGATTGCGCTGATTGCCGGTGCGCTGGGTTTCTTTGGTGTCGCTGGCGCGGCGGTCGGTATCGCCAAAATACTTTTCGTCGTATTCCTGGTGTTATTCGTGGTCTCATTGCTCGTGGGCCGCCGTGGGCCTGTCACGTAGCAATCAATAACGCACACCATCGTCCTGACGATGGGTAGACGTGGATGGGTGCCGCACGCCACCAAGCGTGCGTGCACTCTGTTCGTGTTAGTCTTTGGCGGCCTTAATAAGGCCCAAGCTTAGGTAATGTCATTGGGAAACGCCGGTCCTGGCATGCAGCATTCGTTGGCTAAGACAGCAGAATGGCGCGACGTCAATATTGCGACATTCCGCAATGAAATCGTGCCGCGCGACCGTCCGGCCATTCTGCGGGGGCTGGTCAAGGACTGGCCAGCTGTGCGGGAAGGAAGCCAATCGCCGCAGGCCTTGTGCAATTATATTAGCACCTTCGATCTGGGTCATCCCGTGCAAACCGCGGTAGGGCCACCCGCCATCAAAGGCCGTTTGTTTTATCGCGATGACATGCGCGGCTTTAACTACGAGCGGGTAGTCGAACCTTTCCACACGTCACTGGAACGCATACTTGCGCATATGGATGATGCCGATCCACCAGCTATCTATGCCGGTGCAATTTCCACCGCGGATGGCTTTCCGGGATTTTCACGCGAGAATAACCTCGAACTGGTGGATAAATCAGTGGTCGCCAGAATCTGGGCGGGCAATGCCGTCACCGCCCCGACGCATTACGATATGTCCGACAATATTGCCTGCGTTGTCAGCGGCCACCGGCGCTTCACATTCTTTCCGCCGGAGCAGTTGCCCAATCTGTATGTTGGGCCGTTGGATTTTACGCCAGCGGGGCAGCCCACCAGCATGGTGAAGCTCGCCGAACCCGATTTGCAACGCTATCCGCGTTTCGCACAGGCGTTGGCCGCGGCAGAAACGGCGGAGCTCGAGCCCGGGGATGCCGTCTTCACTCCCAATCTGTGGTGGCACAACGTGGAGTCGCTCGATCCGTTCAACATTCTCGTGAATTATTGGTGGTACGACTCCCAGCGGGGACCAGGATCGCCCTTTGCCGCACTTATATATGGGATATATTCGATCAACCAGCTGTCTGCCAAACGCCGCGAGGCTTGGCGCAAGATTTTCGATCACTACGTCTTCCAAACAAACGGCGAGCCAGCCGCCCATCTGGCGCCGGAGCATCGCGGAATGCTGGGAAATATGACCTCACAGCTCGCGAGCTACATCAAAGAGTGGCTGCTCAAGACGCTACAACGCCCCTAGTGGTGCAGCCAACACCGTAGCGCTACGTTGCAAAGAGTGTCCGACGTACCTCAGTATTGCTAGTCCCGAGTTCGCGCAGATTTCTCAATGTAACCGCGCTATCTCGTTTGGAGAACTTCTTTCCGCTCGCATCTAGGATTAGACGATGATGCGCATACAGCGGCTGCGGGAGCAGCAGCAGCGCTTGCAATAGTCGTTGCACATGCGTCGCGGTAAACAGATCGTTACCGCGCGTGACCAGACTTACTTCCTGGAAAGCATCGTCCATGACAACGGCTAGATGATATGCCACTGGAACATCCTTGCGCGCAAGCACGATGTCGCCGAGCAGGGTAGGATTGACGGCAATAACACCGCGTTCATCGCCGGGCCCCGCACCCAATTCAGTGAAGCTCAATGGCGCCACGCGCGCGGCCGCGGCGTTCACGTCGAGCCGCATCACATAGGGTCTTTCGCGGCCGATGGCTTCTGCACGCTCGGCAGCGGAAAGCGTGCGACAGGTCCCGGGATAATTAGTGAAATTGAAACTATGGGGTGCCTGAGGTGCGCGTGCAATTTCGGCGGCTATCTCCTGGCGAGTACAGAAACACGGATAGACAAGTCCTTCAGTCCCCAATTGCGCGACCGCGCTGCGGTAGACGTCCAATCGCGCCGATTGGTGTAACACGGGCTTTTTCCACGACAGGCCAAGCCATGTCAGATCCTCATCGATCGTCCTTTCAAATTCTGGCCGCGCGCGGCCAGAATCGAGATCGTCGATGCGTACCAGGAAAGTACCGCCTTCGGCAGCTTCGGCTGCCGTAATCGCGGCAAAAGCATGGCCGAGATGCAATAGGCCGGTCGGGCTGGGCGCAAAGCGAGTAGTGTGCATCAGCGAAGCTTAGCAATCTTCGAGTTGGGCTTGAATTGGCTTCCGAGATTGTGCAGCGTGGGAAACGAAGGTGTATGTTCCGGAGCATTTTCGCGAAACTCGGCTGCCAGTGCTGCAGGCATTCGTAGATCGGCATTCTTTGCGGCTGCGCAGGTCCTCCGGCTCGGGCACCGAGCCGCCCGGTGATGGTCGCGGACACGGATCGGGAGGCGAATTGCTGGCATTGGCGGGGCTCGCAGAGGCCGGCCAAATCATGAGGAGGAAAGGAACGGCGCCGTAAAGGCGCCTGCAAAATCGCAAATCAGTGCCTGACATTTCAGCATCAGGCTATTTTTCTATCGTTACGACCGCATGACAGAGCAGTCATTCCGCCATGGGTACGGGTGCAATATTAGTGGCCGGAGGTGAGACCGCCAGTTCAAAGCGCGTGAATGGAAAATCAAGAGAGCAATCATGCCGACACTGACCAACACGCCCGCACTGGTCACGGGAGCGGGACGGGGCATAGGACGGGCAATCGCAGAGCGCCTGGCCGCGGAAGGGGCGTCTGTAACGCTGGTTTCCCGAACACATCCCGAGGTCGATGCCGTAGCGGCCGGAATTATCGCCCGCGGCGGTTCCGCCCTGGCGGTCGCGGCCGACGTTACCGATCCGCGCTCCGTGTCCACAGCGCTGGACGCGGCAAGGGCTCGTTTCGGCCCGATTCGCCTGCTGGTGAACAACGCCGGCACACCGGGGCCCTACGGACCCATCGGCATTGCTGACCCGCTGAAGTGGTGGGAATCACAGAAGTTGCATCAGTTTGGGCCGCTGCTGATGATGGGTGAGGTAATTCCCCACATGCAGAAGGTAGGCGGCGGACGTATCATCAATATCGTTTCCAGCGCCGGCATCAGGCCAGTTCCGCACCTGTCAGCATACGCGGTCGGAAAATGCGCGGCTATTCGCCTGACGGAGACCGTGGACCTCGAACAGCGAGCCAGCGGCATCCGCGCATTCGCACTTCAGCCAGGCACGATCGTGACGGATATGGCGCGCTCGACCATGAGTTCGCCGGAGGCCGCGCGTTGGATTCCCGAGGGCGTCGCGATGCTCAATGGGCGAACGGCGCAAGACTCCGCCGCCGACCTGGCGCGGTGCATGGACGTAGTGGCGGCGCTGGCGGCAGGGCGTTATGACGCGCTTTCCGGGCGTTATCTCGATATCAGCTGGGATCTCGATGCGCTGGAACACGAGGCTGCGAAATCTGCATAACGGCTGATGGAAATGGAATGCTCACGACTGTCAACGCCTTCAAGGCGGCCGGACAAGGTTGACCGTGCCGCAGATTGCGTGGCAATACCTGACCACGGCGCCCAACGCGCCATCGGCCCACGCGTTGTTAAGCTGGTTGGCGGACTATGGTGTCGTCAGCAAAATCATATCGGACACGTCGCTACTCGGAGAATTTCAGCTTTGCCGAGTATTCGTTGATGTAACGCAAGCTCATCGCGCGCAACGGTTGCTGGCGCAGCGAAATTTCTCGGACGAGGAGTTGACCTTTCTCGCGACCGGCGGCACGGCACCTGGAGAATCGGGTCGATAACAAAAAGCCGGGCACTATGCCCGGCTTCCCGTTTTGAACCAGAAAATTCTCTTTCTACTTCAAGTTCAGTTCCTGCCCGGTAAACGAACCCAGCACTCGCCGAATTTTGCCGCGATCGGCCGCGCCCTTGTTAGCGGAGTCCACCGAGCCTTCAACCTGCTTCGCGACCGCGTCTGCCTTGGCGGTTGCCCCATCCAGCGTTGCCCAGTTCTTATAGGTAACCACTAAATACAGATCGGGATCGTTTTCAGAGCGCGGCTCTACAGTGATTACCTTGTAGCTGATGACATCTCCCATTTTCTTGCCCGCTTCCTGCTCTGCTTTCCAGGTCGTGGCGAGAAATTTCATGTATTCGTCAAACTTCCCGGGTTCAGTCCGGATGGCGGCTACGTTGACGACCGGCCCTTCGGTGAACGCATGCTCCTCTGCAAACGCAGCAACACTGCCAAGCGCGAGACCCGCGAACGCTGTATACGCCAAAAAACGATGTTTGATGGACATGAAAACCCCCTGATTTTAATTGTTTGCTTCCTGGACGCCGGATGCTATGTCGATGTTAAATCGCAGTCAACATGTACACGCCACCGCAACGCACTAAGTTAGTGCGCCTAGACTTTGAGTCTGAACACCTTCTCCGCGTTGGTTTGCATAAGCATTTTTTTATGTTCCACCGACAGTTCGAACGCGTCGTAGGCGGCAACTTCGTCGGCCGACTGTTGATACGGGTAATCCATGGCGTAGATCACCCGATCCGGTCCCAGCACGTCCATGCAATATTTGATCGCCGGCTCCCATCCCTCGCCGCTGGTAGTGATCCAGATATTGGTCTTGAAGTAGTACGAGATTTTGTGGCGCAACTTTACGGCTGGAGCCCCCCCGCGCAGTCCTTCCCTGCCATCGGCATTGCTCTGCATCCAGTCGAAGCGATAGAGCAGCAACGGCATGGCCTCGCCCATGTGCCCTATCACCAGGCGCAATTTTGGAAAACGGTCGAACGCGCCCGACATGATCAGCCCCATTGTGTGCATCCACACCTCGTGGGGAAAACCAGCCAGGGCGCCGCCAAACCCGCGGTATTCGTAGGGCTGCGCCCAGGAAGTCGGAGGAATGGTCGGGTGAATATAGAGCGCCGCATCGTTGGCTTCCAGCGCTTCGAGAATCGGCCAGTACGGCAACTCATCGAGATAGTGGCCGCGAAAATGTGAATTGATGACCGCGCCGTTCAGACCGAGACGCTGCATCCCGCGTTCGATCTCCTTGACCGCGCCTTTCACGTCCTGAGGCGCAAACGCCGTCAGTCCGGCGAAACGAGCCGGATGACGACGGCAGACTTCCGCGAGTCGGTCGTTTGCCAACCGCGCCAGCGAGCTGCCCTCCGCGGGTTCGAGCACCTGCACGCCCGGTGAGGTCAACAGTAAAAGCTGCTTGTCTATGCCCAGCTCATCCATGCGAGCCAGCCGCGCATCGCCGATATTCATCAGCTGATCCTGCAGAGCAGTCAGTTTCGAGAACATGCCTGCCATGCGCAACGAGGTGTCATCAGGCGCTTGCGGGCTCTCGAGTAACCGGACTTGGGCTTCCAGGATCTCGGGAATATTCCAGGCCTCCTCGGTCGCGATGCGTTTGTAAGGCGCATTGCGATCGATGGCGCGATGAACCGGAGTGAGGCCAAGATCTTCAATCACCGGCGGATTTGCTTCGACGTTCCACATGCCATGGGTTCCCGCTACGCCGGGAGCGGCGCAATATGAAATATTCGCTCGGCATTCAAGTGGTACAGCTTGGCGCGCTGCACCTCACTCACTGGTGCCGAATCCATGAAGTCCACTGCCGGCTTGGTCGGCTGGTAAGGGTAGTCGATTGCCCACATGACATTGTCAATACCGACCTTGCGGATCGAATACTCAAGCGCAAGATGGTCCTCAACGCCGCTGGTCGTCAGGACAAAATTGCGACAGAAATACTCCTCCATCGTCAACTGCGTTTTCGGCGCGCGGTCAATTAGCTGCGCGCGGCTGTTCATAAACGTGATGCGCCAGATCCAGAAGGGAATCGCCTCACCCATATGGCCGATGCAGATCCTAAGCTTCGGAAAGTGGTCGAATACGCCTGCGGCCATCATGCGGACGACATGCGTGCTGACTTCCACGCCATATCCCCACATCGCCGAATCCATGCCGTAGTCCTGCAATGGCCCTTTGAGCGAATCCGATGCGGCGCGCGGATGAATGTAAATGCAGGCATCGAGCGCCTCGGCCGCCTCCAGCACCGGCCAATACTTAGGATCATCGAGATATTCGCCATGGGTGTGCGAATTGAGAATAAATCCATTCAATTTCAGGGTACCAATCGCGCGTTCCATCTCCCTGGCGGCGCGTTTGGGTGAGTGCGGGGCGAAGGAGGCCAGTCCGGCAAACCTCTTAGGGTGGCGCGCGCACACTGCGGCGAGCCGGTCGTTGGCAAGAGCCGCAAGCTCAGTTGCGGTATCTGCGTCAAACATCTGCACTCCGGGCGCGGTCAGGGACAAAATATGCATGTCGACGCCCAGCTCTTCCATTTCCTTGAGGCGCCGGTCTTCGATATCGATAAGCCCTTCGAGAAAATTCATGCTGCCGTAGCCCGCAGCGCTGCCCGCGGAGTCGTAGATTCCCTTGAGCAACAGCTTGTCCAGGCTGCTGCTCGGGCCGCGAACGACTTGCTTAAGCGCCTGGGCCACCTCGGGAATCGAAAACGCCTCCTCGGTCGCGATTTTGCGCAACTTGGCCATTCTAATAGCCCATAGAGACGGATTTTATTTCGGTGAAGCTCAATGCGCCTTCGCGGCCGCCCTCGCGGCCAATGCCCGATTGCTTGAAACCGCCGAACGGCATACGGCCGTCGCCTCCGCCGCCATTGATCGTAATCAGACCAGCCTGAAGCTTACGTGCAAGTTGGTGTGCCGAGCGCAGATCGGTGGTCCATATCTTGGCTGCGAGGCCGTACTGCGTATCGTTCGCCATCGCGGCGATTTGATCAAGATCCCTTGGATCCGAAAACGATGCCACTCCAAGCACCGGACCGAACACCTCGTCACGCATGACGCTCATATCGGCGCGGGCGCCAATCAGCAACGTCGGCTCGACGAAGTAGCCGTCGCGCTCGATGCGCTTGCCGCCAGTAGCAAGTTGGGCACCGTCCGCACCACCTGCCGCTATATACCCTAGTACGCGTTCAAGCTGCTTTTCGGAAATGATCGGCCCCATCTGCACTCCCGGCGAGGTGCCAGCACCCACCTTGACGGCACCCAGACGCGAAACCATGCGTTCGACCAGTTCGTCATGGACAGCCTGATGGACAAACAGGCGCGTGCCGGCGGCGCAGAACTGACCTGTCTTGAAGCAAATTTCATCGCCAATGGAACTCGCCGTGCGTTCCAGATCGGCATCGGGAAATACGATGATCGGAGACTTGCCGCCCAGCTCGAGGGTCACGCGCTTCATGTTCACGGCTGCGGCCGAGAGAATGGATTTTCCGACCCGCGTGGATCCCGTGAACGAGATCTTGTTCACGTCTGGGTGGTCCGCGAGTGCCTGGCCTGCAAGCGGGCCCAGGCCCGTCACTATATTGACCACGCCGTCGGGGAAGCCGAGCTCGCAGATCAGCTCACCAAGCCGCAGCGCCGTGAGCGGCGCCAGCTCAGCCGGCTTGTGCACTACGGTGCAGCCGACCGCCAGAGCTGGACCGATCTTATTCACGGCCATCAGAAATGGCGCGTTCCACGGCGTGATGAGGCCGGCCACGCCGATGGGCTCACGCAGGAAATAGGCAAACCCTTCGCCCTGCGGCGCCGACAGTGGCGTCTCGCCCGTGATCTTGTCCGCCAGGGAAGCCGACATCCGCAGTGAATCAATCGACATCGCAATATCGACATGACGGACTGAACGCACCGGATTGCCGCCGTCGAGGCTTTCCAGCCACGCGATCTCCTCGGCATTCGCTTCGACCGCATCTGCCAGCTTATAGAGCAACCTGGCTCGTTCCACGGCCCGCAGCTTGGCCCAGGAGCCCGATGAGAACGCACGCCTGGCTGCGCGTACCGCTGCGTCAATGTCGCCGGCACCACCAGCCGCAACAGTGGCGAAAACTTTGCCTGTCGAAGGGTTGATCACATCGATAGTCGCGCCGTTCGCCGCGGAAACCCATTTGCCGCCGATCAACAACTGATGGGGGCGAGCGAGGAACGCCGCAGTGGCGGTCTCGGTTCGATCGGGAGCAACGTTTGCGTTCATGTGATGCCTCCAGGAATGGCCCGACGAGGTTTATAATGAAACTATGACTCAAGGTGTCAAGGGGGAGGAGTCGTTCTCGCGCGGCTACCGGGCATGGCTTCTGACCATCCTGACGCTGGTCAGTCTGCTGAATCTGGCCGATCGTCAAGGGCTCGCGGCCGTGGCTCCGGCCATCAAACTCGATCTCAAGCTTACCGATACTCAGCTTGGACTGATGCTCGGGCTGGGTTTCGCGATTTTTTACACGCTTTTGGGGCTGCCGATCGCACGATTGGCCGAGCATCACGGCCGCGCTCGTATCATCGCGCTGTCCTCGGCCGTATTTGCAGCGTTTCTGTTCCTGTGCTCGAAGTCGCGTGGCTTCACCCAGATATTGCTCTGCCGGGTCGGCGTTGGCGCCGGAGATGCCGGCTTCGGGCCGCCGGTGGCCTCATTGCTCGGCGATCACTATCCGGAGCGCCGCCGCGCCTCGGCCATGACCATCGTCTGGCTGGGAGCGCCATTGGGCGCGTTGAGTGGCTCCATGGTCGGAGGCTGGATTGCGCAGCACGCGGATTGGCGTCTCTGGTTCGTCGGTCTGAGCGTGCCAAGCCTGTTGGTGGCATTGCTGGCTTTCTTTACGCTCAAGGAACCACAGCGAGGTCTGCAGGATGCGGTTGCCCCTCGGGGCAGCCCGCCATCGATGTGGCAAGTGGTCAGATTCATGACTGCGAAACGCTCGATGGTCCACGTGTTCATCGGCGCCGGCCTGGCATCGATCGGGATGAATGGCATCGGTCAATTCTGGGGCCGCTACTACACCGCTGTGTTTCACATGGGCCTGTTTGAGTCAGGACGCCTCATCGGTATCATTGCCGTAGTCGCCATGGCGTCAGGGTTGACATTGGGTGGATTCGGGGTCAGCTACCTCAGCGATCGGGATAGACGCTGGTACGTTTGGGCGCCGGCGATCGCCTTGGTCCTGACTACGCCATTGTTGCTGCTCGGCATCACGCGTCCCACGATCAATCAGGCGATCTGGCTCATTCTCGCTGGCCACATTACATTGTTTGTCTACTTCACACCGACGCTGGCATTGGCGCAAAACATGGTCGGCGCCAACATGCGGGCATCGGCGTCGTTCGTAATCAATATCGTTTTCGGCCTGATTGGCGTGGGACTCGGTCCGACCCTGATCGGCAAGCTCAGCGATCTCATGGCGCATCACGCTTTCGGCGCCGGTGGGTTCGATATCCTCTGCCCTGGCGGCCTCGCGGCATCCGGTGCAGATGAGGCTTTGGCCGCAGCCTGTCGTGCTGCCTCGGGTGCCGGCGTCATGCGGGCCCTGAGTGCATTTTCACTGCTGTTTGTCTGGGCCGGGCTGCATTTTCTCCTGGCAGCACGCAATCTGGAGCGTGACCTCGACCGGCACTATGACGCTGCGGGTCTCGCCGGCTAGCGGCTACCAGATCTGTACCCGATCGGCCGGTGCACGATACATCTTGTCGCCCGGCTTGACGTCGAAGGCGTCGTACCACGCGTCCACGTTCGGGGGCGGTCCAAGCGCTCTGAACTTGCGAAAACTGTGCGGGTCGCTCGCGGTCTGCTTGCGAATAGCGTCATCGCGCATCTTGATGCGCCACAATTGCGCATCAGCCAGAAAAAAACGCTGGTCTCCACTCAATCCGCCAATTGTGGGCGCGGTCTCTCCGTGCAATGACGCGTGGTAGGCGTCCAATGCGATAACGAGGCCGCCGAGGTCCGCGATATTTTCGCCCATTGTCAGTTCGGAATTAATATGCAGGCCCGGCAACGGTTCGAACGCGGCGTATTGAGCGCCCAATTTGGCAGCGCGCGCCTTGAACGCCGCCGCATCCGATGCGGCCCACCAATCACGCAGCTCTCCTTTAGCATCCAACGCGCGGCCCTGGTCGTCAAATCCGTGCGTGAGTTCGTGTCCGATAACGACGCCGATCATGCCGTAGTTGACCGCATCGTCCGCCGCGGGGTCGAAATCGGGCGGTTGCAGGATCGCGGCGGGAAAGACGATGTCTCGAAAGATTCCGTTGTAGGCATCAACCGTTTGCGGTGTCAGGCTCCAGTCGGTTCGATCCACCGGGCCGGCGCTGCGATTGACGTAGAAATCCCAATCCGCGGCAGCGGCACGCCGCACATCACCGATCAGGTCATCGCGCCGGATCTCAACAGCAGAATAGTTG
>Ga0209483_1002289_pt1 | contig 13536 bp, 13 predicted proteins | sample NGEPerA_FD_184508 | JGI IMG/M metagenome (GOLD analysis project Ga0209483, IMG submission 184508) | Arctic peat soil microbial communities from the Barrow Environmental Observatory site, Barrow, Alaska, USA - NGEE PermafrostL2-A... | ecosystem: Environmental > Terrestrial > Soil > Wetlands >... | reverse complement strand
CACGCGTCTGGACACGCCCGCCATCCAGCATCACCGCCGCGGCGCCCGTCGGCGGCTCGCGGTAATCACGCGCCAGCCGGTCCGCGCGAAACGCCGACACCTGGGCATCACGCGCCGCGGCCCATTCCCCACCCACCCGCGCCACCAGCCGTTGCAGGTGCTTGACGCTGATCTTGATCTCCGCCAATTCCGACAGATCATCGCAGGCGTCGGCGAAGCTCGCCGACTTGCCGCCCTGGCGAACCCGCTTCGCCAGCACCCGCGGACTGTACCCCTCGGTGCTCAGTTCCAGCTTCTGGTCCAAGGGGGAAAAAGACGACCCGACAGGTCGTGCAGCGGTACCGCTCACGTTCCAGCCGAACCGTCCCGGCCCGGCTGACCAACTCCCGATCCTCTCGTTGCGTGAAGGGGATCAGTCCCGCCTGCTGCTCCTGGGCGAACATCCGCTCCAACGCCTGCGCCGAGTGTTGCATCCACTCCTGGCGCAGCCGCTCGCGGTCCGACCCCGACATCGTTCCATGCGCTGCCATCCCTGGCTCCTTTCCAATCCGCGACAACCCCAACCCATCATCATATTAACTCATTTAGGGGGGTGGAATGATCGCTGCCGCGGCAATATGATTGCAATTCAACGGGAATTCGCACGATGGACCTGACGATCAGCCTGCCGGATGGTCTTGCCACCGCGCTTCGGCGCGAAGCCGACCGGCGCGGCGTGGAGCCTCGGCAATGCGCCGCGCAGATCATCGAGCAGCATCTTCCGACCGCTGGGCGGTCCGATGGATTGCGCAAACTGTTCGCGCGATGGGCGGCGGAAGACCAGACGAATGATCCCGCGGAGCTAGAGCAACGCAACGCGGAATGGGAGCAACTTAAGCGGGCATTAAACGCGAATCGAACTTCTGGACGTAAGCTTTTTCCAGAGAATGGCGAATGATTGTCGCTCTGGACTCCGATTTCAGATGCCGCATTACTTAAAGCGGCGTCGCTTTGGGCTGACGCACGGCAGCGCGGATTACCCACGGCGGATCCCGCCGAACTGGATTGCGACGTGGTGTTTATTGCCACTCTGTTAACGTCGGACTTCCCGATCGACCAGCTTGTCATTGCGACGAGCAACGTGGGACACCTCGCGCGATTTCTCCGCGCCAAACGATGGCAAGACATTCGACCCTGATCGCGGCGGCTCGCATGCGAATTGTGAGAAATGAGTATCATTCAACGTGATGTGCTCAAGGAGATTCCCATGTCCGTTCAACCAGCCGGTCTGCCGCCGATCAGCCGCTCCCGCTCGCGGGGCGCGTCCAATGGCGCCAGTATCCCAAACCCATTACCGATCCCAAGCGGGTGTGAATTCAAACGAAACCCGTCTTTGCCTATGATCCGCCGCCATGCAAATCCTTCGCACGGACGTCGCGGTGGTGGGGGCCGGGCCCATCGGGCTTGAGCTTGCGGTGGCCCTTAAACGCGCCGGCATCGATTATCAGCACTTTGACGCAAAACAGATCGGCTACACCGTCTCCTGGTTCGCGCCGGGCACCCGCTTCTTCAGCTCAAACGAGCGCATCGCCATCGCCGGCGTTCCGCTGCAAACGCCCGAGCAGGGGAAGGCCACGCGCGAAGAATACCTGGCGTATTTGCGCGGCGTCGTCGAGCAATTTGATCTGAAGATTCACACCTTTGAGCCGGTCGTGAACATCGCGCGCAAAGCCGGCGGCTTTGAAATAACCACGCGCCCCGTCGGCGGCCCGCGCGTATGCGCGGCAAATAAACTGGTGCTCGTCACCGGCGGCACCGACCGCCCCCGGCGGCTTGACATCCCCGGCGAAGACCTCCCGCACGTCAGCCACTATTTCCAGGATCCCCACCTTTATTTTCGCAAAAAATTGCTGATCGTCGGCGGCAAGAACTCGGCCATCGAGGCCGCCCTGCGCTGCCATCATGCCGGCGCGCAGATCTCCCTGAGCTATCGACGGGCCGCGCTGAGCGAAAAGAGCATCAAGTACTGGCTTTTGCCGGAGATCAACGGGCTGATCGAATCCGGGCGCATGCCCGCATATTTCCAAACCTTGCCCACCCGGATCACCGAAAACGCGGTGACTCTGTCCAGAACAACCGATGGCGAATGGGAAGGCGAAAGCGATCTCCCCTTCGATTTCGTCCTCCTGCTCATCGGTTACGAGCAGGACGATACGCTGCTTCGACTGGCGGGAGTGGAACAGCGGGGCGACTGCAACGCCCCCTTGTTTGACGATCGCACGATGCAAACAACGGTGCCCAATCTCTATATTGCCGGCACGGCCGTCGCCGGGACACAAGACAAATACCGCGTCTTCATCGAGAACTGCCACGTTCATGTCGAACGCATCATGGCGGCCCTGACCGGCACCCCCGCGCCGCAGGCCCCGCAAGCCACGGCCATGCCGGAAAGTTGAACATTGGCGATTGGAAATATCGCATCGCGCGGCGCGAACCACATTATTGTTCCCGCGCCCGCTCGTCCCGGCCAAATTCCACCCCTCCCGGAACGACCGGGCCCGTCCGCACCGCGAATTGCCGTTTGGATTCCGCGGTTGTGCCTTTACGAACAGGCGGCGCGCCCGGCGCGACGGCAGGGCTCGACCCGCTCGCATAGACCGGCGCCACCTCTTCCGCGGGCTCGCGCTGGCGGATGGGATCGGACAGATAGAAGTTCGACAGAATCGTCGGGCCCTCCACCTTGCATCCCAGGTCGCGCAGCGTCGCCGCCGTCAGGTGATTGCAACTGTTCGTCCAACTGTAGCGCTCTTCGTCGCGCACGTAATCGGTGTCATTGATGGGATTGTGAACCACTTTTTCCCGCGCGCCGCGCGCCCAGCGCTCGTCGAGCTTTCGCACTTCGCGCGCAACCGCTTGCCGGGGTGCGTACATCTTGATCACGCGCTCGGGTCGCGTGCGGGGTACGGGATAGGTTTGGCCTGGCCGCAGCGTGTTATAGCGCCGGCCAAACGCAGAGGAAAAACTCACGACCAGCGCGCCGAAGGCATCCTGGGGGCCGACGTGATTGCAGGCGCAAAAGCCCCAATCGCCGAAGGCATATTCGACGTATCGATTGCCGCCGACGGGGAGCATGACCGCGGAATGAACGCCGTAGTCCGCCACATAAATAGGCACCGCATCCGTCATCTTTACCAGTGGAGGATGAACGGCTTCGCTGCAACCAATTCCCAGCATCGCCAGCACACACAAGGCAATAGGGCACAAATACATCGGATACATCTTCTCGCTATTAGGTTACCCGCCGGCCCCCGGCACACCCGCGCCGAAAACATGCCGCGCGTCTAAACGCTTTTTCGTCTGGATTGCGCGAAGACCTTATGAATTTGCCGCCTCAATTTCCAAGAGAATTTCTCGCCTAATCCGTGCGTGCCGCCGCCCGTGCCGGCGTTCGTCGCCGCCGGCCCATTAGCAGGTGGTCCAAGCTGATTCTTCCCGGTCCTACCAGGAAAACCATCAGCAACAGCCCAAGATAAATGCTATTGGGATGGAATGGCAAGCTGGCGTCGCGCACTCCCGTGACCGCGATCATATAGGACAGCACCATCAATGCGCCCACGAGGCCACACAGTCGCGTCAAGAACCCGACGATCAGCAGGATGCCCACGATCACTTCCAGATATGGAATGGCATGCATATAAAAGTTCCCCGCCTCCGGCGGCGCCCAGCCGGGCATGGCGCCCCCATACTTCGACACGAACGATCCCACGCCGTGCGAATACTTGGCGTAACCGGCCAGCAGAAAGAAAAGCCCCATGGGCAGCCGCGCCAGCAAGAGGCCCAGGGAGATGGAGTTATCGGTTTTCAGTGGGTTTCGCATGGTGGCAGCATCCTTGTGTAGAGTGATTAGCACACTTATCGGCGCGCGCGGCGTCTGCTCCGCAATCGAATGGGCGGTGCCACAAACGGCGTGCCGTCACGAACCGGTGTCGCCTTGGCCCGGAGTCAAACAGACCTGCGCAAAGTGCGCAAAGGCGCAAAGTCGCAAAGACAAGCGCGACGTTTCAGAATAAACGAACCAGATATAAATGCGAGGGAAAGACTGCCACGAATCGGCACGAATAATTATCTTCATTCGTGTCCATTCGTGGTTTTCCCTCTTTCTTTGGGTTGCGCTGGCGCGAGCGGGAACTTACGGATAACCGGTCCATCATGCGCGCCGCTGTGCGCCACCCCGACCCATCGCTACAATCCGGGCTTATGCCCCTGACCGATACCTCCGCCACTCTCGAAGGCCAGAAGATCGATTCTAATACACAGCGATTCCTCCAGGAGGCGGCAGCCGCCAAGTTCGATTTCCATTCCGTCAGCGTGCAGGCCGCCGGCGACGAGAAGCTTAAGCGGGCGGTGAATAACGCCGTGCTGCGCCAGCACACGGCCCGGCAGCTCCGCGTGCTCGAATTGCCCGATTCCGACAAACTGCGCGATCTGGCCGGCCAGATCAAGCAGCATGCACTGGATCACCTGGATTACTACCTGGAGCAATTTTCCGCCAACGTCAAAAAAAATGGCGGCCATGTTTATTTCGCCTCCGATGGCGCCGAGGCGCGGAGCATTATCCTCGATATCGCGCGAAATGTGCATGCCTCCCGCGTCATCAAGAGCAAATCGATGGTCAGCGAGGAGATCAACCTCGCCCAGGTGCTCGAGCAGGCGGGCCTGGACGTGGTGGAAACCGATCTGGGCGAATTCATCGTGCAGATCAGCCATGATAAGCCCTCGCACCTGGTGGCCCCAATCGTTCACAAGGATCGGGCATCGATCGCGCGGTTGTTTTCCGAATATTTCGGCACGCCCTACAACGATGACCCCAAGGCGCTGACGATGCAGGCCCGCGCGTTTTTGCGCGACAAGTTTCGCACCGCGGACTTGGGCATGACGGGCGGCAACTTCCTGGTCGCCGATTCGGGGCTGCTATGTTGCATCGAAAATGAAGGCAACCAACGGCAGAGCGTCACCACGCCACGCGTATTGGTCAGTCTTGTCGGCATCGAGAAAATCGTCCCGCGCATGATCGATCTGGCGGTGATGCTCAAGCTCCTGACCCGCTCGGCCACCGGCGCGCCGATCAGCATCTACACCAATATCTTCGGCGGCCCGCGCGGGCCCGGCGAGAAAGACGGCCCCGAGGAATTTCATCTCGTATTGATCGACAATGGCCGCAGCGAAATACTCGCCAGCGAATACCGCGAGACGCTCCGCTGCATCCGCTGCGGCGCCTGCCTGAATGCCTGCCCCATCTATCGCAAGATCGGCGGCCACGCCTACGGGAGCGTCTATCCCGGACCCATCGGCGCGCTGATCACGCCGTTGTTCCAGGGATTGGAGAAGTTCAAGGATCTGCCGCAGGCGTCGAGCCTGTGCGGCGCGTGCTACGAGGCCTGCCCGGTCAAGATCAACATCCCCAAGCACCTAATTAACATGCGGCGCGACATCGTGCGCAAGCACCTGAACAAATGGTGGGAACGCCTGCTCTTTCGCCTGTGGGCCTGGGCCTACAAGTGCCCGCGCCGCTATCGGCTCATCAGTTGGGTGCAACGCCTCGACCTGCGCGCCCGCGCCGACGACGGCGATTGGATCCACGACCTGCCCGACATCGCCGCCGGTTGGACCCAAATCCGCGACATGCCCGCCCCGGCGGAAAAGTCGTTTCGGCAACTGTGGGAGGAAAGGGCATAACGACAAAGCGAGGATATAATGCTGAGTCGTTCGATCCAATGAGGAGAGTGAGCCATGACATTTTCAGATACCTTAGTTCCCAAAGCCCCACCGCTTCACAAAGACGATGATGGCGTGGTGCGCATCGGCGGAACCCGCGTCACGCTGGACACCGTTGTCAGTGTGTATTTGAACGGAATGAACGCCGAGGATATCGCGGACGCCTTCAACGTGCTGACTGTCGCACAAGTGCATGCGGTCATCAGTTATTTTCTCGAAAACCGAAATGAAGTGGACGAGTACTTAAAGGCCAGGGAAGTGGCTGCGCAAGCGATATATCGTGAGATAGACTCAAAATCGCAAGGGCCTGAACTAAAAGCAAGATTGCTGGCCCGCCGCAAGGCCCAATTGGATCATCGGCCATGAGCGTGGCGTTTCTGGCCGATGAGAATTTCAATGGTCGCATCGTCCGGGGATTCCTTCGCCGCCTCCCGAGCGCGAACATCGTTTGCGTTCAGGATGTCGGGTTGGTCGGCAAGAAAGATCCGATTGTTCTTGAGTGGGCCGCCCAAAACCACCGAGTCCTTCTTTCTCACGATGTAAGCACGATTGCGGGATTCGCGTATAGTCGTGTTGCCGTGTCGTTGCCAATGCCCGGAGTGTTCGAATTGAAGTCTTCATTCCCTATTGGACTAGCAATTGAGGATCTGGTGCTGATTTCCGAATGTAGTGAGCCCGATGAATGGGATGGATTAGTCACACGGCTGCCTCTTTAGCAAATCTCAAATGCCCCTCGCAAGTGTCATAACAAAAGTCCGCTCCGCCCTTGGCCGCACCGCGCCGCTGCGCGCGGCTCCCGTTCCCCCGCCAATCGATGAGCACATTGCCCGGCTGGTCTACAGCGAGATCGGCCTGCCCGAGTTGTTCCAAAAGCGGGCGCGCGACATGAAGATGCTCGTGGAGAGGGTGGGGGTGGATGAACTGCTGCCGCGCATGGCGGCGTTTCTCCGCGAGCAGGGGTGCAAGTCCGCCATGCTCTCCGACACGCCGTTGCTCCTGAAACTCGGGGCAGCCGATTTCCTGAACAACAACGGCATCGTTGCCCGCCAATGGAAGGATATGACCGCCGACTCCACGTACGACGTTGATGCGGGGATTACCGAGGCCGATTACGCCGTCGCCGAGACCGGCTCGCTGGTGATCCGCCACCGGCGAGAGCATGGCCGGCTTTTGTCGCTGGTTCCCTTCGTCCACGTCGCGGTGCTTGAGCCGCGCCTGTTCGTCCCCGACCTCATCGACCTCTTCGAGCGCCTGGCAAAAGACGGCGCCGGCAGCGGCGTCACCCTCATCTCCGGCCCCTCCAAAACCGCCGACATCGAAATGAACACCGTCACCGGCGTGCATGGGCCCAACGTTGTGCAGGCGTTTGTTTTGGCGTGATATGCTCAAGCCGTCTCGTCGTACGCAGGACACGCCTGCATGTAGACGCGGCGTCCCCGCCGCGTGTCACTTTGTTTGACAAAGTCCGTGCCCGCGCCTTCTCGGTAGGGCAGAGGGCCGTGGGGAGTGTCGGGAGCGCCGCCAAATCCCTTGCATCCGATCGCGTTGCTCGGGGCGCTCGCGCTGTTCATTAGCAGCAGCGTAGTCACGCTGCATTGGGCCGGGTCCGCGGGACGCGGTTTTGAAGTTCAAGGGACTCCGGGGCGCGGCCCCCGCGAGTGAACGGCCTCGCGTTATCGAATGGAAGCAGCGACATCCAGAATTCGCTGGCGCCTTTATTCGCGCTGAGAGGATTGTGGGCGGGACGAAGAGAGGCAGACGGTATCCGTGAGCCTTTCTTTTTCCAATCCGGCATTCCGCGCTCTATGATGTGTCGGTATGCCGCTGCGCGAGAACGAACTGGCACGCCGGGTATCGACGTGGGTTGAGCTTCGGCCCGGGCCGATGCGGATTCGGTGGGACTTGGCGGATCTGGCGACCGCCGATGGCCATGAGCTGCGCTGCGCGTTTTCCGCGAGCGTGCGGGCTCTGCCCGACAAGACCGAGCGGCGGATGCTCGCGGAAGTTTTGCTCAATGGGCGCGCGGCGGTGGTTGGCGAGGATGTGATGCGGCATTTCGCGCCGGCGTTGCGCACCGCCGTCGGGCGGGTGGCGCAGACGCATTCGGCTTCTCTGTGGCTCGAAAGTGACGCGCCCCGGCGGGAACTGATCGATGCGCTGAAATCGGCGGCGGCGGGGGTGGCGTTCGCCTGCGGGATCGAGGTGCTGCCGCCGTTCGAGGCCGAAGTGCAAAGCCCCACCTTTGAGCGGCAGCGGGCGCGGGCGATGCAGCAGCAATTGGCCGAGAAGCAGGCGGCGGGACAGGTGGAGCATTTCGCGCGGTCGGCGGAGTTATTCAAGCAATACAACGCGCTGCGCGCCGCCGCCCCCGAGCTTTCGCCGGGGCGAATCCTCGAGCAGATCAGCCCGGGCGATCGCGGGTCGCTCATGGGGGCGCTGCTGCTGGCATCGGCGCGGCAGCAGGAGGGCGGGCAGAAACTGTGGGCCGCCGCGGGGCCGTATTTGGTGCGCGTGGACGTGGCGGGCCTGCAAGATCAGGCTGCGCGCGTGCCGGCGCCGCAACTGTTTCCGTTGCCGCCCACGGTTGGGCCGATGCGCAGCGTGCGGGCGGCGAATGTGGACGGACGCGATGTTTTGCTGATCGGGGCGCAGCATGGGTTTCTGCTGATGGACCCGGAGGATCCGTCGGAGCCGAGGATTTATAAGGACGATGGTTTCGATTCGTCGCTGGGTTTTAACGCGGTGATCCATTGGCCGAGTCGGCGGCAGTTTTGCGCGACGCATAGCGAGGCGGGGCTGGTCTGCTGGGAGATGGATTCGACCGACAAGCCGGTGAAGGCGATGCGCGGGCCGGCGCTGGGCGTTTTTCCGCCGATGGCGCCGATTCCATTGCCGGAGGTCTCGACGCTCAATTCGATCAACATGAGCATGCGCGCCGGCGGCGGCATCGCGGGCCCACGAAATCTTTGCCTGCTGGATGAGCAGACGCTTGTGTTGAGCATTGGCGCGGAGTTGGTTGCCTGGGATGGCGAATCGGCGCGCACGCTGCCGCGCGAAAGCGAATCGGCGGTTCTGGCGATCCTCCCGGACGAGCGCCAGTTGTTTATCGTGCGCGAGGATGGTGAAATATGCGTGCTGGATCGCGCCAGCCGGCAGATCGTCTCGCGCGAGCGGCGATCGGGCCGGGTGCGGGCGGCGGCGGTGCTGCCGTGGCTGGGCAGTTCCCGCATTCTCCTGGCCGGCGACGAGGGGCCGCTGCAATGCGTCGGCTTCGACGATCCGCTGGTCACGCACTACGCCAGCGCGTATCGTGGGCTGCGCGCGATCACCGCGTCGGGCAGCCTGGTGGCGGCGGTTTCACCGGATCGACAGAGATTGATCCTCTGGAATAGTTGGGAAGGCCGACAACCGGCTACCGAAATTTATCTGGGCGCGCTGGCGCGACATCGGATCGCGGACGTCGCATTTCTTTAGAAATTTTCCTGCCATGCCGAGGTGGTCAGCGGCGGCCGAAAATCCGAAATCCGAAGCACGAAATCCGAAACAAATTCAAATTGAAAAGCTCAAAATCCAATATCAGTTCACGGAGGCCAATTTTGGCTGATCCCAAATGGGGGAAATTGGCTGGCGGCAATCATTTGAATTGGCCCAAAGGACTCAAACACGCGGAAAACCGCGACCTGTGGTTCCGGAGATTCTCGGAGATTGAGCCGGGGATGGAAATTAAGTCACTTGCGAAGCTCTGGAATTGCTCGCACTCCTCGGCTTGGCTATGGGCGACATTGTTCCGCTACCCATTTCCAGACCTGCGCGGCCATAGCGGGCGCCCACGCACCAAAAGATGGGATCATGTGGACTGGAAGCAGACGGACATTCAACTCGCCCGCGCGATGGGTGTAACGCACCAACGCGTCCGTCAGGTGCGGGCCGCGCGCGGCTTTGGGCCCAGCGCGGTGCGGAGACCTGTGCCGCCAAATCCCCCAAAAGGGAAAATTGCCGCGGGAAATTATGTCCGGTGGCCGGCAGGATTCAAGCATACCGCCGCGCGCGACCGGTGGTTCACGGCATTCTCGTGGCTTGAGCCTGGGATGGAACTTGGGGAAATCTCCAAGCTCTGGAATTGCTCGTACGACGCAGTGCGGCCGTGGGCGAATGTATTCCAATATCCGTATGAAAGGCCTCGACACCCAAGCAAACAATCGAGCCAAGTATGGGACAAAGTGGATTGGACGCAGCGCGACAGTCAACTGGCCCGCGCCATTGGCATATCGCGCGAGCGCGTTCGCCAGGTGCGGGCCGCCCGCGGCATCGGGCCCAGCGACCATCAGGCGAGGTTAGAGCAGTTTGAGCGATGGGTCCATGCAAACCGCAAACATTTACATGGGCTTCGGGCGGACGAGGTAATTGCGAAATGGGGATCGCCGCATTCCTTGTCGATGGCGCGGCGCCTGCTGAAGAAGGCGAAGGTCAGGCCGTTTAGCCGCGGAGCACGATGGCAGGAGGCGGATTGGCGCCTTCCCAATCGAGATTTGGCCAGAATCTGGGCGGTCACGCCCAACTGCATCACCGACGTCCGCGCCCGCCTGAAAATGGGTCCCTCGCAGTGGCGCGGCAAGGATCGTAACCTCAAGGCCAATCCTGCATATCAACAGGCGTATGCCCAGGAATTGCGCCGCGCCGGCGGCGGCGGCAAAGGCCCGCAAGCTTCCAACAGCGCCAAACAGCGAATCGGCCCATAAATGAGAGGATATTTTCGCTCGCCGGTCAGTTCGTAAAACAGGACATCGCCGATGCCCGGTTCGCCGACTTTGTCAGTCTCGATGCCGCCATAAAAGTTCGCCGGCATTCCGCGGATGTTTTTCCCATATTCGGGGTCGTTTTTCAGATTGGTGGGAAACGGCACCTTGGGCCACGCCCAAGCTGCCGGGCTTGTGCCGTGCGCGAGCTGATGATCGAGCATGGAACGCACCAGGGGGATTGCCTCCTGGTCCCCGGAGTATGGATACCACGCGACGAGCGAGTCCACGAATTGGCCGAAGGTGCTTGCCGGGTTCCCCTGCCAGTTGGTGCCCTGAAGCATCTTGGCATCATACACGGCATTGACAAGGTAGACTTTCAATCCGCTTTTGGCGTCATTGGGGATTTTGTGCTCCATGAAATCCCATGCGAGATGAAGCACCTTGTCATAGCCTTGATTCCTTTCGGGGTGATACCAAGCCAGCAGTTTTCCGTGCGAATCAACGACGGCATCGTGCCAGGGGAGTTCGGAATTGACGTAGTTGCGTTCCTCGCCGCCGGCTTCGCGCGGAATGAAAATCGCCGTGCATGCAAGGCCAAGCGCGAGAATGACGAATAATCCACCGATCCAATGGTGTGTTCGTGCTGGCATTCCTGCAAGATACCGCGGCAGCGGAGACATTCAAAAAGTATAACACTTCAGCGGCTTGCAACGCCGCGGAGGTTTTGGAGGCGGCTCGTCAACGTATCACGGGCGTCTCGCCCGTGCGTGGCACTTTGAGATTGGAAGTACCGTGATTCCTCGACCACCGCGCCATCCGCACGGGCGAGACGCCCGTGATACGACGAAGCGTTTTCTTCCGTCCGCTCCACCACTCCGCGATCGGCTGAAGTTTACCGAAAAAGCAGCTGCCTCAGCCCGCCTTGACCTTGGGCCGGGAATTCGATTTGACTTTCGCGCAGGTTGGCGTGGCTTGCGGGGCGGGGGGCTCCGTTGCGGGCACGTTCGGTCTTGCGGCGAATTCCTCGTGCGCGGTGTCCAGCAGTTCCTGCGCCTGGGCGCGGGTGACGTCGGTGATGCGCTGGCCACCGATCATCTCCGCCAACTCGTGCAGGCGGTCGGCGCCTTCGACGGCGCGGACTTTGGTTTCGGTGGCGTTGCCGACGACCTGCTTATGCACAGTGAGATGCCGATCCGCATAACAGGCGATCTGCGGCAGATGCGTGATGCACAGCACCTGATGATGGGCGGCGAGGCGGCGCAGCTTGCTGCCGATGATGCTGCCCAGGCGTCCGCCGATGTTCGCGTCGATTTCATCGAAGACCAAAACGCTGATGCGGTCGGATTGCGCGAGGATGCCTTTGAGAGCGAGCATGATGCGGCCCAGTTCTCCGCCGGATGCAATTTTCCGCAACGGCTGTGGCGATTGGCCGGGGTTGGTCTGCACGATGAATTCGACTTGATCGAATCCAGAGGCGCTGGCGGGCGAGGAATGGCCCGGCAGCGCGCCGGCGGCCGGCGCGAGCGCGACGGTGAATTTCGCCTTCTCCATGCCCAGGTGCGCCAGTTCTTTTTCGATCATCGGGCCAAGTTTCTTGGCGACGCCGGCTCGCTTGGCGCTAAGCTCGTGCCCCCATCTATCCAGTTCCGCTGTCAGTGGCGCAAGCGTTTGGCTCAAGGAGGTGAAATCGTCGGTGGTGCGCTCCAGGTCGGCAATCTTTGCCGCCAGATCCTGGCGATGTGCAAGCGTGGTTTCGGCGGGATCGCCATATTTGTTCAGTACGCGCTGCAGCGTATTGAGCCGCTCGTTCACCTCGGCGAGTTCGCCGGGATCCAGATCGAGCTTGTCGAGGTAGCGCGACAGATCGAAGGCGACTTCCTCCAGAGCGATCGTCGCATCGCGCAGGCTGCCGGTCGGGCTTTTGAGATTTTGGTCGAGCATGGAAAGCTCGGCGAGGATTCCGCCCATCATCTTGAGCCGTTCGAGCACCGAGCCATCGGCCTCGTACAGGGCGGCATGCACCGAGTGCGTGTCCTTCTTCAGCTTTTCCAGATTCTCCAGGATCGAGGCGCGCGACCGCAATTCCTCGTATTCGCCCGGACTTAATTCGGCGGCGTCGATCTCCCGCGCCTGAAAACGGTAGAGCTCGAGTTGCTGCTCACGCAGGGCGCGGTTGGCGGACAGATCCTCGATCCGCCGTTTGGCCTCCATCACCTTTTGAAAGGTTTCATGGTAACTTTTTCGCAACGCTGACAGTCCGCCGAACTGGTCGAGCACGTCGATCTGATTGGCCGGCTTGAGCAGATACTGGTGATCGTGCTGGCCATGAACATCCACCAGATGCTCGGCAACCTGCTTGAGCATTCCCAGCGTGATCGGATTGCCATTAAGGCTGACGGAGCTTCGCCCGCTGGCGTACATTCGGCGCGTGATGAGCAGTTCGCCGCCATCGGCCGTTACCTGCACGTCGGTGATTTCCTGGACCCTGGCGAGCAGTTGGAGGTTCTTCACTTCAAAGACGCCGCTCACGCGCCCTTCGTCGGCGCCGCCGCGCAGCATCTCGGCGGGGCTGCGCATTCCCAGCAAGACTTCGACAGCGCCGATCACCAGGCTCTTGCCGGCGCCGGTCGCGCCCGTGAAGCAATTGAGCCCGGCGTCCAGCTCCATGCGGACGTCGGAGATGACGGCAAGATTGGAAATGTGAAGTTCGCGGAGCATTGTGCAGGGTCAGTTGTCAGTGGTCAGTTGTGGGTTGTTGGTCGCTGGTGGGGTGGGTGCCTGCGCGACGGACCCGTGTTATATCACGGGCGTCTCGCCTCATCTTTCGTCACATTTTTTTGCGTCCGCCAGCGAGTATAACATATTGGTGGCATTATCGTTCGATTGATTCAAAGGAGTATTGGCATGGAAGCCAGGGCGAACAAGGTACGAAGGCGTTCGATCCGCAAGGCCCGCAAGCAGACGAGGGATCGCATCCGCCGGAACGTGCGGCGGAAAGTGGCGGAGATGGCCTTTGGACGCACGCACTTTGGAGCGGCGGTGC
>Ga0209483_1002286_pt1 | contig 13541 bp, 14 predicted proteins | sample NGEPerA_FD_184508 | JGI IMG/M metagenome (GOLD analysis project Ga0209483, IMG submission 184508) | Arctic peat soil microbial communities from the Barrow Environmental Observatory site, Barrow, Alaska, USA - NGEE PermafrostL2-A... | ecosystem: Environmental > Terrestrial > Soil > Wetlands >... | reverse complement strand
ATCGACCGGCGCCCACCGCACATGGCTCGATCCGTCCGGGCGCGACAAGGCGCCGGTCGATACCCCACGTCGCGCGATGGGTCACCTTCTCGGGCACGCGGTACGTTTCGGCTCGGCAAGCGACGTGATGGCAGCCGGCGAGGGCATCGAGACCATGCTCTCGCTTCGCTGTATCATGCCCGCCATGGCGATGGTCGCAGCACTCTCGGCCGCGCATCTCGGAGCCATCCTGTTCCCGGCAACGCTACGCCGTCTCTATATCGTCCGCGACAACGATCCGGCCGGCGATGGTGCGGTGGCAGGGCTGTTCGACAGGGCGCAGTCGGCTGGGGTGGAGGCGATCGTGCTGTCGCCGCAGTGTGGAGATTTCAACGAGGATCTGCGGAATTTTGACATCGACGCGCTGCGGGCAGCGTTGCGCATCCAGCTCACCCCGGAGGACGTTGGCCGGTTCTTGAGCTCGGGGGTTTAGACGGGAATTGGGGATGAGGCTGGTATTCCGCCCTAACGAGGAGGCATCGACCTGGGAGCTTCCTTGTTGGCGGAGAGGACCGCGCCCACGGCCTTCTTGAGAGGGCGACCCTGCGGCAAGCGGTCCGGCCACGCAATGGCGTCCGCCGACTATTTTCCGTCGCGTCCTTCGGCCGCTTTACATCGCGAAACAAAATAGCCGGCTCCCGCCATCCTCCGCTGCGCTACGGCCGCTGTCGCTTCGCTCGGCGGTGCAGGTCCGGTCCGCCCGCCGCCTTTCGTCGCCATGAAGGCCGCGATGGGCGCGGCCGATCCGACAAAAGGACGCCACCATGACGATCGACCACGACGAACAGGCCTACGAGCCGCCGCAGGCGACATCCCCGACCGATCACGTCCTCACCGAACTTCAGCTCCACGGCTATCGCCCCTTCCAGGACGAACCCGACCCAAGACCGCTGCCCGACGCCCGAATCGTCGCTGCCGCCGTCGCCGATATCTTCGACGCCCTCACCGCGAGCTTGAGTGAAACCCGCCTCGAACCAGACCTCGAGGATCTCCTGTGGTCGACCGTCAATCTCTTCCACCGTGCCAACGAGCGGATAGAACGCGAACTTGACGACAATGAGCAGGCGCAAAAGCGCAGCCAACGCGACCAGGATGGTTCCGAAATCCGCTCCGTCGAACTGGAGCGTCTCACCGCCGAGGGCATGAGTTTGATCGAACGCCGCGATGTCATGGAACTCTTCCGGGACCAAGCCGCCGAACACTTCGCCCGCCAGACTGGATCGCACTGGCACCCGCGCAGCGGTTCGAAGGTCAACCACCGCGCCCTGACTTCCGCCGTCATCGACAGCCGCGACTTCCTCGCCGCCAGGCGCCGGGCTGACACCGAGGTCATGTTGCCTCCCGGGCCGAAGATCGTCTTCACCGGCGGCCTCGACTTCAACGATCACCGCCTGATCTGGGACCGGCTCGATCAGGTCCGCGCAAAACATCCCGACATGGTGCTGTTGCATGGCGGTTCGCCGAAGGGCGCCGAGCGCATCGCCGCCCGCTGGGCCGATCACCGAAAAGTTCCGCAAATCGCGTTCAAGCCCGATTGGACCAAACACGCCAAGGCAGCACCCTTCAAGCGCAACGATCAGATGCTCGATGTGTTGCCGATCGGGGTCATGGTCTTCCCCGGAACAGGCATCCAGGAAAACCTGGCCGACAAGGCGCGTAAGCTCGGGATCCCCGTCTGGAAATTCGGCAACGGCGGCGCGTGAGCGCCGCCACCATTTCCTTACCCGGATTGCAAATCATCGCCGGCGGAGCGGCAATGTCCGCTAAAGGCAAGCTCGCGCTCAATCCGGTTCGCCCGTAACAGCGATCCGGGCTGCACGGGCGTAATGGGCCAACTCAGTGTCTGAGGTGATGAGGTGATCGAGTATAGCCTTCATATCCGCTTGGTCCGACATCGATTGAAAGGGGCCAGGCTGGCGCTCGATTGCGAGGACGGCGATCGCCAGCGCCTTTTTCACCAGATGCAATTCCCGGCCATCAAGAATCGTCACGACAGGACCTCACGAAGTTTGGCTGGTGTCACTCGATTGTCCCCCGCTTGTTCCCGCCTGAGACCTGACCCGCCAGCAAGACGCCCCGTCCGTTGAGGATTCCAAACGCGAGCGGGATCGGCTATTACGATTGCCGCGCCGTGGTGGTGGTGGAAGGCGCGACCCCTGCAACCCTTGTCACGGGAGCCATCACCATGATCATTGTCGGCATTCTTCTCAACGTCTTCGGACTCGGTGTCATATGTTGGGCACTGTTCGCGCTTGCTATCCATGCGCTCCCGTTTTTCGTCGGCATGATAGCGGGGATCTACACATACCAAGCTGGAACAGGTCCGTTCGGCGCCATCGTCGTTGGCTTCGTCGCGGGCGGTTTCACGCTCGTGGTCGGGCAGTACGCTTTCTCCGTCGCCCGTTCTCCCGTTATGCGCCTTGTCATTGGGCTGCTATTCGTGGTTCCGGCTGCCCGCGCCGGGTATGATGTGACCCTCGCCCTTGCACACATCGGTATTTCCTCGGAGTGGTGGCGGGAGGCGGTCGCCATTTTCGGCGCCATCACCGTCGGGTGCACCGCTTGGGCGCGCGTGTCGATCCTGACCGGGCCCGCTCTGGGAGGGGGTGTTGCCCTGGGCCCAGCCCAGTCACCGATTGGGGCGCGACCAAGGGCGGATGACTCCCACGGGTCCGTCGTCTCTCGGTTGGGATCAGTGCTAATATCCGGCCCGTCAACATGACAGCGATATCGCGGTCCCACGCACACTTCGACTGAGAGCCGGGCGATCTCTTTGGCGGCCTGCGACCCCAGTGGTTGCCGGCACGTGTGCTGGCTTCTGTCTGCTCGGCGACAACGGGCCGCCCTTCCGCACGCCAGGTTTTCTTTTCTTTCGCCGGGAACACTGGGCCTCTTATAGGGGCCGACCGCTAGCTGGCACGTCTCCCAAATGCTGTTCAGCGCACGCGAGCACCTTGCCTCTCATTGGCTTGATCTGGCCGAAGGCCGGCTACGCCTCGATCGCCTGAACCGCAACGGCGTCGGTGAGACTTTCTTCCCCTGGGCTTTGCCCATTCCTCGCGAGGCAAGAAAGTCTCACCGCCGCCATCCTCCGCTGCGCTTCGGCCCGAACGGGTGCGGCGTCGACCGCCTTCGGCTTTCAGATCGCCATCGAGGCCGCGGTGGTCGCGGAGCTCGAAAACAGCAAGGAGAAGTGACATGGCTAACATCGGCTCATTCAAGAAATCCGGCCAGGAATTCCAGGGCGAGATCGTCACCCTGAGCCTCCAGACCAAGGGCGTCCGCATCGTCCCCGAGACAGACCGGAGCAACGACAACGCGCCGAGCCACCGGGTCTACGTGGGCCGAGCTGAGATAGGGGCCGCTTGGCCGAAGCGCTCCAGCGAGGGTCGCGATTATCTCTCGGTCAAGCTGGACGATCCGAGCTTCAACGCTCCGATCTACGCCAACCTCTTCGACGACGAGGACGCCGAGACCTACACCCTCATTTGGTCGCGGTCGCGCAAGAACGGCGACTAAGCGAGACCAGCGTTCCAGCGCCCCGCTCATCCGAGCGGGGCGTTTCGCCATCTGATGATGGCAGCGCCGGTTGGCCGCCTGCGATCCTCGCGTTGCGCGCCACGGCAGATTCATGTTCTCGCCGATCCACGCCGACCGAAAATGGCCTTCAGCCCTTCCGTTTCGGCGACTTCGTCCGCTCGCCGCGCGCTTCGTCATCCGGTTGCACGAGATCGACGTGGCTGACACCAAGCGCGCTGGCGAGATGGAACAGAGTCACCACCGTCGGGTTGCGCCGTCCCCGCTCCAGGCCGCTGACATATTGCTGGGTGAAGCCTGAGACCTCGGCGAACTGCTCCTGGGTGAATCCCTTCTCCCTCCGTAGCTTCCCAAAATTCCGGCCCACGAGCTTGCGCATATCCATGCGCGCAAGTTGCGTCTTTACACACTATGGGGTTTATCCCTTATAATATGTATTCGAGGGCGGGCCGCTTGCACCGTCTGGAGTACGGCCAAACTATGGCATAACCTTCGTCAGCGGACCTACGTTATCCCCCGACGTCACCCGCCGAGCACCAGGATGTCACTTCAAAAACCCCCGCTCGATCCCGATGTGGCAGACGTGGCGCCATTCGCCCCCACATTGACGGACTACGACATGGAACATCTGGTGACCTATTTGCGGCTGCTCGATGCCGACGCCGAGGGTGCCGATTGGCGCGAGGTCGCGCGGATCGTGTTGCATCTCGATCCCGAACGTGAGCCAGATCGGTCGCGGCATGCGTTAGATAGTCATCTGGCCCGCGCCAAATGGATGACGGAGCACGGCTACCGGCATCTTTTGCGTGCTGGCAACCCTTAAATGAAATAAATCACCTCGATCCGGTACCTTCGTAGAGCGAACGTTCTTTCGGATTCTCGTGACCGCGCTTGCGCATCACGTGATGCCGATCCAGGGACTTCTAACAACCGTCGATTGCTAAAATGATATCGCGCTCATCCTGACCGGCGCACGTGACAGGAGAAACGATGCGATGTCTCATTCTGATTGGCGATCGACTGCGGCCTATGATCGCCCAGGCTTTGCCTGGGAATACGTTCGCCGCAATCCGGACTATCACCGCGATTGTCGTGAGCTCGCGCATTCGAAACCTGAGTCTCCTGTGACCACAGCGTTCAGAAGGAGATGGGGCCTTTGCTTTTGTGACTGACCCGGCGGGGTCGTCACAGGATCAAGCCATTTTCTGGGCTCCGGAAGTTTTGCCGGACATCGTTCCGGTTGTTCGAAGCACAGCCGCCTTCGGTGCCCATGGCCTCGGCCTGGCCGAGCTGTCGACCGCCGAATGCCGGCAGGCCGCGGACGGCTGGCATCTACTGCTGCGTCTGAACGGCGTCGAACATCGGCTGTGGCTGAGGGAGCCTCCGGCGGTTGGCATGCCCTATGCCGCCGAATTGCCGCTTGATGAGGATTTTGAGCCGCGCGCCCATGCGGCGGGCCGTCTCTGGCGCGCTCTTAGTGGGCAACCCGCTGGCCCCACTATTAATGAATTGTCCCTACAGCGGCGACAGCGGCTGGCGCTCGCGCTGCGCGCGCTCGATGCCAGTTCCGAGGGCCATACCTACCGCGCCATTGCGGAAGAACTGTTCGGCGCGAGGCATATCCCCGAACGGGCCTGGAAAACCCACGATTTGCGCAACCGCACCATCCGCCTGGTGCAAACCGGTCTTGCGCTGATGCGTGGCGGCTATCGCGAACTGCTCCGTCCGAGCCGCCGCAAGAAATAGCTGATGATGTCGATGATGGGGGTGCCGAAATTCGACACCCCCATCATCGGCATCCCCCTACGCTTGCCTTCTTCGCCATCGTCATAACAGACGCGCCGCGAACCGCCGTGGCGCTCCATGAGACGATGGAGCTTCTGATATGTCCGATCCGAACGCCGGCTTGCCCCTGCGATACCTGCGCACGCCCGAAGCCGCGCGATTCCTGAGTCTCTCAGGCCGCACGCTGGAAAAGCACCGGACCTACGGCACCGGTCCCGCCTACCGAAAGCTCGGCGGACGCGTGGTCTACGCGCTCGAGGATCTGACGGCCTGGGCCGACCGTGGCGCCAAGACCTCGACCTCCGATCCCGGCGCCGGGACCGTATTGCCCGCCAAGCGCCATCCGGCGGCTTTGCGCCCCTACGCCGGCCAGACGCGCCGTTGATCATTACGGGAGCGCAATGACGATGCGACGAGGAAACCGTTCAGAACGCGAGCAACTCGACCTGTTCCGTGCGCTTCCCGGCGATCTCGCAGCCCGCGATGCGCAGGATCTCATGGCCTATCCGTTCTTCTCGCTGGCCAAATCCAGGCGCATCGTTCCGATCGATTTTCGCGCGGGCAAGATCGCCATTCGTGTCGAGGCCGTTCCGGAACACGGCATGGCGACCATCTGGGATGCGGACGTTCTCATCTGGGCGGCCTCGCAGATCGTCGAAGCCCGCGACGCCGGTTTGAAGACATCGCGGTTGATGGCCGCGACGCCATACGAAATCCTGACCTTCGTCGGCCGCGGCACCAGCGCCCGCGACTACGACCGGCTCAAAGCCGCACTCGACCGGCTGCAATCGACGACCATCATGACCTCGATCCGCCAACCGACGGAGCGTCGGCGACACCGCTTTTCCTGGATCAATGAATGGAAAGAGACGGCCGATGTGCACGGCCGACCACGCGGGTTGGAGCTGATCCTGGCTGATTGGTTTTACGCCGGTGTGCTGGATGAGGCGCTCGTCCTCACCATCGATCGTGCGTATTTCGACCTGACCGGCGGCCTGGAGCGCTGGCTCTATCGCCTCGTGCGCAAGCACGGCGGACGCCAAACCGGCGGCTGGAGTTTTGATTTCGTTCATCTGCACGCCAAGTCTGGCAGCCTCTCGCCGCTGAAGCATTTTGCTTACGATCTCCGGGAGATCGTCCGCCGCGAGCGGTTGCCCGGCTACCGGCTGGTCATTGAGCGCAGCCTAACCGGCGCAGAGCGTCTCAACTTCACGCCCATTCCTGTCGACCCTTTGGCGGCTGCGCTACGCCGTCGCAGCCTCGCAACCGCGCCTGGGGAAAACCTGTGAATCAGTTCGTGCTATCAAGGACGAGAACTCGCGTGCTGTCAGGGACCCGATCCTCGTCCTATCGGGGACCGAAACCGAACGTAACCCTCTGGCGCTCAAATTCTTTTCGCGCTCGTAACTTTACTAACCCTGAATCCTGCGGATTCTTTCTAACGGACCGCGCGCTTTCCACCGCGGTCAGCGGGCGAAATTTCGGGAATTGGTGCGAGGTTTCGCGAAACGGCTTCAGCATTCGCGAGCTGGATTCAAAATCCAGCAGCCGAATCACGAGCAGGCTCAACAAAAGTCCTACACCTCTGAGGCTTCCACTTCCAGATTCGTGTCCAGCATCCTCCCCCGGCACGATGATCGCTGCCCAACACTGCAACGGGGGAGCGAGCAATTACGCTGCTCTTTCGCAGCACCTTGCAGGCTTCTCGGCTCGACACTTCTCCCACCAGGGAGAAGCAACATGAGCGATCTCACTCACGTCGAACTCCTTTGGCTGGAGAAGCGCATCGAGAACTGGATTCGCTTTGGGCACGCTTCCCAGGAACAGATACTCGATAGGCGTCGGCGAACCCTGTCGTTTGCGCCCGGCAGCAGTTTTGCGTTCGTGCGCTGGGCCTCCAACGACTTCGGCACCGTTATCTCGCGCGTCGATATCTTGCGGGCCGTCGCGCCCGGCCAGCGCTGCGCGACTGTGCCTTATGTGCGACCAGGCGGCGAGCTTCTGTTGCGCCTGTCAGGCTGGCCCAAGGTCGAACGCGTGTTGCAGATTGTCGACGCCATCGAGGCGCTCGGCATCGACCCCGCTGACGCGGCCCCGGATTACTGGCACCACGTCCACAACCGTGTGTCCGTCAATGAAGTGCCTCGCGCTTACACGCGCTCGCGCCATCAGGCCTGGCTGCATCGTCGGAGGATCGCGCTTTGACGGGCCGCGTGGTGACGCTCCTGACAACGCTGGTGGCTGCAACCGCTTTGCTGTCATCGATCGCCGCGAGACCGGTTCCCCGGTTTCTATGGAACGCTTCCGAAAGCGTGCCCATCGGCCTCTACCGGTTGCAGCCGACCGACCGACTTGCGGTCACCGATCTGGTCGCGGTGTTGCCGCCGGAACCTTTCGCGACATTTCTGGCTGATGGCCATTATCTGCCCCGAGGCATCCCCCTGCTGAAGCGCGTGCTGGCGCTTCCTGGGCAAACCGTGTGCAGGGAGGCGTTCAGGATCATCATCGACAAGATCGAGATGGGGGTGGCGCGCGAGCATGATAGCCGCGGTCGCCCGCTTCCCATCTGGCAGGGCTGTCGCGAAATCGCCGATGGCGAGGTCTTCCTCATGAATTGGCAGTCGGCGGATTCGCTCGATGGACGATATTTCGGGGTACTTCCGACGAGCGCGATCATTGGACGGGCGGAACCTGTTTGGACTGGCGAGGAGGAATGACCTTGGCGCAAAACTATACGTCTTCCGTCATTGCTCCGTTCGGTCAATGCACGGACCATTCCTCCGTCCCGGCCAAGTTTCGCACCGGCGTCGCGCGGAGCGGCGGTCAAGGACGGACGTCAGGCCGGCGCGTCAGCGCTTCACCCTTGACGGCCGCGGGCTCGATGGCCGCGTTGCGATCCGTCGGGTCAATGCTGTGCGCCGTGATGGTCTTTGCAGTGTCGATGCTGTCTTGCAGTGCAGCGCTTGCTGGTCAAGCTTCGCCGGCGATGCATCGAGCGAGCGATAAATCCTTCCATCCCTTTGCTGCGTTTGTCACCGAAGCATCCAGGCGTTTCGCGGTTCCGGAGCATTGGATACGTGCGGTGATGCGCGTCGAGAGTGGTGAAAAATCACGCGCGAGGTCGCAAAAGGGCGCCACGGGCCTGATGCAAATCATGCGGGGAACTTGGGCCGAATTGCGCGCCCGGCACAGTCTCGGCGCCGATCCCTACGACCCCCGCGACAATATTCTGGCCGGCGCCGCCTACATCAGGGAACTCTATGATCGTTACGGCGCGCCGGGTTTCCTTGCCGCCTACAATGCCGGACCGGGACGCTACGAACGCCATCTGGCGACGGGTCGCCCGTTGCCGGCTGAGACGCAAGCGTATGTGGCGACGCTCGCGCCGATGATTAAGAGCAAGCTGATCGACGTGCAGATTTCCGCCGTCGAAAGATCGTTTGCCTGGGCCAACTCTTCGTTGTTCGCGGCGCGCAGCGCAGGCACCTTACCCGATAGTAAATCATCCGCTGACATGCGTCAGAACCGTTCATCACGCACCCACGCCGTTGTCGACTTATCGGCCCTCGCACCGCAGTCGAGCAACCTGTTCGTCCGTCTTGCCCGGGGAATCAGATCGCAATGATCGAGATCGCGCGTCATCGTAGTCTGTCGTGGAATGTCGCACGTTCTGATGTGAGGCAGGCGGGGCAGGGAGTGACCAGCCACGGACGGCAAGGGAAAAGGCCGGCCGTCGGTCCGGCCTATGTGGTTGGTCGCGCGGGAGGATTTGGTCACAGCGGCAATGGTCACTGCTGGCGCTCGCCACATTTTCCCAAAAGAAATCAAAGCCCCGAGCGCCATCGCCCGACAACACAAAGTGGTTTTGCGCCATGACAACGCGCGACGATGACGTGCGCGTCCGGCCTGGACGGATCAACCACGGCAACCGCGGTGCCAAGCGTCCGCAGACCTTCGTCGGCGAGGTCATGCGGGCCGCAAAGAGGGCGGGGCATGTTGGCGATAGCTTCCGATCAAGCCAGGGCAAGAGCCGCTCCCGGTTCGGCCGCGGCCGGCGAGCTGCGGTCTCCATCCAGTTGCGGTCGAACTCCAGGCGCGTGGTGATGAAGGCGCGTGTCGTGCGTCACCAGGGCAGCCGCTTCCGCTCGGCGCCCCTCCCCAAGCACATCAATTACCTGAAGCGGGATGGAGTTACCCGAGACGGCGAAGATGCTCGGATGTTCGACGCGAACTCGGAAGTGGCCGACGAACGCGCCTTCGCCGAACGCTGCAAGGACGACCGGCATCACTTTCGTTTCATCGTTTCGCCGGAAGACGCCGCCGAGCTGGAGAACTTGCGCGCGTTCACGCGCGAACTGCTGGGCGATGTCGAGCGTGACCTCGGAACCAAACTCGACTGGGTGGCGGTCGATCACTGGAATACCGACAATCCGCATGTCCATGTTCTGATCCGAGGACGTGCCGATGACGGCCAGGATCTCGTCATCAGCCGCGCCTATATCAGCCGTGGCTTCCGCGACCGCGCCGCTGAACGCGTCACCATGGAACTGGGGCCGCGCAGCGAGCGGGAGATCCAGTCCGCGCTGGAGCGCGAGGTCGAAGCCGAGCGCTGGACTAGCCTTGATCGTGCCTTGCGCAATATCGCGGACGAGGGGGCTGGGATTGCCGACCTCCGTCCTGGTGCGCCGGATTTGGATCCTGAGCTACGCCGGCTCATGCTTGGGCGAGCCGACAAGCTTGAACGCCTGGGCTTGGCCGAACGGGTCGCCCCTGCCTGCTGGACGTTGAAGCCGGGCCTTGAGCCGACGCTGCGCGATCTCGGGATTCGGGGCGATATCATCAAGACGATGCACCGGGTTATGACCGGGGCAGGCCGCGAGCCTGACGTCGCAGGCTTTGCCCTCCATGGCGACGACCCCAGCGACCCGGTGCTTGGCCGTTTGGTGGAGCGAGGTTTGCACGACGAGTTGAAAGGCTCCGCCTATGCCATTGTTGAGGGGATCGATGGCAGGACGCACCATCTTCAATTCGCGGACCTTGAATTCGCCGGTGATGCCGCGCCTGGAGCGATCGTCGAGGCGCGTGCCTATGAGGATACCCAGGGCCGGAGGAGGCTCTCCCTTGCGACCCGGTCGGACCTCACCCTTCAGCAGCAGATCAGTGCGCCAGGCGCGACGTGGTTGGATCGCCAGCTTCTCGCGCGCGAGTCGGCTATGACGGGAAGCGGCGGTTTCGGGATCGAGGTCCGTGAGGCGATGGAACGTCGCGCCGAACATCTCGCCGGGGAAGGTCTTGCTCGCCGGCAGGGACAGCGCGTTCTCTTTGCACGCAATCTGCTCGACACCCTGCGAAGCCGAGAACTGAGTGATGCGGCGGGGAAGATCGCCGCCCAAACCGGGCTCGTCTATCGGCCATCCGCGGAAGGTGAGCACGTGGCTGGGATCTACCGGCAGCGGATGATCCTGAGCTCGGGCCGTTTCGCGATGATCGACGATGGCCTCGGCTTCCAGCTCGTGCCCTGGCGCCCGGCGCTCGAACAGCAACTCAGTCGGCAAGTATCCGGCGTCATGCTGCCGAGCGGCGGCGTCGACTGGAGTTTTGGTCGAAAGCGCGGGCTCGGACTCTGACGCGTGCGGTGAGGTCGGCTAGACGATCGAGTCCGGCCAGCCGCGATTTCTCCAATGTGCATCGGTGATTCCACGCCATGCTGCGCAGACACGCGACAACAAGAGCGGATCAGTTGCAACGCGATCTGCTTTTCTGTCTCTGCACACGGACGCGCAAATCACGGACGGGGGACGAGAAGCGATGCCGTATGTCGAGGCGACCGGAGCGAAGCTCTATTTCGAGGAATACGGCCAAGGCTATCCGATCATCTTCATCCATGAATTCGCGTCTGACATTCGTGGGTGGGAGAACCAGCTTCGCCATTTTTCCCGCGGCTACCGTTGCATCGCCTATAATGCCCGCGGTTACCCGCCAAGCAATGTCCCCGAAGATGCGGCTTTGTATAGCTGGGAGTTCGCCGCCGACGATGTCGACGCGGTGATGTGGGGCCTCAAGATCGAACGCGCCCATCTGGTCGGCTTGAGCATGGGCGGATATGCCGCCTTGCAGTTCGGGCTGCGCTATCCGGGAAAAGCGAGCGCGATTGTTGCAGCCGGTGTGGGATCTGGCTCGCATCCTTCCCAGCGCACTGCCTGGTTGAGGGAAACCTCCGTTCTCTCGCGGATATTCATCGACCATGGAATGGTCTCGATGGCCGAGAGGATGGCGCGCGGTCCGGCCCGCATCCAGCTGAAATACAAGGACCGGGATAGCTGGCAGGAATTCGTAGCCCGTCTGCGCCAGCATTCGGCGCTCGGCATGTCGAACACGATGGCACACTGCCAGGCCTCGCGACCATCGTTGCATGACCTGCGCGATCAGCTTTCGCAGATGACCGTCCCGGTATTGCTCGCTGTCGGTGACGAAGACGTTCGCTGCCTCGATACCAACCTGATGCTCAAATCGGCGCTTCCCAATGCCGGCCTGTGGATCTGCCCCAATACCGGCCATGCCATCAACCTGGAAGAGCCGTTCGCCTTCAATGCGCAGATCCAAGACTTCCTGGGCGCTGTCGAGCGCGGCAGCTGGCGTCGTGGCTTTCCAGGAACCGAGATCGCCCCTCACCAGGGATCGTGTCGACGCGCATGTCGAGACAATTCGCCCATCCAAGCCGTTCACGAAACCGCCGATGCCGACGTGGTTCGTTTGCACCGCAGCTGATGGCCTTGAGTTCATTCAAGAGAAACGCTGATGAAACCCAGAGTTGGCGTTTATCTCTCCGAAGGCATGGCTGCGCGGTTGGCAGAAGCGGCCAAAAATCCCCGTGCCACAAAATCGTCGCTCGTCGAAGCAGCCCTCGACCGTTTCCTTGGCTCTGACGACGACATCAGCGATACCGCGACAGTGGCGCACCACCTCGCTGGATTGAGCCGTCAGCTCGAGGAGCTTGATCGCAATCTCAGAATTGCGAATGAGACGGCTGCTCTTCACGCGCGGTTCCATCTTGCTGTGACCCCGCTGATGCCGGCGGGCGAGCAGGGGGCTGCATGCATGCTCGGGGCCGAACGATTCGAAGAATTTGCCACCCAAGTAGGAAGGCGCGTCGATCTCGGAGTCCCCCTCATCCGGGAGACGATCGACAGGGTTAGTGCGACGAGGACTACCCCTTTTACCCGTGCCGAGGGTGAGTCGTCAGACACTGGATCCACGGTTTACGAACCGGATGTTCAGGCATCGAGCAAGGTTGACGACGCGTCTGAATCTATTACTGCCGTCCGAGAGGACGCAGCGAGGTTGGGCTTGCTGGCCGTAGAAGCAGCGCTGTTCCCTGATTTCGCTGCCTGCCGTGGGATCGAGGAAGGTAAGGGGGCGGTCCCTTCGCAACGGTCCGCACCGGCCTGGCTAACGGCGACGAAGCAGGTTTCGAAGGAGCCTGTCGAAAACCGGTCGCTGATCCTGCGCGTCTTCCTGCCATTCGTCTTCGGCTACTACATCGCCTATCTGTTCCGGACTATCAATGCGGTCATGGCGGCGCCACTGGCGAAGGAATTGGGGCTCGGTGCCGACGATCTCGGCTTGCTTACTTCCGTTTACTTCCTGACCTTCGCTGCTGCCCAAATACCAATCGGTGTCCTCCTCGACCGATATGGTCCACGGCGGGTCCAGAGCGCATTGTTAGTGATCGCGGCGATCGGCTCGACGTTGTTTGCGGTCTCGGACCATTTTCTGATGCTTCTGGTTGGCCGGGCGTTGATAGGTCTGGGCGTTGCCTCTGCCATGACCGCTGGATTGAAGGCGCTCGTGCTCTGGTTTCCCGGCGATCGCGTGCCGCTCCTCAACGGCTTGATGGTGATGCTTGGCGCGCTGGGTGCGGTGACGGCGACATTACCGGCCGACCTGTTGCTCGACTGGATCGGCTGGCGTGAACTGTTTTGTCTGTTCGCTGTGCTGACTGCCGGCAGTGCGACAATAATCTATCTTATCGTGCCCGAGGCTACAGCGGTCGCAACCGGCCCGGTCTGGGTCGGCTTGAGAAAGGTCTACGCCGACCCGCGCTTCTGGCGCCTTGCGCCACTCTCGGCATCCTGCATTGGAACGGCTTGGGCTCTACAAGGGCTCTGGGCGGCGCAGTG
>Ga0209483_1002285_pt1 | contig 13543 bp, 15 predicted proteins | sample NGEPerA_FD_184508 | JGI IMG/M metagenome (GOLD analysis project Ga0209483, IMG submission 184508) | Arctic peat soil microbial communities from the Barrow Environmental Observatory site, Barrow, Alaska, USA - NGEE PermafrostL2-A... | ecosystem: Environmental > Terrestrial > Soil > Wetlands >... | reverse complement strand
GCGGTGAACGCGAGAGGCGCGCGTGTTCGTCTGTTCTCGATCACGCGTCGAGGCCGCCCCACGACCATCGGGGCAACGTAGGAGCCGGTTCGCGACTCCACCCGGCCCAGAAGACTGCTGGACCGGGTGGAGTGATGACTCGAACGGTGCGGTTGCTCAACTTAAGCGTTGACCAGTACGCGCTCCGCTTCGTCGTGAAGCGCGAGCTCCTTATCGCCGGGAGTGCGTCGAGCGTGCCAGAAGCCGAGAGCTACCAGCAGGGCCATGAGTGCGGCCAGAACGAAGGACGCAATAGCGGCCCACAGGGCAATGAGTCCGAACTGGGAGAAGGCGTACGCCTCGAGCAACAGTCCACGAAGTGTGGTGCCCTGGAACGACGTCTGGACTTCCGCAGCTAGTGCGGTGTTGGCCGGGTTGGCCCGTGAGGCCGCACTGACCGCCGCGTAGACACCCTTGTAGGGCATCGCTGAAAGGTGCACGGCGATGAAGTGGTCGGCGTAGGCCTCGGCCTGCGTGCCGGTGGTGAGGGGCTGACCTGCGTACTTTTCAAGGTAGGGAATCATTCCGGGGGTTATCTCGGTACCAGCCTTCGCCTGAGCGAATGCCGCCTTCGAGGGGAACACGATGTCTTGGCGTGCCAACTGACTGTGAACGCTCGAGCTGGTGAATCCGTAGCCCCAAGTTAAGAGACCACCCGCCACCAAAAGCATGACGACGATTAACAGTCCGCCCGCGCTGGCGAGGACATCGAACATTTTACGTTGCATTATTTCACTCCTTCATATAAGCCCCTTATGCAGTGTGGACCAACAACCGGTCGATGAAATAGGGGCGAACGTCACCATTAGTGGGGACCTTCGTCCCTAGCGCCGCGAACGTCGCTCGCGACATACTCAGAACATGGCTCCCATCACCACCGGACTCGCTTGCATTCAGTTCCCTCGCCGCACCGAGCGAGAACGGCGTTTCGATGGTCGAACCCCGACGCCCGGTCGACGCACGCAGCATTGCAGCGACGAAGTCGAACCCACGTTCAGTCATGACCTTTCGCAACATTCAGTGAAGAAAGTAGAAGGAGGTACGCCATGAAGGCGCTCGTCTATGAGGGACCCGGATCCAAGTCCTGGAAAGAAGTCCCCAATCCGAAGCTTGAGGCCGATACCGACGCCATCGTTCGAGTGAGCGTCACCACGATCTGCGGGACCGACCTGCACATCTTGAAGGGCGACACGCCCGAAGTTACGGCCGGGCGTATTCTCGGTCACGAAGCCGTTGGCACGGTGGAGCAAGTGGGATCGGGAGTGAAGACCCTCGCGGTTGGTGATCACGTACTCGTGTCGTGCGTTTCGGCGTGCGGAGCCTGTCGATTCTGCCGCGAAGGTCGCTACGGACAGTGCCTCGGCGGCGGCGGTTGGATTCTCGGCCACCTCATCGACGGCACGCAAGCGGAACTTGTCCGCGTGCCCTTCGCCGATACGTCAACGTATCCGGTGCCCAAGGGAGTCGGCGACGAGGAGATCCTGATGTTGGCGGACATTCTGCCAACCGCCTACGAAGTAGGCGTCCTCAACGGCCACGTGCAACCCGGCGACACCATCGCCGTGGTGGGCGCGGGACCCATCGGGCTTTCGGCCATCACGTGCGCCAAACTGTTCTCGCCCAGCAGCATCATCGCCATCGATCTCGCCGACGCCCGCCTCGATGCCGCCAAGCGATTCGGGGCCGACCAGACGTTCAACAACAGCAACGCGGACGCGGTGACGTTCATCCAAAGTTTGACCGACGGCCTCGGCGTGGACGTTGCCATTGAGGCCGTCGGCGTACCAGCTTCCTTCGAACTCTGTACGGCGTTGGTGCGCCCCGGGGGTCACGTGGCCAACATTGGCGTGCACGGCAAGCCCGCGACGTTGCACCTCGAGTCCCTGTGGATCCGCGACGTGACGATCACGATGGGCCTAGTGGACACGTACTCGACCCCAACGCTGTTGAAGTTGGTCACGTCGCGCCAAGTGGACGCCACCCCGTTCGCCACCCACCACTTCGACTTGAACGACATTATTTCCGCCTACGACGTGTACGAGCGAGCGGCCGAAACGGGCGCCATCAAAGTCGTTCTCACGCGATGAGGGATAATCGAAACGCGGCGAACAAATTCGCTGACCAAGGATATCGGTGACGGGATGGAGAACGCCGAGCCCAGGGGCAAGAGCGGCGCGTCAATCTACGCCGATCTGCTCACGAGCGCTCTCGCCAGCTGGGAGGGCGAGTTCAGTGGCGACGTCCTGTTCGATCACGTCATCGCGTGTCGTATTGAGATGCTCAACTCGGCTCCCGCGCCCGGAGAGAACGCCTACCTAACGCTGGCGAGGAATATTGCCTACGACCGCGCTTTGATAAAGATCTGCGCGAAGAATGGCATCGACGCCCGGGCGGTGGACTTTGCGCACCCGAGCGAGGAACGAAGTCGACTTGAACGAGCCCTCGCCGATCACGGCATCAACCTCCCGGCCATCGCCAGACAATTTCACGGATAGCCTTGCGACGTTTCGGGGTCCGTGGCACCATTTTTTAGTTTGGTGGCGAAAATGGCGGCCTCGGTGCGATTGTTCATCTGGAGTTTGGTCAAGAGTCCCGTCATATAGTTCTTCACGGTCTTCTCCGAGAGGAACATCGACTCGGCGATCTGACGGTTCGTCAGGCCCTGCGCGACGAAGTCCAAGAGACGTAGTTCTTGGGGCGAAAGTAGATCGAGCGAAGTGAGCGCCTTGGGCGGATTGACGATGCGCTCCACCACGCGGGCAACGGCCCGGGGATCCATGAGCGACGCACCACCGGCCACCTTCTTCACGTCGTCAATGAGGTCGTGGGCTCTGATCTGTTTGAGGACGTATCCGGCCGCCCCGGCCATCACGCTGGCGTAGAGCGCTTCATCGTCGGAGAAGCTGGTCAGCATCAGACAAGTGATTTCGGGATGATTGGATCGAATTTCGCGACAGACCTCAATCCCACTCCCGTCATCGAGACGCACGTCCAAGATCGCGACGTCGGGCTTGGTTAAGGGGATGCGCGTGAGGGCTTCGGCCACGGTGGCCGCTTGGCCCACGACTTCGATGTCGTCGTCGATCTCGAGAAAGTTGCGGATGCCTTCACGCACCATCTCGTGGTCGTCGAGGAGAAAGACGCGTATGGTCATAAGGCCATTGTGTCAGTATTCACCTCACGCTTCGTAATCAGATAAACATTGCCGCGGCGACTGGCCCCGTGGCGATGTGGACCATCAGAGCCGTGCCCTAGGGGAACATTGACGACTCGGCCAAGTTACGTCGTCTCCTCGAAGCCGTCCTCATGATCGAGGCCGACGTCGAACTCTCGGTGCTGCTCCGACACTTCGTGGAAGAGGCCTGTCCACTGGTCAACGCCCGCTACAGAGCCCTGGGGTTCTCAACGAAGCGCACCGAAATCGACCAGTTCGTCACCGTCGGACTGACCGATGACGGAAGCTCATTGGCCCACGACCAACCGGACCAGGCGTCCGGGGGCCGCTCATCACGAACCCGTGCCGCTGCGCCTCGACGACCTCGCCACCCACCCCGACCGCTACGGCGTCCCGCCGGATCAATCGCCGTTCCTCTCGCCGAGAACTAGCTCGCCGTCTGGACCAACGCGAGCTGCGACGCGCCGACGCCAATACTTATGACCGGATGATCCGCCGGAGTGAGCCAACACATCACGCGATTGAGCTCGTTCTCGGAAATGGCCACGCATCCCTCCGTCGCTGCGCCAAAGCTGACGTGGAGGAAAAACCCACTCCCCACGCCCTTAACGACGGGATCAGTGTTGTAGTTGATTACGACCGCGTGCGCGTAGGCACGGCCCAAGTAGTACAGGTTTTCGGAGTCACCACCCGGTGAGACCGGGCTCTTCACGTGATGGTTGTAGAGCCGAGTAGCCGGATTCTCATCCCACCAATCGTCGGGACCCGCTCGAAAGTAGGGCAACTTGGTCCCGTTGTTGGGTTCGTTGCCAAAGGCTCTGGTCAGCGTGAAGATCCCGGCGGGTGTTCGACCGAGACCCTCTCTCGTGGGACCCACGCCGTGTTTACCCACGAACGCGATGAAGGGTCCAAAGACCTGAACGTACCGACCATCGCTCTGGAGTTTCCAAGTTCTGAGCACCGCCGACTTCGATCGAGCGTTGGCCGCCTGCACCGTGATCACCTGGCCCGGTGGTTGCGCCGCGTCAGCGCGTGACGACGGCACATTGAGCAACGTGCCCGTGGCGACGACGAGGGCGAGTCCGGTGATGAGCATTTTCACCGGGGCCAAACGTTTCACGAGCGCCGCCTCATCCAAAGTTGATCTCGCCGCCTCAATGGTTCAGCAGAGCTTTCACGTGAGCCACCGTGGAATCAACGGCGGGCCACGGCGCGTCGCCCTCGCCTATCAACAGTCCGAACTCGGTGCAGCACAGTCCGATGACGTCACCGCCGCGCGATCGACAGCTCTGGGCGATGTCCATGAACGCCTTTCGCGACGAATCCGTGACGATGCCCCGGGTTAGTTCGTCGTAGATCATTCCTTGAAGAATGTCGATCTGTTCGGCGACGGGCTTTACGACCGTCACGCCCGCCCGCTCTAAGTGCGACGAGTAAAAGTCACCCTCCATCACGTACTTGGTGCCCAACAGCGATATCGACGACGCGCCGAGGGCCTTTATCTCGGTGACCAACGCGTCACGGACATCAACGACGGGAATCGAGACCGCGTTCGCTACGTCGTCGAAGTTCTTGTGCATGGTGTTCGCACAGATCGCGAGCACCGTGGCGCCCCCGGACTCCAGACGCTTCGCCGAGTCCGCGAGAATTCGTCCCAAGGTCTTCCAGTCTCCTACGGCCTGGTACGTCACAATCTCACAGAAGTCGAGCGAGTCAATGAGCAGCGCCGGCTGCTTCCACGCGCCGTGTTCTTGCGCGGTCATTTTGTTCAGCAACGAGTAGTACGAGGCCGTTGACTCCCACGACAGTCCGCCGATGAGCCCAATTCGCTTCATGGCCAACCACCCTACCTAGTGACCTCAAACGTAAGACCACGTACGAGCGTCATCACGAACGCGCTGTCGCCGCTCGCGAGTGTTGGGCGCTTCGAACAGTCGGCAGCTTCACCGAGGGAATGGTCTTTGGAACGTCACACTCTTCGTGAGTTCCGATACGTCACAACACTGAGTCTGAGTCTCAGTCGGACGACCGCGAAACCTTGCGGGTGAGATCAACTCACTCGTAGCTCGAGGCCGTGGCCTCGTTGTAACTACTCAAGACGGTGACGCCCGATCCATTGACGACACGGATACCGGTTATCTGATGCAGAGAGACCGCACAGGCCATGGTGGCGTCGACGGGCTTGCCGTTAATGCTCCGGTACGTACCCGCGGTCCACCACGTTCCCTTGGCGGTCTTCATCGACACCGTGTAGACCTCGCCAGCGGGGAGACCCTGTTCCCGGAGGTCCACGGAAGTGCCCCAGTTCTGTGCAACCAACACCGCGTTGGCTTTGGCGGAAGTCGAACCTTGCAGTGCGAACGTTCGTTCAACTGGTTTGGTGGGCGTGGCGTTACCCGCAAAGACGATTACCAGAATCAACGCCGCCGCGATCGCGCCCAACGTGCCAATGCCCGCCACCATCACTCGTTGTCGGCGTCGTTGCAGCGCGGCGGCACCTCGAAGGTCGCCGAGCACCCGATTCGTCAGCTCGAAGGGTACCGAAGCGGTTGGCTCCACGTTCGACGGGTCGACGAACTTGAGCATGGAGAAAGTCTCCGCCATCTCGCTCGCCAAGGCTCGACACTCGGCGCAGCCGTCAAGGTGCGCCAGGAGTCCCGTTGTCTCGTCAACGGGGAGGTCGCCAAAAACGTGCATCGCGATGACCTCGTGCCACCGCTCGCATCCGTGTTCAGTCATTGGTCCCACCCCGCTTCTTCCATCAAGAGTCGCAACATTCGAAGCGCGTAGAAAGCGCGGCTGCGAACTGTCCCTTCGGCCAGCCCGAAGAGCTCGGCGACCTCTTTGCCGCTTCGACCATTGAAGTAGAGCTCGGTGACGACCATTCGATGTTCGGGGTCCAATCGTTTGAGTGCGGATTCCATCTGCCATCCGATCATGGCCTTTTCGACGTGGTCTTCGATGCTGGGTTCGGTTCCTTGGTCGAGCGGGACCGTCCGCGTCTTCGTCTGCTGGATGCTGACGTCCAGAATTACCCGGCGCTCTATGGTGAAGAGCCACGTTCGTAGCGAACCGAGCGTCGAATCGAATCGAGACCTCGAGCGCCACGCCCTCGAGAACGTCTCTTGCACGACGTCTTCGGCGCTCTCGGTGGAGTTCAGCGATCGCCGAGCGAACCCGAACAACTCGCCACCGTGCGCGAGAAACGCCTCACGCAGACTCGTTTCATCCACTACATCGGGACCGCTCTCGCGACCAGCTCTCTTCCACGCCATTCGATCACGGCGATCGCCTGCCACGTCAGTCGCAGCTATCCGTGTCGAATACGTGGAGGAGTGAATCGACGCACCATTCTCAGGCGTGAGATCGGGTCGCGTGGACATGTCTAGTAGTTATACCCGCCCCCGCCCGACGTCGTCGTCGTCGACGACGACGAGGACTTGAAAAAAGTTGCGCCGGCGGTGCTCGCCTTGGCCTTAATGAGGTACCACGTCCCACCGTCAGCGGTGATGCCCTCGCCGTTTGACTGGAGCTTGGCGCTATCGCCCTGGTACGTGTACACCGGGTACGAGTTGAACGTGACTTGCTTCAGGGACTTGCTTCGCGTGACGAAGCCAATCTTGCCCTTGACGCCGGCGCCGAGAGCAACCGTCTTAACCGAGGTTTTCACGAGCGCGGGAGGCCACGTCGACAGACACGATGACGTGCACTTGAGTTTCATTCCCTTTTCCGAACTCAAAACGTACAGCGTCAAATTGGAGTGATTGACCAACGCACTCGGGAAGCCCGTCACGTTGGCCGACTTCAAAACTGGCGACGACGCCCCGTAGGCGCCCACCATCGGCGCGAGCAACACGGCGCTCGCGGCGAACGCCGCGACACCAAATCGAGTTCCTCGGGAACGCAACACGCTTCGCGGGGTCGGCTTCGTCTCTATCTTGGTCATTCGATGACTCCTTCGGTTCTCGCACTGCCTTGAAACAGCGTCGTACCAATGAATACCGAAGAGACGGTCCAGATGTTCAAGCGAATTTGAAAACCTTACGAATCTCCAGTATCGGCGCTACATTCTAGGCCACTCGAGGGCTCAAAACTCAGTAGTGAACCGAACTATCAGTGGCTCACGTTGCCTTGAAGTGATGGTTGTAGATGAATCCGACGATCGATCCGTCGGGAGTTTGCACCGTCGCGGTGATGATGCCGTCACCGACGTCCATCGCGGGAGCGTGCTCTGAGGCGCCCGCGCTCAGTGCCGCCTCGACGGCGACGGCGACGTCGTCGACTCCCCAATAGGCCAGAGCGCCCGTCGCGGGGTCCCCGTCGGGTAGCAACCCGAGTTCGTAGCCCCCAGGATTGAAACCAACGTAGAACGGCTCATCGAAGTACGGTGGCGTACCCAGGAACTCGGTCCACCACAACTTCGAGGCCTCCAACTCCGGTGCCGGGTAGATCACGGTACGTAGACCAAGTAGACGCGTGCGCACGGTTGCCTGTTTAGCACTCGCGTGACAAAGTTGAAAGGGTGAGTATCCGACCTCTCGAACACTTCTCGTGGCGGCTTTGTAGCCCGGCCAACGTCCCTGTCCTGTGGCGATAACGCCTCATCGCAAAGTTCGCTGGGCCAGATTACGAGATCACTTCGCCGATTAAAATTGATTCGTGGAACCACCCAAGGTCATTCTCTACTACGGCTTCACGCCGCTTAGTGACCTTGAGGCCGTGCGACTCTGGCAACGAGAACTCTGCGAGCGCCTCGAACTCAAGGGGCGGATCCTCCTTTCGACGCACGGCATCAACGGCACGCTCGGCGGAGGCCTGTCGGCCCTGGCGACGTACATCAGCCGCACCAAGGAGTACCCCGGGTTTAAGAAGATTGACTTCAAGTGGTCCGACGGCACGGGCCACGACTTTCCCCGTCTACGGGTGCGTGTTCGCGACGAAATTGTCACCTTTGGCGCGCCCGGTGAACTCGAAGTGGATGATCGTGGCGTTGTGGGCGGCGGCGTACGTCTCAAACCACGAGAGGTGAACGAGCTGGTCGAAGAGCGCGGCGACGACGTCGTGTTTTTTGACGCGCGCAACGCCTTCGAAGCAAAGATCGGTCGGTTCAAGAACGCTGTCGTACCAGAAGTGAAGGCGACGCGCGACTTCGTCGGCGAGTTCGACAGTGGAAAGTTCGACCACTTGAAGGACCGGCCGATCGTGACGTACTGCACGGGAGGAGTTCGTTGCGAAGTGCTCTCGTCGGTCATGAAGAAGCGCGGATTCCACGAGGTCTATCAACTCGACGGTGGCATCGTGCGCTACGGCGAAGAGTTCGGGGATAAGGGACTCTGGGAAGGTTCTCTCTATCTCTTTGATTCACGAATGAACCATGAGTTCAGTGACGAGTCCAAGACACTGGGTCAGTGTGAACGCTGTTTCTCTCCGACCAGCAAGTTCTATAACTGCGCCAATCTCGCTTGTCGAAAACTCATCTTGCTCTGCGCGACGTGTAAGGCGGACAACGTTTCGACGAACTGCTCACCCCAACATCAACTGCTCTGATTAGGCGAAGAATTAAACTGACCCTCGTGGGTTCCTCAGGCCTCGGACTCGACGACGCGAACGATGGCGCGATCGGCCGCTCTTCGAACCCTCAGTACTGGATCGTGGCCCAGCGCCACCATGGCCTCGAGCGCGTCGCCGACGCGATGACGCGCGACCACTTTTGCTCTCATCTCTCGTACTCGCCACGAGCGCTACCAACGTTCCCTTCACGCTTTCGAGGTTAGAACTGTGGTGTTTCATGGCACGGTGCGTTTCGCGTCGTCACTCCCCGACCGAGCCACCCGCTAGTTCAACGACGATGTCGAGATGACCGAGGTGTCGCGCGTACTCCTGGAGCAAGTGGAACAAGACGCGCTCGAGGGTCGGCGACGAGGCGCCGTCCCACCGAGGACCGGGGATACCGAGGGCGTCGAGGTCGTTGCTCTCGATGACTCTCCGACTGCGCGCACCCTGGTCGAGTAGCGCGCCCAGCAGTTCCTCGCGTGTTTCAACCTCGTCGACGAACCAACACTCGTCTCGACGGTCGCCCCAGGGATCTTCGACACTGAGACCCTCGAAGCCCCACTCCAGCCACCTCATTTCGACGAAGGTCAGGTGCTTGACGAGCTCGAGCGGCGTCCAACCCGATGAAAGTCGACTACGGCGCAGTTCGGTTTCGGGAAGCTGCTCGACGCGTGCGATGACTCCGGAACGAAAGTAGTCAAGGTAGCTGACGAAAACCTCGGTTCGAGACGAGCGGGGAACGGTCGGACCTGGGAACTGCTCTTCCATTGACGTAAGTATTACGCAGAGCTTCGCGCTCGACCCAGATGAGTCGTGCCGCCTCGAGTGAGAGGGTGAGCGGCTCGCCCGCGACGACTAGGGCCACGTCGTTGGGCCCGAGGTCTGATTCAACGACCCCGCTTCGGCAAACTCGGGACCCGATGGGGCGTGGTGAATGTCACAGCGTGTCCCGATACTGGGTAGATGACGAGCCCTGCCAGCACTACCACGTTGACCCGGGCCTACGCCTACGCACTGGATCCCACGTCCGAGCAGATCTCGACACTGCGTAGCCACGTCGGCGGCTCGCGCTTCGCGTACAACACGATGCTCGGGCTGGTGAAGGAGAACTGGGACGAGAACCGCGCCAAGAAGGCGGATGGGATCGAGGTCGCCCAGGAGGACTGGGTCGATACCTCGCACTTCGGCCTGCTCTACCTCTGGGCCGAGCGCCGCGACGAGTTGGCGCCGTGGTGGGGAGAAAATGGGGTTAGCACCTACAACGATGCCGCCCAGCGGCTCTCGAAGGCCTTCACCAACTTCCGCAAAGGCCGCGCCAAGTTCCCGCACTTCAGGCGCAAGGGCCAGAGCGGATCAGTGCGGTTCCTCGGGCCTTCCGTGCGACTCGGCGACTCCCACCACGTCCGCATTGCGCGCATCGGCGACGTAAAGACTTACGAGTCCACCCGCAAGCTCTATCGCCACCTCAACCGAGGTACGGGCAAGGTGCTTGCTACCACCGTGAGCGAACGCTCTGGTAAGTGGACAGTGTCGTTCACCGTCGAGGTCACCCGTCAGGTCCCCGTCACTCGTGAGCCCGAGAGGGTCATCGGCGTCGACGTCGGCATCACGACCCTCTACACCGGAGCAACTCCCGATGGCACCCAGGTCCTGGAGGTCGATAACCCCCATCACTTCGTGACCGCGGAGAAGAAGCTGACCCACGCGCAACGCATCGCCTCACGGCGCCAGGGTCCAAAGAAGGGAGTCGCTGCGTCGAACCGGTGGAAGAAGGCCAACGGCCGGGTCCAGAAGATCCACGCCGGGGTGCGCCACGCCCGCAAGAACCTGATCAACGAGACCACTTCCATGCTCGCGAAGAACTACGACGTCATCGTGCTCGAGGACCTCAACGTGGCGGGCATGGTGAAGAACCACTCCCTCGCCAAACACATCCAAGACGCCGCGTGGGCAGAGTTCGCCCGCCAGCTTGAGTACAAGACCAAGTGGTACGGCTCTACTCTCGTGCGCGTCGACCAGTTCTACCCCTCATCCAAGACCTGCAGTCAATGCGGGACAGTCAAAGTCACGCTGTCTCTTGACCAAAGGACGTATCACTGCGGGGCCTGCGGTCTCGTGCTCGGCCGCGACCTCAACGCGGCCATCAACCTGGCCCGACAAGGCCTGCCGGGGACAAGCTCCGGTACTGGACGTGGAGGGGAGGTAAGTCCCGCGCAGCAAAATCTTGTTGCAACGGCACACCCCGACGAAGCGTCAACTGAAACGCCACCAGCAGTCGGCGCGTAGGAGATACTTCGGTCTAGAACTCGGACTAGAGGCGTAATTACCACGCCCCACTGGGTCCCGAGTTTGCCGAAGGAGCAACGACCTTTAACACACTGCCCTCTTTGATGGAGTGTTCGGCGAGCATCGACAGCAGCGCCGGCGCTTCGTGTTCAGCCACTTCGGAGATTCGCAGTACGGTAGCCGGCGTATCCAGCTCCAAGTCCGCGAGCGCCATGAGCACGTCGTAGGGCGCGTCGCGTCCAGGTATGACGTTGCCGTGTGGACAGGTTGCCGGTGAACCCATCGACAAATCAATCTGGTCAACGACGACGTCGGAAACCGCCGAGGAGATTCGATCGGCTTCGACGTCGGCCGTCGCCCAGTCAAAACCGAGCACGTCGGTGAGCCACCGTTCGAGTATCCGGTGACGGCGTACCAGTCCCGTCGCCGTACTTTCACCACTTTCAGTCAGCGTCACGCTGCGATCAGCTCCGATCTCCACCCAACCGTCGCGCTTTAGTCGAACCAGCGCGTCACTCACCGTCGGCGCACTCACCGAAAGCCAATACGCCAAGCGACTCGGTCGAACGACCTCGCCTTCGGCGGCGATGTAGTGAATCGCTTCGAGATATTTATCGACCGTCGCCGTGTGAGGACTCGACATCTAGGCCGCGCCCTCGCTGAAACGAGAGGGGGCCGCCGATGGATCGAGAGAGGTTATGAAACAAAGACTGAAGGGTCCTAGAGGTCTCATTTAGGTGAGGCTAACCAAAGCCAAGTTCGGAGTCAAAGATGGGCGCCCAAGCCACTCATCGTGTCACGAACTGATCGAGGTCCGTCGCACGAATCGCCCTACGAGGCTTCGGTGCGACGAAGGACAGTGAACGACCCACTGACCACTTCGATCGCCGTCGGGTAGCGGGGTAAAGGGAATTGATGGGTGGTGCGCGCAGAAACGGAAGTCTATACTTGCTTGTAAGCAAGCAACTAAATTCACTGTAAGGGAGCGCGTTTCTATGTCGCAAATGAAAGAAATGCACCGCGATCGTTACAAGTGGATCGCCCTCACGAATACCACGTTGGGCGTGTTCATGGCGGTCATCAACTCGTCGATCATCTTGATCTCACTCCCCGCAATCTTTCGCGGTATCGGTATCAATCCCCTCTCGCCGGGCAACGTGGGCTACCTGCTCTGGTTGCTCATGGGATACCTGCTCGTCACCGCCGTTCTCGTCATTAGTCTCGGCCGACTGGGCGACATCGTGGGACGTGTTCGTATCTTCAATTTGGGATTCTTGGTGTTCACGATCGCCTCGGTCTTGTTGGCGATCGACCCCCTTCGCGGCAGTTCGGGGGCACTCTGGCTCGTGTTATGGCGTCTCGTCCAGGGCGTTGGCGGCGCGATGCTCTTTGCTAACTCGGCCGCCATTCTCGTGGACGCCTTCCCCTCTGATCAGCGCGGTCTCGCGATGGGCGTCAATCAGGTCGCCGCGATTGGCGGGTCGTTCGTGGGACTCATCGCCGGCGGACTGCTCTCAATTATCGATTGGCGACTGGTCTTTTGGGTCTCGGTACCCTTCGGCCTCATTGGCACGGTGTGGAGCTATATGAGCCTTCGCGACAACGGCATTCGCACCCACGCGAAGATCGACTGGTGGGGCAACATCACCTTCGCGGTGGGACTCACGGCGCTCCTGGTGGGCATCGTCTACGGCATCGAGCCCTACGGCGTGCACTCCATGGGTTGGACGTCGCCCCTAGTCTTGACCTCGTTCTTGATCGCGGCGGTCTTTCTCGTGACCTTCTTCATCATTGAGACCAAGGCGTTGGCGCCGATGTTTAACATTCGACTCTTCCAGATTCGTGCCTTCTTCATGGGTAGCGCCGCCGGACTGCTCGCCGCCATCGCGCGCGGCGGGTTGCAGTTCATGCTGATCATCTGGCTGCAGGGAATTTGGCTACCGCTGCACGGTTACAACTACGCCGACACGCCCCTGTGGGCCGGCATTTTCCTCTTGCCACTCACGGTGGGCTTCATGATCGCGGGGCCGATCTCGGGCTACCTCTCGGACCGACACGGCGCGCGCATTCTCTCCACGACGGGACTCAGCGTCTTCGCGCTCAGCTTCGTCGGCCTACTCGTCGTGCCCACGAACTTCTCCTACTGGATCTTCGCCGTCCTCATCTTCATCAACGGCGTGGGTGGTGGAATGTTCTCGGCGCCGAACTCGGCGGCGATCATGAACTCGGTCCCGGCCAACGAACGCGGCGGAGCGGCCGGTATTCAAGCGGCCTTCATGAACACGGGAATGGTGCTCTCCATCGGGATCTTCTTCTCGCTCATGATCGTCGGGCTCACGAGCACGCTGCCCAAGGCCATGTTCCAGGGCCTCACTTCGCACGGCGTCAGCGTCGCGCAGGCCCACACCGTCGCCAACATGCCCGCCGTCGGAAGTCTCTTCTCGTCGTTCTTGGGATTTAATCCCCTGAAGAGCCTGCTCGGATCGAGAG
>Ga0209483_1002282_pt1 | contig 13555 bp, 9 predicted proteins | sample NGEPerA_FD_184508 | JGI IMG/M metagenome (GOLD analysis project Ga0209483, IMG submission 184508) | Arctic peat soil microbial communities from the Barrow Environmental Observatory site, Barrow, Alaska, USA - NGEE PermafrostL2-A... | ecosystem: Environmental > Terrestrial > Soil > Wetlands > Peat... | reverse complement strand
GGGCTTCTGGGCGTGAGCGAGGGGTGCAAGGAAGAAGGCGAATGCGGCGAGGACACGGAGGCTCGGCATACGGCAAGGGTATACCTGGAGGGTTGTAGCCGCCTACTCATGACGATGGCGCCGTCATGAATGGGGTGCCCCGGCACCCCGCCTGGGCGGGAAGGCGAATCGATGAGGTTACCGTCGATACAGCGAGCGCAAACTATTGAATCTTCAGGGCGGTTACCAGAATGAGGACCTGTCGTGTTACGATGCGGAGATTTTTTATCCGCTTTATCTTGGGAGTAAACATGGGCCTCACGGGTCATTTTGGATACGCAAACGGTGCAGTTGGCGATAGGCGGGCGCAATTCTTTCAGCAGCAAAAGACGGTCCTTCGATGTCTGAGGATGGCGTTGGCGGCGGCCGCAATTCTGGCTGCCGGGACCTTTACCGCCCGGGCCGCGGACATACCCATTTACAACAATTTTGCCGCTAGCACAGCGTCGAGGATCGGCAACGCCGTTCTCTCAACGGATGGCGCGTACTACTCGCCGATCATTGCCGACGACGTCACTCTGGGCGCGGGTTTTGCCGGGAGTGAAGTGACCGGTTTCCAATTCAGCATCGCCAATTACAACCCGGATACAACCGACATCACCGTTTTTATCATGATGTACGCGGACAATAATGGCGCGCCGGGGGCATTGCTGTATTCCACTCCGTTCAACGGCCCTGTGGACGGAGATTTACTTGTTCCCGCAAATTCCGGACCGGCGACGCCGCTTTTTATCGCTCCGCGGAAACTGTGGATTGGAGAAATGTTCAGCAATGTCAGCACCGGTTTAGCCACGACGCAGGCCGAGGTGAATAACTTTGGGGTCGGTTTCAACGACGGACCGACGGTGGGCAGCAGCAGCGACCATTATTTCGTGGGCTCCGCTTTAACTTCTCCGACCGCAGGTTCGCCCGTTGGAACTATCGAAACGGGCACGCCTGGGAGCCTTACCTTCGAGCTGTTCACGGATGTCGCTCCGGCCCCGGTGCCGGAACCGTCGAGCCTGTCGCTGCTGGTGCTGGGGCTTGGGTCGCTGGGAGGAATCGTCAGGCGGAAGCTGCGGGGATAATACTTCTTCAGAAGAGAATTGCATGAGAGCCATGGCTGCGGATGCCATGGCTTTTTTGTCTCTGGTGAGAGTGGCGAGGGCGGGTTTTGTTCAGTTTTGAGTGGTGAGTGATGAGTTGTGAGAGACGTAGCGGGCGTGTGGAGGGTGTATCGGTTTAGGATGGGCGTGTTCGGTGTGAATTGCGTGCACTGCGAAAGGGAATGATGGGCGTGTGGAGTTGGAAGCGGGCAGGGGTTGCGGTTGGGGTGCTGGTGGCGACGGTTGCGGCGGTCGCGCAGCAGGGTTCCTGGGTAGTGAAGCCGGAGTGGGTGAGGGCGCATGAGGAGTTTCTCGCCAGCGACGTGATGGCGGGCCGGGGGAGCGCGACTCGGGATGAGGAGATTGCGGCGACGTATGTGGCGTCGGAGTTTATGGCGTATGGGCTGAAGCCGGCGCCGGGGATGAGTGGCTACATCCAGAGCGCGGAGGTGGTGTCGCCGGCGCTGGATGGCGCGGCTGTTCTGACGGTGAATGGCACCTCGTTGAAAGAGGGCGCGGATTTCGATGTGCCGATGAGCTCGGGCGGCAGTGTGGCCGGGCCGCTGGCGAAGGTGACGGCAAAGGATGCGGCGGGGGCGAAACTGGCTCCGGGCAGCGTGATCTTGCTGACGGACCTTCCGGCTGGAACGTCCGCGATGCAGGCTGCGCAGCGGCTGCGGCGCAGCGGGGCGGCGGCGATCGTGGTGGAGGCGGATGATTCCACCAGGCAGATGTTCGCGATGCTGGACGGCAAGACGCGCGTGCCGCTTCGACTGAAGGACAGCGATGCGGGGCCGCGCGGCGTCACGATTGTGACGGTGAACCACGCGGCGATGGAGCGGTTGAAAGCGCAGGCGGATGGTGCGGCTGTGACGCTGACGGTGCATGAGGTCGCGGGTGCCAAGCCCCGCGAGACGTTCAATGCGATTGGGTATCTGGAGGGCACGGACCCGGCGAGTGGGACGATTTTGCTGACGGCGCACCTGGACCATCTGGGGATTGGGAAGCCGGTCGATGGAGACGCCATTTTCAACGGCGCGAACGACGATGCGGCGGGGACGACGGCGGTGCTGGAACTGGCACATGCGCTGGCTGCTGGGCTGCGGCTGAAGCGCAATGTGCTGTTCGTCTGCTATGGCAGCGAAGAGATTGGCGAGCTTGGCTCGACGTACTTTGGCAAACATCCTCCGGTGCCGCTGAAGAGCCTGGTGGCGAACCTGGAGTTCGAGATGATCGGCGCGCAGGACCCGAAGATGCCCAGGGGCGTTTTGCTGCTGACGGGGTGGGACCGGTCGAACCTGGGGCCGACGTTGAAGGCGCATGGGGCGCTGCTGGGGCCGGACCCTTATCCGGAACAGCATTTTTTCGAGCGCTCCGATAACTATGCGTTGGCGTTGCAGGGCGTCGTCGCACATACGGCGGCGGGTTGGGGGACGGTGCCGACGTATCACCGTCCGAATGACGATATGGCGCATCTGGATCTGCGGTTTATGACAGCGGCGATTCAGAGCCTGGTCGAGCCGATACGGTGGCTGGCTGACAGCGACTTTGTGCCGGCATGGAATCCGGGCGGACAGCCTAAAGGCAGAGAGTAGAGCGTAGAGTTCGAGAACTGGAGATGGTGATGGCTTTGGATGCGGCGGTTGGGTTTGCGAAGGCGAATGGCGAGCGATTTGTTGAGGAGTTGAAGGAGTTATTGAGGATTCCTTCGATTTCTACGTCGCCGGAGCGGGCGGGCGATGTGCGGCGGGCGGCGGAGTTTGTCGCCGATGGGCTGCGCAAAGCCGGCATGGAGAATGTACGGATTATTGAGACCACGACTGCGGAACATCAGGGGCATCCGCTGGTGTATGCGGACTGGTTTCATGCGGAAGGAAAGCCGACGGTGCTTTGTTACGGTCACTATGATGTGCAGCCGCCCGATCCGCTGGATGAGTGGAAGTCTCCGCCGTTTGAGCCGGAGGTGCGCGATGGGAATATCTATGCGCGCGGGGCGGTCGACGATAAAGGACAGATGTGGATGCATGTGAAGGCGCTGGAGTCGGCGCTGGCGAATGGTGGGCAGTTGCCGGTGAATATCCGCGTGATTGTGGAGGGTGAGGAAGAGGTTGGAGGGGAAGGGATTGCGGCGTTTGTGCGCGAGCAGGGCGACCAGTTGAAGGCCGATGCGGCGCTGGTGAGCGACACGGAGATGTTTGCGCCGGAGCTTCCGACGTTGTGTGTCGGGCTGCGCGGAATGATCTATACGGAACTGGAAGCGCGCGGGGCGATGGTCGACTTGCATTCAGGTATGTATGGGGGCGCGGCGCCGAACCCGTTTGTCGCGCTGGCGCAGGTGATTGCGCAGATGAAACGCACGGATGGGCGGATTGCGATTCCCGGCTTCTATGACGACATCGAGGAACCGAGCAAGGCGGAGTTGGAGGCCTGGCGGTCGCTGCCTTTCGACGAAGAGCACTATCGGAAGACGGAGGTGGGCTCGACCGAGCTGACGGGCGAGATGATGTTCTCGGTGCTGGAACGGACGTGGTCGCGGCCGACGATGGATGTGCATGGAATGCCGGGAGGCTTTACTGGCGCGGGCGCGAAGACGGTGATTCCGGCCAAGGCGACGGCGAAGATTTCGTTCCGGCTGGTGCCGAATATGAAGCCGGAGAAAGCGTTCGCGCAATACAAGGCATTTGTGGAGAGCATCTGTCCGGCGGGGATTACGCTGGAGGTGCGGTTGATCCACCAGGGCGAGCCGATCGTGGTGAGCACCGACAATGCGTATGTGCGCGCCGCGAGTGCGGCGATGAAGGAAGTGTTCGGCAAGGAGACGGTGTTTGTGCGCGGCGGCGGGTCGATTCCGATTGTGGGCGATTTTGTGCGGGAGCTGGGGATTCCTACGGTGATGATGGGTTTCGGGCTGCCCGACGACAACCTTCATGCGCCGAATGAGAAGTTCCACCTGGCGAATTTTCATCGCGGGATCGAGTCGATTTTGCGGTTCTTCGATCTGGTCGGGGCGGGGGAGTAGCGGTGGAGGATGGGACAGGCGTTCTGCCGGTTTCGGGCTATGTGCTGGCAGGCGGCAGGAGCTCGCGCATGGGCGCGGACAAGGCGGGGCTGATGTTTGGAGGGCGGCCCCTCGTGGAACTGGTGGTCGAGAAGCTGACGGGCGTTTGCGCCGAGGTGGCGATTGCGGGGAACCGGGAGGAACTGGCGCACGTCGCGCCGATTGTGACCGAGACCCGATTTTTTGTGGGGCCGGGAGCGGGCATCGAAGCAGGACTGCGCCATGCGCGCAACCAGTGGTGTTTGTTTGTGCCTGTCGACGTGCCGCTGCTGCCGGTCGGGCTGTTGCGGAGGTGGGCTGCGGATGTGCTGGAAGAGGGAAATGGCCGGCTGCGGGCGAGTTATCTGACGGCGAACGGGCTGGCTCAACCGTCGATCTGCATGTTGCACCGGTTGTGCCTGGATTCGGTGACTCGCTCGCTGAACCGCGGCGAGCGGAGGGTGAAATTTCTGCTGGATGGGTTGGATTTCGATCTGGGCGCGGGGACGCTCGCAGTGAAAGATGCGGCGGCTTATGCTCCGCCGGGTGCTACGGCGGAGGATGTAAGGCGGTGGTTCTTGAATTTGAATACTCCCGAAGAGTTTGCCGAGGCCGAGCGCGCCGCGGATTAGGTTGAGCGGCTGCTGCCGCGTGGGAGAATGGGGAGCAGGAGCGAGTCATGGCGGACAAGCTGAATCCAAATCCGAAAAGCGACGACGCGGCAGGACGCACGGATGCGGAGCATCGGTCCGATGAGTGGATGGATCTGTCGCTTTCGGGGTTGATGGACGATGAGCTGGCGAAGGAGCCTCCGCCGGCGGTGGACGAGTTTATGGCCGAGGCCGCGGTCGCGAATGAGGCGGGCGCGGAAGCGATTCCCGAGGCCAAGGACAAGCCCGGGCCGTATATCGCGTTCGAGCATGTGTGCAAATCGTTTGGTGAGTTTGCGGTGTTGCAGGATGTGAGTTTCTGGGTCGATCCCGGCGAGACGCTGTGCATTCTGGGACGCAGCGGCGTGGGCAAATCGGTTTCGCTACAGATGCTGATGGGTTTTCTGAAGCCGGATAGCGGGACGATCCTTGTGGCGGGGCAGAACATTGCCGGGTTCACCGAAGCGGAGATGCAGGAAGTGCGCCGCAAGGTGACGATGGTGTTCCAGAATGGGGCGCTGTTCGATTCGATTTCGGTGGGCGAGAATGTGGCGTTTTCGCTGCGGGAGCGCGGGGCGATGGAGGAAGACCAGATACTGCAGGTGGTGAAGGGGCTGCTGGAAATGGTGGGCGTGGCGGGGATGGAGAATTTGCTGCCGTCGGACCTGTCGACGGGGATGAAGCGGTCGGTGGCGATTGCGCGGGCGCTGGCGGCGCAGCCCGGGGCGATCCTGTACGACGAGCCGACGACGATGGTGGACCCGCTGATGGGCCATCTGCTGGGCGACCTGATCCAGCGGCTCAAATCGCAGCTGCACCTTACCAGCATCATCGTTACGCACGATATGCGGTTCGCGGAGAAGCTGGCGGACCGGGTAGTTTTCCTGCATGAAGGACATGCGCGTTTCTTTGGGACGATGGAGGAGATGAGAAAGAGCGACGACCCCGTCCTGCGCGAGTTTCTATCGTTGGACGAGCTTGTGTTGCCTGCATGAGGAGGTGTGGTGCAATCTGTTGGTGCGACTTATTCGTTCATAGTGTGTTGAAGCGATACATTGAATTCTGTTGCGGAAATGCTACCTTCACAGGGAAAGCTGGATCTGGGTAGCGGATCGATTTGCCGACATGGATTGGGGAACATGGGTACTCCGGATTTTTTGCCGCGAATAGCTGTAGCGAGACGGCCGTCGGCGTCCGGCAGCGGCCTGGTCGCGCGCTATAAGGGGCCATCGCCGTCCAACGTCGTTGTTTGGGTTGTGCTCGATTTGCTGACCGCGCTGGTCGCCGGCCTGATCGCGCTGCGCATCCGGGGGGACGGTGTTCCGGTCCCCCACAATGCGTTTCTGCTGCGGCTGACGCATTCGGAGCCGGCCGTTTCGCTGGCGTACGTGGCGGCGTTCGGCGTGTTCCTGGTGATGTGCTCCCGGATGGTCGGCCTGTATGGGCCGGCGCAGAACCGCAGCGGCCTGAACGAGCAGAGGCTGACCGTGCAGGCGCATCTTACCGCCGGCCTGCTGCTGTGCGGGACGCTCTATCTGTTGCGCGGGTATGCGGTTTCGCGCGTCGTGGTGGGCGTGACGGTGCTGCTGGCCATGGCGATGACGATGGCGAGGCGGTTCGCCTGGCGCCGGCTGATGCAGCGCCGCTATCTCGAAGGGCTGGAGACGCGCAATGTGCTGATCGTCGGCGTGGGGCGCGTGGCCCATGCGCTGCGAAACCACCTTGAGGCGTTGCGGCACATGGGCTTCCGGTTCAAGGGATTTATCGCGCTCAACGCCGAGGATACTGAGTCCGGCAACATCGACGTCGTGGGCGATCTGGCCAACTGCCTGGATGTGGCGCGGTCGATGTTTGTGGATGAGATTTTCTTTTCGACGCCGACGGACAAGAATGCGATTATGGCGCTGGTCGAAGAGGCACGGACGGCGGGGGTCGATGTGCGTGTGGTGCCGGACCTGTATGAGGGCCTGGCGTGGAATGCTCCGGTGGAGTATATCGGCCAGTTTCCGACGATCCCTCTGCATCGGCGGGAGTTTCCGCTGGGCGCGTTTTTGATCAAGCGCGTGATGGACGTGGTGCTGTCCAGCCTGGCGATCGTCGTGCTGCTGCCGGTGATGGCGGTAATCGGGGTAGCGGTAAAGATGACCTCCAAAGGGCCGATGCTGTATGGGGCGAAACGCATTGGGCGCAAGGGGCGGATGTTTACCTGCTACAAGTTTCGGACGATGGTGCAGGACGCCGACGCGCAGCGGCAGGACCTGCTGTATCGCAATGAACGCGACGGAATTTTGTTCAAGATCGGTAACGATCCGAGGATTACGAAGCTGGGGCGGCGGCTGCGCAAGTATTCGCTGGATGAGTTGCCGCAGTTCTTCAATGTGCTGGCGGGGAACATGAGCCTGGTGGGACCGCGGCCTCCGATGGCGGCGGAGGTGGAGCAGTACAAGCTGGCGCACCTGCGGCGGCTGGATGTTTTGCCGGGAATGACCGGTCTGTGGCAGGTGGAGGCGCGCCAGGACCCGTCGTTCGACAGCTATATTTCGCTGGATACGGCGTATGTCGAGAACTGGAACCTGATGCTGGATTTGAGGATTCTGGCGCGGACGGTAGGAGTTGTGCTGGCGGGGACCGGCAGCTAGGGCGGAGTTCGCGACGGCGTGAGCAGCCGAAAAAGAGAGCGTGTCCCGGGGGCTAAAGCCCAGCATTTGTAGCGGGTTGAATGTCCGGGATAAATCCCGGACCTATCTCAAAAACAACGGCAAGAACCGTGTAGTCCAGCCTCTACATCAAAGGGAACCCAACCCAGGGGCTTCCGGCGCGATAAACTTGATGTGTGCGAATTGCGCTGGCCCAAATCAATCCAACTATCGGAGACTTCAGCGGAAACACGCGAAAGATTCGTGATTTTTATGAACGCGCCGCAGAGCAGGGCGCGGAACTGGTAATTTTTCCGGAGCTTGCGATTTGCGGCTATATGCCGGGCGACTTTCTGGAGAAGGGCTCGTTCCTGAAGCGGTGTGAGAGCGCGCTGCTGGAGGTCGCCGCGTTGACTGCCGGCGAGGGGAAGCCCGCGGTGCTGGTTGGGAGTCCGCTGAAGTGCGAGACCGTGGCGGGCAAGCGGGCGCGCAATGTGGCGGCGCTGCTGGACGGCGGTGAGGTCAAATTTTTGCAGCAGAAGGCGCTGCTGCCTTTTTACGATGTGTTCGACGAGCAGCGATATTTTGAGCCTGCGCGGTCGCAGACGCTAACGCTGGTGAAGGGGCGTCCGGTTGCCATTACGGTCTGCGAAGATGCTTGGAACGACAAGATGTTCTGGCTGCGGCGGCTGTATCCCGTGGACCCGATTGAAGAGCTGATGAAGCAGTGGGAAGCGCTGCCGCCGCACCTGGGCGCGGAGCGGATTATTTTGAATATTTCGTCGTCGCCGTTCTGGCACGGCAAGCTGGGAGTGCGGCGCAAGATGTTGGCGGCGCTGGCGACGCGGCATCGCGCGGTGGTCGCGATCGTCAACCAGGTGGGCGCGAATGACAGCTTGATTTTCGACGGGTCTTCGTTTGCGGTGAATGCCGGGGGCGAGGTGATTGCGCAGGCGAAGTCGTTTGCGGAAGATCTGGTGGTGTTCGATACGGTTGATGCCGGTGGGTTTGCGGCGACGGACGAGACGGATACTGCACAGGTCTGGGACGCGCTTGTGCTGGGGACTCGCGACTATGTGCGCAAGTGCGGATTTCGCAAGGTCATCATCGGGCTGAGTGGCGGCATCGACTCCGCGCTGGTAGCGGCGATTGCGGTGGAAGCGCTGGGAGCGGAGAACGTGCAGGGCGTGGGGATGCCGAGCGAGTTTTCGTCGGAGGGCTCGGTATCGGATGCGGAGGCGCTGGCGCGGAACCTCGGTATTGCGTTTACGCTGCTGCCGGTGCGCGAAATCTACGACCGTTTTACGGAGACGCTGGCGCCAAGTTTTGCGGACTCGAAGTTTGGGCTGGCGGAAGAGAATCTGCAGCCGCGGATTCGCGGGACGCTGCTGATGGCGCTATCCAACAAGACGGGAGGGCTCGTCCTGACGACCGGCAACAAGAGCGAGATGGCCGTGGGCTATTGCACGCTGTACGGAGATATGGTGGGGGCGCTGGCGGTGATCGGCGATGTGTATAAGACGGAGGTGTATGCGCTGAGCCGGTACGCGAACCGCGAGCGCGAGGTGATTCCGGAGAGCACGCTGACCAAGCCGCCGTCGGCGGAGCTGAGGCCAGGGCAGAAGGATACGGATTCGCTGCCGCCGTATGAGGTGCTCGATCCGATACTGCGGGCGTATGTCGAGGAGTATGAATCGGCCGAGGAGATTGCGGCAAAGCAGGGCGTAGATGCGACACTGGTTCGAGCGGTGATTGGGCTGGTGGAGCGCAGCGAATACAAGCGCCAGCAGGCTGCTCCGGTGTTGAAGGTGAGCAAGAAATCTTTTGGCATGGGACGCCGCTTTCCCATTGCCGCGAAGTCTGAAGTATAGGAAGCAGATTATTAAAAGCCGCGGCCACGCCGGGCAGAAAAGAAGGAACACGTTGAACAAGTATTTTCGACTCGTCGCATGGAGCGCTGCTGCTTCGATGCTTTCCCTGGTGATGGCTGCACAAACTCCGGCCCCTATTCCATCCGCGCCGGGAGCGGGCGTTCTTGTTGCGCCGAAGCCGCCGGCGGACCCCTTTCCGCCCGTCAATCCGAAGTTTTTTACGGCGACGACGCCGTCCGTTGAGACGGTGAACGCATTTCTGAAACAGCTATGGGGGTTCGATCCGAACCGGCAGTGGCAGGTGGAGGCGATCCTGTCGACCAAGGCGCCTGGAGTGGCGAAGATCGTGGTGTTTGTGGGGGAAAAATCGCAGTCCGGCAAGTCGCAGACGACCGTGTTCTTCACCACGCCCGATGGCAAGCACGCGATCGCCGACAACGTGATCGACTTCGGCGCGAAGCCGTTTGAAGACAACCGCAGGTTGCTGGAAGCGGGCGCCGACGGGCCTGCTCGCGGGGCCGCCGGCAAGGAGTTGTTGATCGTCGAGTTCAGCGACATGCAATGTCCGCACTGCAAGGACGCGCAGTCGACCATGGACCAGTTGGTGACCGACTTCCCGCAGGCGCGCGTAGTGTTCGAGAATTATCCGCTGGTCGATATCCATCCGTATGCGTTCCAGGCCGCCGCCGAGGGCGTGTGCGTGCGCAAGGAGAAGGGCGACGATGCGTTCGCGAAGTATGCGCAGGCGGTGTTCGACGCGCAGGACGGGCTGACGGCGGCCAACGCCAACGCGACGCTGGACCTGGCCGTGACCAAGGCCGGGGCCGATCCCGCCGCGGCCATTGCGTGCGCCAAGACCCAGGCGACGACCGATGCGGTACACGCGTCGATGCAACTGGGCAAGGACCTTGGGGTGGATGCGACGCCGATGTTGTTTGTCAACGGCCAGCCAATTCCGATCACCAATGTTCCGTATGAGGTGCTGAAGCGGATCGTCGTGTATCGCGCCGGGTTGGATGGAATACAGGTGAAGTTGCAGCCGTCGTTGAAGACGTTGAAGTAGGAAAGTCGTGGCGAAGAAGGGAGGGCCTGCGGACTCTCCCTTTTTATTTTGGAACGTCCGTCACTTATTCATGGAGCGGCTGACGCGACGCGTATACCCTTTGGAAGCACTTGAATTTCGCCGGCACGGAGATCTATGGGCAGCCTCGTTCAGGACGTCAAGCAGTCGCTTCGGATGTTGGCCAAGAGTCCTGGATTTACGGTAGCCGCGGTTGCGGCGCTGGCGCTGGGCATCGGCGTGAACACCGCGATCTTTTCCGTGGTCAACGCTGTGCTTCTGAAGCCGCTCACGTATCCGGAACCGGACCGTCTGGTGCAACTGCTGACCACGGCTCCCGATGGCAGCAGCCCCGGGGCTTCGATCACCAAGTTTCACAACTGGCAGCAGCAGACCAGCGTATTGCAGGATGTCTCCGGCTATGACTTTGGCGGCCCGGGCTTCAACCTTACCGGCGCGGTGCCGGAGCAGGTACACGGCATCCATGTGACGCATGATTACTTCGCTTTGTTTGGCGCTCCCGTGCTGCTGGGGCGGACGTTCACGCCGCAGGAAGACATGCCCAACGGCGGCCATGTGGTCGTGCTGAGCAATGGCTTCTGGAAGCGGAAGTTCGGGGGCAACCCGAATATTGTTGGCACCGCGATTTCGCTGGGCGACGATCCTTACACGATTGTCGGCGTGCTTGGTCCGAACTTCGAGACGGATCCCGCGTCCGACTTGTTCATTCCTTTTCAGTTCGACCCGAACAGCCAGAACCAGGGACACTTCTTTCTGGCTGCGGCGCGGCTGAAACCCGGCGTGACGCTGGAGCAGGCCAACGCGCAGATGAAGCTCGCAGGGCAGCAGTTTTTGCGGCGCTATCCGACGTATGACGCGAAGAACAGCTTCGCGGTGCAGCCCCTTCGCGATTTCATCGTCAGCGACGTGCGCTCGTCGCTGTTCGTTCTGCTGGGGGCGGTGGGGTTCGTTCTGCTGATCGCCTGCGCCAATGTGGCGAACCTTCTGCTGGTGCGGGCGACGGGGCGCAAGCGGGAGTTTGCCATCCGCATCGCGCTGGGTGCGCGGCGCGCGCACATCATCCGGCAACTGCTGACGGAGAGTATTCTGCTGTCGCTGACCGGCGGCGTGCTGGGCCTGATTCTCGGCTACGCGGGCGTGCGCTGGCTGCTGGCGATCAATCCCGGCGACATTCCGCGCATCGGCGAGACCGGAGCGGGCGTCGGCATCGACTGGCGGGTGCTGGCGTTTACGCTGGTCGTGTCTCTGGGCACGGGCATTCTGTTTGGGCTGTTTCCGGCGCTGGGCGCGTCGCGGCCCGACCTGCACTCCACGTTGAAGGAGAGCAGCAATCGGTCGGGCACAAGCTATCGGCAAAACAAGGCGCGCTCGCTGCTGGTGATCAGCGAAGTGTCGCTGGCGCTGGTGCTGCTGGTGGGCGCGGCGCTGCTGATACGGACGTTCGTGAAGTTGCGTGCGGTCGATCCCGGTTTCAATCCGAAAAACGTGCTGACGATGTACATGTCCTTGACCGGCGACCGTTTTGAGAAGACCGCGGGCGTGGCGCAGTTGGCGCGGCTGGGGCGCGAGCGGCTCAATGCGATTCCGGGTGTTGAAGCGTCGGCCGCGACGTGCTGTCTTCCGCTGGAAGGCGGGTTTGGATTGCCGTTCATCGTCGTGGGCCGTCCGCTGGGGAAGGAAGACCAGACTGGCGGCGCGGGATGGATGAGCACCTCACCCGGATACTTCGATGTTTTCCGCATCCCCATTTTGCGCGGGCGGGACTTCACCGAAAACGACACGGCGAGCGCTCCGGGAGTCGTGCTCATCAATCAGGCGATGGCAAAGAAATACTGGCCGAAAGAAAATCCGGTGGGGCAGCAACTGCTGATCGGGAAAGGTGTGGGGCCACAGTTTGAAGAGCCCGCGCGGCAGATCGTCGGCGTCGTCGGCGACATCCGCGACGGTGGCCTGAACCGCGAACCGCGGCCGCTGATGATCGTTCCGCTGGCGCAGGTCACGGACGGCATGACGGCCCTGAACAGCGGCATTGGGCCGGTGGCGTGGCTGGTCCGAACGCGCACCGACCCGCGCCCGCTGGCGAAGGCCATCACGGAACAATTGCGTCAGGCCAGCAACGGATTTCCGGTGGCGCGGGTGCGGCCGATGGAAGAGGTCGTCGTCCAATCGACCGCGCGCGAAGATTTCAATATGCTGCTGCTGACGATCTTCGGGGCTGCGGCGTTGCTGCTCGCCGGGATTGGGATCTACGGCCTGATGGCGTATTCCGCGCAGCAGAGGACGCAGGAAATGGGCATACGGCTGGCGCTCGGCGCCGACCGTTCCTCGATCCGCAACCTGGTGGTTTGGCAGGGAATGCGGCTCGCGCTGGTTGGCATTGCGTTGGGTATTGCGGCGGCTTTTGCGCTCGCGCACCTGATTGCCAGTTTCCTGTTTGGCGTGAAGTGGTGGGACCCGGTGGCGTTTGTCGCGGTGCCCATCGTTCTCACGCTGACGGCGATGCTTGCCGTGTGGATTCCGGCGCGGAGAGCGGCAAAGCTGAACCCGATGGACGCGCTGCGTACGGAGTAGCTGGAGCTTGCTCTCGAAGAACGGGCCACGCGGCGGGGACCGGCCCACGAAATCAAACCCCCGGCTCTGCCGGAGGCTTGATTTACTCTTCGATGCTTGCTGTACAGCTCATCTACGAATGACGGAATGACGATCAGCGCGCGGCGGTCTGGGTCTTCTGCTGCGAAGGCAGGGTGTGGTCTTCGAGTGCCTGGGCTTCGGGCATGTAGGTCAGCGCCTTCTTGATTTGCGGGTCCCAATCGGCGCGGATGCGAAGACCTTCGCTCTGGCCGAACTGCGACGTAAACAGTTCGCTCTTGATGCTCGCCTTCACCCAGTCGAGGTTTGCCGTCAAATCGGGCTCGGTGTAGTCGATTTTCTCCGACTTCAGAAAGTCCCGGAACTGCTGCAACACCGCATCGTCCACCTGAAAATCCTTCGTCACGGTATGCGTCGCCAGGTAATGCGTGGAGAAGTGCGCAAACGCATAGTGCAGCAGCATGGTGTCTTCGAAGCGGTTGTCCTTCAGTTCGTCGATCTTCTCATCGGGAGTAATGCCGCCGCCCCCATAAACCGTCCGCCCGGAGTCGGTCAGCTTCACCTCGC
>Ga0209483_1002280_pt1 | contig 13558 bp, 11 predicted proteins | sample NGEPerA_FD_184508 | JGI IMG/M metagenome (GOLD analysis project Ga0209483, IMG submission 184508) | Arctic peat soil microbial communities from the Barrow Environmental Observatory site, Barrow, Alaska, USA - NGEE PermafrostL2-A... | ecosystem: Environmental > Terrestrial > Soil > Wetlands >... | reverse complement strand
CGGCAAACCCACGGCGAAGCCTGGCTACACCGGCTCCTCACGCGGCTGGACCCGGCTTCCGCAGCCCGCATCCACGCCAACGACGCGCCCAAGCTGATTCGCGCCATCGAGGTCTGCCTGGCAGCGCGCAAGCCGCTTTCCGAAGTCATGGCGCGCGACCCGCTTACTGGCTTCCGCCTTTTGCGCATCGGCCTCAACCCGCCCCGCCAGCAGTTGTATGAGCGGCTTAACCAGCGGGCAGCTGCCATGTTCACCGCCGGTCTCGTAGAGGAGACACGCGGGCTGCTCAATCGCTACGGCCCCGTGAAAGCTCTCGACTCCCTGGGATACCGTCAGGCGCTGGCTGTGCATGCAGGAACGTTGAGCCTGGAGGCCGCAATCGAAGCCGCGAAGCAGGGCCATCGCAACTACGCCAAGCGCCAACTCACTTGGTTCCGCCGCGAGCCAGAAGTGCATTGGCTTGAAAGCTTCGGCGATGACGATCAGACGCTACGCCAAGCTGGGGAGCTGGTTCAGCAAAACCTGTAGGCATCTGTCCCGCATGATGGCTCGGTGCGGAACTTGCTGCGCAGTGATGCCAACACGCATCCATTAAACTGGATGCTGAAATGCGGTGCTTGCCGCGGCAGGACAAGCGCCCCGGAATGGAGTTCCCCTTGGCAGAGACGATCCCAACAACAATCTACGACATAGCCATCATCGGCGGCGGCCCGGCCGGCTATACGGCGGCAATTCGCGGCGCGGAGTATGGCCTGAAGGTGGCGCTCATCGACAACGCACCGAGGCTGGGCGGCACCTGCCTGCACGTGGGCTGCATTCCGACCAAGGCGCTACTGTTCAATGCCGAAATCTGGGACCATCTGAAGCACGCTGCCGAATTTGGGATTGCCAGCATCGGCACCCCAACCCTCGATTGGGCCGCCGTGCTCAAGCGCAAAGACTCCATCATCACCAAGCACGTCAAGGGTCTCGAATTCCTGATGAAGAAGCACAAGATCGCCGTGATTTCCGGCAACGGGAAACTCACCGGCCCCGCGAACGCCGGCGTGCATACTGTCGAAGTCACTGCGGCTGGCGGCGAGGCGAGCCAGATCAAAGCGAAAAACGTAATTCTCGCCAGTGGCTCGTCGGCAAAGATGCTGCCCGGCCTGCAGCCTGACAGCACCGTGCTCACTAACATCGAAATTCTCTCCATCGATCAGGTCCCCAAGTCGCTCATCGTCATCGGCGCGGGAGCGGTGGGCGTGGAGTTCAGCTCCATCTTCCGCAGCTTCGGCACCGAGGTCACGATTCTCGAATTTCTCCCCCGCGTAGTTCCCGTCGAAGACGAAGAGATTTCAAAGGAGCTCACGCGCCTCTTCAAGAAGCGCGGCATCGACGTGAACACCGGCGCAAAAGTTGAAAAAGTGGAGAAGACCGCCACCGGCGTAAAGGTCTCTTATACCGACGCCAACGGCAAGCCGCAGGTGAAGGAAGCCGAAAAAGTGCTCATCGCCGTTGGCCGCGCCGGCCGCACGGAAAACATCGGCATTGAGAAAACCAAAGTCGAGCTGGAGCGTGGGCTTATCAAGGTCAACGAGGCTCAGGAGACTGCCGAACCCGGCATCTTCGCCATCGGCGACATCGTGTCCGGCCTTCCGCAACTGGCGCACGTAGGCTCAATGAGCGGAATGGTTGCTGTTGCGAAGATTGCCGGCCGCCCCTTCCGTCCGCTGCGGCGCGACCGCATTCCAAGCTGCACGTATACCGAGCCGCAAATAGGTTCAGTGGGCCTGACAGAAACGCAGGCAAAAGAAAAAGGCTACGAAGTGAAAGTGGGTAAGTTTCCGTTTGCAGGCAACGCGAAAGCCACCATCGTGGGCAACCACGACGGCTTCGTGAAGATCGTCTCCGACGCCAAGTACGGCGAGATTCTTGGCGTACACATCATCGGCCCGCAAGCCACGGAGATCGTCGCCGAAGCCGTCGCCGTCCTCGAGCTCGAAGGCACCGTAGACGAGCTGATGTTCACCATCCACGCACACCCCACGCTGGCCGAGTCCATGCTCGACGCGTTTGGAGCGGTACAAGGGATGGCGATAAACGCCTGATACGCCGCGCAAAAAAGCCAGCCTGACAAACACGCTGGCTTTTTTGCGCACATTCAGCAGTTCAAGAGAGAGCGCTAGAGTTCCGTTGATTGCCCTGCCACCAGCGCCTTCGCTTTCGCAATGAAGTCGGCCAGCGGCATGGAGCCCTGGTCGCCTTTGCCACGGGTGCGGACGCTGACTGCGCTACCCGCTTCTTCCTTGTCACCGAAGACCAGTATGTAAGGCGTCTTCTGGTTGGCGAAGTCGCGGATCTTGGCGTTCATCTTTTCGTTGCGGTCATCCACTTCCACCCGCAAGCCGGCTTCCTTCAACGCGCTCTCCACCTTATCCGAGTAAGCCTTGTGCCGCTCGCTGATGGGAACAAGGCCCACCTGCACCGGCGCGAGCCACAGAGGGAACGCACCGGCGTAATGCTCGATCAGGACGCCGAAGAAGCGCTCGACAGATCCGAACAGAGCGCGGTGAACCATCACCGGCTGATGGCGCCCGCCGTCTTCGCCTACATACTCCATCTCGAAGCGTTCAGGCAGAGTGAAGTCAAATTGTACGGTCGATAGCTGCCACAAGCGGCCCAGCACGTCGACGAGTTTTACGTCGATCTTGGGGCCATAGAACGCGGCCTCGCCGGAGATTGTCTTGTACGCAATCCCCTTTCTTCCGAGCGCCCTTTCCAGCGCCCCCACAGCGAGGTTCCAGTTTTCATCCGAGCCCGCATAGTGCGCGCGGTCGTTCGGATCCCAGGTGGAAAGTTCCACCTTGAATTCCTTGAAGCCGAATGTCGTCAGGACCGCCTCGGTAAAGTCGATGCAAGCTACCACTTCGTCCTCGATCTGCCCCGGCGTACAGAAGATGTGTGCATCGTCCTGCGTGAAGCCGCGCACGCGCAGCAGCCCGTGCATGGTGCCAGAGCGCTCATAGCGGTACACATTGCCCAGCTCCGCATAGCGGACGGGCAGGTCGCGATAACTCTTCGGCGAGTTCTTGTAGATGAGAATGTGGAACGGGCAATTCATCGGCTTCATGCGGTAGTTCGCATCGTCCAGTTCCATTGGCGTAAACATGTTGGCCGCGTAGAACCCTTCGTGCCCAGAGGTCTGCCACAGGTTCACGCGCGCCACATGCGGCGTATTGACAAGCTGATAGCCGCGCCGCAAGCACTCATCGCGCATCCAGTCCTCCATGATCTTGCGGATCATGGCACCCTTGGGATGCCAGAAGACGAGACCGGGGCCGGCCAGTTCCTGAATGCTGAAGAGGTCCAGTTGCTTGCCAAGCAGGCGATGGTCGCGCTTGGCCGCTTCTTCAAGGCGCGCAAAGTGCGCGTCCAGATCCTTCTGCGAAAAGAATGCCGTCCCGTAGATGCGCTGCAATTGCGGGTTCTTTTCGTCACCAAGCCAGTAGGCACCGGCCAGGGTCGTGACCTTGACTGCCTTAACGCGCCCAGTCGAAGGCACATGCGGGCCACGGCAGAAGTCGACGAACTTGCCGTTGCGATAGAAGCTGACTTCGGAGCCGGGCTCCGTGAACTTGGTCACGAAGTGCGTCTTCATGAAGTCGCCGTCTCTCTCAAAGTCTTCCAGACTCTTATCCCTTGGAGCAAATTCGTGTACAAACCTTTCGTCGCGCGCGATCACCTCGGCCATCTTCTTTTCGATCAGCGCGAGGTCGTCTGGCGTGAAGGGCTTTTCGCGATAGAAGTCGTAAAAGAAGCCGGAGTCGGTGGCCGGACCATGCCCAAGCTTGGTCTCAGGAAACAGTTCAAGCACCGCAGTCGCCAGCACGTGTGCGGCGGAGTGGCGGACGACCTTAAGCGCTTCGAGGTCATTCTCCTTGACGAGCTCAAGACGTGTGTCAGCCGTAAGCGGGGTCGAAAGGTCCACAAGGCGCGGAGCGGCGGCATCCTCGGCCGCATACATCTCGGCCTCCGAGGGCTCTTCGCCGGTGGTCGACTTCAGCGCTGCGCCCGTAACCGGGGTAAGCCGGGCAACCACGGAGGCCGCGGCCAGGCGCGGTGAAATAGCGTTGGCGATCTCGAAGGGTGTCGTTCCGGCTGGCACTTCGCGAATTGCCCCGTCGGGCAGGTGTACGGCAATTATCTGTGTGCTCATGATATTTCTTGGGTCCTGAATTTTCCGGCCGCGGGATTTGTCTTGATCCACGGCAACCCTTCAGGATATACCGGCGGAAGCGCAGGAACTAATCTGTGCCGGGACACGTAGGTGCTTCTGGCGGCCCATTTGCCCATGTGCCTTCGCTCAGCTGTCATCCCCTTCTGCGAGGGCGCGGAAGATCCTGTTTCATGAAAAGGTCAACCTATGCACTGCCGTCATCGGAGTCTCGCGCTCCTGGTCTTGTTTGCCAGCCTCGGCTTTGGTTCAGTAGCGGCGCAACCGGCCCTCCAGCCAACCGTGGATATCACCCAGGTACCGCCGGCAGCGCAGCCATCGGCGCACTTTAGCGCAGATGCGGCCACCGAGGCATACATGGCAATGATTCCGCCGGCGGCGACGGCCCGCTCCAACGCTTACTTCGAAGGCGGCTATTGGCTGATTCTCTGGGATTTTCTGTATGCCTCGGCCGTTTGCCTACTGCTCTTGAATCTGCGCTGGTCCGCTCGTATGCGCGATATGGCGGAACGTGTGACGCGCTTCAGGTGGCTTCAGGACGGGCTCTACTGGGTTCAATACCTTTTGTTGAGTTACCTGCTCGGTTTCCCACTCGAGTTTTATGAGGGTTATGTTCGCGAGCACAAATACGGCCTGGCCACGCAGAGTTTTGGCCCGTGGATGGGCGATGAGGGCAAGGCGCTGCTGGTCAACATAGTGTTGGGAGGCTTAGCCGCCGTGCTGTTGTTCGCCATTGTGCGCAAGCTTAGGAAAACCTGGTGGATCTGGGGTTCGATCGCTGCATTTGCACTTGCGGTGATCGCTGTCGCCATCGGTCCTGTCTTTCTGCAGCCCATCTTCAACAAGGTAACGAGGCTCAACGATCCGAAGATCACGGTGCCGATCCTGCGGATGGCGCATGCCAACGGAATCCCTGCCAACGACGTATACCAGATCGATGCCAGCCGCCAGACCACGCGCATGAGCGCCAACGTAAGCGGCTTTGCCAGCACCATGCGCATCACGCTGAACGACAATCTATTGCGGCGCGGTTCGCCAGAAGAGATTCAGTCCGTAATGGGCCACGAGATGGGCCACTACGTCTTGAATCACATTCCCAAATTCCTCTTCTTTCTTTCGGTGGTGATTCTGATCTCGTTCTCTTATCTCTACTGGGGGCTGGGGTGGGCGTTGAAGGCTCTGGGAGCGCGCTGGGAAATTCGCGACGTAAGCGATCCGGCAGTTTTGCCGCTGGCAGCGCTGATGGCCGGGATTCTGTTCTTTGCCTTAACGCCGGTGATGAATACGGTGACCCGCATGCAGGAGAAAGAAGCCGATATGTTCGGTCTCAACGCCTCTCGCGAGCCGGATGGCTTTGCCCAGGCCGCAATTCACCTGTCGGAATACCGCAAGATGCGGCCCGGACGCCTGGAAGAGCGGGTGTTCTACGACCATCCCAGCGGCTATGACCGGATACACTCCGCCATGCTCTGGAAGGGCGAGAATCTCGAACTCTTCGAGAAGACGCTCAGCCCGCCCGCAGCCCATTGAGCGCGAGGAAGTCCGGGTCGATTCGTCAATCACGAACAATCGGGATCAAGCAGTGGAGGGTGAGGCCGGCCAGCCTCACCATTTCCGCTTTGTGGCTTGCAGAGCTCCAGCGGCGGAAGGACAGGCGCAGCCGTTTTGCCGCAGCCATGAGTCTCCGCTCACCCAAAATGGGGATAGAATGCTCCCCCGAACGGCTCTTACCTTGCTGCGATGGTGGAATGTTCAGCCATATCAAATGCGCAATATGGTCACCTTCGTGGCGGGGATAGCATTGCCACGGATGAGGTCGACATGCAAGTACTCTGCAAGAGCACAAATGGCAACGCAGAGACCCATTGCTGCGTGTGCGGACAAGGTTTTGTGATGTTTTGGGATCGTCAGTCGCGCGCTGAGCGCATAACCGCTTTACACGAGATTCAGGAAACTCTTCGCCATCATCACCGCAACGGGCCAGGGACGGATGCACATCCCAAGGATAGCTTTCCGGTTCCGGAGTGGGGAGGCCGTGCCATCCTTTCCGGCCCGTCAGCTCCCGGCTCAGTGCCTACCTGGGATCTTTAAGGCGCTGTTTTGCAATGAGCCCAGTTCTCGCGGCTTTGTGCTGTGCACATTTGCCGGGGAACGGAGGCTTTAGGCCAGGCGCGAACTGTCGACTTTGAGGACGGGAAGCACGGGCAAAAAGTGCGAGACATGTGCCCAGGCCGAAAACAATGGTTATTTCCGGAGTTCTCACCCTGGCTTTCCAGCCCGAGAGAAAACTCTGACAAAGAGCCATAACCTGAGATGCGGAGCAGCGACTGAATCCTTTGAGGTCATCGCTGCCTGCATCATTTTTTGTGATGGACGCCTTGTTCCACGCAGTTCGTTTTGCTCCATCCATCATCACGGCCCAAGTTGGGAAGCAGAACAGGGTGAAGTGAGATTTCATCCGCCGTTACTGCCAGCTCTGAACTCTGGTCTCTGAAGAGGAAGAGAGAGACGAAATGCACCTTCTTTCATTATTGATTTGGGGCGGGATTTGCTTCGCAGTGGCCGGGATCAGTGCGGAGTGGACCGCAGACGAGGTGGCGGGATGGTATCGAACCCTGGTCGTGCCCAGGATCGCTCCACCTACCTGGGTCTTTGGGCCGGTCTGGACCGTTCTCTACACGCTGATGGCCGTGTCCGCGTGGCAAGTGTGGCTCACGGAACCTTCGATCCTGCGCACCGAGGCTCTGGCCCTGTTTCTGGTGCAACTGGGATTTAATCTTGCCTGGACGTGGATCTTCTTTCGCCAGCACGCCATCGGGGCTGCACTGGCAGAGGTGGTCCTGCTTTGGATTGCGATTGCATCCACGACGCTGGTGTTTGGGCGACTCTTGCAGGTGGCGGGGCTGCTGATGGTGCCTTACCTGGCCTGGGTCACTTTCGCAGTCGTCTTGAATGCCGCTTTCTGGCGGTTGAACCCGGAATTTCGGCCGCAAAAATAGTGATCTCGCCGGCACAGCCAAGCGATCTTATCTACAGCATCCAGAATAGCCAGCCAAGGGCCAGAATCACTCCCAGCCCTCACCCGTGTTTGCTAGATTCTGCCGGAATCCGGCCAATCAGGCTTAGAGCGGTTGTACGTCCGCAGCCTGCCAGCCCTTGGGCCCCTTCACCACGTTGAACTGCACGGCTTGACCTTCTTGCAAACTCTTGAAACCGCTGGAGTTGATTGCAGAGTAGTGCACGAATACATCTTCGCCGTTCTGGCGCGAAATAAAGCCGAAGCCTTTCGCGTCATTGAACCACTTCACAGTACCTTGTTCCATTTTCTTCGTATTTCCTGGATTGAATTGCGCTGGATGAATCGGAGCGACCACTGGCAGAATCTTGCTTGGTTGGGCGAGTTACTGCTCATGCCCGGTTCAGTTCTAACGCTGGCGGTAGTGTATCATTGCTGTGAAAAATCGGTCTAAGAATTCTTGTTCATCGTGCTATTCTGCGACTGCCAATTCCGCGACTACTAGTTCATAACCAATTGATCAATATAGAGTTAGAATCTCCACCCAGTATGTGATACCGTGAGAGACCGCCATGCCGCACGATCCCGTACCCGCCCTTTTATCCCGCGCTACCGAGTTGCTGGAGGCGGAGTTTGCGGCTCTTCCGGAATTCGCGCAGAAATTCGATCAGGAAGCGACTGCGCAAATCCTCGCAGCCGTTGCGAACCGGCTCGGTAACAACTACCCCTACTTCCATCCTCTTTATGCCGGGCAGATGCTCAAGCCGCCCCATCCGCTGGCTCGCGCAGCCTACGCGCTGGCTATGAACATCAACCCCAACAACCACGCCAGGGACGGCGGGCGGGCCAGCTCGGAGATGGAGATCGAGTCAGTTGGCCAAATCGCCTCCATGTTCGGCTGGACGGAATACTTGGGGCACCTCACCTCCAGCGGCACTCTCGCCAATCTCGAAGCGCTGTGGGTCGCAGGGCAGTCGAAGCCTGGCAGCCGAATTGTTGGGTCCGAGCAAGCGCACTATACTCACCGGCGCATTTCGGCGGTGATCAAGCTGGAGTACGCGGAGATTCCAGCCGACAACAGCGGGCGCATGAGTATGGAAGCCCTCGAGACCGAACTGCGCAAAGGCGATGTGGGTACGGTGGTGGCCACGCTAGGCACCACGGCCATCGGCGCCGTGGACCCGCTGGACGAGATCCTGGCGCTTCGGGAGCGTTTTGGCTTCCGGGTCCACGTGGATGCAGCCTACGGCGGCTATTTCAGGCTCATTCCTGATGCGCTTGAGGAGCCGGGCCGCCGCGCTTTCTCGGCCATCGGCAACGCCGACTCCATCGTTATCGATCCGCACAAGCATGGCCTGCAACCCTACGGATGCGGGTGCGTGCTTTTCCGCGACCCCTCGGTGGGGCGCTTCTACAAGCACGATTCGCCGTACACCTACTTCACTTCGAAGCAATTGCACTTGGGCGAAATCAGCCTGGAGTGTTCGCGGGCCGGCGCGGCGGCGGTGGCCTTGTGGGCCACGCAACAGCTATTACCGCTCACGCCCAATGGAGAGTTTGCGCAGGGTCTCCGGCAGGCCCGGGCAGCCGCTCTGGAGCTGGACCGGCGTCTGCATGAAGACGCTCGCTTCCAGCCGCTCGCCGCAGGCGCTCCAGAGCTCGACATCGTGGTGTGGAAGCTGAAGGCCGGTACCCTGGAACAATCGTCGCAGCTGGCTCAGGATGTCTTTGCTGCCTGCTCCGCGCGGGATCTGCACCTTGCTCTTGTACAATTGCCGCTGTCCTGGTTTGTGCCTGCCGGAGCAGATGCAAGCGGAGCTGAGGCCGGTCTGGTTACCTGTCTGCGCTCGGTACTGATGAAGCCGGAGCACCAGGCGTGGCTCGACCGCATCTGGGAAAGATTCACCGCGGCTTGCGCCGACACATTGGGAAAGTAGAGCGGATGGTCAAAACGGATATGAGCCGCGTCAGACAAGAAAACGTTCTCATTTCGGTGGAAGATGCTTACCGATACTCATTCCCGCCGTCCCAGGCCGTTGTAATAGAGCTTTGAATTCAATTGCGAGGTTTTGACTAGAATGCACGATCCAGCCGTCCTTCGTTCCATGCACCAAGCGCGCTTCAACGCGAAGCCCGCCGTTTTTGTCGCGCCCGGCCGCGTAAACCTCATCGGCGAACACACCGATTATGCCGAGGGATTTGTCATGCCCGTGGCCATCAACTTCGCGACCCTGGCCGGCATCTCGCCGCGCACGGACGGCAAGATCGTCATCTATTCCGAGAACTTCGGCGAAGAGAAGACCTTTGACGCCGCCGCGACGCCGGTCGCTTCCAAGCACTGGTCCGACTACCCGATGGGCGTGGTCTCCATTCTTCGTGGGGAAGGCCACAACATCCCCGGCTTCAGCCTGAGCCTTTGGGGCGACGTACCGCTCGGTTCGGGACTTTCCAGCTCGGCTGCCCTTGAAGTGGTCACAGCACTGGCAGTCCTGTCGCTCATTGGCGCAAGTTATCCGGGTCCGGTGCTGGCCAGGCTGTGTCAGCGCGTCGAGAACGAGTTTGTGGGCGCCAACTGCGGCATCATGGACCAGTTCATCTCCGCCAACGGCAAGGAGAACCACGCCCTGCTGCTCGATTGCCGCGATCTGAGCTACCGGCTGGCGCCCATTCCCGCCAACGTGGCGCTGGTTATCGCCAACACCATGGTCAAGCACTCCATCGCCGGCGGCGACTACCCGACCCGCCGCCGCGAATCAGAAGCTGCATGCGCCGTGATCGCCAGCCACCGGCCGGGAGTTCCTTTCCTGCGCGATGCAACGCTCGAAGACCTGGAAAAGTGGGGCCACGAAATGGCGCCCAAGTCGCTGATGCGTGCTCGTCACGTGATCAGCGAAGACCTGCGCACTGTAGCCGCTTCTGAGGCGCTGCTGCGCGGCGATATGAAGGAGCTTGGCCGGCTGATGGCCGAGGCTCATGCCAGCTACAGCGGGGACTTTGAAGGCAGTTGCGTTGAGGCCGATGCCATGGTTGCCCTGGCGCAGGATCTGCCGGGACTGATCGGCGCGCGGCTTACTGGCGGAGGCTTTGGCGGTTGCACCATCAACCTGGTGGAGCAGAGCGAGGCTCCGACCTTTGCCGAGGCGCTGGGCGCCCGTTACGCTGCCAAAACCGGCATCGTGCCGGAGATCCACATCTGCCATGCGTCAGACGGCGCTCACAAGTTGGATTAAGAAAGGCTCAGCAGCGATCAGGGAGCGATGCCTACTAAATCCGTTTACGGGTGCCCTTTGACCGGAAAGTGTGCGATGTAACCCATTCGTGTAACAGGGTTTCTCGCACTTTCAGCGCCCATTAAGCCAATCCTTGCTAAAATCGGATGGTGTTGTGCCTAACGAAGACCGGGTTGATAGCCAGGCCTGGTCGGCTTCCTTTTAATTTCTATCCCCAGATTGCCGCATCCAACTGTGTATGCGGCACGGAGAAACAGAACCGATGCAACTGGCAATCCTAAAGCCATTTTCCTACGAGAACTTTCCCAGTTCAGGGCATGTCGCGTATTTTTCGATGGAGATTGCAATCCATCCCTCCATGCCCACGTACTCCGGCGGTCTTGGGGTTCTGGCCGGAGACACGCTTCGTTCCGCGGCCGACCTCGGCATCCCGCTCATAGCCTTCACGCTGCTGCATCGCAAGGGATACTTCCAGCAGCATCTTGACCAAACCGGCATGCAGACCGAGGAAGTTCAGTCGTGGAATCCGGAAGCCTTCTGCACTGAAGAAGCGGCACGCGTCACGGTTTCAGTGGAAGACCGGGTTGTGAACCTGCGCGCCTGGCGTTATGACATGCAGGGCCGCTCCGGCCACGTAGTACCTATCTTCCTGCTCGACACAGATGTCGACGGCAACTCGGGATGGGACCGCGGCCTGACCGATCATCTTTACGGCGGCGACACCAACTACCGGCTGCAGCAGGAGATTGTGCTGGGCATGGGCGGCTCGCGCATGGCCCATGCGCTCGGCTACCGTGTAAACGTCTACCACATGAACGAAGGCCATGCGGCGCTGCTGACACTGGCGCTGCTTGAGCGGCAGATGGGCGGCGGGCCTCTGGGTGCGGCTACTGAAGCGGATATCGAGCAGGTGCGCCGCAAGTGCGTGTTCACCACCCACACACCGGTGCCGGCGGGTCACGACCGTTTCTCCACCGAGCAGGCGATTCGCATTCTGGGCGGCGACCGAACGGCGCGGCTTGAGAAGCAGGGCTGTTTTCGCGACGGCCTGTTGAACATGACGCTGCTGTCGCTGCGCTTTTCACGCTATGCCAACGGCGTGGCCATGCAGCACGGCAAAGTGTCGCGCGAGATGTTTCCTGAGTTTCAAATCGACAACATCACTAACGGCGTTCACGCGCCCACCTGGATGTCGGAACCGATTCAGCAGATGCTCGACGAGCACATCCCCGCCTGGCGTCGCGACAACCTCTACCTGCGTAACGCCATCGATTTGCCGGAGAAGAAGATTCAAGCCGCGCACGCCCGCGCCAAGGAAGCGTTGCTTGCCGAGGTTGGCTCACGCACTGGCCTGGTGCTGAATCCAGGGGTACTCACACTGGGCTTTGCCCGTCGCGCAGCCACCTACAAGCGCGCCAACCTGCTTTTCACCGATCCCGAGCGGCTGCTCAAGATTGCTACCGCCGCCGGAGGCATGCAGATTCTGTACGCCGGCAAGGCTCACCCGCAGGACGAGCCCGGCAAGCGGCTTATCCAGGAAGTCTTCGAGGACGCCGCCAAGTTCTCCAACGACATGCTGCGGATTGTTTATCTCGAAAACTACGCCTGGGATCTGGGCGCGCTGCTCACCGCCGGCGTGGACGTCTGGGTGAACACGCCCAAGCGGCCTTATGAAGCTTCAGGAACCAGCGGCATGAAGGCGGCCATGAACGCCGTCCCGAGCCTGTCGATTCTGGACGGCTGGTGGATCGAGGGCTGCATTGAGGGCATGACCGGATGGGCAATCGAAGACGGCGCCAGCGATCAAGAGGAAGCCAACGCGCTTTACGCCAAACTCGAAACCGCCGTGGTTCCGCTCTACAGGGACGCGCCTGAGAAGTGGGCGCGCCTGATGCGCAACACGCTGGCCTTCAACGGCTCCTACTTCAACACCAACCGCATGGTGAAGCAGTACACGCGCAACGCTTATTATCCGGTGCAACTGATCGAGCACGCCAAGGTTCAGGAAGAAGTCTTCGCCGACTGAGCATTCTGAAAGAAAGCAATTCCGTCAAGGGTTATCGGCGAAGGGTACGAGCTTTACAACTCGCTGAAAACTCCTATCGAAACACTATTTTGAAAGGGCACGGCTTCAGCCGTGCCATATATGCCGCAGAATGAGCTTGGGCTTCAGCCCCTGAGGGATGCTTCTCGGGCCTTCCGCCTATTCTCCTGGCGTGATGATACCGGCCAGCGTCACTTCATCGGTTGCCGAATAATCGTCTTCAACTTCTCCGGCGCGGTCCGGCGTGGATCGCTCAAATAAATCTCGTGGTGTTTTCCGCAAAGCTCTTTGCCCGCAGAGTGAATGAAGTCGTGTATCCGCTGAATCGTCGGACCCTCGGCTGAAAACGGCCCCACGTAGAGAATCTGCACGGCAGAGCCCTCATGCAGTGTCTCAAGGCGTACACGGTCGAGCGCCACGGGCTTCTTCTTCTTGCGTACTTCGTTGAATGCGGCGTCCAACTGGATGTAGCCGATGAAATCCGGCTGAAGAATCATCGCGGTCCACTTCCATGTGGACTTGTCCTGCCGATGAAACGCACGCGGATCGTCACACCGTAATCCAACGCCTGCGGACTCTTTTTGAGCGAGAACTTCAGCGTGTACGAAAGTGAATAGAGCGCCTCGATTGCCTGGATAAAGGCCGGGGATGTGTTGGGGTCGCCCTCGCCGTCCACCATGAGGTATGTCAGCGGGGGTACGTCAACCGCCGCAATTTCCCTAGCCGGCGGTTGGTAAAGGTGCTTCCACTGCTTCTTCAGGTCGAGCTTTTCCATAGCGGTCCTCCGCGAAGACCGAATTCCGCTCCAGAGTATAGCTCCGATTCTAGTTCGATCGCATTGACGTGATGAATGTGTTTGGGAAAGAACTAAAATTGGTTTTGTCCAGATTCTGTCAGACCCATCGGGGTTAACAAATGCTAACTTCCGAATAGGCGACATAACTGACCAATCTCTGCCCGTTTTAAGGGTGTGTAAAATAACGTGTTTTTTGTGCCGATCCTGCCATTCTTCAGCTGATACGACCATGCGTTCTCCATTCCAATTCCATTTT
>Ga0209483_1002278_pt1 | contig 13563 bp, 10 predicted proteins | sample NGEPerA_FD_184508 | JGI IMG/M metagenome (GOLD analysis project Ga0209483, IMG submission 184508) | Arctic peat soil microbial communities from the Barrow Environmental Observatory site, Barrow, Alaska, USA - NGEE PermafrostL2-A... | ecosystem: Environmental > Terrestrial > Soil > Wetlands >... | reverse complement strand
CCTCCGCGCGATCCAGAGAAGCTTCGGCCGCCACCCGAAGAACCGTGGCCGCCAGAGGAGTGCCCCCCACCTCCGCCGCCCCCGCGAGCAAAGGTAACGTTCGGGGTGAACATCATGAGCGCGCCGGTCAACAAGGTCACGGGTATCAAGCTGAGTTTCATGGCAACCTCCAGTTCCGCTACCCATAAAGGCAAGTGGAGCACCAAACCCAAGTCATTGATAACACGGGTCGTTGCCGGTGCGGGTCTGGCTGATTACCACCGCGGCTTGGTTGCCATGAACCAACCTCTGCTAGCTTGGGAGTTGATCTCTTTTTCCAACATCCACAAGCAGTACGGCAAGCAGTTAATCTTTGTCGACGCGTCCTTTCAGTTGAACCCTGGCGAGAAGGTAGGCCTGGTGGGCCCCAACGGCGCCGGCAAGACGACTTTGTTCCGCATGGTGGTGGGCGAAGAATCGCCCGATGAAGGCGAAGTTTCGGTACCGAAAAAGCTCACCATCGGTTATTTCCGCCAGGACGTGGAAGAGATGAAAGGCCGGTCGGTGCTGGATGAAGCCATCGCCGGCAGCGGCCGCGCGGGCGATCTGCACCACGAGCTGGAGGATCTCCAGCGAGCCATGGAAGATCCCGACCGTGCCGACGAGATGGACAAGATCCTGGACCGCTTCGGCCACGTGCAGGAAGAGTACGATCATCTGGGCGGCTATGCGCTGGAGGCGCAGGCCCGAGAGGTGCTGCACGGTCTGGGCTTCCAGGACGACCAGATCGACGGCGATGTGGGCGCGCTGTCGGGCGGGTGGAAGATGCGCGTCGCACTGGCGCGCGTGCTGCTGGGGCGGCCGGACGTGCTGCTGATGGACGAACCGACCAACCACCTGGATATCGAGTCGATCGTCTGGCTGGAGCACTTTCTCAAGTCCTACAACGGTTCTGTACTGATGACGTCGCACGATCGCGAATTCATGAACCGCATCGTCTCGAAGATCGCGGAGATCGACGCGGGGGAAATCATCGCGTACTCGGGCGACTACGACTTTTACGAGCGTGAGCGCACGATTCGCGAGACCAATCAGCAGGCGGCGTTCACCCGGCAGCAGGCCATGCTCGCCAAGGAGCAGCGCTTCATCGACCGCTTCCGCACGCATGCAGCCAAGGCGGCGCAGGTGCAGAGCCGCATCAAGGCGCTGGACAAGATCGACAAAATCGAACTGCCGAAACGACGCCAGGTGGTGAAGTTCGAATTTCGCGTTCCTCCGCGTTCGGGCGACCAGGTAGCGGTGATCGAGGATCTGCACAAGAGTTATGGCAAGCGGGTGATCTACGACGGGTTCAGTCTCACGGTCCGCAGGGGTGAGCGCTGGGCGGTGATGGGAAGGAACGGCGCGGGCAAGACGACGCTGCTCAAGATGATCGCCGGGGCCAGCGCTCCGGACGCCGGAAGTGTGCGGCTGGGGGCAAGCCTGACGATGGGTTACTTCGCGCAGCAGTCGCTGGACGTGCTGGATCCGGAGCTGACGGTGATCGAACAGCTTATTGGCGATTTTCCGCAGGATGGGCTCGGCTCACTGCGCACGTTGGCCGGGGCGTTTCAGTTTTCGGGCGACGATGTGGACAAAAAGATCCGGTCGCTCTCAGGCGGCGAGAAATCGCGGCTGGCGATGGCGCGGATGCTGTATAACCCGCCCAATTTTCTGGTGCTGGACGAGCCGACCAATCACCTGGATCTGGCCACCAAGGAGATGCTGGTGGAGGCGCTCAAGGATTTCGAGGGCACCATGATTTTTGTATCGCACGACCGTATGTTCCTGCGCGGGCTGGGTTCACGCGTGTTGGAACTGGGCGGCGAGAGCGGCACGGATCGCACACCCGTGGTTTATCCGGGATCGTACCTCGAGTATATCCAGGCGATTGGGCATGAGGCGCCGGGGATTATCGCGTGACCGTGAGAAGGTCGCTTCTCAGGACTCCCCCGCAGAAAGCGTCAGTAACGTGGGATTGTGCGTTCGGCGTAGTCCATGGCCAGAACGACCAATTGCTTAAATACGCGAGCTCCAAAAAGTGAACGGCTGCCAACCGCGCTCTGGATCAAGGGCGAAGCCGTTTTGATATGTCGATAGATCCGATTCATGTGGGCGAGCTCTGGCCTGTATCTGCTCTTTACTAGGGCGTTACTCAGCTCTCGGAAGACACCTCTCACCGTCCCATCGTGAATTAGCGGATCTGTTCCGTCCAGATCACTCAGCGACTTTTGCAAGCGTCGGTTTTTCGACTCGAATACGAACCACGTGTGACTGGTCCTTCTCTGGGCCTTCCGCCAGCCCAGCAGGAGACCCAACTCAAATGGCATGTTGAATCGAGGAGTGCGCGGAGCAACACGGTCGATCTGGATGCGCGAAAGATCGTGAAAGGAGTAATGGCAGCTCGTCATCAGATCGAAGATGCGATCCAAGCGCCTTTCGCCAGTCGCAATCTCAAGCGTAGCTCGCGGCTCCAATCCGAAGGCGCACAACCCCGCAATGAATGCCAAGTAGAGATTGGCATACCGATCGTCGTAAGGGATGTTTAAGAATGCGCTGTCGCGGGAATATCGCGGCATCCCCGGTCACTTCTTCTTGGCTGGAACGATGGAATCCTTCATAGCCTTGGAGACGCGAAACTTCACGATCTTCTTGGCAGGGATTTTGATGGCTTCGCCGGTGGCAGGGTTGCGGCTCATGCGCGCCTTGCGATCCACACGAACTAGGCGCCCGACGCCTGGCAGCACAAATTCTCCAGTCTTGAGAGACCGGTCGGCGAGTTGAGAAAGATTTCGGGCGACTCGTTTTGATACGCCCAGCCTCTTTGCTGCCTTTGAAGCGGACGGGAATCCTGCGGTGACTCTAACCCGACTACGCATGCTAGGCCTAGAATAACATGGCTCGATGAGAGTTCTACAGGTTGGGACCGGTATGTCGAGTATGTGCAGGCGATCGGGCCCGAAGCTCCGGGCATCATCGCGTGAACGATGAAAGTCTTGCCAGGCGTCGGACTAGACTGTCCTCTTCAGAAAGCTCTCGATCTGATGGCTCCGCACAAAATGCGTGAACGCATCGGCCTCATGCTCAAAACGTCCCTCTATTCCTGCTTCGTGGATTCGCCCTAAGATCTGGTTGGATTCAGTCTCATTGGCGCATACCGCAGTGGTGACAACGGGCTGTTTTAGATGCCTGCCCAATAGTGCGAGAAAATGTTTTTCGGACGCTCTCCATCCGATGGCTGCGATGTGCGTGACCTGCGGAAGGAGCGCGCTTAGAGCGGCCATGTGAGGGCCCGGGCAAACAAACTCAGATTTCGAAACCACTGGAATCGCGAGGGCTGGCACTTTGAAATACCGTTCTCCATCTGTTTCAGTAGGAACCTCATCCGTTCTCGTCAGCAGTGCGGAGTTGGGGTCTATGGGAGGTGCTCCGCGTATTAACTCGTCCGGAGTTGGCTCGTCTTGTGCCATGTTTGTGTTGCGCTTCCGAATCCAATAACTCCAATCCGTCGAACCGTGTAATTTGATGAGCGTGCACCTTGAGTCATTGATGTAGCTTCCCAGACTTGGAAAATAGAGATCAAATTGTCTGAGTGACTGTTCGAGCAGTGTGTCGTAGTTAAAAGTCACGAAGCATACATGCCCCGATCGCCTAACCTGGTTAAACAGGCTCGAATAATTCGATACTCCACGGGTTCGCACGTCCCATCTCGACTCGCAATGCTGAATTACGTCTCGGAGATAGTATCGGATTGCCCACAACTGCGACCGGGCTTCTCCATCTGCCTGCCCTTGGTAGGCCTCAAGAAACTCCTCGACCGATACTCCTTCGCCGGACCGTGGTTCTAGGTCAGCTATCAATGGCAAACACTTCGGATATTTTCGGGCGAGGTTGCGAAAATCCAAACGATCCGCGAATAGCTGGCTCGCGAGGGGCGGCCGATCTTCGAAGTCGGTAAAAGCAGGCGATGCGGGTGCTGGGCTCGATGGAAATGAATCGTATGACGCGCCCGCGCCAAAAATAACCATCAACATAGCTACTCAAATCCTATCCTGACCCGGGTGGGGGATTGCACGAGGCGCCGGGAATTATCGCGTGATGCTATTTCGAGGTGATTTTCGGGGTCAGAAGGTTCATCTCCCGCAGGTACAGCGGATTGTCGGGGAACCGATTGTGCAGGCCCGATAACAACTCGCGAGCCAGGTTCCGGTTATTGTCGCGCAAGGCCGCCACGGCGAGCAGGAGCTTTGCGAACGGCTCCAGATAGTGCCCGTACTGCGCCGTCATGCGGAGGTTTTCGAGACCTTTGTCGCGATCGACCTGCGACCCCGCTATCCAGAGCAGGGCGCGCAGAGGCTCGGGCTTGAGGCTCAACATGTAATTCTCGACGCCCACGCCGAGATAAGCATCATAGGCCTTCGGATCGATCGCCATCAGCCGGCCGGAGCCGCCTGGAGTGCTGCGCCGGCGAGAGGTTCGGTTTGCTGGATCTCCTGGTCGAAGGGCGGCTTCATTGTCGTCGACGAACAGCTCGGATTCCAGAACCCCAACCGTGCCAGCCCGGGAAAAAGATACGCGGCGGCATCCGATGCCGGGCCGAGCGCATCGGCGGGGTGGCTCTGCTTCCATTCGCCGAAAGCTTAATGCGCTTCGTCGAACTTGAGATCGTACAGCTTGAGCCAGTCGCTGTAGAGATCGCGGGATTAGGTCAAACTCGCGCTGGCGAAGCTGCTTCTTTGAGCGATTCCGTCAGGAAATCGAGCGCCGCGGCGACGCCGCCCTTGCGATGCGGAACGCCGGCGACATCCAAACCCATCTCGACGCCCGAAAGAGCTCCGGCGAGCATCAAATCGTTGAGGTCGCCCAGGTGCCCGATGCGGAAAACCTTATCCGCGAGCTTGCCGAGTCCGCTGCCGAGCGCCATATTAAACCCTTCGAGAACCACCTTGCGAAATTCGTCCGCGGAGTGGCCGGCAGTTATGTAGACGGCCGTCACCGAGTTGCTGAATTCCTTCGGATCGAGAGCCACGTTTTCCAGGCCCCAGGCCTTCACAGCCCGCCGCGTCGCCTCGCCATGACGCTCATGGCGCTTGAAAACGTTCTGCAGCCCTTCCTCGCGCAGCATGTTCAGCGATTCGAGCAGAGCGAAGAGCATATTGGTCGCGGGCGTATAGGGAAAGAATCCGTTCGTATTTTGCGCGAGCATCATCTGCCAGTCCCAGTACGAACGGGGAAGCCGCGCCGATTTCGACGCCGCCAGCGCCTTGCTGCTGATCGCATTAAAGCCCAGACCCGGCGGCAGCATCATGCCTTTCTGCGAACCGCCGACCGAAACGTCCACTTCCCATTCGTCGTGCCGGTAATCGATGGAGGCGAGCGAGGAGATGACGTCCACCAGCAACAGCGCCGGATGCTGGGCGCGTGTCATCGCTTTGCGAACCCCACTTACCGAGCTGGTGACACCCGAGGAAGTCTCATTGTGCACCACGCCGACAGCCTTGATCTTGTGATCGCGATCCTCGCGGAGCTTGGCCTCGACCACTTGCGGGTCGACGCCGTGCCGCCAGTCGGTCTGGACCACCTCGACATCCAGGCCCAACTTGGTGGCCACCTGAATCCACAACGCGGCAAACTGGCCGACTTCGAACATCAGAACTTTGTCGCCGGGTGACAAAGTGTTGGTCAGTGCGCCTTCCCAGGCACCGGACCCGGAGGAAGGGAAAATGATCACCTTCCCCGAGGTTTGGAAAATTTCTTTCATCCCCTCGAGGACTTCCAGGCCCAAGCGCCCACATTCCGGGCCGCGATGATCGATGGTAGGCCGCGACATGGCGCGCAGGATACGTTCGGGCACGTTGGTGGGCCCGGGAAGCTGAACAAATTGACGACCGCTATGGTAGGACATTAATTTAGATCCAAAAGGTTTTAAGATATTTGGTCCGGCTGCCGGGTTTGAACCCGGGACTTCTTGCACCCCAAGCAAAAAAATATCAATCACTCGTGAGTGTTTCCGTAGGATAACACGAGGCTTAGAGTCGGTCGATTGGGACGCCTTCGTGGACTCCAAAGTTCTGGACCAGCCACGATTAACGCGGGCCATAGTGAAACAGCGGCTTACCCAGTTCAAAAGCTCCCAGGTCCGGAGCTCTACCTGTGTATCCATCTGTAATCGTCGGCAACGTCACGCCTGCATCCACGGCTGCCGAACCGGCCCGCAAACTAAAATCGAGTCCGTCGGGCGTGTACACGTGCTGGGGATCGGCCGGATCAGGCTTCGGGACGCGCGCAAAGACATCGTAATCGACCAGAACACTGTGCTGTTCCTGCCCGGTGGCTCCTCTGAAATCGCGCAGACTAGCGTAATGGCGGTCGACTGTGGTTTGACCGAACGCCGCCGCCACCCCGAATGCGGGCGAATTCCACTCGAACGAATCCGCGACGTTGGGGTTCGGCCGGTACCCGTTATAATCCGAACTCGAATAATTCGTATACGTGGTGACGGCGAAAACGGGATCGAAGGCGCCCTGCGCCAGGATCAAATTATTACGGAAATGCTGATTGGAAGCAGGCCCGGCGCGTCCTTCGCCGATGATGGTGTTGTTGTACGTCAGGATTCCCGAGGATCCCTCGATGTACTTCAGAGATCCGGTGGGCGCGTTATAGACCAGGTTCTGGTAGAAGTACACCGGTCCGCCGAACATCGGCTGAACGCTCAGCGCGCCCGCGGCCGAGTCGAAGCAGCGATTCCGAAACACCCGGATGTTCCGCGCACCGCCATCGGTCTCAAAACAGTTGTCGCCCATGTTGACGATATCGTTGCCATAGAAATCGATCGCCAGGGGAACGCGATCCGGAATATCGTTAGGAGCGCCGTCCGGTGTGCCGTAGGTGGCCACATCCACGCCATCATGCCAGTTGGCGATGTAGTTGTACGCCACGACGTGCCCTTGTCCATACACCTTGATCGCGTATTCGGACGTAAGCAACTCGGGGTAACCGGGGAACTTGGCCCAGAGTGCGCCGTTCCAGCCCATCATCTTATTGGGATCGTGGCGCCCGATGAGCGTGTTGCCGGCGATGTAGAAGTTCTTCGAGCCGGACCAGTCGTCCTGAACCACCCGTCCGACGTCGTAGACTTTCGAGTGTTTCAGCGTGAACCCGCTTGCTCCAGCGATGCCTTTGATGCCCAGCAAGAACGCCACGTTGGTGTTTCGCACCGTGATGTTTTCGAAGTATTGATAGTTGCCGCCCATCAGGTTGAATAGATTTTGGCAGCCGTCCCCATCGAAAATTACCTCGCCATCGCCCGCCCCCTTGATCACGATGGGCTTTTCGGGCGTGCCGCTCTGGGTCAGGTAATAAGTTCCGTCAAAGACATTTCCCATCGCGAGATAACCCGGCCGAGGCGCGCCATTCATGTAGTGGCGGCGATCGCCCACATACAGACCGGCGTGGACCAGAATCGTATCGCCCGGCTGAACGCGAGGAGGGAAAGCGTTCTCGTAATCGAAATGGGCCAGGCCCATGTAATACGCGGCCATCAAACCTGTGAACGCCGGCTCTTGCTTGGCTCCGGTCCACCCGACCGGATAGACGTGGTAGATGTGCCCACCTTGGCTGGGCTGGGGCTCGCCCCGCGTACGCACCGTGACGACTCTCTCCGTGTTGCCGGTTACGCCGTCCGGATCGGACAGCACGAAGCGGCACTCATATTCGGTATCGGGATCCAGATTGAGAATGCTGCCGGCAAACATGTTCGCGGCGGTATACCGAAACAACGGGTATCGTCCGGCGTTCCCGGCGCCTGGCCCGGGCGCAGTGCCGATCTCCTCACGCTGCAGCCGCATCAGCGGCAGCGCAGGCCGCCAATCGGATTCTCCTTTCTTCCGATAGGACGTCTCTACGGCCGCGTTGCGGTTATCGTCGCCCGTGATCCGCCAATCGAAGCCCAGCGAGACCAGCGTGGGCGGCTCGGCCGTGAACTCCCCGGCGGTGGTGGAGGTCTGCGCGGACAGTGCCCCAGCGAACAGCAGGCCAAGTGCGATCGGGAACACCTTTTCCCCGGTAATCATTCCCACATTGTAGTTCTTGATTGCAACCTAACGACGCAGGGTTTCAGCCTGTATAGAAAAGGGGGACAGGCAGCTCTGTCCACTCCCATGCTGGCGGGCGAAGTCAGGAGTTTACGGGAGGGGACAGAGTAGCCTGTCCCCTTTTCCCTTTTTCAGTAAACTCGGGAGTAACTAGACGCCCGCGATCGTGCCGGTGCTGTCGCCGAACTTGTCGCGCTCCACCCCAATCTTCTGAAGCAGGGTCAGGTGGAGATTTGCGATCGGGGTGCGCTCCGGCAGCACGATGTGCTGGCCGCCGAGCTTCATCTTGCCGGCGCCGCCGCCCACAACGATATTCGGCTCAGGATAGTTATCGTGCCGGTCGCTGTTGCTCATGTTCGATCCGTACAGGAACATCGAGTGATCGAGCAGCGTTCCCTGACCATCCGGCGTACTCGCCAGTTTGGTAAGAAACTCCGCGAATTTCTGGACGTGCCAGGTCTGGATCTTGACCAGCTTGGCGATCCGTTCCAGATCGTTGGCATGATGCGATACGGGATGGAAGGAATCCGGAACGCCGATGTGGTTGTAGGTCCGGTTGGTGCCTTCCGCGACCATGATGTAGGAAGCCACACGCGTGAGGTCGGCCTGATACGCAAGCGCAAGCAGGTCGAACATCAGCTTCACCTGTTCCGGGAAGGAGTCCAGTTCTCCCGCGGGAGCCTCGGGAATTTTGAGCGCGGAAACATCGCTGGCCCCGGCCTTCTGCGTACGCCGCTCGATCTCGCGAACGCTATCGAGATATCCGTCGAGAACGGCGTTGTCCCGGCTTCCCAGGTCGCGCCGCAGACTCTTGGTGCCGTCCAGGATCAAATCGAGAAGGCTGTTGGTTTGCTGGCTGATCGACGCGCGCTCCCGCGGCGTGTCGCCCTCACCGAACAACTGCAGAAAAACCTTTCGTGGATTCGGCTCCATCGGCAGAGGCGATTCCGCGTCCCGGAAGGAGAGCGTGGTATAGGATCCGCCGCCGCCCGCCGCCGACTGAACAATGGTTTCAGAGGCGACTTCGAGCGATGGGAGACGCGTCTCCTGGCCGATGATTTTCGCGATCACCTGGTCGAGAGTCGTGGCCATATGGGCGCGCGCGGCGCCAGTGTCCGGACGGGTCGCGCTGAGCCAGGTGGCCGGAGTGAACGAATGAACCGAGCCCGCCGTGGCCGCGTTCTCCAGATTGCCGAAGGACGAAACATACTTCTTGTACGGCTCGAGCGACGCCAGGATCGTGCTGAGCTTGAAATTGGCGCCCGCGCCGGATGGCGTCCAGCTATCCAATGCCGGGCCATGCGCGGTGTTCCCCATGATCGCGCCGTGAGGAAGGTAGAAGAAGCCCGTACGCAGCTTGGGGACGGCGGCGGTTTGGGCCAGAGCTGTGCCAGCCGGCACCATCGCGTCCAGAAACGGCAGTCCCAGCGTCACGCCGGCCGCCTTCAATACTGCTCTGCGAGGAATGTACTTCTTGGTCAGGAACATGTTATCTCCTTGCCACTTCAGGCTTGGCCGCCGTATCCTGCTTGCGGCCGGAGCCTTGTTTACGAAACGCCTCGCTATGGACGATTCCCAAAATGATGGAAGACAGCTTGTAGTTGTCTTTCGCCGCGTTCCGGACGATGGCGCGAATCTGCGGCATATCGAAATACTCCAGCCGGCGGTTGACGCCGTACATCATCAATCTCTCCGTCACGGTCTGCGCGAACGTTGCGGGGTGGCCGGCCAGTTGCGCCCTGAGATCCACGACACCGTCGATCGGGACTCCGCTCGGCAGCACTGTGCTGGCATCGATCGGGGCGTTCGCTTCGGTATCTCTCGTCCGCCATTGCCCGATCGCATCGAAATTCTCCAAAGCCAAACCGGTCGGATCGATCACGCCGTGGCACATCCGGCAGCTCGCCTTGTTGCGGTGTTGTTCGAGCCTTGCCCGGACCGTCTTGGGCTGCTCGCCGGCCTTTTGCGAGAGGTCGGTGGCAGTATCCGGCGGCGGAGGCGTCGGCGGAGTGCTCAGGAGCTTATCGAGAACCCAGGCTCCACGCAGCACCGGAGAGGTTCTGTCGCCGTACGAAGTCCGCAGAAGCACCGCGCCTTTGCCCAACAGGCCCCAGCGGGCCTTCTCTGCCTCGTTCTCGGCCAGCGTGACCTTACGGAATTGACTCCCGGCAACGCCGGGAATACCGTAGTGGCGAGCCAACCGGTCGTTCAAGAATGTATAGTCCGCGGTCAAGAGTTGCACAACGCTCCGGTCATCTGAAAAGACACTGCTGACGAAGTCTTCCGCTTCCGTCAAAAAGTCCTGCCGCAGTTGGTCGTTGAATTCCGGGAACAACTTCGGGTCGGGCACGACTTGATCGAGATCGGTCAGGTTCAGCCACTTCATGGCAAAACTGGTGACCAGACTGGAGGCCTTGGGATCCGCAAGCATGCGTCTCACCTGCTTGTCGATTACTCCCGGCCGGGTCAACCCGTTCGCGGCCGCGAGCGTCAGGAGTTCCTCATCGGGGCCGGTGTTCCACAGGAAGAAGGAAAGCCGGGAAGCCAGTTCCAGATCGGTGAGAGTGACCTCGGTATCAGGTGCGGCGCCCTTGGGCCCCTGGAGAGCCCGATAGAGAAACTGGGGGCTGACCAGAACCGCGGCCACAACCTGCTCGATTCCCTGGTCGAATGTTCCTCCGTTCTGACGTCCTGCTTCATAGAACGGCATGAGGCGCTTCATGTCTTCATCACTGACCGGCCGCCGGAATGCGCGTCGCGCCAGGTTTTCCGTGATCTGCCGGGCGCAGGAAGACTCTCCGATCGCCTTGGGATCGCAAATGAAGATGAGGGCGCGGCTGGGTGTTCTCGAAACGCCGGTGGGGTTAAATGGTCCGGCGATCTCGACGCCATCGACAAGATTGGCCATGCGGTTGAGGGGGGCCTGGCCGCCGGTCAAGCCGCCGTAGCCTTCCAGTTTTTCGAGGATCTCGCTGGTCTCCACATGGGAACGCTCGATGAAGGCCACGACGACGTCGCGCACGCCGGCTTTCACCGGCACGGAAATCTTCGAGAAGCGCTCCATGATCTGAGCGCGGCCGGTTCCAGCCTCGCGATCGGCCAGAGCCAGATCCTCCGGTCCACCGATGGTCTTGCGAAACACGATCTTGCCATCGATCATGAGGACCACTGTGGTCTGATTCTCAAGGGCATTGCTGTAGGGGCCCACTTGAAGGTTGCTGAGGGTGATGCGGTACTCGCCGTCGGCCGGGAAGTTGTGTTTGAACCTGACGCCGCCGCGCGTGCCCAGAGGCAGGGGGTCGTCCGGATTCTGGTTGGCCGAGACGGAGTACTTCACGCTCAAAACGCGTGGGTTGGGCTCGCCGACCGCGAGCCGGGCGACGTGCCGCGCGGCGGAAACGTACTGATCGAGGAACGCGGGAGACACGCTCAGCGCGTCCGCGATATTGTCGAAGCCCTCCACCTGGATGTCCTGCGGCAGAACTTCCTTGGCATTCACGTCCACGCCTACCAAGGCTTTCACCGTCGCGGCGTACTCGGAGCGGTTCAGGCGCTGGATCGGAACGTAGCCCGCCTTGGGTCCCGCCTGGGGACCCGCGGCATGAGCGTCGAGCGTATTTTCCATCCAGACCGCAAACGAATCCACATCCTTCTGCATCGGTTGTGGACTGCCCGGCGGCGGCATCTGATGTCCGCGCAGCTTGCGCAGGGCCTTTTCCCAGATCGCCGCGTCATTTGCGGGCGCTGCAAGATCCAGCCCGTCTAACGCGAGGCCGCCGGTCTTCAGGCGCGCGTTGTGGCAGGTGACGCAGTAGGTGGCCACCATCGCGCGATGTGGATCTTCTACTCGCGCGCCTCCGGCCGGACCGGTTTCCGCTGGCGCTTTTCCGGCAGCCGTCTGCCCCAGGGCTCTGATTTGCAGGATTGCGGGGAAAGCGATCACCGCCACAACGGCACTCGCGGAAATGAAGCGCTTCATGGATGCCAATCTATGTTCGATCCAAGAGTTACAGAGATCCCTAGTGGGAAAACACTCCCGTTTTATCACAGATGTCTAAGGGCGGGAAGGGGTAGTGCGCTAAATTCTGGTTGATCTCAAAACAGCCTGTCCTGCCCGCTGGATTGGAGCGGGGGGTAAAACAAGCCGATCACGATCCATCGATTGGGATGACTCGCGACCGTTCCGACAAAGAAGTGCGTATCGTACTTCTCAATCATGTCAGTTTCGTACCGCTGCCTGAATTTAGACTCCCACGCGTCAGCGTACTTAATCCGCCATTGACGGTAAGACTCGCTCATCTCCCAGTCTGTGCACATCAAATTGTGCCCACGGCACTCTGATTCGCCGCAACTGAACTCGTAAAAGAAACGAAACGGTATTTTCTCCAGTTGTTGCTTTGGTGGTTCTATGAACAGGTGTGACTGCCTCAACATTCCCATCTCACCCTCGGACCAATTTGGGGAGAGTGGGGCGATCCTCAACCTTTTGATCGATGCCGGGCGGAAGACTCCCAGCGTTGGGAATTGCGCCAAATCCCGTTTTCTGACAAGACTACAAAGGCTAGAATCCAGCATGGGCTGAACGATATCCTTCTTCGCCTGCCAGCCATTCTTGCTGGATAACGGTGCTGAAATAACACGAATGCCATCGGGTCTTAGCTTGAAGCTCTCGCGGCGGGAATCGTCGGTAGCTTTGGTTACCGTAACATCGACCCATTGGTATTTGCGGAATCTTTGATCAGTCGGAAGTAACCGCCATGGCACGGGAAACATTCGTAGCCATCCACCAGCCTTTGTAATGGCCGCCGTGCAGGACGATTTCTACGCCAAGGGGTACGGGGACTGGATACGTACGAGCAACGATAAGCGCCCGTATCGTTTCCTCTAGAGGCATCCGGGATTCACAGATCGAAACCGTTTAGCCCCATTGCCTCCAGGGCAAGCGAGAGACGGTGCCGATGACACTCAAGCACTGCGCCGCTGTGATACCCCTTGTCCAGCACGGCCTCTTCGGAGGCCCTCCGGATGCGACTTCTTCGCTTCGATCTGCGCCGCATCCAGCGTCTCCGCGTAACTCTTGGTATCGCCGCGATCTGCCGGTTGCACCGTCACGGCCAACAACGCACCGAACGCTAGGTCCACTGCGTGCTCGGCCTTATACGCCAGCTTCGTGCGACCATCCTTCATCTTCGTGACACGCGCCGAAGGGTCGTTGGGAGTGCTCCAATCGTCATTGGAAGTTTTCTTTTTGCGCTTGCGATCCAGTCTCAATAACTGCTCTTTTGTTGGGTTTTCGATGCCTTCAGCTTGCGCCAACTGCTTCAGATAATCGTTGTAGCTCAGACCCGTGTCGCGACGCACCAAGCTCTTCATCGCCGCATTCGCGGCCAGCGTTGTCCCATCGATACACACGCTCTGCCCATCGGCCAGCCCATGCTTGCGCAGAATCTTC
>Ga0209483_1002273_pt1 | contig 13575 bp, 8 predicted proteins | sample NGEPerA_FD_184508 | JGI IMG/M metagenome (GOLD analysis project Ga0209483, IMG submission 184508) | Arctic peat soil microbial communities from the Barrow Environmental Observatory site, Barrow, Alaska, USA - NGEE PermafrostL2-A... | ecosystem: Environmental > Terrestrial > Soil > Wetlands > Peat... | reverse complement strand
CGAGACCTCCCCCCGGTCCCCGGGTGCTTGGTGATGACCGACGAGCCGTCCGCGGCCACCTCGGCGATCGGGAAACCGGGGTGTTCCATGCCCGCCACCTCGGTGAAGAACGCGTAGTTCCCTCCGGTGGCCTGGGGGCCGCACTCGATGACGTGTCCGGCCACCACCGCGCCGGCCAGGGCGTCCCAGTCGGTCTCAGACCAGCCGTGGTGCCAGGCGGCCGGCCCGACCACCAGCGAGGCGTCGGTCACCCGGGGGCACACCACGACATCGGCGCCGCTTCCGAGTGCCTGGACGATCGGCCAGGCCCCGAGATAGGCGTTGGCCGACACCACGGTGCCCGCCGCCCCTGCGAAGGGCGCTCCGGTATCGAGGTGGGCGAGTGGGTGCCCGTCGGCCTGCAGGTCGTCGAGGCGGGGCAGCAGGTCGTCGCCCTCGACGTGGGCTACCGACACGGCGAGCCCGAGCCGGTCGGCCAGCAGCCGTACCTGGTCGGCCAACCCGGCCGGGTTCAGCCCACCAGCATTGGTCACCACCTTGATGCCGCGGTCGACGCAGGTGCCGAGCACCTCCTCCATCTGGGTGAGGAAGGTGTGGGCCCAGCCCCGCGAGGCGTCGCGCTGCATGCCCTTCCACAGGATGAGCATGGTGAGCTCGGCCAGCCAGTCGCCGGTCAGCACGTCGATGGGCCCGCCATCGACCATCTCCCGGGCGGCGGACAGGCGGTCGCCGTAGAAGCCCGAGCAGTTGGCGATGCGCAGCGGCTCGGTCATGTCGCCCCCGGTTCCTCGGCGCCGTCGGCTGCCCCGTCGGTCTCCACGATTGCGAGGATCCGCCCCGTCTCCACCTGGTCGCCCTCGGTCACGTCGACCTCGTAGACCGTCCCGGACGCACCGGCGTGCACCGAGTGCTCCATCTTCATGGCCTCGAGGACGACCAGGACCTGGCCGGCCTCCACCCGGTCGCCCACGGCCACGGCCACGCGGACCACGCTGCCCGGCATGGGAGCGAGGGCCGAGCCCTCGACCACCTGCTCAGCGGCCACCGGCAGCCGCTCATATTCGACCAGGCGGCTGGCGCCGTCCGGCCCGTCCACGTAGGCGACCGCCCCGACCCGCTGCGCGGCGTACCGGCGGGTCACCCCGTCAACGGTCAACGTCACCCCGTGCGTTGTGAGGTCGGTGGCCTTCAGATTGAGCGCCCTGCCATCCGCCACCACCTCGGCCACCGAGTCTCCGCGCCGGCCCATGCGGTAGGCCACGGTCACCTCGTCGTCCGAGACGGCGAAGGTGACCTCCTGGCGGTCGACGGTGTTATTGCGCCAGCCGGAGGGCAGGGTGGCGAGCGTCCGGACCGCGGCCCGCCGACCGGCCTGGCCAACCAGAGCGGCGGCCACCGCGTGGCGCTCCTGCGCCCCGGAGTCGGCCAACGGTGCGGCCAGCACGTCGAGCCCGTGACGGTCGAGGAAGCCGGTGTCGGTGGCACCGGCGCCGAAGGAGGGATGGCGCAGCGTCCGCACCAGGAGGTCGCGGTTGGTGGTGACACCGTGGATGCGGGCATCGGCCAGGACGGCGGCCAAGCTGGCCGTGGCCTCGCCCCGTGTCGGGGCGTGCACGATGACCTTGGCCAGCATCGGGTCGTAGTGGGGGCTGACCGTGTCGCCGGACTCGACACCCGAGTCGACCCGGACCCCGGGCCGGTCGTCGGGCACGACGAACTCGTGGAGGTCACCGGTCGACGGGAGCCACCCGGCGGCCGGGTCCTCCGCGTACAGGCGGGCCTCGACGGCGTGCCCGACGGGCCCGCGCGCTACCGCCTCGTGCACCTCGGCGGGTAAGTGGGCGCCACCGGCCACCAGGAGCTGCAAGCGCACGAGGTCGAGCCCGGTCACCTCCTCGGTTACCGGGTGCTCGACCTGGAGCCGGGTGTTCATCTCCAAGAAGTAGGGCTCTCCGTGGTCCGCCCCACGCTCGTCATCCGTGGCGCCGCGCGACGTTTCGCCACCGCCCGTGTCGAGGACGAACTCGACGGTGCCGGCGTTGACATACCCGACGGCCCGGGCGGCGGCCACCGCGGCCTCGGACAGCCGGGCCCGGAGGCCAGGGCCGACGACGGGGGAGGGGGACTCTTCGATGATCTTCTGATGTCGGCGCTGGATGCTGCACTCGCGTTCGAACAGGGCCACGGTGGCACCGTGGGCGTCGGCCAGCACCTGGACCTCGATGTGGCGGGGGGCCGTGATGTACCGCTCGAGGAACACCGTCCCGTCACCGAAGGCCGACAGCGCCTCGCGCCGGGCCCCGGCCAGGGCGTCGGCCAGGTCGTCGGGGCCGGCCACGATCCGCATACCCCGCCCGCCGCCGCCCGCCGATGCCTTGACCAGTAGGGGCCATCCGAGTCCCGCCACCTCGTCCGGGTCCGGCGGGGTGTCGCCGTCGACGCTGATGGACGGCAGGGTCGGCACGCCGGCAGCCCGCATCATGTCCTTCGACCCGATCTTCGATCCCATGGCGTCGATGGCCTCGGGGGACGGCCCGACCCAGAGGAGTCCGGCGTCAAGGACGGCACGGGCGAAGGTGCCCGACTCGGACAGGAAGCCGTAGCCGGGGTGGACGGCGTCGGCACCGGTACGACGCGCCGCGTCGAGCAGGAGGTCATGACGGAGATAGGTCTCGGCGGGCGACACGCCGGGCAGCCGTACCGCCAGATCGGCCTCGGCCACGTGCTGGCTTTGGGCATCGGCGTCCGAGTGGACGGCGACGGTGGTGATGCCCATGGCGCGAGCGGTGCGCATGATCCGCCGGGCGATCTCCCCCCGGTTGGCCACCAGGAGCGAGGTGACGGGGCGCACGGGCGGCGGTCCTGCGGACGGGTCGGCGGTCACGTCCACCTCACATCCGGAAGACGCCGTAGCCGCGGGTACCCGCGGTCGGCTCGTTGTCGATGACCGACAGGCACAGGCCGAGGACGGTCCTCGTGTCACGGGGATCGATGATCCCGTCGTCGTAGAGACGGGAGGACAGAAAGAGGGGGAGCGACTCCGACTCGATCTGGGCTTCGACCAGTGCCCGCATGGCCTCGTCGGCCTCCTCGTCGAACGGGACTCCTTTCGAGGCGGCCGACTGGCGCCCGACAATCGAGAGCACGCCGGCCAACTGGGCCGGCCCCATCACAGCCGAGCGGGCGTTCGGCCAGGCGAAGAGGAAGCGGGGGTCGTAGGCCCGGCCGCACATGCCGTAGTTGCCCGCTCCGTAGGAGGCACCGATGTTGACGGTCAGGTGGGGGACCGACGAGTTGGAGACGGCGTTGATCATCATGGCCCCGTGCTTGATGATGCCACCCTGCTCGTACTCCTTGCCCACCATGTACCCGGTGGTGTTCTGGAGGAAGAGCAGCGGCACGTCGATCTGGTTGGCCAGTTGGATGAACTGGGTGGCCTTGTGCGCCTCCTCGGAGAAGAGGACACCCCGGTGATTGGCCAACACGCCGATCGGATAGCCGTGGATCGACGCCCAGCCGGTGACCAGGCTGGTGCCGTAGAGCGGCTTGAACTCGTCGAAGCGCGAGCCGTCGACCACCCGGGCCAGGACCTCGCGGGGATCGAAGGGCATCTTCGGGTCGGCCGAGGCGACGCCCAGTAGTTCGTCGGGGTCGTGGACCGGATCGTCGGCCGGCTCGGTCGGACCCGGCCCCCCCTTGCGCCAGTGCAATCGGCTGACGATCTGGCGACCGAGCCGGATGGCGTCCTTTTCGTCCACGGCCAGGAAGTCGGCAAGTCCGGACACGCGGGCATGCATGGAGGCACCGCCCAGCTCCTCGTCGGTCGACTCCTCGCCGGTCGCCATCTTGACCAGCGGGGGGCCCCCCAGGAAGACCTTCGAGCGCTGCTCGATCATCACCACGTAGTCGCTCATGCCCGGGACGTAGGCCCCACCGGCGGTGGCGTTGCCGAAGACCAGCGACACGGTGGGGATGGCTGCGGCCGAGTGGCGGGTGATGTCCCGGAACGCCCGCCCACCCGGGATGAACAGCTCGGCCTGGGCCGGCAGGTCCGCCCCGCCCGACTCGGTGAGGCTGACCGACGGGAGCCGGTTGGCCAGGGCGATGTCCGAGCCCCGGGCCCCCTTGCGGAACGACCACGGATTCATGGCCCCGCCCCGGACGGTGGGGTCGGTGGCGTTGACGAGGACCTCGACCCCTTCGACGACGCCGACCCCCATGATGGAGGAGGCGCCGACGGTGTACTGGGTGCCCCAGGCGGCAAATGGGCACAGCTCGAGGAACGGGGAGTCCCGGTCGAGGAGCAGCTCGATCCGCTCCCGGGCGGTCAGCTTGCCCCGCTCACGGTGACGGGCCACGTAGCGCTCGCCGCCGCCGGCCCGGGCGGTGGCCAGCTCGGCGTCGACGAGTTCCAAACCCTCGCGGAGGGCGCGCTCGTTGGCCCGGAACGAATCCGAGTTCGGGTCGATGGTGGTGGGGAGTACGGGCATTGGCTTCGTTGATCCCCTGGTGGGGGAGGTGCATCGGTTGGGTGTCGCATCGACCCGGCCGACGTGGGAAGAATAGGCCCATGACCTCAACGCCGCGTGACGACATCGGCTGTACCGGGTCGGTGGCCCCTGGTGGGTCATCGACATGGTGATCCGCACCTACCCCCAGGGCTCGCCCGACGAGTGGGACGAGCCCTCGGTCGGCACCTCTCGATCGGACTCGCCGGGCCGACCGCTCTCCGCCGTGGTGCTGGCCGCCGGCCACGGCACCCGCATGCGCTCGGCCCGCCCGAAGCCGTTGCACCGGTTGTGCGGCCGCCCGATGATCCTGCACGTCCTCGACGCCCTGGCCGAGCTGCCGGTGACCCGGGTCGTCGTGGTGGTCGGGCACCGGGCCGAGTGGGTCACCAAGACCCTGATCGACCACGCTCCGCCGGGCATGGCCATCGAATTCGTGGAGCAGGTGGAGCAGCGCGGGACGGGCGACGCCATGTCCGTCGCGCTCACCGGGCTCCCCGACGAGGACGACGGTGACGACGGCGACGTAGTCGTCCTGCCCGGCGACACCCCGTTGCTGCGTCCCGGGACCCTGGCCCGGCTGGTCCGACTCCACCGGGCCCAGGACGACGCCGCCACCTTGTTGACCGCCGTACTCGACGACCCGCACGGCTACGGCCGGGTGGTGCGCGGGCGCGACGACGCGGTGGCCCGGGTGGTGGAGCACGGCGACGCCACCGACGCCGAGCTCGAGGTCCGCGAGATCAACACGTCGATGTACTGCTTCAAGCGCAGTGTGCTGGCTCCGTCCCTTCGGCGACTCAGCCCCTCCAACGCCCAGGGCGAGTATTACCTGACCGATGTCGTCGAGGTCCTCTACGAGGCCGGACACCGCGTGGGATCGGTGGTGGTCGAGGACACCATGGAGGTGGCCGGGGTCAACGACCGGGCCCAGTTGGCCGTCGCCGAGACCGAGTTGCGCGACCGGATCAATGAGCGCTGGATGCGCCGGGGCGTGACCATGTGGGACCCGCAGACGACCTACATCGATACCGAGGTCTCGCTGGCCACCGACGTGGTGTTACTACCCGGGGTGATCCTGCAGGGAGCGTGCGTGGTGGGCGAGCACGCGGAAATCGGACCGAACACCCGGTTGGTGGACTGCACGGTGGGGGAGGGTGCGGTGGTCGCCTCCAGTGTCTGTCGACGGGCGGACATCGGCCCGGACGCCCGCATCGGTCCGTTCGCCGTCCTGGCCGAGGGGACCGAGGTCCCGGCCGGCGGGGTGGTCGGCCCGGTGGCATCTGACCCCGACGCCGCGCCGCGGTAGCGTCGCAGCATGGAATTCACCCCGCGCCGCCGCCTCGACCTGGTGTCGGGTCGCTCCCACCCCGAGCTGGCCAAGGACATCGCCGCCCAGCTGGGCGTCGACCTGGGCGAGGCCAACCTCCGGGAGTTCGCCAACGGCGAGATCCACTGCCGGTTCGACAGCTCCATCCGGGGGAGTGACGTCTTCATCGTCCAGACCCACTGCGGGCCCGTGAACGACTCGCTGATGGAGCACCTGATCATGATCGATGCCGCCAAGCGGGCGTCGGCCAAGCGGATCACCGCGGTCTGCCCGTACTACGGCTACTCCCGCCAGGACCGCAAGGCGACGGGGCGTGAGCCGATCACCGCCAAGCTGGTGGCCGACATGCTGTCGGTGGCGGGAGCCGACCGGGTGGTCAGCGTCGACCTCCATTCCGGGCAGATCCAGGGCTTCTTCGACATCCCCTTCGACCATCTGACCGCCGCCCCCGTGATGGTTGACTACCTGCGGTCCCACCTGAGCGACGACCTGGTCGTCGTGGCTCCCGACGCCGGTCGGGTGAAGGTGGCAGAGCGCTTCAGCCAGCACCTCACCGCCGACCTCGCCGTGGTGCACAAGCGCCGCCTGCGCGGCGTGGCCAACCAGGTGGAGGCGCTGCACGTGGTGGGCGACGTCGAGGGCCGCCAGTGTGTGCTCATCGACGACATGATCGACACCGCCGGTACCATCGTGGCCGCCGCCGACCTGCTGGCCGACAGGGGGGCCACCGAGGTCTGGTGCATGGCCACCCACGCCGTGCTGTCCGACCCGGCCATCGACCGGCTGAAGAACTCGGCCCTCACCAAGGTGGTCGTCACCAACACCCTTCCGATCCCCCAGGACCGGCGCTTCGACAAGCTCGAGGTGCTGTCGGTGGCCAAACTGATCTCCGACGCCATCGATGCCGTGTTCGAGGACACCTCGGTCTCGGAGATCTTCGGCGGCGAGAACCTGGCGTAGGCCCTTAGTCGGCGGGGTTCCACCGACGAACCGGGCCGGGACCGGGCTCGGCGCGGCCCCGGCGGCCCGAACAGCCGGGGCGTGTGGCCCGGAGTCGGGGTTGCGTCTATCATGGTGGGCCGTCAGCAGCGGCCGCTCCCGTCCCGTGCCCAGCGCACTTCCGGGGAGCGTGACCCTGCGCCCGTCTCTGTACCACCCGAGGAGTCCCCGCATGCCCGAATCCACGCTCACCGCAGACACCGGCCGCGAGATCGGGTCAAGCTCGACCCGCCGTCTGCGCGCCGAGGGTAAGATCCCCGGTGTGGTCTACGGCCACGGAACGGACCCGATCCCGGTGGCGGTCGTCGCCCGGGAGTTCCAGATCGCCATGTCGGGCGAGGCGGGCCTCAACACGCTGCTGTCGCTCAGCGTGGACGGAAAGAACCTCCTCACCATGGCCCGCGACATCCAGCACCACCCGGTCCGCAACGTCGTCAGCCATGTCGACTTCCTCATCGTGAACCGTGACGAGCTGATCAGCACCGAGGTCACCATCAACCTGGTGGGCGAGGCCATTGAGGTCGCCCACGGCGACGGCATCGTCGACCAGCAGCTGTTCACCCTGCACGTGAAGGCCAAGCCGACCGAGATCCCTCCCTCGGTGGACATCGACATCTCGGGCCTCACCATCGGTGGCGCGCTCCACGTGTCGGACATCACCATCCCACCCGGCGTCGAGCTCGAGACAGATCCGGCCGCCACCGTCGTGGCCGGCAACCCGCCGCGCGTCCAGGTCACCACCGTGGCCGAGGAGCTGGAGGGTGAAGAGGCCGCACCGGCCCCCGAAGCCACGGACGAAGAGGCCTAGGCCCTGCTCCGCCGCCGCGAGGGGGCGGGCGGCCCCCGGCGGGGCACCCCCATGGACCTGCTGGTGGTGGGTCTCGGCAACCCGGGCGCCGAGTTCGACGGCACCCGTCACAACATCGGTGCCGACGCCGTGGCGTGTCTCGTGGCGCGCCACCACGGGAGCTTGTCCGCCGAAAAGGGGCTCCACGCCCGCGCCGGCCAGATCCTGATCGGCGACCGCCGGGTGCTGTGTGCCGTGCCCCTGACCTACATGAACGAATCAGGGTTGGCGGTGGCTCCGCTCGTCCGCCGGGCCGGGATCGATGCGACGGACGAGGCGGACGCCCCGGGGGGTGGCGGGACGGATGGTGGCGGAACGCGGGGTGTCGCCACGCGGCTCGTCGTCGTCCATGACGAACTCGACCTCCCCTCGGGACGGGTCAAGGTGAAGGTCGGCGGCGGGACCGCCGGGAACAACGGGCTCAAGTCCATCCATGCCCATCTCCATACCGGCGACTACCTGCGGGTCCGCATCGGGATCGGCAAACCGCCCGGCCGACAGCCCGGCGCCGACTACGTGTTGAAGCGCCCGGGGTCCACCGAACGGGAGGTCCTGGCCGTGGCGACCGAAATGGCGGCCGACGCCATCGAGCTGATCGCCACCGTCGGCGTGGAGACAGCCATGAACCGCATCAACACCGCCGAGTAGGTTCGGGCCATGGTTGCCCGGTCCGACGCCTCGGGGTCCGATGTCGCCATACGGGTCACCGGCCTGACGAAGTCCTACGGCAACTTCGTGGCACTCGGTGGGATCGACCTCGAAGTGCAGCGCGGCGAGGTCCTGGCGCTCCTCGGACCCAACGGCGCCGGCAAGACCACCGCCGTCGAGATCCTCGAGGGCTACCGCACACGTGACGCCGGCGAGGTGTCGGTGCTCGGCCACGACCCGGCCCAGCGCGAGCGTGCCCTGCGGGCCCGGGTGGGCATCGTCCTCCAGGAGTGTGCGGTCGACCCCTACCTGTCCGTGACCGAAGCACTGACCCAGCGAGCCGGACTCTACGAGCACCCGCGAGGCGTGGACGAGGTGATTGGACTGGTGGGGCTGGGTGCGAAAGCCGGCTCCCGGGTCAAAACACTCTCCGGCGGCCAGCAGCGCCGCCTCGACCTCGGCCTCGCCCTCGTCGGCGACCCCGAGCTGATCTTCCTCGACGAGCCCACCACCGGCTTCGACCCCTCGGCCCGGCGTGAGGCGTGGGAGGTCGTCCGCGACCTGTGCGCCGAGGGGCGCACCGTCGTCCTGACCACCCACTACATGGATGAGGCCCAAGCCCTGGCTGACACCGTGGTGGTGCTGGCCGGCGGTCGGGTGGTGGCGACCGGCCCGCCCGACACCCTCGGGGGCCGCGACCAGGGGATGAGCACGATCCGGTTCGTCCCGCCCGATGGCGTGGGGCTCGCCGATCTCCCGCTGCCGACCGGAGTCGAGGCCCGGATGCGGGCCGGCTTCGTCGAGTTCGCCGTGCCTGAGCCGACCGCCGCCCTGCACGCGCTCACCCGGTGGGCCCTGGAGCGGGGCGAGGGCCTGACCGGACTGGCCATCGAACGGCCCTCCCTCGAGGACGTCTACCTCGCCCTGACGGGTGAGTCGGCGCCCGCCGGGAACGACGGAGGAGGGGACGGATCGTGAACGATGCGCGGGTGGCCGTCGCCCAGGTCGGCTACGAGCAGAAGGCCTATTGGCGGAACCCGATGGCCGCCATCTTCACGTTCGCCTTCCCGATCATCTTCCTGCTGGTGGTCGGGGGTTCGGCCGGTCCGTCCCGGGTGCCGGGGTACACCCTGCGCTACGACCAGTACATCGTCGTGGCCATGCTCACGTTCGGCCTGATCGCCGCCTGCTACACCAATCTGGCCATGGTCATCTGCACCCGTCGGGAGTCGGGCGTGCTGAAGCGGATGCGGGGCACCCCGATCGCCATCGGCTCCTACATCGCCGGACTCATCGGATCGGTGCTGATCGTGGTGGCCGTCCTCACCGTCTTGGTGGTCGCGCTCGGCGTGGCCTTCTACGACCTGCACTTCCCGTACCACCCGTTCGCCGTGGTGCTCACCCTCGTGGTGGGCATCGTCACCTTCTGCGCACTCGGCCTGGCCGTGACCATTCTGGTGCCCAATGCCGACGCCGCCCCGGCCATCATCAACGGGCTCTACTTCCCGGTGGTGTTCATCTCCGGTGTGTTCTATCCGCTGGCCCAGGGCTCGGTGCTGGCCCGGATCGCCGACTGGTTCCCGATCTTCCACATGATCCGCGCCCTGGTCAGTGCCTTCGAGGGCGGCCCGGGTTCGGGACTGCGGGTGGGTGACCTGGTGGTCATGTCCGCCTGGGCCATCGCCGCCCTGGTGTTCACGGCCCGTCGGTTCCGCTGGGAGGCACGCCGGCCCAAGGCGTGACCCCGAACGGGAGTGGGAGGGCCCACCGGACGGATCCTGGCACGGCGATCCGACGATCGACTCCCGCCGGTAGCGGCTCCGCACTCGAACGCGACGGGACACGCGACGCCCCGCCCGGGCACCCCGGTGGGCGCCGCTACCCTGACCGGGTGAGTCTCCGGTCGCTCCCCCAATTGCTCCGTAACGAGCCCGCCATGACCAGAGTGGTGGGTGCCCGTGGTGCCACCCTGGCCGTCGCCACCCCGGCCCAGGCCTTCGTCCTGGCGGGCCTGCTGCGGCTCGGGACCAAGCACCCGGTGCTGGTGGTGACGCCAACCGGCGCGGCGGCCTCGCAACTGGCCCACGACCTGGAGGTGTTCGCCACCCATCGAGGTGACGGGTCGCCGGCCGTCGAAGTCTTCCCGGCGTGGGAGACGCTCCCCTTCGAGCGGGTCAGCCCCGAGGTCCACACCATGGGGCGTCGGCTCCGCCTCCTGTGGCAGCTCGCCGGCCCGGACGCGGGTGACGGAACCGGACCGGACATCGTGGTCGCCCCGATCAAGGCCGTCCTCCAACAACTGGGTCCGTGGCGGACCGCAGCCCGGCCGATCGTGGTCGAGCGCGGGAGCAGGGTCGTGGTCGACGAGCTGGTGGCCGGCCTCGTCGCCCTCGGCTACCGGCGCGAGTCACTCGTCGAGCACCGGGGCGAGCTGGCCGTCCGGGGCGGCATCGTCGACGTGTTCCCTTCCACGGCCGATGAGCCGGTCCGCATCGACCTTTGGGGCGACGAGGTCGACCGGTTGACGCGATTCGACGTGGCCGACCAGCGTTCCACCGACGATCTCGACCGCGTCGAACTGTTCGGGTGCCGTGAACTGGTGGCCGACGAGGACATGCGGTCCCGGGCCGCCGCACTGGTCGGCGCCGCCCCGTGGGGCCGCCATCAATGGGACCGGATCGCCGATGGTCAGCAGTTCGACGGGATGGAGTCGTGGCTGCCTTGGCTGATCGAGGGTGAGGAGCTGCTGTGCGACCTCCTCGGCGACGATGCCCTGGTGGTGCTGGTCGAGCCCCGTCGGGTCCGGGACCGGGCGTCCGAGCTGCTCGACGAGGAGGCGGCGCTGGCCGACGCGTTGGCCGACACCTGGGGTCTCGAGGCCGGTGGCGACGCCCCGCGGCTCCACGCCCCCTATGACCGACTCCTGACTCACAGCACGGCTGGGGTCACCTCACTCGTTCCAACGGCCGAGGGCCCGGACATCCCTCAGGTCGAGAGCCGCGGCTGGGAGCCCATCCTCGGCGACGGCTCCCGCATGGCCGGCCAGGTCCGCACCCTGTCCGAAGGCGGGTACTCGGTGGTGCTGTGCTCCGCGTCGGCCGGTGGTGCAGAGCGGCTCTCGGCCCTCCTGGCTGACGAGGGCTTGTTAGTTCCCGTGGCTGGGCCATCCGACGACCTGGCCCTGCCGGGGGCCCGGATCGTGGTGGGCTCGGTCGACCGGGGATTCGTGCTGCCCGGGTGCAAGGTGGCCGTGCTGGCCGAGTCGGACGTCACCGGCCGGATGCGCCCCCACCGTCCGGCCCGGACCCGGGCCCGTCCGGTCGACGGGTTCTTCGACGATCTCGCCCCGGGCAACTACGTGGTCCACCGTCAGCACGGTGTGGCCCTCTACGGCGGGATGGTCACCCGGACGATGGGGGGCGCCACCCGTGACTACCTCCTGCTCGAGTATCGGGGTGGTGACCGGCTCTACCTGCCGACGGACCAGATCGAGCTGCTGACCCCGTATGCCGGGGGCGACTCCCCGCACGTCAGCCGACTGGGCGGGTCGGAGTGGCAGAAGGCCCGGTCCAAGGCGCGGGCCGCCGTCCATGAGATCGCCGAGGAGCTCGTCGCCCTGTACCGACGCCGACTCGAGGTGCCCGGGCATGCCTTCGGACCCGACACCCCCTGGCAGGCCGAGTTGGCGTCGTCCTTCCCGTTCGTGGAGACCTCGGACCAGATGCGGGCCATCGAGGATGTCACGGCCGACATGGAGCGGCCCCAGCCGATGGACCGGTTGGTCTGCGGCGACGTCGGGTTCGGCAAGACGGAGGTCGCCCTGCGTGCCGTGTTCAAGGCCGTCCAGGACGGCTTCCAGGCTGCGGTGCTGGTGCCGACGACGCTCCTGGCGAGCCAGCACGCCCAGACCTTCGCCGATCGCTACGCGCCCTTCCCTGTCAAGGTAGCCCTGCTCAGTCGGTTCCTCACCAACGCCCAGGCGTCGGAGGTGCTCGTGGGACTGGCCGATGGATCCATCGACGTGGTGGTGGGCACCCACCGCCTGCTGGGCCAGGACGTCACGTTCAAGAAGCTCGGGCTGCTGGTGGTGGACGAGGAGCAGCGGTTCGGCGTCTCCCACAAAGAGGCGATCAAGGCCATGGCCGAGGGGGTGGACGTCCTGACGCTCACGGCCAGCCCGATCCCGCGCACCTTGGAGATGGCGCTGACCGGCATCCGCGACCTGTCCATGGTCAACACCCCGCCCGCCGCCCGCCGCCCGATCCTGACCCACGTGGGCGAGTTCGAGGAGGCGGCCGCCAGTGAGGCCATCCGACGGGAACTGCTGCGGGAGGGGCAGGTCTTCTACGTGCACAACCGGGTCCAGGACATCGAGGCCACCGCCGATCGGGTGCGCCGCATGGCGCCCGAGGCCCGGGTGGCCGTGGCCCATGGGCAGATGGACGAGGGCTCGCTCGAGCAGGTCGTCCTCGACTTCTGGCAGGGGGAGTACGACGTCCTGGTGTGCACCACCATTGTCGAGTCGGGCATCGACATGCCCACGGTGAACACCCTCGTGGTGGATCGGGCCGACCTGCTCGGCCTGGGCCAGCTCCATCAGCTGCGGGGTCGGGTGGGCCGGGCCGGCGTGCGGGCCTACGCCTATCTGTTCCATCCGGCCGACCGAGTGCTGTCGGAGACGGCCTACGAACGACTCCGCACCATCGGCGACCACACCGAGCTGGGCTCGGGCTTCAAGATCGCCCTCCGCGACCTGCAGATCCGCGGCGCGGGCAACCTGTTGGGGCGCGACCAGTCGGGACACATCGCCGCCATCGGGTACGACCTTTACGTGCAGATGGTGTCCGAGGCCGTCTCGGAGCTCAAGGGCGAGCCCCGCCCACGGCCGCTCGAGCTGTCAGTCGACCTCCCCGACGCCGCCCACCTTCCCCCGGACTACGTCGAGGCCGAGGACGTGCGGCTCGAGGCCTACCGGCGTCTGTCCGCCGTGCGCACGGTCACCGAGGTGGAGGACGTCCGGTCCGAATGGCAGGACCGCTTCGGCCCGCTCCCGGCCCCGGCCACGGCCCTGCTCGAGGTCGCCCTGCTGCGGGTCGAGTGCCTGCGCCTCGGCGTCGAGGATCTGGCCGTTTCGGTCCCCCGATTCGCCAGCGAGGGCGCCGGCCCGCGGGGCGGTCCGGGCGGGCGGGCGGTGGCCAAGCTGACCCCGGTCATCCTCCCGGCCTCGGCCGAACTTTCCTTCA
>Ga0209483_1002271_pt1 | contig 13582 bp, 13 predicted proteins | sample NGEPerA_FD_184508 | JGI IMG/M metagenome (GOLD analysis project Ga0209483, IMG submission 184508) | Arctic peat soil microbial communities from the Barrow Environmental Observatory site, Barrow, Alaska, USA - NGEE PermafrostL2-A... | ecosystem: Environmental > Terrestrial > Soil > Wetlands >... | reverse complement strand
CAGCACGTCAGGCGCGCCGCGCACGCCGAGCAAGGGCGGCGCATCGTCGAGCACCGCAAGCCGCGGCGGATAGCCGGCTTCGCCCGGCGCCACCAGGCTGACGCCGAGTTGTTTGCCGGCGGCAAGTTCGGCACGCGCGTCGGCCTCGCTGCAGATCCGGCCAGGACGATCGGCGCCGCCGCGCCGCGCCAGATCCGGTAGCCGTTCCAGCGCGGTCCGCGCGCTGCCGAAATGGTGGATCAGGGAACGAAAGGTTCGCGGCCCGACATGGTCGGAACGGATCAGCCGCAGCCAATCGATCCGCTGCGCGTCGGTGAGATGGGTCGTATCGGGTGTTCTGATATCCATGCGGCCCCCGCACGCAGAATGGATCAACCTGCGGGCGTGGGCAACCCGGTACTCCCGTCGTTCCCAGCATGCGCCGATCAGCGCGTCAGGGATGAAGGGGAAGGGCGCTTGCCCCATCGCATCCCGCTCCGTACAACCGATCGGGTCTTCGCAGGAAAAATGCCAATGCTATCGCTCGCCGAACTACAGCGCCGGATCGATTCCGGCGATCTTTCACCCGAGGCGGCGATTGCGCAGTCGTGCGAGGCGATCGACGCGCATGACAAAGCCATCGGCGCCTTTGTCTGTCGTCCCAAAACAGTGCAGGCGGCGAGCGCCGGGCCGCTGCGCGGCATCGCGGTAGGTATCAAGGACATCATCGACACGTCGGAGCTTCCGACTGAAATGGGGTCGGTGATTTACAGGGGTTGGCGGCCGCGGGCGAATGCGCCGGTGGTGATGCTGCTGAAGCGGGCGGGGGCAAGCATCGCCGGCAAGACCACGACCACGGCCTTTGCAGCCAACGACCCGACACCGACGCTCAATCCGCACAATCACGGTCACACGCCGGGCGGATCGTCCTCGGGCTCCGCGGCGGCGGTGGCGGCCGGCATGATTCCGCTGGCGCTGGGTACCCAGACCGGCGGTTCGGTGATCCGGCCGGCCTCGTTCTGCGGCGTCGCTGCGATCAAGCCGTCATTCCATCTGTTGCCGAAGGTCGGCGTGAAATGCTTTTCGTGGACCTTGGACACCGTGGGTCTGTTCGCGGCCGGCGTCGAAGACCTGGCGTATGGGCTTTCGGCCATCACCGGCCGGCCTGAACTGTTGCCGGTTGCGAACCCGGGTGCGCCGCGCATCGGCGTGGTGACGCAGGAATTTGCCGGTGCGCCGGAAGCGGCGGGCGCGGAGGCGCTGCGGATCGCCACTGCAGCGGCAGAGCGGGCCGGCGCTTCCGTGCGCGCATTGGCGTTGCCCGCGATATCAGGCGAAGCCTGGCGGCTTCATTCCGTGGTGCAGGATTTCGAGGCGCACCAGGCGATGGCCTGGGAATATCGCGCCAACTACGATGCCATGCCGCCGCTGTTGCGTGGCAGGCTCGACGAAAGCGTGGGCATCACGGCGGCCGAATACGACGCGGCGTACGCCATCGCGATCCGGGCGCGTGCGGCGCTGGCAGATGTGTTCAGGGATGTCGATGTCCTGCTGACATTCTCCGCGCCCGGCGCCGCCCCGAAGGGATTGACTTCGACTGGCGATCCTCGCTTCAACCGGCTCTGGACCTTGATGGGCGTGCCCTGCGTCAACATTCCCGCCACTATCGCTGACGGCGGATTGCCGGTCGGTGTGCAGGTGATCGCGCGATATGGCGACGACGCCGGCGCGCTGGCGGCGGCGCGGTTTATGGAGGGGGCGCTGGGGCGCTAATTCTCGCGCTTAGGACTTCTGCCCGATCCTGCCTTCATTCCCCGCCAGCAACCGCCTGATGTTTTCGCGGTGCATGTAGAACAGCAGCAGGGTCAGCAGGGCGAACAACATCGCCAGCGCCGGTTGGCCGAACCACCACAGGAAGATCGGGGTGATCAGACTTGCGACCAGGGCTGACAACGACGAGTAGCGCGAGATCGCCGCGGTTGCGGCCCACAGCACGCAAAACAGCACCGCGGCCGGCCAGAACAACCCGATCAGCACCCCGATATAGACCGCGACGCCTTTGCCGCCCTTGAAACCGAGCCAGACCGGGAAGAGATGGCCGAGGAAGGCGCCGAGCGCTGCCAGCATCGCGGCATTGGGACCGCCGACATAGCCCGCGATGATCACAGCGACCGTGCCCTTGAGCATGTCGCAGAGCAGCGTCGCCGCCGCGAGACCCTTGCGGCCGGTGCGCAGCACGTTGGTGGCGCCGATATTGCCCGAGCCGATCGAGCGAATGTCGGCGGTGCCGCCGAGCCGCGTCAGGATCAGCCCGAACGGAATCGAGCCGAGCAAATAGCCGATCAGCAGCGCAATCGCGACGACAGCGTAAGGCGACATCGGCATGTTTTGCGGCTCCATGAACGCGGCGGGGGATTATTACCATAAATCCGCGGCGATTCCACCGCGGCCGCGACAGCTTACCGCGGCATCCGCTGTTCACACATGCTCATAGACCGTGCGGCCGCCGACGATGGTGCGTACCACGCGGCCCGAGAACCGGGCTTCGTCGAACGGGGTGTTCTTGCACTGCGATTTGATGTCGGCGGGATCGAGGATCCACGGCGTGTCGGCATCGATCACAATCACGTCGGCGGGGGAACCCGCGCGCAGGGTTCCGCCCGGCAGGCCCAGCAACTCGGCCGGCCGCGTCGACATGGCGCGGATCAGGGTCTTGAAGTCCATCTCGCCATTGTGGATCAGGCGCAGCGCCGCCGGCAGCATGGTCTGCAGGCCGATCGCGCCTGACGCGGCTTCCGCGAACGGCAGCCGTTTGACCTCGACGTCCTGCGGATTGTGATCGGACATCACGACTTCGATCAGGCCGGAGGCGAGGGCGGCGACCAGCGCCAGCCGGTCGTCCTCGGTGCGCAGCGGCGGCGACAGTTTTAAAAATGTCCGGTACGGGCCGATATCGTTTTCGTTCAGCGTCAGGTGATTGATCGAGACCGAGGCAGAGACCGCGAGCCCGGCGTCGCGCGCGCGCTTGAGAATTTCCAGCGATTCGATGCAGGTCAGCGACGCCGCGTGGTAGCGGCCGCCGGTCAGCGCGACCAGGCGCATGTCGCGCTCCAGCATCACGGCCTCGGCGGCATTGGGGATGCCGAGCAGCCCGAGCCGGGTGGCGAACTCGCCTTCGTTCATGACGCCTTCGCCGACCAGATGCGGATCTTCGGTGTGGTGCACGATCAGCGCGTCGAAATCCCGCGCATAGGTCAGCGCCCGCCGCATCACCAGCGCATTGGTGATGCTTTTGTCGCCATCGGTGAACGCCACCGCGCCCGCGGCCTTCAACAGGCCGATCTCGGTCATCTCGTCGCCGCGCATGCCCTTGGTCAGCGCCGCCATCGGATGGATGTTGACGATCGCGGTGTCGCGGGCGCGGCGCAGCACAAAATCCACCGTCGCCGAATTGTCGATCACCGGCGAGGTGTCGGGCTGGCAGATGATGGTGGTGATGCCGCCGGTTGCGGCGGCCTGGCTTGCGGAAGCAAAGGTTTCGCGGTGACTGGCGCCGGGCTCGCCGACAAAGGCGCGCATGTCGATCAGCCCGGGGGCGACGATCCTGCCGGCGCAGTTGACGATGTCGGTGCCTTCGGGCACGCCGGCCGCACCGATGCCGCGCCTGCTATCGCGGATCACGCCGTCGGCGATCAGGACGTCGCCAACCCCGTCGAAATCGCGCGAGGGATCGATCAGGCGGGCGTTGGCGAGCAGGATCGGGCGGCGGTCTGTCAGCATGATGTCACGCGTTCGGCAGGTTGCGGGCCAGCGCTTCGAGCACCGCCATCCGCACCGCCACTCCCATTTCCACCTGCTCGCGGATCACCGATTGCGCGCCGTCCGCCACGATGGAGTCGATCTCGACGCCGCGGTTCATCGGCCCCGGATGCATCACCAGCGCGTCGGGTTTTGCATAGGCCAGTTTCTTCTGGTCGAGGCCAAAATAGTGAAAGTATTCCTGGCTCGACGGCACGAACGAGCCGTTCATGCGCTCGCGCTGCAGCCGCAGCATCATCACGATGTCGGCGCCATTGAGGCCCTCGCGCATGTCGCGGGCGACCTCGACGCCCATCCGCTCGATGCCGCGCGGCAGCAGCGTGGAGGGCGCGACAACCCGGACGCGGGCGCCCATGGTGTTGAGCAACAGGATATTGGAGCGCGCCACCCGCGAATGCAGCACGTCGCCGCAGATCGCGATGGTCAGGCCCTCGAGCCGGCCCTTGTTGCGGCGGATGGTGAGCGCATCGAGCAGCGCTTGCGTGGGATGCTCATGGGCGCCGTCGCCGGCATTGATCACGGAGCCGTCGACCTTACGCGCCAGCAGTTCCACGGCGCCGGAGGCATGGTGCCGGACCACCAGGATGTCCGGGTGCATAGCGTTCAGGGTGACCGCGGTATCGACCAGGGTCTCGCCCTTGCGCATCGACGACGACGACACCGACATGTTCATGACGTCGGCGCCGAGCCTTTTGCCGGCGATCTCGAACGAGGATTGCGTTCGGGTCGAAGCCTCGAAGAACAAATTGACCTGGGTGCGACCGCGCAAACTGGTGCGCTTCTTGTCGACCTGGCGGTTGAGCTCGACATATTCCTCGGAAAGGTCGAGCAGGCCGGTAATATCGGCAGCGGAAAGGCCCTCGATTCCCAGCAGGTGCCGGTGACCGAGGACGAAGGTCGATTTCGATGCAGGGGTCATTAAAACGAGAGCTATAGGCAGGAAGGCTGGACGGGGCAAGCGCGAAGAGGGGGCTTCCGAGTTATCCCCCGATCTGTCGCAGGTACGGTAAACAAGAGTGCCGCAAAGTCGCCGCGATTGGATCGCCAAGCATCACGACGAAGCGTATGAGTTGGGCTCACCTCTCCCAATCGAAGTCGGATATATCCGACTTCGACAGATTTAAATGCCCAACTCGGGTAAACCCGAGTTGGGTGGGAGAGGGAGCGCGTTCCCGATGTTGTAAAGGTGATATCTTCAGCCAGGAATGTTCGATGACCCAGCCTTCTTCCGCCACCCACGAGATGCTCAACCAGTCGCCGCCGTTCGAGGATGTCGATCTCTTTGCAATGGATCGGCCGCTGGTCGAGGCCGTCGCGGCCAATGGCGGGGCGGCGGCCGAAACGGAATTGTCGGAATTCGGAAAACACTGGGGTTCCGCCGAGATGGCCGCGCGCGGCCGGCTCGCCAACGAGAACACGCCAAAACTGCGGATATTCGACCCGCGCGGCAACCGCCGCGACGAGGTCGAGTTTCATCCGGCCTATCACGAACTGATGGCGCGCAGCGCCCATGCCGGCGTCCACAATTCGACCTGGAATGCGCAGGGCAAGCCCGCGGGAGGCGCAGCTGAAGTGGTGCGCGCCGCGAAATTCTACATGGCGGCAGGGGTCGAGACCGGTCATCTCTGCCCGATCACCATGACGCGCGCCTCGGTGGCGGCGCTGGCGGCGCAGCCGGACCTGCTGGCGAAGGCGATGCCGGTGATCGGCACCCGCGCCTATGATCCGAGCTTCGCGCCGTGGCCGACCAAACGCGGCATGACGCTCGGCATGGGCATGACCGAGAAGCAGGGCGGCACCGACGTGCGCAGCAACATGACGCGCGCCGAACGCGACGGTGAGACCTATCGCATCACCGGCCATAAATGGTTCATGTCGGCGCCGATGTGTGATGCCTTCCTGGTGCTGGCGCAAGCCGACGAGGGCCTGACCTGTTTCTTCATGCCGCGCTTTACCCCGGACGGATCGGTCAATGCGATCCAGTTCCAGCGACTGAAGGACAAGCTCGGCAACCGTTCCAATGCCTCGTCGGAAGTGGAATTCGTCGGCGCCTATGCCCAGCGCGTCGGCGACGAAGGCAAGGGCATCCGCACCATCATCCAGATGGTACAGCTGACGCGGCAGGATTGCGCGATTGCTTCCGCGGGCCTGATGCGTTCGGGCCTGGCGCACGCGCTGCATCACGCCCGCCATCGCAGCGTGTTCCAGAAACACCTCGCCGACCAGCCGCTGATGCGCTCGGTGCTGGCGGACATGGCGCTGCATGTCGAAGCCACGATCGCGCTGGTGATGCGGTTGTGCCGTGCGTTCGACCGCGCGCCGCACGATCAAAGCGAGGCGGCGTATATGCGGCTGCTGACGCCGGCCATCAAATACTGGGTCTGCAAAAGCGCGCCGGGATTCTTGTACGAGGCGATGGAGTGCCTCGGCGGCAACGGCTATGTCGAGGAGGGCATTCTGGCGCGGCATTTTCGCGAATCCCCGGTCAACGCGATCTGGGAAGGCTCCGGCAATGTGATGTGCCTCGACGTGCTGCGGGCGCTGTCGCGCGAAGCGGAAGCGGCCGCGGCGGTGTTGCAGGCGCTTGCCGGCGAAACCAGGGGATTATCCGGCGCGGCCGAGACGGTGGCGTCGATCGGCAAGGCGTTTCGGCGGCCGGACGGCGAGCGCGTGGCGCGGCTGGCGGTCGAGCAACTGGCGCTGCTGGCCGCCGCGGCGGCGCTCAATAAGGTGTCATCGCATCAAGCCGAATTGTTCGCCGCGACCCGATTGGCCGGGACTCATGCCGGCATGTACGGCGCCGTCGATCTTTCCAGCGCCGATGTCAGCGGTTTGCTGGCACGGGCGCTGCCGTAAGGCGTGATCCGCTAGAGTCTGATTCATGATTTTGGAATAGAACGGTTCCGCTTGCGTCACCTCTCTCAACGGGAGAGGGGCGCGGTTCCGTTCACGCGATGTCGACGCACACTTGACCCAGTCGAAAGCCCCTAATGGATTCCCTTGAAATTCCCGCAGATCCGGCTGCGCCGATACCGGTCATTCAAACCTCACGCCCACCCCGCATCTGGAAGTTCTGGGGCACCACCCTGTGGGGCCTGCTCGCCGTCGCGGCGATGTTTTTGGGCCAGCTTGCGGTGATGGCCTGGCTCTTATGGCAGGACGGGTCGATTGATCGTAACACCGTCGTGCGCATTGCCAGCAGCGGCACGACGATTTCGCTCTCCGTGATCATGGGGCTGCCCGCCACGCTCGCGGCGCTGTGGATCGCGATTCGCGTTTCGCGCACATCATTTGCCGACTACCTCGCGCTGCGCCTGTCATCATGGACCCATCTTCTGATCGGCATCGTGGCCATGATCGTCCTGGTGATGGCATGGGAAGCGATATCGCGGGCGGCGGGAAGTGAGGATTCTTCCGGATTCATGATCAAGGTGCTGCAATCGGCACGCGCCGAAGGGACGTTATGGCTGCTGGTGATCGCGTTCTGCGTCGCGGCCCCGATCACGGAAGAATTTCTCGTCCGCGGCTTTCTCTACCGCGGCTGGTCGGAGACTTTTCTCCGGCCGACCGGCGCCATCGTGCTGTCGGCGCTGGCGTGGACGGCATTGCATTTGCAATACGACCACGATTGGGTGCCTTTCGGCGAGGTGTTTTCGATTGGGCTATTACTCGGCTATCTCCGCTACCGCAGCAACTCGATCTGGCTGACGGTGGTTCTGCATGGCCTCAACAACCTTGCCGCCGTGGTGCAGACGATACTGCTGGCAGGATAATTCTCAACACGCAGTGGTTTAAATCATATTGCCACACACCTGCGCATGGGGTTGAATGTAAAGCGGGCACTGAGGGGGAAGGCAAATGGACCCGTTGGGTTCGGCAGCCAGATTGCAATCCAGCTGGTCCAAAACGGCAACGCGGCTGAAACGCACTTTGGACAGGGCGCGCTGGACAACGTTTTTCCTGTCGGGAATAGCGGCATTGCTTGCCGCGGTCGCAAGCCAAATTCCCGAAAGCCACGATCGGGTTCGTCTCGGCCTCGCTGTTGCCAGCGCGGTCTTGCTCGGCGTGGTCAGCTTTCTGACAGTCCGTCTGCTCGGAGGCGCGCAGATAACGCGGTGGACGCGTATTCGCGCAGCCTCGGAAGCCCTGAAGCGCGAGATCTTTCAATATGCGGCGATGGCTGCACCCTATGACGATCCGGCGTCAAGCGACAGCGGGTTGCTTGACGAAAAGGACAAGATCGCGACCGACATCGATGATGTTACTGACGCGATCGAGCGATCCGACGACACCGGATCGATGCCGCAGAAACGTTTCCAGACTCCGCAGGATTACATCGACGCGAGGATAAAAGGACAGATTGATTGGTTCGAGAAACGCTCCAATTCCTGCCGCCACCAATCGTCCATCCTGCACAAATGGGAATTTTCGCTTTCGCTGGTCGCCACGGTCCTTACCGCCGCGGTCGGCGTGGCCGGCAAGAGTGTTTTTGGATTTCCATTCGACTTTGCGGCTCTGACAGCCGTTCTGACCACGATCGCGGCTGCGATACTCGCTCATATCGAGGCGTCCCGTTACGACTTCCTCACCATCACGTATCGGGCGACGGCGCGGCGGTTGGAGGCCGAGCTTGGTCGCGTGAATGCAGCTTTCGCTCTGCCTTCACCGCCTTGGTCGGATTTCGTGCACCGCTGCGAGACAATCCTGGCGACCGAGAGCGCGGCATGGACTGCAAAATGGAGCAAGCTTTGACGCAATCCGGTTTTCGCTGACGCGGCCGGGAAAGTCGCTGATTGAGGGAAATTGCGCTAAAAATATCAGCGACCTCAGCGCAGTTCCCGCAGTTTCGTCAGCCGGTCGAGCGCGCCCTGCAGGATGAAGATCGCGGCGTGTTCGTCGATCACCTCGGCGCGGCGGGCGCGGCGCATGTCCATGCCGATCAATTCGCGCTCCACCGCGACGGTGGAGAGCCGCTCGTCCCACAGCGCGATGGCGAGATCCGTGAGTCTGGAAAAATTGCGCGCGAAGGCGCGGGTCGATTGCGCGCGCGGGCCCTCGCTGGCGTCCATGTTGATGGGCAGGCCCAGCACAAAACCGGCGGCGTGGCGTTCGCCTGCGATCGCGAGCAGGCGTGCGGCGTCGGCCTTGAAGGCAGTGCGCTGGATGGTCTCGACCCCGGTGGCCAGCCTGCGATCGGGATCGGACGCCGCAACGCCGATGGTCTTGGTGCCCAAATCAAGCCCGATCAGCGCGCCGCGTTCAGGCCAATGCGTGACAGCGTCGATCAGTGGCAGGATGAGGGCGGTCATGACGTTCGCATACCACGCGGGCTATGATCGGTGCAAAGCGGGGAATGGCAGATGGATGGGCTGACATTATTCGGACTGTTCGCGGTGACGGCGATGCTGGTGTGCTACGCGCTCGAGGAATGCAGCCATTGGTTCGTCCTCGGCTTCGCCGTCGCCTGCGCGCTGGGGTCGACCTACGGGTTTCTGCAGGGGGCCTGGCCGTTCGGGCTGGTCGAGGCGATCTGGGCCGCGGTCGCACTGCGGCGCTGGAGCCTCAGGCAGCGGCGCATGGCATAGCTCGTTTGCCGCGCCGGGTGCCGGATGAGCCGACTTTGCCCCATGCACGGTTGCGGCGCAAAAGGCCGTTCTGCTATACGGCAGGCTCCTTTTGCCGTCAGAGGCCCTATATAATGTCCGTCGATGCCGCCACCGTCCGTCGTATCGCGCATCTGGCGCGGATAGCGGTGTCAGATGAAGAGGTTCCCCATCTGCAGGGCGAACTCAACGCCATGCTGGCCTTTGTCGAGCAGCTGTCGGAAGTGAATGTCGATGGCGTCGAACCGATGACCTCGGTGATGCCGATGGAGATGAAGAAACGCCCCGACGTGGTCGATGATGGCGAGATTGCGGACGAGGTGGTCGCCAATGCGCCGGAGACCCAGGACCATTTCTTCCTGGTGCCGAAAGTCGTCGAATAGAATGCGTCAAACCAAGAGTCTTCGAGACGGGATATCAGATGTGTCTGCTTTGCGACGATGAAAAGGCCTATGCGGCCTACATGAACTATCTCGACGCGATGGAGCGGCAGGGCAAGGCCGCCGACCCTGATAAGGCCATGGACGCCGTGCTCGACCAGCTCGAGGCCGCCGACAAGGCCCGCAGCAAGCGCGACGATCCGGCCAACGACAAGACGCTGTCTCCGTTCTTCTGCAGCCCGGTCGATAAATGACCGATCTGACCGCGCTGACGCTTGCCGAGGCCAGGGCCGGCCTCGTGCAAAAATCCTTTACGTCGCTTGAGCTGACCGACGCGCATCTTGCGGCGATCGAGGCCGCGCGCGCGCTCAATGCCTTTGTGCTGGAGACGCCGGATCAGGCCCGCGCCATGGCGCGCGAGGCGGACGCGAGTATCGCCAAAGGCAAGGGCGGCCCGCTCGGCGGCATTCCGCTCGGGATCAAGGACCTGTTCGCGACCAAAGGTGTCCGCACCACCGCGTGCTCGAAAATCCTCGGCAATTTCGTGCCGCCTTACGAATCCACCGTGAGCTCGCAGCTTTGGCGCGACGGCGCTGTCATGCTCGGCAAGCTCAACAATGACGAGTTCGCGATGGGCTCGTCGAACGAGACCTCCTGTTTCGGTCCCGTCGTCAACCCGTGGCGGCGCGATGGTTCCAATGTCGGCGCGGCGGCGAGCGGCCAGATCGAAGGCGCACACCTGGTGCCCGGCGGCTCGTCGGGCGGGTCGGCCTCGGCGGTAGCAGCCCGACTGTGCATGGGGGCGACCGCGACCGATACCGGCGGCTCGATCCGCCAGCCGGCGGCGTTTACCGGCACAGTCGGCATCAAGCCGACCTATGGCCGCTGCTCGCGCTGGGGCATCGTCGCCTTTGCCTCCTCGCTCGACCAGGCCGGCCCGATCGCGCGCAGCGTGCGCGACGCGGCGATCCTGATGCGTTCCATGGCCGGCCACGATCCGAAAGACACCACCTCGGTCGACCGCGCGGTGCCGGATTACGAGGCGGCGATCGGAAAGTCCGTCAAGGGCATGAAGATCGGCATTCCCCGCGAATACCGCCTCGACGGCAGCCCCGCAGAAATCGACAGGCTGTGGACCGAAGGCGCTGATTGGCTCAAGGCGGCGGGCGCCGAACTGGTCGAGGTGTCGCTGCCGCACACCAAATACGCGTTGCCGGCCTATTATATCGTCGCGCCGGCGGAGGCCTCGTCGAATCTGGCGCGTTACGACGGCGTGCGTTACGGGTTGCGGGAGCCCGGCCGCAGCATCGGCGATATGTACGAAAATACCCGCGCCGAAGGGTTTGGTCCCGAAGTCCGCCGTCGCGTCATGATTGGAACCTATGTGCTGTCGGCCGGCTATTACGACGCCTATTATTTGCGCGCGCAAAAAGTCCGAACCCTGATCAAGAAGGATTTCGAGGACTGCTTCGCCACCGGCGTCAACGCGATCCTGACGCCGGCGACGCCTTCGGCGGCGTTCGGCATCGGCGAAAAGGGCGCCGATCCCATCGAGATGTATCTCAACGACATTTTTACTGTGACGGTGAACATGGCGGGTCTGCCCGGCATCGCGGTTCCCGCCGGCAAGGATTCGCAAGGCTTGCCGCTCGGCCTGCAGCTGATCGGCCGTCCATTCGACGAGGAGACGCTGTTCTCGCTCGGCGAGGTGATCGAGCAGGCGGCAGGGCGGTTCACGCCCCAGAAATGGTGGGCCTGAAGTTCCATTCGCCGCGACCGGCTTTTGCGTTGCGTTTCCCGCGCTACTTCTTCATGGTTTGGCAACGAGGAAAGTGAGCGTATGAGCGCCAACGACGGTATTGCGTCTTCCCAGGAGGTCGACCAGCTTCTGGGTTCCTCGAAGCTTGCTTTGGCGCTCGAGAACGACAGATACAAACATCTGCTCGATCATGCGCCGGTTGCCGTCGCGGTATCCCGCGGTTCCGGCGACGCGCAGCATGTCGTCTACATCAACAAGGCGTTCGAGCACCTGATGTCGATGGCGGCCGCCGACGTCGAAGGCCGCAACTGGACCTGTCTCGATGGGTTTATCGGCGAGGATAGCCCGGCCCGAACCTTGGGCGAGGCGATTCGGGACGGCAGCGATTTTATCGGCGTGTTCCGCCCCTCCGGCCCGGTTGACCGTCTCGTCATCGTCCAGGCCTATGCCTCGGTGATCGACAGCGACGACGGCGTCGAGAGTTTTCGGATCGCGGCATTGGTCGATGTCGGCGGCCGGGAACGGGCGCAGATCGAACAGTTCGAAGGCCAGATCCGCGACCGCGACATGCTGATGCGCGAACTGCAGCACCGGGTGAAGAACAATCTGCAGCTGATCACCGCGCTGATCCGTCTGGAGGCGCGATCGGCCGCGGAGGGCGAGACGGTGGCGCTGGGCCGGCTCGCGAGCCGGATCGACGCGCTGACGGTGCTGTACCGCGCGCTGTCGGCGGAAGATGCCCCGGCCGAAATCGATCTTGGCCAATATCTGTCGGACATCGCGACCTCGGTGATGGAGGTCAATGCGATACCGAGCGTGCGGATCGAGATCGAGGCCGGCTATTGCCCGCTCTCGATCAACGTCGCGATGCCGGCGGGGCTGCTGGTCAACGAGATGCTGACCAACGCGCTGAAATATGCCTTCGTCGGCCGCAGCGCCGGTCAGTTGAAGCTGATCTGCAAGCAGGACGGCGGCCGGGTGAGCGTCATCGTATCGGACGACGGCGTCGGGCTCGGCGAAAACCAGCATTGGCCGTCGCCGCGCAAACTCGGCGCCCTGATCCTGCAGACGCTGAAGGAAAACGCCGGCAATGTCGTGTTCCGCGCCGAAAGCATCCGCGGGCAGGGCACCTGGTTCACGCTGACGTTCGATGCGCCGTCGCGGGCAGTGTCGAACTGACGGCTCTGGCCGAATTTGCCCGGCGATGCCGGCAAGCCGCGAGGGTTGACGCAGATGGTGATCAGCACGGCGGATTTCAGAGCCGGCCTGTCGGGCGCCGCCCCCTCGCCGGAGTTCGGTGCCCCGCTGGCCGCCTTATGGTGGGCCGCCAAAAGCAACTGGGATGCGGCCCACAAGATCGTTCAGGACGAGGACGACGCGAACTCGGCGTGGGTGCACGCTTATCTGCATCGCGTCGAAGGCGATCTTGCCAATGCCGGTTACTGGTACAGGCGCGCGGGCCAACCGGCGGCGACCGGCGCATTGGAAGCCGAATGGGAGCAGATCGTCTCGGCGCTGATTTCCAGCCCTGGCGGCTCCCGGTAAATCTGCCGGTTGCTGCTTTCGCGCTCAGCCATGAAGGAACGTGTTCGGGACCTGGCCTTGCCGCCAAACATCGGCGTTGAGATGGTCCGGCGACGGCGTCAGCAGCCGCGGCGGCACCTCCATTTTCTGACCTCTGTGCGCGCGCTGCAGGATCCGCCGACGCGCGATTTCGACGGAAACCAGCGGCTGTTGGCTCAGCCAGTCGAGATCGACGCCGGAGTTTCCGAACATCGATGAGAAGAAGGCGGTCTTCTCGAACTGTTCCAATGCCGCCACCACGAACCATTCGACGACATTTGGGCCCGGCACGATGCTGTCGAATCGCGGATTGGCGGGCCAGAACGGCTCCATGATCCGGCCGGTGCCGGCTTTGAGAACATCGGCCACTACTTTCAGCATCTTGACGCTGGTGGTGCGGTCGCCCAATTCGAAGGTGATGCGGGCCAGCGTCGAGAGCCGCGGCAGCGACGCCTGCCGATTGCACAGCGCCGTCAGGG
>Ga0209483_1002265_pt1 | contig 13596 bp, 11 predicted proteins | sample NGEPerA_FD_184508 | JGI IMG/M metagenome (GOLD analysis project Ga0209483, IMG submission 184508) | Arctic peat soil microbial communities from the Barrow Environmental Observatory site, Barrow, Alaska, USA - NGEE PermafrostL2-A... | ecosystem: Environmental > Terrestrial > Soil > Wetlands >... | reverse complement strand
CGCCTATCTCGGGGTCGTGTCGTGACCGTGGCCGCCGATGCCGGGCCGGAGCCAGTCCCGCTGCTGGAGCTGCGCGGGGTCAGCGCCGCCTACGGGCCCTACGAGGCGCTCTTCGACGTGTCGCTGCAGGTCCGCACGGGGCGGGCCCTCGCCCTGGTGGGAGCGAACGGCGCCGGGAAGTCGACGGTGGCCCGGGTGGTGTCGGGGCTGGTGCCCACCACGAGCGGGACGATCCGCTTCGACGGCCGGGACATCACCGGGAGGCCCGCCTACGAGATCGCCCGTCGCGGGCTGTCCCAGCTCACCGAGGGACGTTCCGTGTTCGCGTCGCTCTCGGTCGAGGAGAACCTCACCGTGGCCTTCCGGCGGTCGTTCGGCCGCAAGGGTGTCCCCGACGCCCTGGCGCGGGCGTACGAGGGGTTCCCGACACTGGGCCACCGACGGACCCAGTCGGCGGGCACGTTGTCCGGCGGCGAGCAGCGGATGCTGGCGCTCGCCCGGGTGCTGGTGCTCGAGCACAAGCTGCTGGTGGTGGACGAGCTGTCGTTCGGGTTGGCCCCGGTCGTCGTCGACGAGGTCTACGCGGCCCTGGAGCGGGTGCTTGCCGCAGGGACGTCCCTGCTGCTGATCGAGCAGCACGTCGACCGGGCGCTGGTGCTGGCCGACGACGTCGTCGTGCTCGGCAAGGGACGGGTCGTCTACGACGGGACGGCGGCCGGGGTCGAGGGCCGGGTCGCCGGCCTCGTGCTCGGCCGGTCGCAGGCGCACCCGGGCCCGGTGGACTGACCGGGCCAGGGTGCGCTCCGTCGTATCGGGTGCGCCGTGGCGCCTCCCGCAGCTCGAGTCGGGCTGAGCGCCCGAATCTAGGCCAGGCTGAACGCAGGCACGCCCGAGGAGATGCCCTTGAACAGCTCAGCCTTGGCGGCGGCCAGCTCGGCCGCGGTCCACATGGTGTCGCGGTGGATCTCACCGATGGTGTGGAACCCGCCCGTGGCCCAGATGTCGCCGCCGTAGACGATGAAGTTCTGGCCGCTGATGTCGGCGGCCTCGTCGGTGGCGAGGAAGGTCACCAGCTGGGCCACGTTTTTGGGGTCGAACTTGTCGAAGCCGTTATCTGCCTTGGCCATCTCGCCGAAGATGTTCTCGGTCATGCGGGTGCGGGCGCGGGGCGAAATGGAGTTGCAGGTGATGCCGTAGCGACCGAGCTCCCGGGCGAGCACCCAGGTCATCGAGGCGATGCCGGCCTTGGCAGCCGAGTAGTTGGCCTGACCAGCGTTGCCGAACAACCCGGCCTCGGACGAGGTGTTGATGATGCGCCCGGTGACGTCCTCCCCGGCCTTGGCCCGGCCCCGCCAATACACGGCGGCGTGGCGGGAGGGGGCGAAGTGTCCCTTCAGGTGGACCCGGATGACGTCGTCCCAGTCCGACTCCTCCATGTTGAAGCACATCTTGTCCCGCAGGATGCCGGCATTGTTCACCAGGATGTCCAGCTGGCCGAAGGTGTCGATGGCCTGGTCGACCAGCGCCTTGGCGCCTTCCCAGGAACTCACGTCCGAGGCGTTGACGGCGGCGTCGCTGCCCCCGGCCTTGATCAGCTCGACGACCTCTTCGGCCGGGTGCTTGTCATCACCCTCCCCCTGCAGGGACGCGCCCACGTCGTTGACGATGACCTTGGCGCCCTCGGAGGCCAGTAGAAGGGCCTCCTCACGTCCGATACCCCGCCCTGCGCCGGTGACAATGGCAACCTTGCCGTCGAGCAATCCCATGGTGTCCTCCTGAGTGGATCCGTAGCTGTCGTTGATCTGCGATCGATCATCGGGCCGCACACGATGACGATGTGGCGGAACCGGGGAAGCATGGCCGAAACCTTCCACCACCGCAAGACAGGACGCCCCCGTGACCCCACCATCCACGACATCTTCTGCGCCGGGCACCGGACCAGCCACCGACCCCGCTTCGGGGCGCCCACCGGCCGGCCGGGCAGCCCTCGCCACCGGTGGTGGACGGGGCATCGGCGGAGACATCGCCCTAGCGCTCGCGCCGGACGGGTGCACCGTCGCCGTCAACTACCGCTAAGGATGCCGAGTCGGGGGCGGCCACGGGGGCCGATATCGAGGCACTGGGGGTCCGTGGCCAGGCGTTCCCGCCTTCGGCCAACGACCCCGATGCGGTCGTCGGCCTGGCTGAGGCCGTGCTCGTCGAGCTGGGGCCGGTCGACCTGCTGGTGAGCGTCGACGGAGGGGCTGACGGCCGGCGTCCCGGGTGGCGGGCATCGCCAGGCGAAGTGCCGATGGTAGGTTCGCCGACCGAGGCGCTCGGGCCCCGACCGACGATCCGGGCCCGACCGACGAACGGAGCAGGCATGAGCGGAGCAGACCGGCCCGGCGGACGGGGCGCCATCACGGGCCTGCCGGCCAGGCTCATCCCGCAGTACGACCGCATCGACAACAAGGTCCGTCGCGAGGCGACTCGTCTCGCCGGGCTGTCGTTCACCCAGTTGCCGCCCCGCGAGGCCACCCGCATGGCCTACAACGTGCTGCTGCGCCGGGATCCGGACCCCACCGCCTGGGACGAGTACACGGGGTCGCTCACCGACCACCTCATGACCTATGCGGACATGGTCGACCGGATCCGCACGTCCAACGAGTTCCGGGTGGTGGCCCAGCCCGGTGCCGCCGGACTGCACGGCGCCCTGCATGCCAGCCGGTGCGAGTTCATCATCGGCCTGCCCCGGGCCCGGCGCATCATCGACGTGGGCGGTGGCCACACCTCGGACGCCCGGGGGGCGCTGGTGGCCCTCGGGTACCCCTACGACTTCGACGAGCTGGTCATCGTCGACCTGCCCCCCGACGACCGTCACCAGCTCTACAAGTCGGATCGCTTCGGCGACGGGGAGACCGACCGGGGACGGGTCCGCTACGAGTACCGGTCCATGGTCGACCTGTCGTTCGCGGCGGACGAGTCGGTGGACCTGGTCTACAGCGGCCAGTCCATCGAGCACGTGCCCGAGGCGGCGGGTGACGAGGTGCTGGCCGGGGCGTACCGGGCCTTGCGCCCGGGCGGGTACATGGCCATCGACACCCCGAACGGTCGCCTGTGTCGGATGCAGCAGGACGACTTCATCGACCCCGACCACGATGTCGAGTACACCCTCAAGCAGCTGCGGGACAAGGTAATCCGGGCCGGGTTCGAGATCGAGACCATCCGCGGGCTCAACTGGGGTGGACCCGGCGTGGCCCGGGGCCGCTTCGACCTGGCCGCCCTGTCGGCCAATTACGGCATCTTCCATGCCGCCGACGAGTGCTACCTGCTGGCCTTCCTCATCAAGAAGCCGGCCTGACCGGCGCCCGAACGGGGGTCAGTCGGTCGCGAGCTCGACCACCAGCACGGGGATGACCCGCTCGGTCCGTTCCTGGTACTCGGCGTACGGGGGATAGGCGGCGACGGACCGCTCCCACCACAGCGTCCGCTCGGCGCCCTCCACCTGGCGAGCCACCCGATCCCACTTCTGCGGGCCGTCCTGGAGCTTCACGTGCGGGTCGGCGAGCAGGTTGGCGTACCAGTGGGGATGGGTGGGTGCCCCGCCCTGGGAGGCGACGAGCGCGTAGGTCCCGTCATGTTCCACCCGCATCAACGGGGTCTTGCGGAGCTTGCCCGACGTGGCGCCCCGGCTGGTCACGATGACCACCGGCATGCCGGTGTCGAGGAGCGTGGTGCCCTCGGTCCCGCCCGAGGACTCGTACTGTTCGACTTGGTCGCGGACCCACTGCTGTGAGCTCGGCTCGTATTCTCCGGTGAGCGGCATGACCCCAGTGAACACGGTGGCGCCGGGGTGTGCCAGCGCACCACGGCCCTGCTGGCGGTCCGTCCTGCCCCGACCGTCCGCCTTGACCGTCCGGTACATGGTGCGGGCGAGAGGATTCGAACCTCCACCCCCGAAGGGACCGGGACCTAAACCCGGCGCGTCTGCCGATTCCGCCACGCCCGCGTGGCCGTCAGACTACCGAGCAACGGGCCCGGTGAGGGGGGTGGCTCCCGGGGGCCCCAGGGACCCCTGGCTATAGTCAGCCTGTGCCGACCTCGCCTTCCGCCCCGTCGCCCGTGACTCCTGACCCATCGGCCCCGGCCGCCGCCGACGACGTCGACTCCGCCTCCGAGGTGGCCGATCGGATCCGCTACCTCGACGAGGTGATGGCCGACATCGACGCGGAGGTCCGGCGCCGCCGGGCGTCCGGAGACCTGCCGGCCGGCCTCGAGCGGGAGCTCGACGAGCTCTTCCTGGAGTTCTCCCCCGTGGGCCTGCAGGGCCGGGCCCGCCTGCGCGAGACGCTGTCGCTGGTCGACGGTTCCGCCTACGTCGACATCGCCGTGCCGACCGCATCCAACAAGGCGGTGGGCAGCTACGTCAAGCGGGGCATCCGCAAGAGCCTCGGTTGGTACATGGACTTCGTCGTCACCCAGATCGTGAAGTTCGCCTGGTCGGTGTCGCGGATGTTCCACGTGGTGGTCGACCACATCGAGGAACTCGAGGCCACCGTCGAGGCCCACCGGTCCCCCGACCTGCCCGCCGCAGTCGTTCCGGTGGCCCACACCGGTGCCACCTGGTGGGCTCCGGCCGCCATCGAGGCCCTGGCCGGGGTGCGCGACCGGGTCGTGGTCGGTGACTGCGGGGACGGCTCGCTGGTCGAGGCCCTGGGCGCAGCCGACATCGACGCCTACGGGGTGGACCCGTCGGACCTGATCCTCGAGGCGGCGCTCGACCGGGGGGTCGACGTCCGGGCCGAGTCGGTGCTTGACCACCTCGACGTGGTGTCCGGCGAGGCCCTCGGCGGCATCGTGCTGACCGGATCGGTCCAGTGGCTCCGACCCAACGAGCGTGAACGCCTGCTCGAGCTGGTCTCGTCCCGGGTCATGGTCGACGGGGTCCTGGTCCTCCACTCGGCCTCGCCCGAGTCGTGGGCGGCCGCCGCGTCCCCGGTGGTTCGGGACCTGGCACCCGGCCACCCGCTCCACCCCGAGACCTGGGCCCACCTGCTCAGGTCCCGCGGGTTCTCGGTGACAGCCACCGTGCAGGGTGGCGACGACCGGCGACTCGCCCACGTGAGTGCCGCGGCCACCGACGCGGCCACGCTGAACGCGGCCATCGACGCGGCCACGCTGAACGCGGCCATCGACGCCATCAACGAGCGGCTGCTCGGCCCGACCGAGTACCTCGTGGTCGCCACGCGGGAGCGGTGACCGCCGTCCACCAGTTCGTGCCCGCCCTCCTTCCCCGTGATGCGACGGGGGACCACACCCGCGCCCTGCGTGACGCCTTCCGGTCGGCGGGGTGGGAGTCGGACATCTACGTCGAGGCGGCGCACGACGAGCTGCAGGACGAAGCCATCTACTTCGAGGAGTACCCGGCCCTGGCCCGCCCGGGGGACGTGCTGCTCTACCAGCTCGGCACGTCGTCACCGGTGGCCGAGTTCCTCCTCGGTCGCGACGAGCCGTTGGTGCTCGACTACCACAACGTCACCCCGGAATCCTTCTACGAGGGCTGGGAGGAGCACACGGTGGCCAAGGTGGCGCTCGCCCGTGAGCAGGTGGCCGCGCTGGCGCCGAAGGCCGTGCTCGGGATCGCCGACTCGGCCTTCAACGCCCGGGAGCTCGACGACCTGGGCTGCCCGGCCACCACGGTGGTGCCGATCCTCGTCGACCTCGAGGACGAGGACGGGGTGGACGAGCGGGAACGGACCCGCCTGGCCACCGACCACGGCGAGGCCACCGTCTTGTTGTTCGTCGGGCGCCTCTCGCCCAACAAGGCCCATGAACGGCTCATCGAGGCCCTCTTTGTCTATCGCCGGCTCTACGACCCCGCGGCCAGGCTCCACCTGGTCGGCCCGACCGTCACCCCCACCTACGCCGAGGCCGTATTCGCCTTCGCCGAGGAGCTCGGTCTCACCGACGCCGTCCGCCACGGCGAGGGGCTGACCGACGGGCAGTTGGCCGCCTGGTACGAGGACGCCGACGTGTTCGTGTGCCTGTCGGAGCACGAGGGATTCTGCATCCCCCTCCTCGAGTCCATGCGGGCGGGGACCCCGATCGTGGCATTCGACGCCGGAGCGGTGGGGGAGACCCTGGCCGACGCCGGCATCCTGCTGCCCTCGGCCCGCCCGGCCTTGGTGGCCGCGGCCGTCGCCCGCATCCGCGGGGATGCCGCGCTGGCATCGTGGCTGACCGAGGCCGGTCGTCGGCGCCTGGCCGACTTCGCGGTGGAGACCACCACCCGGCGGTTCGTCGAGGTGCTGGCCGAGGTGGCCGGTGCCGAGCGGGTGGTGGCATGAAGCTCTCGTTCGTGACGCCGCGCTACGGCACCGAGGTCATCGGCGGGGCGGAGACGGCGGCCCGGATGCTCGCCGAGCGCCTATGCCTGCGGCCCGGCTGGGAGGTGGAGGTCCTCACCAGCTGCGCGCTCGATCACCTGACCTGGGAGAACACGGAGCCCGCCGGGACGACGGTGATCAACGGGGTGACCGTGTGCCGCTTCCCGACGGCGTCACCCCGGACGCTCGACTACTTCGCCCTCGACGGGAAACTGCGGGTGGCCCCCGAAGTAGCCACGCTCGCCCAGACCCGGCAATGGATCTCCCTGAACGGCCCCATGTGCCCCGACCTGGTGGACGCGGTGGCCGAGACCGACGCCGACGTGATCGCCTGCTACCCCTACCTGTTCGCCACCACGGTGGACGCCATCGCCGTGTCGAAGGTGCCGGTCGTGCTCCATCCGGCGGCCCACGACGAGCCGGCTCTCTACTTCTCGGCATTCCGGCGCAGCTTCCGCGACATTGACGGCCTCGTGTACCACACCCGCGCCGAGCGTGACCTCATGGAAGACGTGTTCCGCGTCGGGGCCAAGCCCCAGGTGGTACTCGGACTCGGGGTGAACGACCCGGCCGGCGGGGGGCGGCGGGGGGCGGAGATCCTCGGCCTCGGCGACCGGCCCTACCTCTGCTACCTGGGTCGGGTCGACGAGCACAAGGGATGCGGGATGCTGGCCGATTACTTCGCCGAGTACAAGAGGCGCAACCCGTCGGACCTGGCCCTGGCGTTCGTGGGCCCGGTGTCGGCCAAGGCGCCGGACCACCCGGACATCGTGGTGACGGGCACGGTCAGCGAGGCCGACAAGTGGGACATCCTGGCCGACGCCCGCGTGATGGTGACGCCCTCGGCCTACGAGTCGTTCTCGTTGGTGGTGCTCGAGGCCTGGACACTCGGGGTGCCGGTCCTGGTCAACGGAGCCTGCGCCGCCACCATGGAGCACTGCCAGCGGTCGGGGGGCGGCCTCTGGTTCGACTCGTACCGGGGCTTCGAGGCCACCGTCGGCCGCCTGACCGGCGACGACGGCCTGCGGGCCGCGCTCGGCCAGGCCGGAAGGCGCTACACAGCCCGCAACTACCTGTGGCCCTCCATCATCGACCGGTACACGACGTTCCTCGACGCGGTCGTCGCCCGGGGTCGCCGGGCCCCGATGCGTACCGCCCGTCTCGACCTGCAGTCCGGCGGAACGGCCTACGTGCGGGAGGGTGGCGGCGGTGGCAGCTGAGGACGCCGGGAGCCTGGAGGACGGCGGGGAGGACCTCGACCCACGGGCCGCGCTGGCGGCCGACGAACGGGGCCTGCTCGAGGCCTTCGACCGGCTCCGACCGCAGGGGACGCTGCGCTGGCACTTCGACGACGCCGTGCGACGCCTCACCGAGTCGCCCGAGACGGCGGGACGCACGGCCGGTTGGGGCGGGTTGCCGGCGGACCTGTGGGAACGGGGACGCAGCACCAAGGCCAGCGAGCGGGTCCTCGGCGACGTGGTCAAGATCGTCGCCCAGGACGTGACCGAATACACCGACCGGGCCGTCGACGAGGGGCGGCAGCTGTCCGCCGACGCCGTGGCCGAACTCCGGGCGTCCGTGCGTGACGCCGTCCGGTTCCTGTCCGCCCGGGTCGACCGGCTCGAGGCCTCCGTCGACCCGTTGGGCATCCAGGCCGCCGAGCTCGACCTGCCTGCCGTCGACGGGTCGGCCTGGGTGGATGCGGCTGCCGGCTGGACCGCGGGGCGCAGCGATCTCCCGGTTCTGATGGGGGAGTTGGGCGACGACGGGCTCCTGACCGCCCTGGCCGGAGGTGGGGCGATGGTGGAGGGTGTCGACCCCCGGGGCACGGTGGTGTGGGCGGCCGATGCCGCCTTCGAGGTGGGATTCGGCCGGATCGACATCGCCTTGGCCGAGGTGGTCGACCACCTGTCCTCCCTCCCCGATGCCAGCCGGGGCTGTGTGGTCCTGGCCGGCTGCGTGGACCGCACCGACCTGGCCCGCAAGGTCGACCTGGTCGACGAGGCCCGGCGAGTGGTGGCGCCGGGCGGGACCCTGGTCCTGCTGGTCACCGACCAGTCGGCCTGGGACGAGGCCCTCGACCCGGTGGTGCGCGACCTCCTGCCCGGACGCCCGCTGCATCCCGAGACGTGGCGCACCGTGCTGTCCCACCGCGGGGTGGGCGGCGCCACCTGGCACCGTCCGAGCCACGGCAGCGTGCATGCCATCGTGGCCGAGGTCGGGCGATGAGCGGGATCCACCTGTTCGTACCCATGCTCCATCGGCGCGATGCAGTAGGGGAGCACACCCGGGCCCTGCGCGAGCTCCTGGTGGCCGACGGCGTCGACTGCCGCATCTACATCGAGACCCCCGATCCGGACACCGTCGACGAGACCCGGCCCTACCTCGAGTACGCGGACGACGCCGCACCGGGGGATGTGCTCGTGTATCAGATGGCCACGAGGTCGGCCATGGCCGGATGGCTGGCGGCCCGCCCCGAGCCGGTCGTCGTGAACTACCACAGCATCACCCCGGCCGGGTGGTTCGCTCCCTGGAACAACTGGATCGCCCGGCACCAGGCGGCGGCCATGCGCGAGCTCTCGAACCTGGCGCCAACCGCCGCGCTCGGCATCGGGGTGTCCGAGTTCGACGCCGGCGAACTGCGGGCCGGGGGCTGCGCCGAGGTGGTCGTGATCCCGGTAGCCAACGTACGGCTTCCGCCCACGGCTCCGGACCCGGCCACGGTGGCCGCCCTCGAACGTCGGGCCGGGGACGGGCCGCAGTGGCTGTCCGTGGGTCGGCTGGCCCCCAACAAGGCCCACCAGGACACCATCGCCGCCCTGTTCGTGGCCCGGGCCACGACGTCGCCGGACGCCCGCCTGACCATCGTGGGCTCACCCGCCGAGCCCACCTACGCCCGGGCCCTGCGGCGGTACGCGGCCGGCCTCGGGATCGGCGAGGCGGTCGAGTTCGCGTCCCGGCTGAGCGACGCCGAACTGGCCGCCCGCTACGCCACGGCCGACGTCCTCGTCATGCTGTCCGAGCACGAGGGATTCGGGGTCCCCCTGGTCGAAGCCATGTCGCACGGGCTGCCGGTGGTGGCCTATGCCGCCGGTGCCATCCCGGAGGTCGTCGGCGACGCCGGGGTCCTGCTGGACGCCAAGGGCCCGCGCCGGGTGGCCGCCGAGGTGGCCGCGCTCCTGTCCGATGCTGCCCGCAGGGAGGTACTGGTCATCGCCGGACGGGCCCGACCCGCCGCTCTGGGCCTTGACCGGGCCGGATCGGACCTGGTGGCGGCGTTGCGGGGCGTGGCGGGCCCGGCTGCGGACCGTCCCGACGACCCGACACCGGGCGTCCCCCTGCGTTCAGGAGCACCCTTGAGCCACTAGGCTCATCCCTCATGGATTCCCCTCTCCACACGCCCCCGTACACCTTCTCCGCAGGCACCGCCGGCACCCCGGAGATGAAGTCGGGTGCCGACGTCGGGCCCAGCTCCGACATCTTCCAGCGCCTGCTCAAGGAGCGGATCGTGTTCATCGGGTCGGCCATCGACCAGGACACCGCCAACCTGGTGTGCTCGCAGCTGATCCTGCTCGAGGCCGAGAACCAGGAGCGGGACATCTCGGTGTACATCAACTCGCCCGGCGGCTCGGTCACCGACGGCCTGGCCATCTACGACACCATGCAGTACGTGCGCTGCGACGTGCGCACCATCTGCGTGGGCCTCGCCGCCTCGATGGGCCAGTTCCTGTTGTGCGCCGGCACCCCGGGCAAGCGCTTCGCCCTGCCCCACAGCCGGATCCTGATGCACCAGCCGTCGGGGGGCATGCAGGGCCAGGCCTCCGACATCGCCATCCAGGCCGAGCAGATCATCTACCTCAAGCGGATGCTGGCCGAGCGCATCGCCTTCCACACCGGCCAGCCGGTGGAGCGGATCGAGGCCGATTCCGATCGCGACCGCTGGTTCACCGCCGAGGAAGCCCGTGAGTACGGGTTCATCGACGAGGTGATCCAGAAGGACGCCATGCCGGTGCCGACGGCCGGCTCGGGGTCCGCCACCTGATGAGCCTCGGCATCGACGAGCCGGCCTCGGCCGACTCCGAGCCGGACCGACCCACGGTCATCGGCGGGAGCACGCGCTTCGTCCCCGGTCAGAGCAACGACCGGGTCACCATCGTCAACGGGAAGGTCCAGCTCGGGCAACGCCTGCGGGACCTGTGGCGGAACCGGGACCTCCTGATCCTGCTGACCCGGACCGAGCTCAAGGTCAAGTACAAGGAGTCCGTGCTCGGCTACGCCTGGTCGATGCTCAACCCGGCGCTGGTGCTGGGCATTTACTACATGATCTTCAAGGTCATCTCCCGCACCCCGCAGCCGCACTTCGCCATCTGGCTGTTCTGCGGGCTCATCGTGTGGAACCTCTTCAACAACTCGGCCCAGGCCTCGACGACCGTGGTGGTCGGCAAGGCCGGGATCATCAAGAAGGTGGCGTTCCCCCGCGAGTTGTTGGCCATGTCGACGGTGGGTGTCGCCATCGTGTTGTTCGCCATCCAGGTAGTGGTGCTCGTCGTCTTCCTGGCCGCCTTCCAGCTAACCCCCGATTGGGGCTCCCTGTGGCTGCTCCCGCCGGCCCTCGTCGCCCTGTTGGTGTTCACCAGTGCCGTCTCGATCTTCCTGTCGGCCGTCAACGTCTACCTGCGGGACACCCAGCACCTTACCGAGGTGGCCCTCATGGCCTGGTTCTGGCTCACCCCGATCGTCTATCCGTACGGCCAGGTGTCCTCCCATCTGGCCAAGTACCACCTGACCTGGCTCTACCTGGCCAATCCCATCGCCCCGATCGCCATGACCTTCCAGCGGGTGATCTATAACCAGACGTCCTACGTCGCCACGGTGGCCCAGGGGAACACGACCCACAAGGTCACCCATCTGCTCCCCAACGTCGGCGACGGGTGGTACCTCATGATGATCGGCATCGTCTTCGTGGTGAGCGTCGCCCTCTTCCTCCTCTCGCTGATCGTGTTCGGTCGGCTCGAGGGCAACTTCGCCGAGGAGCTCTGAATCGTGGCCACCGCCATCGAGGTGCGGGACATCTCCAAACAGTTCCGGCTCTACTCCGAGAAGCAGACCTCGCTGAAGGAGCGGATCATCAAGGGCGGCAAGATGCCCTACACCCCGTTCTGGGCCCTCAAGGACATCAACGTCGACATCGACCAGGGCGAGACCTTCGGCATCCTCGGCCGCAACGGCTGCGGCAAGTCGACCCTGCTCAAGTGCATCGCCGGCATCCTCAAGCCCACGTCGGGCGAGATCCGGGTGCGCGGCAGCCTGGCCGCTATGCTGGAGCTCGGCGCCGGCTTCCAGCCCGACCTGTCGGGTCGCGACAACATCTTCCTCAACGGGTCGCTGCTCGGGCTCTCCCGCGCCGAGATCGCCAAGCGCTACGACGACATCGTGGCCTTCGCCGAGCTCGAGGACTTCATCGATAACCAGGTGAAGTTCTACTCGTCGGGCATGTATGTCCGCCTCGGGTTCGCGGTGGCCGTCAACGTGGAGCCCGACGTACTGCTGGTCGACGAAGTGCTGGCCGTCGGGGACGCCTCGTTCCAGCGCAAGTGCATGGACCACGTGAAGAAATTCCAGCGCGAGGGGCGCACCATCCTGGTGGTCAGCCACGCGACGGACGTCATGCGCCAGAACTGCCAGCGGGTCATGGTCATGAACCACGGCCAGGTCATCACCATCGACGAGCCGGGCGAGGGCATCCGGGTGTTCCTGGCCGATCTGCTCGGCGTCGGCACCCTCGAGCACTCGGAGTCGGGGGGCATCGAGGGCAACGTGCTCGCCATCGGGGCCGTCCACGCCGACCACGGCGGAAGTGGCGAGCGGATGCACCTGTACCCGGGCGAGTCCCTGACCATCACCGCCGATCTCGACAGCTTGGCCGCGGTCCCCAACGCCATGGCCACCATCGCCATCCACGACGACCGCAACGAGCTGGTCTTCGCCTCGGACCCGGACGATCCGATGTGCGCCATCGAGGTCCCCGAGGGCGGGGGCATCGTCCGGTTCCACTTCCCCGAGGTCCCGCTCCTCGACGGCACCTACTCGGTGAGCGTCGGCGTGCGCAGCGCCACCGACACCGCCATCTTCGACTGGAAGGACCAGGTCACCAAGTTCGAGGTGGCCAATCCGGGCCGGGCCACCGGCCGGGTGCGGCTGCTACCCGACATCAGCTTCCGGCTCCGCGGCCTCGGCCACACCGGCGAGGTGCCGGCCATCGGCGCCGAGTTCGCGCCGCCGCCCCTGGCGGGCTGGGAGGAGTCGACGGCGTGAGCGCCGTCACCCGGATCGACCAGGTGATCCCCACATTGGCCAGCCGGGACGCTATCGGTGGGCACGTGATGCAGCTCCGGGACCTGCTGCGGGACCGCGGGTACGCCTCCGACATCTTCTACGGCAACGCCAGCCCCGACCGCTTCGACGAGGGCTTCCCGATCACCCGCATCGGGGACCCGTCGAGTGCGGGGCGGGTGCTCCTCTACCAGCTGTCCATCGGGAGCGGCGCGGCCGACATCTTCCGCGACCGGCCCGAACGCAAGTTCGTGAACTACCACAACATCACCCCGGCCGACCTGGTGGAGGCGTGGATCCCCGCGGTGGGTGAGGAGGTCCGGTGGGGCCGGGCCCAGCTCCGTGACCTGGCCAAGGTCACCGAGTTCGCCATCGCCGACTCGGTCTACAACGAGATGGAGCTGCGCGACGCCGGCTACCCGTCGACCACGACCGTGCCGCTGCTGATCGATCCGGAGGACTTCACCGGCTCGCCCGACCCGGCACTGGCCGCCCGCCTGGCCCGCGTGCGGGCCGGCGGCGGAACCGACCTGCTTTTCGTGGGCAAGGTCTCGCCCCACAAGGGACAGCACGACCTGGTCAAGGCCCTGGCCGCCTACCGCCGCCTCTACGACCCGAAGGCCCGCCTGCACATCGTGGGAAGTGCCATCTCCGAGGAGTACCAGCGGGCCGTGGAGCGCTTCATCGACGAGCTCGACCTGACCGACGCCGTCGACTGGGCCGGTTCGATCACCCACGAGGAACTCATCGCCTACTACGACGGGTGCGACGTCTTCCTCTGCCTCTCCAACCACGAGGGCTTCTGCGTGCCGCTGCTCGAGTCGATGTACCACCGCCTGCCCATCGTGGGCTGGCAGTGCACGGCCGTCCCCGAGACGGTGGCCCAGGCCGGGCCGGC
>Ga0209483_1002264_pt1 | contig 13596 bp, 11 predicted proteins | sample NGEPerA_FD_184508 | JGI IMG/M metagenome (GOLD analysis project Ga0209483, IMG submission 184508) | Arctic peat soil microbial communities from the Barrow Environmental Observatory site, Barrow, Alaska, USA - NGEE PermafrostL2-A... | ecosystem: Environmental > Terrestrial > Soil > Wetlands >... | reverse complement strand
GCCGCGCAACTCGGCGTAACCGTCAGCCAGATCGACAACACGCTGTATGACGCGTTCGGCCAGCGCCAGGTTTCGACCATCTATGTCGCCCGTAACCAGTATCATGTGATCATGGAGGTGGCGCCGCGCTACTGGCAAAATCCGGAGACGCTGAAGGACGTCTATGTCAGCACGTCGGGTGGCTCGGTCGGCGGTTCGCAGGCGACCAACGCGGTCGCTGGCACGGTTACCCTCGCCAAGGGCGCGGCCGCGGCGAACTCGGCTAACGCGCAGGCCGCGCGAAATCTCGCGACCAACTCGATCGGCGCCACCGGCAAGGGGGCGGCCTCCACCGGATCCGCGGTCTCGACCAAGCAGGAAACCATGGTTCCGCTTGCCGCTGTCGCGCATTTCACCCAAGGCGCGACCCCGCTCGCGGTCAACCATCAGGGCCTGTTGGTCGCCAACACCATCTCCTTCAATCTGCCGCCAAATGTGTCGTTGAGCGACGCCGTCGCCACCATCGATGCCACCATGAACCGGATCGGCGTGCCGGCGAGCATTCGCGGCACCTTCCAGGGCACGGCGAAGGCGTTCCAGGACTCGCTCAACAACCAACCTTTCCTCATTTTGGCGGCCCTGGTCACGATCTACATTGTTCTGGGGGTGTTGTATGAAAGCTACGTTCATCCCCTGACAATTCTGTCTACACTGCCGTCCGCCGGCGTCGGCGCCCTGTTGGCGCTGATGGTGTTCCGGACCGACTTCAGCATCATGGCGCTGATCGGCGTCATCCTGCTGATCGGCATTGTGAAGAAGAACGCGATCATGATGATCGATTTTGCGCTCGAGGCAGAACGAAATCGCGGGCTCAGTGCGCTGGATGCGATCCGCGAGGCCTGCCTGCTGCGCTTCCGGCCGATCATGATGACGACCATGGCCGCCATGCTCGGTGCGCTGCCGCTGGCGATCGGGATGGGCGATGGCGGCGAACTCCGGCAGCCGCTCGGCATCGCCATCGTCGGCGGTCTCATCCTCAGCCAGATGCTGACGTTGTATTCGACGCCGGTAATCTATCTGTACATGGATCGCCTTAGCGGCTGGAACCGTCGTCGCCGCGCCGGAGGCACCGTACCGCTTGCGCCCGACGCCACGCTGCAGCCGGGCGAATAAATGTCAGCAACGATTCCCGCCACCATCCGTGCCTTGTCGGTCCTTGCGCTCGGCCTGGGCTTGTCCGGCTGCATCCTCGGATCCGAGCGGCCCGATCTCAATCTCGACGTGCCCGCGACCTATCGCGAGGCGTCGCGGGCCCGGCCCGACGCCGCCGTGCCGGCGGTGGACTGGTGGCGCGGATTCCGATCCGGCGAACTGACCATGCTGATGCAGGCCGCCCAGATCTACAATCTCGACATCGCGGTTGCCATGGCCCAGATCATCCAGGCCGACGCCCAGGTCGGAATATCGGGCGCGCCGCTGCTGCCGTCGCTCACGGGGACTGCGACGGCCGAGCGCATCCGCGAAGCGGCCTCCTCGGCCGGCGGCGGCCCGACCACGTTCTCGCAATACAATCTCGGGCTCACCGCGAGCTACATGGTCGATTTCTGGGGCAAGAACCGCGCGACGCTTTATGCCGCCGAAGAAAACGCCAGCGTCGCCCGCTACAACCGCGAAGTCGTGACGCTGACGACGATCGTGACGGTGGCCAACACCTATTTCCAGGTCTTGGCTGCCCAGGATCAATTGCGGGTCGAACGCCGGAACCTTGCCGCCGCTGAGCGCATTCTGGATCTTATCAAGAAGCAATTCGCCGGCGGGACGGCCTCGCAGCTCGAATTGTCGCAGCAGCAAGCGTTGGTGGCGACGGTGCGCGCCTCGATCCCGCCGCTGCAGGTCACGGTGGAGCAGAATATCGCAGCTCTTGCCTTGCTGGTGGCGCGAGCGCCGGCGAATTTCAACGTGGCCGGCGGCAGCACCGCAGCGATCGCGGTGCCGCGGGTGACCCCGGGCATGCCGTCGGAACTGCTGTATCAGCGGCCGGACATACGCCAGGCTGAAGCGCAGCTCGCTGCCTCCAATTTCAGCGTCGAGTCCGCGCGTGCGGCGTTCTTTCCGCAGATCCAGCTGACCGCCAATACCGGCGTACAGAGCGCGGCGCTGGCCTCGTTGTTCGGGCCGGGCGCGTGGTTCTATACGCTGTCCGCGGGACTGACCCAGCCGCTGTTCGACGGCTTTCTGCTGGAGAGCCAGCTGAAGCAGGCGAAGGGTGTGCAACTGCAGAACCTGCAGGCCTACCGCAAGGCGGTGCTCTCGGCCTTCGCCGATGTTGAGAAGGCGCTGGTAGCGCTCGCAAAATTCTCCCTGCAGGAGCGGCTGCAGGCCGAAGCGGTGACGGCTTCGCGCAAAGCCTTCGACGTCTCGGAAACGCAATTCCGTGGCGGCACCGTCAACCTGCTCACGGTGCTGCAGACCGAGCAGACGCTGTTCACGGCGGAGAATAATCTGGTGCAGGTGCGGCTGTCGAAATTGCTGGCGGCCAGCAGCCTGTTCCAGGCGCTGGGCGGCGGCTGGACGCCGCAGGGAACGCTGGCCGCGCTCCAGGCGCCGGCCCAGAACTAGAGGAAAGCATGTCGGCAAAACCGGTCATGAGAAAAATGAGGTTCGGTTTGGTGGTGGCGATGCTGGCGGGCGCGGCGCTTCCGGCCGCGCAGGCGCAGTGGGGCGCTGCAGCGGCGCCGAACAACACGCCCTTGTATTTCGGCATGAACGCCGATCAGGCGTCGGGGGCTTTGGGCGTGCCGCTCAATTATGTCCGCGGCCGTCCCGGCGACGAACTCTACCTCGCTCTTCCCAATGTCAAAGGCGCCGCCTTGTCCGGCCGCAGCGACGGGCTCTATCTGCAGTTCCGGCGCGGCAAACTCGCGGGCTGGAAGGGCGATTGGGGGACCGTTCGGCCATGATGCGATGGATGGCAACGTCATGAGAAAATTGAAAACGCTGGTGACGATCGTGAGCGTGTTGGCGTGCGGCGCTACGTCGGCTGCGCTGGCACAGGATTACGGCAACCGGCCGCTGCGTTACGGAAACACCAGCGGATGGTATTTCGATGGCCGTGACGATGGCCGCGATTTTCCGACCAACGGGTCTTTTCCCGGCAACTTCGCCGCCGATCCGCTAAGCGCGGCGATCGGGGCCGCCGGCCTCTTCGGCAGCACACCATGGCATTCCGCATGGCCCTATCCGTCGCAGGTCGTGTTTGGTGCGGCGCGCGATCGGGCCTATTGCGCCAGGCGTTACCGTTCCTTCGACCCGGCGTCCGGCACTTACATCGGCAAGGATGGCGTCCGGCATCCTTGTTAAGGGATGAACGAGACGAGCCAGGAAACGCCTGATGAAATGAATCTCGCTGACCCGCAACAACTGAAAATCGAGATTGACGGCGCGAACATGGTCTCGGCGCTGCTGCTCCGGCCGGCATCGGCGCGGGCATGCTTCGTGTGCGCCCATGGCGCGGGGGCGGGGATGCGGCACCCTTTCATGGAAAAGGTCGCCGGCGGCCTTTACGAGCGTGGCGTCGCGACCTTGCGCTATCAGTTTCCCTATATGGAAAAGGGTAGCCGGCGGCCGGACGCGCCGGCGCTTGCCCATGCGACGGTGCGGGCCGCCGTCGCGGAGGCCGTGCAATGTTGCAAGGGACTCGCGCTCGTTGCGGGCGGCAAATCGTTCGGCGGCCGCATGACGTCGCAGGCGCAGTCCGAGGAGCCATTGCCCGGGGTCCGCGGATTGGCATTTCTGGGGTTCCCCTTGCATCCGGCCGGCAAGCCATCGGACACGCGCGCAAAACACCTCGCCGAAGTCGATGTTCCCATGCTGTTCATCCAGGGCACCCGCGACGCGCTCGCGGAGTTATCGCTGCTCGAGGGGGTGGTCCGGCGGCTCGGCAAATCCGCCTCGCTGCACCGGGTACCGGAAGCCGATCATTCCTTCCACGAGCCCGCGCGTTCGGGCCGGAAGGACGGCGAGGTCATGGATGACGTCCTGGATGCGCTCGCGCGCTGGATCGGTGTGAACGCGCAATAGAAAGTGCTCTGCTATGCCTCACCCGGGCGATCCGCATGCGAACCGCGCGAATCCGCCGCTTGATTGATCGCGCGCTTTTTGCTGAGATGGCTGTAGGCTGAGGTATACGATGAATTGGGCAAAGGAGCGCGACCTTCTGATCGCGCAGACGATGACATTTGTTCAATCGATTACCGGCAAGAGGCCGGAGATTGAAGCTCGCCCCGAAACCCGGATCGAATTTGCCGCCATTGACGATATCGAACGGGTCGAAAGGCCGATCGAGATCGTCCAGGCGACCCGTCCGCCGCCGGCGCCTCCGTTGCCGGCGTCACGTATCGGAATGCGCGAGGAAATCCAGGGCAGGGTGGCCGCGTTCCGCGCCCACCAGCAATTGTTTGACCGCGAACGCGACGCGTATTTCAAGTCGGTTCTGACCAGGGTCCGCGCCTTCAACGGGAACCAGCCGGAGACGCCGGGCGACCAGGCGCCGAACGGCGAGGCCTGATCCCCGCAAGCCCGAGGTCTCCCCGCGTATTCGCGCCATGCGGGCACGCTCGGGCCGTGTTGCTGCCAGCCTTGCATGAGACTTCCGTTTGGTCCAACATTTGCGATCGATGGCGAGTGATCGGCTGCAACGATCGATCGCAACACGAGAAGAAATTGCCGGGAGGAAGCATCATGAAAACGGTGCGTAACCGATCCTGGGTTATCTCGGCTTGCTGCTGCTGTGCCTGCTGTTGATCGCCTTCGTGCCCGGCATCAGTACGGCGCTGCCGCGCGCCTTCGGCTACTGACGGGGGGCGAGGGTGAGAATTCTGCTGACGCATACGCCCCAGATGAGGGTCCAGTATTACGGCGAGCGCAGCCTGCAAGGCGTGCAGCAATTGGCCGAAACCGTGCTGCATGAATCCGGCGACGCGCTGGACGCGGCCGGTCTGATCGCTGCCGCGGCCGATGTTGACATCATCGTCGCCGACCGTCTGACGGAAGGACGCGCCGAAATTTTCCCGCGGCTGCCGAAACTGCGCGCATTCGTCCGTTGTGCGGTCGATATCCGCAACATTGACCTCGATGCGGCCAGTGCGGCCGGTGTGCTGGTGACGCGCGCCGGCCCTGGCTTCGTGGCGTCGGTCACCGAACTCGCCCTCGGCTTTCTGGTCGATCTGTCGCGCGGAATCTCTCGCGCGAGCGCGGACTATCAATCCGGGCGCATGCCCGAGGTCGTCATGGGGCGGCAACTCGCGGGCGGCATTCTTGGCATCATCAGTTACGGCAGTATCGGGAAAAATCTCGCCGGCATCGCCAAAATGCTCGGGATGAAAGTTCTGGTGGCCGATCCCTTTGCAAGCGTCGCCGACGCCCGCATTGAGCATGTGACGCTGGACGTGCTTCTCGAACGCTCCGACTATGTGGTTTGCGTGGCGGTCGCGAATGATGCGACCGAGAATTTGATCGGACAGGCGGCACTGGCGCGCATGCGTCCACATGCGTTCTTTATCAACCTGTCCCGCGGCAATCTGGTCGACGAGGCCGCCTTGGCCGCGGCGTTGTGCGAAAACCGCATTGCCGGCGCGGCGATCGATGTCGGTCGCGCCCGCGACCAGATGCCGACGCCGGAATTGGCACGACTTCCGAACGTGATCGCTACCCCGCATATCGGCGGCTTGACGCCGCCGGCGATCGAAAGCCAGTCGATGGAAACGGTTCGCCAGATCGAGGCAATTATCGCTGGCAAGATTCCGGATGGCGCGGTTAACGCCGAGCGCTGGACACGGAGATGACTCTGCGCAAGGATCTCGACCCCGTCATTCCCGGATGCTCGCAACGGGTTCGCGCGAAGCGCGGCCCGATGACAGACTGCGGACCAGACTTCAGATACGCACTGCGCATCGGCAAATCCCGAGTTCCCGGGTTCGTTCGTTTCACTCGCGCTCCGGAATGACGATGCAGAAACAGGTGCCGCTCCCTTTCTATTACGGTTGGATCATCGTCGCGGTGACGTTCGTCACCATGGCGATCGGGGTCAACGCCCGCACCGCCTTTTCGCTGTTCTTTCCGCCGATCCTCGACGAGTTCGGCTGGGAGCGCGGGGTCACGGCGGGCGCCTTCTCGTTCGGCTTTGTGGTTTCCGGCGTCGTCAGCCCGCTGATCGGCCGGCTGATGGATCGCGCCGGGCCGCGCGCGGTGATGGAACTCGGCGTCGCGCTGATGGCAGGCGGGCTCTTGCTGGCGCCGCTGACGACGCAGCCGTGGCATCTCTACGTCACCATCGGCGTCATGGTTGGCGCCGGAAGCATCTGCCTCGGCTATTCCGGTCAATCGCTGTTTCTGCCGAACTGGTTCAATCGCCGCCGCGGCCTTGCCATCGGGCTGGCATTCGCCGGCGTCGGCATCGGCTCCATGACGCTGCTGCCATGGGTGCAGCACATGATCGAGCAAACCGGCTGGCGCACCGCCTGCACTGCGATGGGCGTCGTGGTCTTGGTCGTGCTGGCGCCGATTAACCTGTTGTTGCGCAAGCGGCCGGAGGACATGGGACTGCGGCCGGACGGTGACGCCGCGCCTTCGGCGGCGAGCAAGGGGGTCTCCTATGTGGTGGATGCCGACTGGGCCGGCATCGACTGGACGCTCGGCCGCGCGATCCGCACCGCGCGGTTCTGGTGGATTTCGCTCGGCTATTTCGGCGGGTTGTACATCTGGTACGCGGTGCAGGTGCACCAGACCAAATATCTCCTCGACATCGGCTTCAGCTCTGGCGTCGCGGTGTGGGCGCTGGGCGCGGTCAGCCTGCTCGGGATTCCCGGGCAGATCGCGCTCGGACACATCTCTGACCGGATCGGGCGCGAATGGATATGGACCGTGAGTTGTCTCGGTTTTGGTATCTGTTTTGCCGCGCTGATCGGCCTTGGCTATTTTCCGAGCCTTTTGCTGGTCTATCTCATGGTGCTGGCGCAGGGCGCGCTCGGCTATGGCCTGACGTCCATCATGGGAGCGGTGGTGCTGGAAATTTTTCAGGGCAAGCATTTCGGCAGCATTTTCGGCACCGTGATGCTCGCAGCGCTGGCCGGCGGCGCCGCCGGTCCCTTTGTCACCGGCTATCTGCACGACCTCTGGGGGAACTACACCCTGGCCTTCGCCATCGGCATCGGCGTCAGCGCAATATCGGCCATCGCGATCTGGATGGCATCGCCCGGCAAGGTACGCGCTGTCGCGGGCCAGTTGCACCGGGTGCCTTCGGGTACGACCGTCAACTGAGACCTGTTCGCTCTACGGCAGATGCAGCAGCCCAGGATGAAGCGCTGCAATGCTCACGCAGGTGCCCGTGGCGACGGCCCATAGCGGATTGCGCCGGCTGAACAGCACGAAAAGCGCGGTCGCGATACTGATCGCGATCGTCAATGCATCATGATCTGCGGCCCGCATCATCGCAACGCCGCTCGCCAGGATGAGACCGAGCGCCACCGGCACCAGTCCCTCCTTCAGCAGGCCGACCCAGCGCTGGCCGGACCAGCGATTCACGGCCCGGCCGGCGAGGAAGGCCAGCGAACAGGACGGGATCATGATCGCAAGCGTTGCGACCAGCAGCCCGGCAAGCCCCGCCAATTGCCAGCCGATCAGGCTGACCAGGATGATGTTGGGGCCGGGCGCGGCATTTGAAATCGCGAACAAATTGGCGAAGGTAGCATCGTTCATCCAGCCCTGGACGTCCACGATCTGGCGCCGTATCTCCGGAAGCACCGCGTTGGCGCCGCCGATCGAGACCAGCGAAAGCGTCGCGAATACCCGCGCGATCGGGATCAGCAGGCCCGTCGTCATGCCCGGCGCTCCAGCGCCGCCGCCGCGATCCCCAGTGGCACCAGTACGCAGACCACGGGAACGAGCGGCCATTGCAGCAGGCCGATGGCGACGACCGCCATGACAGCGATCGCAAGCGCGAGCAGCGATGGCTTGATCTTCCGAGCCATCTTCAACGCCGTTCCCAGCACCAGTCCGGAGGCGCCGGCCGCCGCGCCGACCAGGGCGGCCCTCACCTCGGGGACGGAGGCGAAACGCTCATAGACCACCGCGAGCGAGGTCACGATCACCAGCGGCATCGCCATCTGCCCGAGCAGGCACGCCAGCACTCCACCGACGCCCTGGAAGCGGTCGCCGATCATGATGGAGGCGTTCATGGTGTTGGGCCCGGGCAGGATCTGCCCGACACCGAGGATCGCGGCGAACTCCTTGTCGGTCAGCCAGCGCCGCTCCTCGATGATGACGTGACGTGCCCAGGGCGCGATGCCGCCGAAGCCGAGCAGGCCGATCTTCAGAAAGCCGAGGAAGAGTTCGAGCTTGCTGACATGGCGCCGGGTTTCCTCGCGCCCGCTTTCCTGCAATTCCATGTTGATTCGCCTCGACCCGTTGTGGCGACGACCGATCGCCAACCGACTGGTCGCCACCCTATGGATGATGCAAATGGCCCGCTTTGAAAGATGGGCCTAATTAGGCTAAAATCGGGCCATGGCCAGACACATCAGAGCGCAGGAGATCGAAGCCGTGGCGCGGCCCGTGACGGCGGTCGGCAACGATTATCCGGCTGGCCACGTCCATCCCCCGCACCGGCATCGGCGCTCGCAACTGTTGTTCGCCGAATGGGGAACGATGCTGGTGCAGACCGCAGAGGGCGCCTGGATGGTCCCGACCCACCAAGGCGTCTGGATTCCCGCCGGCGTCACCCACAGCATCACGATGCTGTCGCTGGTCGCAACCAGGAGCGTTTATCTGGAGGAGGATGCCGCGAACGGGATGGCAAGGCAGTGCCAGGTCGTCGGCATATCGCCACTGTTACGTCAACTTCTGATCGAGGCGGTCGACCTGCCGCCCGAGTACGATCCGCACGGCCGGGCCGGCAAGATCATGTCGTTGCTGATCGACGAGGTGCATGCCGCGCCGGTGCTTCCGCTGAGCCTGCCGCTGCCGAACCACAAGCGGCTTGCACAGCGATGCCAACGCTTTCTCGAACATCCGACCGCGCAGGACACGCTCGCGCTCTGGGCCGGCGAACTCGGCTTGAGCCGCCGCACCTTCACACGTCTGTTCCGGCGGGAGACGGGTCTTACTTTCTCCGCCTGGCAACGCCGTGCCTGCCTGCTGCAGGCGATGCCGCGGCTGCTCGGCGGCGACCGGGTGACAACGATTGCCTATGATCTCGGCTATTCCAGCCCGGCGGCGTTCACGGCGATGTTCAAGCAACTGGTGGGGCGGGCGCCAATTGACTATCGCAAGGGGATATCCGCGCCCGCGCACATTTGAGTGAATTGTCCGAATCGGGGCGCAAAGGAGCGTGCGAGTGGCGAGAATAATATTGACATCAATAGTGCCAAAACATTAAGTTCCGCGTCGACGAGAGCCGATGCACGGCCTGACCCCGGCGCGACAACCCGATTCGAGGATCCCATGAACGAGCATGTTCAGACCGCGAAGACCGAGCCGCTCTTCAATCCGCTGTCGCCGCATTTCATTCGCGATCCCTATCCGCATTACGAGCGGATGCGCACCACCGATCCGATGCATCTCACGCCGCTCGGCGCCTTCGTCGCAAGCCGGCATGCCGAGGTCAGCGTCGTCATGCGCGACAAGCGTTTCGGCAAGGATTACGTGGAGCGCACCAAGCGGCGCTATGGGCCGCAGATCATGGAGGAGCCGGTCTTCCGCAGCATGAGCCACTGGATGCTGCAGCAGGATCCGCCTGATCATACGAGGCTGCGCGGCCTGGTGGTGAAGGCCTTCACCGCGCGCCGGGTCGAGGACATGCGTCCGCGCATCCAGCAGGTGGTCGACCAGACCATCGACCGCATCGCCGGTCAGGGCCACATGGACCTGATCGAGGATTTTGCGTTCCGCCTGCCGGTCACGATCATCTGCGACATGCTCGGAATCCCCGAGGATCATCGCGAGGCATTTTACGCGGGCTCGCGTGACGGCGGCCGCATTCTCGATCCGGTGCCGCTGACGCCGGCCGAGATCGCGCAGGGTAATGCCAGCAACGCCATGGCCCAGATGTATTTCCAGCAGCTGTTCGAGTTGCGGCGAAAGAGTCCCGGCGACGATTTGACGACGCAGCTGGTGCAGGCCGAGGAAGACGGCAGCAAGCTTTCCAACGAGGAACTGACCGCCAATATCATCCTGCTGTTCGGCGCGGGCCATGAGACCACCGTCAATCTGATCGGCAACGGCCTGTTGGCGCTGCATCGCAACCCCGCCCAGCTCGCGCTGCTCAAGGCCAATCCCGGCCTGATCACCAACGCGATCGAGGAATTCCTGCGCTACGATTCCTCGGTGCAATTGACCGGTCGGGTGACGCTGGAGGACATCGACGATCTCGGCGGAAAGCGGATTCCGAAGGGCGAAAGTGTGCTGTGTCTGCTGGGTTCGGCCAACCGCGACCCCGCGGTCTATCCGGACCGGCCGGACCAGCTCGATATCACCCGTCCCAATGTGCGTCCGCTGTCGTTCGGCGGGGGCATCCACCATTGCCTAGGGGCCCAGCTTGCGCGGATCGAGGCCGAGGTCGCGATTTCGACCCTGCTGCGTCGGCTCCCTGAACTGAAGCTCGAGGACGTCGAAAATCCGGAATGGCGGCCGACCTTCGTGTTGCGCGGCCTCAAAAGGCTGCCCGCCACCTGGTGAGGCGTCCGCGTCAGGCCGTCACACGGACGCCGCTGTGACTTCGCCATAGTTGTCTCTATATATGGTGCCGCTCTGGTGCTGATTTCGGCGCGGCAGCGGGTGGGCTGCCCGGCGGTGGATCGCGTCATGCCGCGCGCGAGGCGCCGGGGCGTGCTCAAAGGGAGACACCGTGCAGACGACGCTGCTCGGATTGGCGATTGCCTTCATCGTTGCGCTGTTGGCCGCGCTGATCGCGCCGTACTACATCGACTGGAACCAGTTCCGGCCGCAATTCGAGGCCGAGGCGGCCCAGGTGATCGGTGCGCCGGTGCATGTCGGCGGCGAGCTGGATGCACGGCTATTGCCGACGCCGTCGCTGCGGCTGCGCGCGGTGGTGGTCGGGGGTCCCAACGATCTCGGCAGGGTTCGCGCCGACAAGCTCGATGTGGAATTCAGCCTGGGCTCGCTGATGCGCGGCGAATGGCGCGCCGACAAGCTGACCATCAACGGCATGTCGCTCGATCTCGGGCTCGATTCGAAGGGGCGCATCGACTGGCCGGCTTCGACCGGCAAGTTCAATCTGGGAACGCTTTCGATCGACCGGCTGAACCTGACCGGCCGCATCGCGCTGCACGACGCCGCCAGCCGCACTACGCTCGAACTGAGCGATATCGCCTTCGCGGGCGATGTACGCTCGCTGGCAGGCGCGATCCGCGGCGACGGCAACTTCAAGGTGGCTGGGGTGCGCTATCCCTTCCGCGTTTCGTCCGGTCAGGGCCCCGACGGCAACGGCACCCGCATTCATCTCAACATCGATCCCGGCGCGCGGGCATTTTCAGCCGATCTCGACGGCGTGCTGAATTTCGCGGGACGCGCGCCGCGCTTCGACGGCGCGCTGGCCATCGCCGTGCCTCCCGGGCTCAAGGCCAAGGGCGATGTTCCGATCACGCCATGGAAAATTTTTGCCAAGGTCAAGGCCGATCCGGCAACGGCCAAGCTCGACCAGATCGATGCCAGCTATGGCCCCGAGGACAACGCGCTGCGGTTTTCCGGGCTCGGCGACGTCAGTTTCGGCGCATCGCCGCTGTTGCATGCCGCGATGTCGGTGCGGCAGCTCGATGTCGACAAGTTCGCCGCGGGGGACAATGCCGAACCGCTGCGGCTGTTGCCTGCCTTGCGCACGCTGATCGCCGAGGTCCCGCAGACACCGATCCCGGCGGAAATCGAGTTCAGCGCCGAACAGATCATGCTGGGCGGACGTCCGGTGCAGAATCTTGCCGCCGAGGTTGCGAGCGATACCCGGTCCTGGAGCATCGACCGGCTGGATTTCCGCGCCCCCGGCTCGACGCTGGTGTCACTGACCGGCAGCCATGCGCAACCGGCTCCAGCCGGCGGTTTCGGCGGCGCGCTCGGCATCGAATCCGCGGACCCGGACGCGCTGGTGGCGTGGCTGCAAGGCCGCAGCGAAGTCAGCATTCGCAACCAAAAGCCGCTGCGGCTGCGCGGCAATGTCAGCGTGGCTCCGGATCGCTTCGCCATCGACGGCATGAAGGCGGAGATCGATGGCGGCGCCGTCGAGGGACGGGTTTCTCTCACGAGCCAGAAGGCCGGCTCCCGCCTCGATGCCGAGTTGAAGGGTGAGCGCCTCGATCTCGATGCCGCAGCCAGCTTCGTGCGCTCGCTCGCGGGCCCACAAGGCGAATGGCCCGACGCGGCAAAACTGTCGCTCGACCTCGGCAGCGCCGTGTCCGCCGGCCAGGAGCTGCGCCCGTTCGTGGCGAAGCTGGGCTATAGCCCGAATACGGTTTCGATCAATCAACTCCGGATTGGCGAGGCCAGCGGCGTCACGCTGGAAGGTGCCGGCGATTTCGACCGCGTCAACACCACCGGCTTACTGACGCTGAGCTCGAATGCAGCATCGCTGCATCAGATCACCGCGCAGCTCGCGCCATTTGCGCCCGCGCTGGCGGCGCGGCTCGATTCGCTCCCGTCCGGCGGCGGTCCGGCGCGGCTCAATCTGGCGCTCAGCGTCGACGAGAGTCCCCAGCACGCCGACCGCGCCAATGCGCGCGCCGTGCTCGACTTCGATATCCCGCAACTCAAGGGCACCGCCACCATCACGGCGACGCCGGAGAAGGCGGCGCTGCGTGGCATCGATCTCGATGCGCTCCGGCGCAGTGAATTCAGCGTCGAATCGAAGATGTCATCGGATCAGGGCCGCACTTTGCTGGCGCTGCTCGGACTCGATCGTGCAGTTGCCTCGGGCGACGGCCCGGCGCAATTCGAGGGATCGGTGAGCGGAATATGGCGTGCGCCGCTTCGACTGAAGGCCAAATTGTCGGGCAATGGGCTCGATGCCGACGCGCAGGGCACCGTCGAACCCTGGGCGCAGGACGCCAAGGCCAGCGTCAACCTGAATGTCCGCCATGCCAGTCTCGCGCCATTATTCGATCTCAAGCCGGCCGATGCGCTGGCGCAGAACATCAGCCTGTCCTCGCGCGTGTCGCTGAACGGCAACCGCCTGAGCTTCGACGATCTCGACAGCACGATTGCCGGATCGCGGCTGCGCGGGCGGCTTGCGGTAACTCTGGGCGGTGAAAGGAACGTCGACGGCGAGATCGGGCTGGAGGCGCTCGATCTCAAGCCGGTGTTGGCGCTTGCGATCGGTGCGGCCGGGCGCGATGCGACCGAGCCGCTCGGCGCGGGATTGACCAAGGGCTGGCGCGGCGAGGTTGCGTTCCAGGCGCTGCGTGGTGAATTGCCTGACGGCGTCGAGTTGCGTCCGATCAGCGGCGCGGTCAGGAGCGATGGCCAGTCGCTGAGTTTTGACGCCGTCAAGGGAGGTCTCGGCGGTGGCCAGGCGGCCGCCAGTCTCGACGCCCGCCAGGGACCGAACGGAATCTGTCT
>Ga0209483_1002263_pt1 | contig 13601 bp, 11 predicted proteins | sample NGEPerA_FD_184508 | JGI IMG/M metagenome (GOLD analysis project Ga0209483, IMG submission 184508) | Arctic peat soil microbial communities from the Barrow Environmental Observatory site, Barrow, Alaska, USA - NGEE PermafrostL2-A... | ecosystem: Environmental > Terrestrial > Soil > Wetlands >... | reverse complement strand
GGATATTCCTTTATGCCTTAAGATTGGCCGACTTTGATGATTTCGGTCATGGTCACACCCAGCCGATCTTCGACCAGCACCACTTCGCCGCGCGCCACCAGCCGGTCGTTCACATAGATGTCGATGGCTTCGCCCACCTTGCGGTCGAGTTCGACCACGGTGCCTTTGCCCAGCTTGAGCAGATGGCTCACTTCCATCGAGCTTTTGCCCAGGATGGCCGAGACCGTCACCGGCACGTCGAACACCGCTTCCAGGTCCTGCGCCGAACGTTTGGGCGCGGATTCCGGGGCCCCGTCCATGTTCAGCAGCGCAGCCGAACCTTCTGCGGGGTTATGGCTGAGATCGGGCAGATCCACATTATCGTTGCCGGACATGGCTTATCCTTTCGAAACTTCGGACGAATTGGAAAAATAGCGGGCGATCAAGGCGCCGATCGCGCTTTCGATGGCGGCTTCGCTACGTTCGCTGCCGCCGCCGCGCCATTCGATGCGGCAATCCCCGCCGTTGATGGCGGGATCGACGGCCAGCATCACGCGCCCTTCATAACCTTCTTCCTGGGCGATGTTGGCGACGCGGCTCTCCAGCGCGGCCACCACATCGGGCGCGGCGCGCAAGATGATGCGTGGTTCGCCCACCGCCTGATGCATCGCCTGGCGCAAGGCGTTCTCGACTTCTCCGGCCGGCGCCGCTTCCAGCGCCGCCGCGGCGATCTTCTTGGCAGCCGCAAATGCGATAAGGGCGGCCTCGGTGCGCACATTCTCGACTTCGACCTTGCTCTGGTCCAGCGCGGCGCGCAGCGCGATCACCATCGCCGAGATCGTCCGCTCGATGTCCTGCGACGCGCGCACCGAGGCGGCTTGCGTGCCAGTGGCTTCCGCCTTGGCGCACATCGTCTCGAGTTCCTGCGTCGTCAGGGTTTTCTTCTGCCGCGCCCGCGCGGCCTCGGACACCACATCGCGCTGTTCGCGGAATTCGGTGTCGAACGTGAATTTGTGGGCTTCTTTGTTTGTCATCAGTAGATCAACTCATCTTCCGCCGAGCCGCTGGCGATCATGATCTCGCCTTTGTTGGCCAGGTCTTTGGCCACATTCACCATGCGCATTTGCGATTCATCCACATCCTTGAGTCGGACGGGGCCCATCGCTTCCATGTCCTCGCGCAGGATCTTGCCGGCGCGCTCGCTCATGTTGGAGAAGAAGACGTCACGCAACCCGTCGGTGGCGCCCTTCAGCGCCAGTCCCAGCTTGTCCTTCTCGATATGGCGCAACAATGTCTGGATCGAGCCGGGATCGAGCTTGCCGAGATCCTCGAAGGTGAACATCAAGGCCTTGATCCGCTCGGCGGAATCGCGCGAGCGTTCTTCCAGCGCGGTGATGAAGCGGCTTTCGGTCTGGCGGTCGAAATTGTTGAAAATTTCCGCCATATGCTCATGGGAGTCGCGCTTGGCGGTGCGCGCCAGATTGGACATGAACTCCACCCGCAAGGTCTGCTCGACCTTGTCCAGGATGTCCTTCTGCACGCTTTCCATGCGCAGCATGCGCTGCACCACTTCGAGCGCGAATTCCTCGGGCAGCGCGCCCAGCACGCGCGCGGCATGCTCGGGCTTGATCTTGGACAGCACCACCGAAACGGTCTGGGGATATTCGTTCTTGAGATAGTTGGCCAGCACGCTTTCGTTCACATTGGCCAGCTTGTCCCACATGGTGCGGCCGGCGGGACCGCGGATTTCCTCCATGATCTGCGCCACTTTATCCTGGGGCATGAAGCGGGTGATCAGCCTTTCGGTGGATTCGTAAGAACCCATCAGCGAGCCAGTGCCCGACATCTGGGAGACGAACTCGACCAGAAGCTTTTCGATCACATTCGAGGAGATCGAGCCCAGATTCGACATCACCTGGGAGACTTCCTTGACTTCTTCCTCGTCCATCAACGACCAGATCTTGGCGGAATGCTCCTCGCCCAAGGACAGCATGAGGACGGCGGCGCGCTCGGCTCCGGTCAGCGACCGGATATCGTCTTTGAGGCCGGGTTTTGTTTTTGCCATGCTTATACCGGTTGATGCAGCCAGGTACGGATGATCGCCAAGGCTTCTTCAGGATGGGCGTTGACCACTTCGCCGATCTTCTTGACCGAGGATTCGCGCACCTGTCCTTCGATGCGGGAAAGATCGATGCCGGGCTGCGGCGCGGGCAACAGAACTTGCTGGCCGGACGCGTCGATGGCGATCGCACCGGCCTGGGCCGCGGGCGCCGGCAGCGCCCCTGCCACCGGAGAGGCGCCGAGGAAGGCCAAAGGCTGCGCCATCCCGGCCGCGTTGGACGCGAACATGCGGCTGATCAAGGGGCGTGCCACGAACAGGCCGATCAGGAGCGCGGTGACGCACATGATGGCGGCTTCGATGATCTTGAACCAATAGGCGGCGTCCAGACCCAGAAGCGGCTTGGGCGCGGGCGTGCCTTCGCCGGAATCCATGCGGGCAAATTCCATGTTGGAGACCTGCACTTGGTCGTCCCGGACCTGTTGGAAGCCCATCGCCGATTTCACCAGATTGGTGATCTGCGCCATCTCAGCGGCGGAGCGCGGCTTGTAGGCGGGAGTGGGTCCATCTCCAGTCAGGGTGCCGTCCACCACCACCGCGACCGACAGGCGTTTCACATCACCGCCATCCTCGCTCGACGTGGTGACTTTCTTGGAAATTTCGTAATTGGTGGTTTCCTCGGTGCGGCCGGAATTGGATTTGCCATTGTCGCCGCTGCTGCTGTTGACGTTGCCGCCGGGCAGCGCGTTGGCGACCGAGACCGCTGCCTGGCTGCCCCCGGTGGTGTCGGACGCATTCTGCTCGACCGTCTGGGTCGAGCGGATCACCTTGGAGTCCGGATCGTAGCTCTCGGACGTGGTGGAGGTGTGGTTATAATTCAGGTCGGCGGCGACCTGAACGCGGACATGGCCCGCGCCCACCACGCTGGCGACGATGGATTCCACGCGCTGGCGCAAGCGGTCTTCGTAATCGGTGGTGTTCTGGTCTTCATTCGCGGAAGTGGCTTCGGGGCCGCTTTTGTTGTCACCGCCCGCAAGCAAATTGCCGCGGTCATCGACGATGGCGACGCGATCGGGGGTGAGAGAGGCCACCGCCGCCGCGACCAGATGCTGCACCGCCTGGACCTGGCCGCGGCCCATCACCGCGCGGGTCTTCAGCACCACGGAGGCAGAGGGCGTCTGATCGTCGCGGGAGAAAATCTGCCGTTCCGGGATCACCAGATGGACGCGGGCGCTTTCCACCCCGTCAATGGTCTGAATCGAGCGCGCCAGCTCGCCTTCCAGCGCGCGCAGCCGGTTGATGTTCTGGACAAAGGCGGTGGTGCCGAACGCGTCCGATTTGTCGAAAATCTCATAGCCGACGCCGGCGGCGGGCAGATTGTCCTGGGCCAGCGCCATCCTGAGCTTGGTCACCTGATCGGCGGGAACCAGGATGGTGCCGTCTTCTTTGGCGTCATATTTGACATTCATGCCGTCGAGCTTGGCGGTGACGGCGGCGGCGTCGCGCGGCTCCAGCCCGCCATAGAGTATGGTCTTGGGCGGTTCGGTGATCGCGCCGGCGATGTAGAGGAAAAAAGCGGTCAGTACCGCCGCGACACCGGCCATGACGCCGAAACGCGCAGCACCGACTGCTTTGAAAAATTCGGGCACGAGTGAAAATCCTCCCAGCCAGGAACCGTCCTGCTAGGCAAAGATTGCCGTGCCCGTGGTAAAATTAGGCTTAAGCCGGGATGCGGAGTTTTTCCGTACTCCGGAAAGCCTTTGTTAAGAAGCGTGCAAGTTCCGCCGGCGCTGATAAATGCTCAATTTCCGCGCGGCGTTTTCATTTGCGGTATTGCTGCACCCTGGTGGCGCGCAGGCCAGCCAGACCGAAGCGGTCGATCGAGTGCTGCCAGCCAAGGAACTCTTCCACCGTCAGCGTGTAGCGGCGGCAGGCCTCGTCCAGGCTGAGCAGACCGCCGCGCACGGCGGCGACCACTTCCGCCTTGCGGCGGATCACCCAACGGCGCGTCGAGGTGGGCGGCAAATCGGCGAGCGTCAACGGGCTCCCATCGGGGCCGATGACGTAGCTCACGCGTGCCTTGCGCTCATCCATCATAACGCGACTCCAAAACCCACGACCCGCAGCAAAAATAACCTCCGCGCCTTTAAAAAAAGGCCAAGAGCCGTAGTAAACGAACCCCTAAAACCTTCTCTAGAATGCGCGCGAAAAGCGTTAATTTCCGGGCTTTTCGCGCGCTTCCTATAGTTTCTCATCAAGCCGGAATCTGCTCCAGCGACTGCAGCATCTGATTGGCGGTGGAGACGACGCGGGCCGCCGCGCTGTAGGCGTTTTGCGCCGTGATCAGCTTGGTGAATTCACCGGAAAGGTCGACAGTCGATTCTTCCAGCGAATTGGACGCTATCGTGCCGGCGCCGCCGCTTCCGGCCTGGTTGATGTTGGCCCCACCTGAGGTGTTGCTCTGGCGATAAGCGTTGCCGGAAAGCGCCAGCAGGCCATCGGGATTGGCGAAGGTGGCGATGGGAATTTGATAGACGTTCTGCGAGATCCCGTTGGAGAATTGCGCCGTAACGATGCCATTGGTGCCGACAGAAACACCGGTCACGCTGCCGAATGGCGAGCCGTTGACGGTCTGGCCGCTCACCGCCGAGTTTGCGGAAAATTGGGTCACGCCGTTGGTGCTGCCCACGGTCCCCATGTTGAAGTTGATGGTTTGGGCCGACAACCCGCTCGAGGCGGACCAAGGCATGGTGATGGCGATAGTGCCCGTGGCCGGGCTGGCGCCATTGACATTCGCCAGCGAGCCGTCCGAGTTGAAGTTCAGCGTTCCTTGGCCAACAGGATTGGGCGTGGAAAGGTTGTTCGGGTCGCCGGCGTAACCGACTTCATAGGCCCATTGATTGGTGCCGGTCTGGACGAACGACAACGTGACGGGCTGAATGCCGCCTTGACTGTCATAGGCATTGATGGTGGTCTGGAAATCCGGCGAGACATTGCCGGCCGTCATGTCGCCGGCGGCATAGCTGGCGTCGATGGTCGAATTGGCCTGGAGATTGGCCTGCAGCGAAACATTGCTGGTTTCTACGGCCGAACCCGTGATTCCCGAGACATTGATCAGGCTGAGGTCGGTGTTGTTCGACGGCGGTTTGCCGTTTGCGTCCAACTTCCAGCCCAGCAGATAATTCCCGTTGGCGTTGACCAGATTGCCCTTGGAGTCGGCGGTGAAATTGCCGACCTGGGTAAATTCCTGCGCGCCCGTGGCGCTGGCGGTGGGGCTGACGATGAAGAAGCCGGCGCCCGAGATCGAGAGATCGGTTGGCGAAGAGGTGGATTGCGCCAAGCCGTTCTTGGTCACATTCTGGCCGATCACCGCGGTGACGCCGGCAGAGGCACTGCTGTTGGCGCCCAGGGAGGAATCAAGATAGGTGGAAAAACTCGCGGTGGCTTGCTTGTAGCCAATGGTGTTGACGTTGGCGATGTTGGAAGCGCCGACACTCAAGGCCGCGCTCGCCGCGTCCAATCCCGCCACGCCGATGCTCAATGCTCCATAGAGACTCATTTTACTGCTCCTTTTGGGTCTTAGGCTTCGCCTGCCGCCCTAATTGGTTTGCGCCGCTTTTTGCCGCGCGGGTTCAAGAATTCAGTTCTGCACGCTCGAGATCGAGGTGAGGGGAACTTCCATGGATCCGATCAGCAATTGCGGCGTGCCATTGATCATGTTCACTTCGCTCACGGTGCCAACCGCGGTCACGCTGGTGGTGACGGTCGAGCCGCCGGCCGAGGCCTTGACCGCGAGCGTGTAGCTGCCATCGGGCAACTGATTGCCGGAATTGTCCACGCCGTTCCAATTGAAATTGCTGTGGCCGGCGGTGGTCTTGCCAGAGCCGCTATAGACGACATTGCCGTTGGCATCGGTCACTTGAAGCGTGGTGCTGGTGGCGGCGGTGCCCAGATTGTAAGTCCATTGCGCTTGGCCGTTGCTGAGCGAGCCTTCACCGCCGCTGACGGTGACGGTCTTGCCCAGATAGCTCGTGGCATAGGCGGCGCTCTGGCTGGTCCCTTGTGAGATCAAGGATTGAAGATTGCTGTTGGTGTCGATCTGCTGCTCGACTTGGCTGTATGCCACCAATTGCTGGGTGAACTGGCTGGTGTCCATGGGAGACATCGGGTCCTGGTGCTGCAGCTGGGTGGTGAGGAGCTGCAGGAAGGTGTCGAAATTGCCCGACAGCTGGCTCGTCGCGTTGTTCGCGGAGCTCGCCGAGGCCGAAGAAGGTGTGGTGCTGTTCACGCCGGTGGTCATGTCGGTCTCTCCTAAACGCGGATATCCAGGCGGCCATCGGCCGGGCCCTGGTAATTGGCACCGTTCTGGACGGAGCCGATGGTGCTGGTGGCGATCAATGACGTCTGCGCGCTGCGGCCGGAACGCGGCGTGAAGCTGTTGCCGCCATTCTGCCGGTCCTGGCCGCGCAACGAGAAATTGAGTCCGTTCTGCGAGACATTCAGGCCCGCGTCGCGCAGCGCGCGCGTCAGCGCCGGCGCATCGGCCTTGAGCAGGTCGAGCGTGCGCGGCTGGTCGGCCGAGAGACTGGCTTGCGCCTTGCCGGTGGCGTCGATCGAAAGGCGCACTTCGACGCGGCCGAGCTCGCGGGGATCGAGCCTGATATCGAACTGCTTGTTGCCGCTTTGCGACTTGGCGGTGATCGCCACCGCCAGCGCGCTGACGGTATTGGCGTTGGCATTGAAATCGCTCTGCGCCACCTGGATATTTTGGGTGACGGAACCGGTTGCACCGGCATGCGCCTGCTGCGGCTGGACCGCGGGAAGGACGCCAGTCTGAGGCTGCGGTTGGGGCTGCGCGGCTTGGACCGGAGTCTGTACCGGCGCGGCACTGGTCTGGTTGTCGCCGGCGGAAGCCGCGGACTTGTTGTCGGCGCTCTGCGAGGCATCGCTGCCCGGTGTCGCGGCCGCGCCCTGCGACGCAGACGAAGCGTCGGCCGGCGAAGTTCCGTCCGCGGAATTGGTCTTTGACGCGTCGCCAGAGGCCTGATTGTTTCCAGCCGGAGCCTTCGCGCCGGCGGGCGGGTTGGAATTGACTTGGCTGTTCTTTGCCGCGCCTTTCGCCGGACCAATTGCGGCGGCCGCGACTGCGTCACTCGAGTCAGCATTGGCACCGGCGCTTCCCGGCGTAGGCAGAGGCGCCGCGGATGCGATGACGGCGGCCGGATTGCCGGGCGGCGTGGCTTGGACGGTCGCGGCATTGGAATTGCCTTGATCACCTGTCTTGGCCGACTTGTGGTCCTTTTTCGCGGCGGGAGGAGAAGATTGCGTGGTGCTGTTGATCTCTGCGCTCGCATCTTTCGTCTGGAATTGCGCGGTCGCCGCGTCCTGGGCGTCGCGCTTCGCCTTGCCAGGCGTTGAGGCGTCAGAAGATGTGTCTGTGATGGAAGCCGAAGCCGAGACCGAAGCCGAAGAGGGAGCGGCATCGGCCGCGGACACACTCTGGGTGGGCGCCGCGGTTTTATTCGCATCGGAAGCAAGCAGCGCAGCGGTCGCGTCACTGTTCGCGCCATCGCCGGACTTGTTAGCATCCTGGGCAACCTGGGCATCCTGCGCGGGAACTGAAAGCTGCGCCGTCAAACTTTGGGTGGCATCCGATGCGGTCTGCTGCGCCGAGGGATCATTGGTCTGGCCGGCGGCTGCATCGGTGCTTGCCGCAGTGCCGCTGCTGGAATCGGTATTGGTCTGCCTGTCATCATTGGCGGCGCCGGCTTGGATCAGGGTCTTGCTGTCGGCGGCGGCGACGATCTGGTTCGCGGCCTGCGGGGCTGGACCGGCTTTGCCGTCAAATTTGGAATCCTTGCCGGATTTCTTCCCGCTCTCGGTTTTTCCGCTATCCGTCTTTCCGCTATCAGTGTGGCCGCGGTTCGTCTGGCCGGTCTGGTCGGAAGCGCCCCGGGGCGGTGCTGTCGCGGACGTTCCCAGCATTTGCTGGAACGGAGAGGATGCATCCGTGCCGTTGGCCGTGCCGGCGTCATTGGTCGGCGGCTTGTGGAAGACGCCACCGCCGGACGCAATTCTGGTTGAAGCGATCGCCGCCACGTATGATCCCGTTGTCGACACGGGTTCACCCAAAGCAAGGCTCGGACCAGAAATTCGGCCTGCTTTCTCTGGTGTTTTTGACTGCGCCGAACAGCGTCCGCGAAGGAAAAGAGCGGGCATGAACTGCCAGCGGGCAAACTCTGCCGCCCCTTGGTCCTGCCAAACGCGCGTGAAAATGGGCGCAAAAGCCGGACGCTGCCTGGCACAGGACTTGCGACCCCCACTTCGGCAACAAAGCGTCCGGACCGATGCCGTGAGTCTGAATGGGATTACCAACAGCGCCTTGACCGCGCTGCAGACCAATCAATCCGCGCTCGGCGTGGTGTCGAACAATATCGCCAATCTCAATACCCCCGGCTATGCGCGCCGTGTGGTGAATGAGCAGGCGCTGTCCACGAACGGACAGTTGATGGGCGTGGACATCGCCAGCGTCACGCGGGTGGTCAATCAGTTCTTCACCCAGGAAAATCTCACCGCAAACGGCACCTCGTCACAATACAATACCGAGGCGCAATTATTCTCCCAGCTCAACGGCCTTGTGGGCGGCCCCGGCGACAATCAATCGCTCGCCACCGGTCTCACCAATTTGACCGCCGCGCTGGCCACCGCCTCCCAGGCCCCCACCGCCAGCGCCAGCCAGACCGGGGTGGCCAACGCGCTCCAGGGATTGGCGTCCACCGTCTCCAACGCGTCCAGCACCATCACCTCGCTGCAGGGCCAGATCGACCAGCAGGTGGTGAGCGCGGTTCCGTCGGTCAACAATTTGATCCAGCAGGTTTACAACCTCAATCAACAGATCACAGGCTCGAACGCTGCGGGCGACAGTTCATCCAGCCTGCTCGATCAGCGTGATTCCGTGCTGCAGAGCCTGGGGAAGATGATCGGGATCAACGTCACGCAACAATCGAATGGCAGCGTCTTCGTCTCGACCTCCGACGGTGTCAATCTGGTCAGCAACACCTATGCGACTTTGTCCTATTCCGGTGGCGCCTCCAACGGCACCTATGGCAGCATTCAGATTCAAGACACCAATCCGCAGAGCGGCCAGTCGATCGGCCAGCCCGAAGCTCTGGATCCCGACCTGGGCAGCGGGACGTTGCAGGGGCTGGTCCAAATGCGCGATCAGGTCCTTGGCGGCCTGTCCCAGACCTTGGGCAATTTCGCGCAGCAGACTGCGTCCGCGTTCAATGCGCAAAGCAACACCAACACCGCCTATCCGCCTGCGGCGACGCTGTCGGGCCGCGACACTGGCCTGCTCAATACCGATGGGATGAATTTCACCGGCGACACTACCATCGCCGTGGCCGATTCCAGCGGCAATCTTGTCTCGCGCATTGACGTGGATTTCGGCGCCGGCACCCTGTCGGTGGATGGCGGCGCACCCCAGAGCATCGGCGCGACCGTGGGCGATTTCGTGGGCGCCCTCAATACCGCCTTGGGCGGCAACGGCAGCGCCGGCTTCAACAACGGTCAATTGACGATTTCGGCTGCGCCAAACAGCGGCAATGGCATCGTGGTGCAGGATGATGCCTCCAATCCGTCCAGCCGCGGCGGCGCCGGCTTCTCACAATTCTTCGGGCTGAACGATCTCTTCCAGTCCGGCGTCCCCTCGATCACCAATACCGGCCTTTCCGCGTCCGACTCCAGCGGCCTGGCGCCGGGTGGCGTCATCTCCATGCAGCTGGAAAGCTCCAACGGCACCATCGTCAAGCCTGTGAACGTGACCACATCGGCGGGCCAGTCCATCGGCGACGTCGTGGCGGCGCTGAACACCGTCATGGGCGGCGCGGTGAGCTTCACGCTGAACAGCAATGGCGCGATCAGCGTCGCCAATTCTTCCAACTATTCGGGCTACAAGCTCTATGTCACCGGCGACACCACCCAGCGCGGTACCACCGGCCTGAGCGTCACCTCCATGTTTGGGCTGGGCACGCAAGCGGTGGCGAACCAGGCGGCGAATTTTTCGGTCACGCCGTTGGTCGCCAATTCGCCGGACGACATTCCTCTTACCAACCCTGCCATCACCGCGAGTTCGGTGGCTGGCGATACGGTGATCGAAAGCGGCGATTCCGCTGGGGCCATCGCCCTGGAAAATGTACCCAACCGGACCATCAAATTCCCGGCCGCCGGCGGCATGGCCGCACAGGCGGCGTCGCTGAGCAATTACGCGGCCGCTTTCTATCAGAATCTATCCACGCAATCGAACACGGTCACCAGCAATCAGACCACGCAGTCCGACCGGCTGCAGCAAGCGCAGCAGCAATTGGCGTCGAATTCGGGCGTCAATCTGGACGAGGAATTAACCAACCTTACCACCTATCAACAGGCCTATAGCGCCGCCGCCCGCGTGCTGAACGTAGTCGACCAGCTCTATAAGACCTTGTTGCAGATGTAGTGGAGACAATATGAGCATCGACCGCATCGCCACCGCCCAGCAATCGCAATATTTCCTCTCACAGATCGAGAATGCCAGCGGCGCGCTCAACACCACGCAGCAGCAGATCGCCAGCGGCGACAATTCCACCACCTATGCCGGCTTCGGCACCCAGACTCAGGTGCTGCAAGCCACCATGTCGGCCAATTCGCGCAACAGCGCCTATCAGACCGCCACCTCGCTGGCGGTCACCCAGGCCGATATCCAGGACACGCAATTGACCAGCCTGTCGAGCCTGGCGACCCAGCTCAACAGCGCCGTCTCAACCGCGATTTCCACCAATGATCCCTCCACCTTGATGAGTCAGGTGCAAAGCATCTTCAACCAAGCGGCGTCGTTGCTGAATTCCCAGGATGCCAACGGCGCCTATATCTATGGCGGCGGCAATGACTCCACGCCGCCGGTGAACGTGAATTCCCTGTCGCAGCTGGCATCGCTCCCGTCGGTATCGAACGCTTTCACCAACGGCAACAATCTCAAATCCGTGCAGGTGGCGGATGGACAGACCGTCACCTATGGCGTCACCGCCTCCAGCGTGGCGAGCGGTTTGATGCAGGAGTTGCAGAACATTGCGCAATACGACCAGGGTGCGAACGGCAATTTCAGCGTCAGCACCGATCTTTCCGGCACCCAGAACAGCTTCCTCACCGGAGAGATAACAGCGGTCTCGACGGTGGCCAGCAATCTCAACAATGCCACCGCCCAGAATGGCGATAATTACAGCGCCTTGACGAATGCCCAGACCCAGCAATCCACCATGGCCACGCTCTATTCGGGTTTCATTTCGAGTATCCAGGACACCAACATGGCGCAGGCCGCCACCCAGCTTTCGCTCGACCAGACCCAGCTGCAGGCCGCCTTGCAGGTCACGTCCAGCCTCAACAAATTGACGTTGTTGAACTTTTTGCCAACCGGCTAGCGCATTCGTTGCGGTTCCCGGGCGGGGCCCTTATAAGCCCCGCCATGGAAAAGGGCTCACGGATTGTCGTGGCGATGTCGGGCGGCGTGGATTCGTCGGTCACCGCGGCGCTGCTCAAGCGTCAAGGCCACGACGTGATTGGCATCACGCTGCAGCTCTATCCCGACACGATTCAGAAGAAAAAAGGCGCTTGCTGCGCCGGCCAGGATATCTATGACGCCAAGCGCGTGGCCGAGACGCTGGCCATTCCCCATTATGTTCTGGACTATCAGAGCCGGTTCGCCAGCAAGGTGATCGCGGATTTCGCTGATGCCTATGCACGAGGCGAGACACCGATCCCCTGCGTGCGCTGCAATGAGAAAGTGAAATTCGCCGACCTGATGCAGACGGCGCGCGAATTGGGCGCCGAAGCGTTGGCGACCGGCCATTATGTCCGCCGCGTCGAAGGAACCGACGGCGCGGAGCTTCATGCCGCCCGCGATCCAAGCCGCGACCAGAGTTATTTCCTCTTCGCCACCACCCAGGCGCAACTCGATTATCTGCGCTTTCCGTTGGGTGACATGGAAAAGAGCGAGGTGCGTGCGCTGGCGGCCGAGTTGGGGCTTGTCACCGCCGCCAAGCCGGACAGTCAGGATATTTGCTTTGTGCCGGAAGGCCGTTACAGCGCCATCGTCCAGAAATTGCGCCCCGATGCGGCGCGTCCCGGCGACATCGTGGACCAGGCCGGCACGGTCCTGGGCCGGCATGAAGGCATTATCCATTTCACGGTGGGACAGCGGAAGCATCTGGGCCTGTCCGGTCACCACGAACCTTTGTTCGTCCTCAAGCTGGATGCCGCCAAGGCGCAAGTGATGGTCGGACCGCGCGCGGCTTTGGTGTCGCGCAGCATCCATTTGCACGACGTGAACTGGCTGGCAGGAACCACCGCGCCCTTCGACTGCGCCGTCAAAGTGCGCTCGATGCGACCGCCTGTCGAAGCGCGCGTGACGCCTTTGGGCGAAGGCCGTGCCGACGTGGAACTCAAGGCCGCGGAAGAGGCCATCGCTCCGGGCCAGGCTTGCGTGTTCTATGATGGCAGCCGGGTTCTGGGCGGGGGCTGGATCAAGGCCGCTGCAGCCTTTCAGGCGGCAGCCGAATAGCGGTTTTTCCGAAGTAATCGCGCAATCTTGACAGCCAAGGGTGGGCCCTCCTACATCCCCCGCCTCGACGGCCTTAGGCCGGCCTACGGCACCGTAGCTCAGCGGTAGAGCAGGGGAATCATAATCCCTTGGTCGGCGGTTCAAATCCGTCCGGTGCTACCACTCTTTCCGCCAACGCCGGTCCATGCGCTACGCATGGCTCCGCTCTGGCGCCAGGGCACCCGGTTGCCTAGTTTGTCGGGGCAGATCCGGTTTTCACCCGCATGGCTTCATCCCTTCCCGTCACCCTCGACGACATCCGCGCCGCGGCCAAGGCGATCGAAGGACAGGTGTTGCGCACGCCCATTCGCCATTCGCGCACTTTGTCTCAGATCGCGGGCTGCGAGATCTTTCTCAAATTCGAGAATTTGCAGTTCACCGCCTCCTTCAAGGAACGCGGCGCGCTCAACCGGCTTCTTGCGCTGACGCCGGCGGAAAGAAAGAAAGGCGTCGCCGCCATGAGTGCGGGCAACCACGCGCAAGGCGTGGCCTATCACGCGGGACGGTTGGGCATTCCCGCCACCATCGTGATGCCGATTACTGCGCCTTTCGTGAAGGTCAAGCATACGCGCGATTTCGGCGCGCGCGTAATCCAGGATGGACAGGATCTCAGGGAGGCCAATGACGCCGCCCGGGTGATCGCCGAAGCGCAAGGCCTTACCTTCATTCATCCCTATGACGACATCAAAGTGATTGCCGGTCAGGGAACGTTGGGACTGGAGATGCTGGAAGACGTGCCGCAATTGGATACGCTGATGGTGCCGGTGGGCGGCGGCGGCCTGATCTCCGGCGTGGCGGTGGCGGCGAAAGCGGTCAATCCGGAGATCATGATCTATGGCGCGCAGGCAGCGCTTTATCCGGTGATGCGTCAGGCGATGCACGGCGATCCCCTCACCGAAGAGCCGCCCGCGCAGACCATCGCCGAAGGCATCG
>Ga0209483_1002260_pt1 | contig 13604 bp, 8 predicted proteins | sample NGEPerA_FD_184508 | JGI IMG/M metagenome (GOLD analysis project Ga0209483, IMG submission 184508) | Arctic peat soil microbial communities from the Barrow Environmental Observatory site, Barrow, Alaska, USA - NGEE PermafrostL2-A... | ecosystem: Environmental > Terrestrial > Soil > Wetlands > Peat... | reverse complement strand
CCCGCTGTTCGTCGCCGCCGAGGCCGGCGGCGACGAACAGCGGGCGCGCGAGCGGCGGCAGGGCGGGACGCTCGGCGATGTCCTCGAGGGCGCCGAGCGCGGCGCGATGCCCGAACACGGCGCCTTCCATCAAACTGTTGCTGGCCAGACGATTGGCCCCGTGCACGCCGCTGCAGGCCACCTCGCCGCAGGCGAAGAGGCCGGGCACCGTGCTGGCGCCACGGACGTCGGTGCGCACGCCTCCGATCTGGTAGTGCGCGGCAGGGGCGATGGGGATCGGTTGGGTGGTGATGTCGATGCCATGCTCGCGGCAGGTCGCCGTGATCGTGGGAAAGCGATCCTCCACGCCCTTGCCAAGGGGGCGGCAGTCGAGGAGGACGTGGTCGACGCCGTCACGCTGGAGTTGCTCCCAGATGGCTCGGGAGACCACGTCGCGACCGGCCAGCTCGCCGCCGGCGTCGCTGTCGAACAGGAAGCGGCGGCCGCGGGCGTCGATGACGTGGGCGCCCTCGCCGCGGAGCGCCTCGCTGATCAGGAAGCGCGGCGCCCCCGGCACGGCAAGCGCCGTGGGATGGAACTGCATGAACTCCATGCCGACCACCTCAGCGCCGGCCTCCCACGCCAGGGCGACCCCGTCGCCGGTGGCCGACGCCGGGTTGGTGGTGTTCCGCCACAGCTGCCCGGAGCCGCCGCTGGCAAGGATCACCGCGCCGGCGCCGAGGATGTGAGCGGGAGCGGAACCGTCACTGGCACGCACCTCCACGCCGGCGCAGCGCCCGTCGTCGTCAAGGAGCAGGGCAGTGACGTGGCGGTCCTCCAAGACAGTCGCCCCAGTGTGGCGGAGGCGGCGCACCAGGGCGGTCTCGACCTCGCGGCCGGTGGCGTCGCCACCGGCGTGCACGATGCGGTTGCGGGAGTGGGCGGCCTCCCGGGCGGCGACCAGGACACCGTCGTGGCTATCGAATGCGGCCCCCCACTCGGTCAGCTCCCGCACCCGGGCCGGTCCCTCCGTGACGAGCACGCGCACCGCATCCTCGTCGCAGAGGCCGCGGCCGGCGGCGATCGTGTCCTCGAAGTGGATGTCCGGGGAGTCGTCGGTGCCGACGGCGGCGGCGATGCCCCCCTGGGCCCAGCGCGTGGCCCCGTCGTCGACGGCACCCTTGGTGACCACCGCGACGCGGGCGCGCTGAGATGCCGTGAGCGCGGCCGTGAGACCGGCGATCCCGCCACCTACCACAATCACGTCGTAGGTCTCCCCCATCATGGCGAGAGCGCTGTTCAGGGGATGGCGACCTTCGCGCGGCCGCGGCCGGCCGCGTCCACGAGTCCCGCGCAGATGCGACGTGTGTGCGGGTCACCGCCCCGGGTCTCGATCGTGCACCGGAGCTCGAGGCGCCGCATCAGTCTCTCCCCTGGATGGCGATGACACCCGGGACCTGTGAGATTCGGGAAGGAGCTGCACCCAGTGGTGCCGGGTCGATTCCCAAGCGAATCACGTCAATCAACCGAGTGGAGCCCATTCTACCAGCGACCAGAATTTGGCATCCGGGGGCGACGACGTCCACCGCCGCGAAGCTCTTCTCATCGACGGCGGCGACGTAGTCGACGGTGAGGCCGGCGTCGTCCATCGGGCGCCGCACCAACTCGCAGAGGATGGCCGAGCGGCGCTCGCGGCCGGCGAAAGCGGCGGCGGCGGCGGAGAGGCCGGCCGGGATCGCCACGGCACGGCGGCGCTGGTCGGCGTCGAGGTACGCGTTGCGGCTGCTCAGGGCAAGGCCGTCGTGATCACGCACCACGGGGCAGATGGCGATCTCGACACCGGTGTCGAGGTCGCGGGCGAGGCGGCGCACCACGGCGCACTGCTGGGCGTCCTTCTGTCCGAAGTACGCGCGGTGAGGGCGGCAGGCGATGAGGAGCTTGGCGACGACGGTGGCCACGCCGTCGAAGTGGCCGGGCCGGTACACGCCCTCAAGGGTCGTTGTCAGCGCGCTGTCGACGCGCACGGTGGTCGCGTTCAGGTCGCCGAACATGGCTTCGACGGTCGGGGCGAAGGCCGCGTCCACCCGCTCGGCGGCAAGCATGTCCAGGTCCTCGTCGAGCCGGCGAGGGTAGCGGTCGATGTCCTCGCCCGGCCCGAACTGGCGGGGGTTGACGAAGATGCTGACCACCACCCGGTCGCAGTCGGCGCGGGCGCGACGGAGGAGGCTGAGGTGACCGCCATGGAGCGCGCCCATGGTGGGCACGAGACCGACGCGCAGGCCGGCGGCCCGGCAGCGTTCCGACCAGCGGCGGAGCTCCTCGGGGGTGCCCAGCCGGCGAGGGGGATCCGCGGGTCGCCCGTTAGCGGTAGCTGTGGGCATCGTCGGGAAAGCTGCCGGCGGCGACATCGGAGGCGAAAGCGCGGGCTGCCGCCACGACCGCGTCACCGAGGTCGGCGTACGGCTTGGCGAACTTGGGCATGTGGCCGCGGGTCATCCCGAGCAGGTCGTACACCACGAGCACCTGCCCGTCGCAGTCAGGACCGGCGCCGATCCCGATCGTTGGGATGCTCACTGCCGCGGTCACCTCGGCGGCGAGGCTGGAGGGGATGCCCTCGAGCACCAGGCTGAAGGCGCCGGCATCCTCGAGCGCGCGCGCGTCCTCGACGATCCGCTGTCGCGCCTCGGGACTCCGCCCCTGGACGCGGTTGCCGCCGAAGGCGTTGATCCACTGCGGGGTGAGGCCGAGGTGGCCCATCACCGGGATCCCGCACTCCGTGAGGCGGGCGGTCAGCTGCGCCACCCAGCCCCCGCCCTCGAGCTTGACGGCGTGCATCCCCGCCTTGAGCAGGTCGACGGCGTTGGCGGTGGCCTGCTCGACAGACCCCTGGTAGGAGCCGAACGGCATGTCCGCGACGAGCAGCTGGTCGGGTGCGCCGCGCGCCACGGCGTGGGCGTGGTGAAGGATCTCGTCCATGGTCACCGGCAGCGTCGTGCTGTAGCCGAGGTGGTTGTTGCCGACGCTGTCGCCGACCAGCAGCGCGGGCACGCCGGCCTCAGCGAGAAGCCTGGCCACGGCCGAGTCGTACGCGGTGATCATGACGAAGCGCTCGCCACGCTCCTTGCGGGCGCGCAGGTCGTGGATGGTGATCGCCATGACCTCAGGCCATCCCTGGGGCGGCCACCCTCGGCCTCCCGACGTACCTGTTCTCGTTCACCGTCTCGGTCACCCCGTGATCCAAGCGTTGCCGACTTGGCGGCGGCGACGTCCAATCGTTGTGGCCTCGCGGCGCATCACGTCCACGGGCCGGATCAGCGGACGCCGTCGCCGCCGCCGCGGAGTGTAGCGCGGCGGCGGCGGCGCTCAGCGCGTCGCCGCCAGGAGGGGCGGGTCAGGCGCCGGCCGCAGCCTCCGCGGCGGTCTCGCCGTCGGCCACCGCCGGGGGCGCGCCCTCAAGGTCGGCGATCATCTTCTTCATCTCCGCGGCCTCCATGGTCTCGACCTCAATGAGGCGCGCGGCCAGGGCGCGGAGGATGTGCTCGCGCGGACGGAGCACCTCCTTGGCCTTCTGGAAGGCGGTCTCGACGAGGTGGTGTACCTCCTGGTCGATCTCGCTGGCGATGTCCTCGGAGTAGTTACGCTGCTCGCCGAGGTCGCGGCCGAGGAAGACCAGTTCCTCCTTGGTGCCGAACGTCAGGGGCCCGAGCTTGTCGCTCATCCCCCATTCCGTCACCATCTTGCGGGCTAGCTGGGTGGCCTTGCGGATGTCGTCCGAGGCGCCGGTGGTGATGTTGTTCTCGCCGAGGATCAGTTCCTCCGCGCAGCGGCCACCGAGGATCTGGGCGAGTTGATCCTCCAGCTCCGCCTTGCTGACCAGGTACCTGTCCTCGGTTGGCAGGCTCAGGGTCCAGCCCAGCGCCATGCCACGGCTGACCACCGAGATCTTGTGGACCGGGTCAGTGTGCTCGAGGAGCATTCCCACCATGGCGTGGCCCATCTCGTGGAAGGCGATGGTGCGCTTCTCGTTGTCCATGATCATGCGGCTCTTGCGCTCCGGGCCGGCGATGACGCGGGCGATCGCCTCCTCGAGGTCGGGCATGGTGATGACCTTACGGTTGGCTCGCGCAGCGAGGATGGCTCCCTCGTTGATGAGGTTGGCCAGGTCCGCTCCGGTGAACCCGGGGGTCTGCTTGGCGAGCACCTCGAGCTCCACCGACGGGTCGAGCGGCTTGTTGCGCGAATGCACCTCGAGAATGGCGCGGCGGCCCCTGATGTCGGCGCGGTCGAGCATCACGTGGCGGTCGAAGCGCCCGGGGCGAAGGAGCGCCGGGTCGAGCACGTCGGGGCGGTTGGTGGCGGCGATGACGATGACGTGCGTGGCCGTCTCGAAGCCGTCCATCTCCACGAGCAGCTGGTTGAGGGTCTGCTCGCGCTCGTCATGACCACCGCCGAGGCCAGCGCCGCGCTGACGGCCGACGGCATCGATCTCATCGACAAACACGATGCACGGGGAGTTCTTCTTGGCCTGGTCGAAGAGGTCGCGGACGCGGCTGGCGCCGACGCCGACGAACATCTCAACGAACTCGGAGCCGCTGATGCTGAAGAAGGGCACCCCGGCCTCACCGGCGACAGCCTTGCTGAGCAGCGTCTTGCCCGTTCCCGGAGGCCCGACGAGAAGCACACCCTTGGGGATGCGCGCGCCGACTGCGGTGAACTTGTCCGGGTACTTCAGGAATTCGACGATCTCGGAGAGCTCCTGCTTGGCCTCCTCGACGCCGGCAACGTCGGCGAAGGTGATCGTCGGCTTGTCACCGGTGAGAAGGCGGGCGCGGCTGCGCCCGAAGGACATCGCCTGGTTGTTGCCGCTCTGCGTCTGCCGGAAGATCCAGAGGAGAAAGAGGGCCATCAACCCGAAGAGGACCAGGTTGGGCAAGAGGATGCTCAAGAGGAAATTGCTCCCGCCGCTTGAATCGTTGCGGAAATTGGTGTAGCCATTATCGGTGAAGACCTTGAGTGCTTCGGCGCTCGAGCCGATGATTGTCTGGTACTGGGTGCCGTTGGCGGCGTACCACGTGACCGACGAGCCATCACCGCTGATGACCGCCTCCTGCGACCCACTCGAGGACAGGGTGTTGGCCACGTCGCTGCTGTGGTTCTTGAAGTTGACCGCCGCCTGGGCGAGCGCACCCGAGTCCCGGCTGGCCGCAGAGCTGCCCTGGGCGCCGTGCACGAGCACGTAGACGATGAGGATGAACACCACTGCAAGGGCGCCATACGTGATGCCACGACGAGGGGTGCGCATTGGCCGAAGTCTACCAGAGGGTCTGCGTTCGACCCCCGTGGCGCGGCTCTGTTGAAAGCTGTTGCACGGTGCCGGCGACGAGGTCCGGCACAGCGCAACTGACACGCGGTCAGGGGTCGATGAGACGGCGTTGGCGGTCGGCGAGAACGCACAGTCGCCGGCGCGCCGCCGGGAAGACGGCCTCGAGCGCGGGGATGAGCTCGTGGCGCACGCGGCTGCGCAGGAAGCGCGGGTCGGCGTTGCTGGGGTCGTCGAGGGTCACCAGTCCCAGGGCGGCGCAGTAGGCGACCACGTCCTCCCGCCACACCCGCAGCAACGGCCGCGCCAGGAGGCCGGTGCGATCCGCCATCGCCGCCAGCGCACGCGGTGTCGCCCCCGTCAGCGCGCGCATCAGCACCGTCTCGGCCTGGTCATCGGCGGTGTGCGCGAGGGCGATCGCGGTGGCGCCGACCGAGTGGGCCAGCCCGCCGAGCGCCGCCCGGCGGGCGTCTCGCGCCCGGTCCTGGAGCGACGAGCCTCGCGAGGCCACGTCGGCGGCCAGTGCCGTGAAGGGCAGTCCGCGCTCCGCCGCGGCAGCCGCGACCTGCGCGGCCTCGGCCGCGGAGCCGTCGCGCAGACCGTGGTCGACGTGGGCGACGTGCAGGGCGAGACGCCGGGGCGGCGCCAGGCGCGCGAGAGCGTCGAGCATCGCTGTCGAGTCGGGGCCACCGCTGCAGGCCACCACCACGGTCTCGCCGGGGGTCAGGACCGCGCGGCCGTCCAGGGCGGTGGCGACGGCGCGGCGCACACGGGCGACGGCGGGCACCCTCTGCCGCGGTTCCAGCGACGACCCATGCGCGCTCATCACCCACCCGCGGTGCGGACGTTGGTGGCGGCACCTGGATTCGAACCAGGGACATACCGGGTATGAGCCGGGTGCTCTACCAACTGAGCTATGCCGCCGATCGGAGCCCGGATTGTACGGACTGAGCTGCGACAGGCCCGACCACCCGAGATCGGTGGTTGCGGCGGCCGGACTCGAACCGGCGACCTTCGGGTTATGAGCCCGACGAGCTGCCACTGCTCCACGCCGCGGATGGAGTCTAGCGCATCGGCTCCAGCGGCCCAGGGGGAGCAGTCGCCCTCGCAACCCCGACGCGAGCCACACCTGCGTCGAGGGTGGCCTCGTGGACGATGACGCCGGGGGGCATCGGTCCCAGGGCCAGGTCGACGGCCAGCGTCTCCGCGCAGACGTGGTCGCGGTGACGCTCGACGGCGACGGCGACGGGCCCGGGCAGGTCGATGAAGAGGTGGATACGGTCGTCGAGGCGCAGCTCCGCCTGGCGACGCGCCGACTGCACGAGCCTGACCACGTCACGGGCGAGACCCTCGCTCTCCAGCTCGGGCGTGACCGTGAGGTCGACACTCACCGCCCCGGTTGCGGCGTTGAGAACGCGCGTGCCGGCAACGTCGAGAGGGCGGACGGCGAGGGTGAAATCATCGCCGCGCAGGCGCTGGCCGGCGATCTGCACGCCGTCGTCGGTGAGTGTCCAGTCCCCCTGCCGCGCCGCTCGGAACACGGCCTGCGCGTCAGGGCCGAGGCGCGGTCCGACAACCGCCGCATTGACCTCGAGGACGCGCCGCGCGATGGCGTCGACATCTGCGGAGAGGCGCACCTCTTTGACGTTGACCTCGTCGGCGATGAGGGCGCGGAAGGGCTCGAGCAGGCCCGGTTCGGCGACGGCGATCGTGATCGACGTGAGGGGGAGGCGCACCCGGAGGTTGGCGCCGCGGCGGATCGACAGCACCGCCGAACACACGTCGCGCACCGAGTCCATGGCGGTCACCAACGCGTCGTCCTCGGGGAGCGTGCCCGGCTCGGGGAAGTCGGTGAGGTGCACGCTGCGCTCGCCGGTGAGGCCGCGGTAGGTCGTCTCGGTGAGCATCGGCAGCAGCGGCGCGGTGACTCGGCACACCGTGGTCAGGACCGTGAACAGCGTGTCGTAGCAATCGATCTTGTCGTCGCTCATGCCGGCAGCCCACACGCGTTCGCGGCTGCGCCGGATGTACCAGTTGTTGAGAGCGTCGATGAAGGTGGTCACCGCCTGGCAGGCGCCGTCGAGATCGTAGGCATCCATGCGGTCGACGACGTCGACAACGAGACTGTTGGTCTTGGCGAGGATGTAGCGGTCGAGCACCCCGTGCGCGTCGCTGCGCGCCGTGGCTCGATGCCCGTCGATGTTGGCGTAGTCGCAGAAGAACTTGTACGCGTGCCAGAGCGGGATGACCACCTGTCGAAGTGCCGCCACGATGCCCTGCTCGTCGGCGACGAGGTCCTGGCCGCGCAGCACCGGGCCGCTGAGCAGGAACCAGCGCATGGCGTCGGCTCCGTGGTCGGCGAACATCTCCTCGGGGTCCGGATAGTTGCGCAGCCGCTTGCTCATCTTCTGCCCGTCGTTGCCGAGGATGACCCCGTGAACAACGCAGTTGCTGAACGCCGGCTTATCGAACAGGATGGTGGCCAGCACGTGCAGGTTGTAGAACCACGCGCGCGTCTGGCCCATGTACTCGACGATGAAATCGGCGGGGAAATGGGAGAGGAACCACTGTTCCTGCTCGAAGGGATAGTGCACCTGCGCGTACGGCATCGAGCCGGACTCGAACCAGCAGTCGAGCACCTCCTCGACGCGACGCATGGTGGCCCGCCCGCTGGGGTCATCCGGGTTGGGACGGGTGAGACGATCGATGTGGGGACGGTGAAGGTCGGCCGGACGCACGCCGAAGTCACGCTCGATGTCGTCGAGCGAGCCGTAGACATCGATGCGCGGGAAGGCGGGGTCGTCGCTCTTCCACACCGGGATGGGTGAGCCCCAGAAACGGTTGCGGCTGATCGACCAGTCGCGCGCTCCCGCCAGCCAGTTGCCGAAAGCGCCGTCACGGACGTGCCCGGGGACCCAGTTGATGTGCTGGTTGAGCTCGATGGCCCGGTCCTTGATCGCCGTGACCTGCACGAACCACGAGGTCACCGCGCGGTAGATCAGCGGGGTGTCGGTGCGCCAGCAGTGCGGGTAGCTGTGCTCGTACGTCTGCTGCCGCACCAGCGCACCCATCTCGCGCAGCCGGCGTGCGATTCTCGGGTTGGCCTCGAACACCTGCAGCCCCTGCCAGTCCGGCACCTCAGCCGTGAAGCGCCCGCTCTGGTCGACGGGGACGACGACGCGGATGCCGTTGGCCTCGCAGAGACGCTGGTCGTCCTCGCCGAAACCCGGGGCCATGTGCACCGCCCCGGTGCCCTCTTCCTCGCTGACGAAGTCCGCTGCCAGGACACGGAAGCTGTTCTGTTCGGACGCGAAGAAATCGAAGAGTGGCACGTACGTCCTGCCCACAAGCTGATCACCGGTCATGGTGCCGATGCGCACCGCTCCGGCCAGTTCGGTGTCGTACTGCGCCGCCGCCCGGGCGCCGAGGATCCACCGCTCGCCCTCGCGCTCGTACACCGCGTACTCGATGCTGGGGTCGACGGCGATGGCCAGGTTCGAGGGCAGCGTCCACGGCGTCGTCGTCCACACCAGCAGGTGGGTGGGAACGGTCTCCGCCGGCAACGGGGTGAGCTGGAACTTGACGGTCACGGCCGGGTCCTGGCGGGGCCGGTAGGCGTCGTCGAGGCGCGTCTCGAAATTGCTCAGCGGCGTCTCGCATTCCCAGCAGTAGGGGAGCACGCGATGCCCCTCGTAGATGAGCCCGAGCTCCCACAGTCGTTTGAACGCCCACATGACGCTCTCCATGTAGGAGAGATCCATCGTCTTGTAGTCGTTGTCGAAGTCGACCCAGCGGGCCTGGCGGGTCACGTAGCTGCGCCACTCGCGCGTGTACTTCAGCACCGATGTGCGGCAGTGCTCGTTGAAGCGGTCGATGCCGTAGGCGGCGATGGCGACGTGTCCGGAGATGCCCAGCTCGCGCTCGACCTCCATCTCGGCGGGCAGCCCGTGGCAGTCCCAGCCGAAGCGACGGGACACGCGGTAGCCGCGCATCGTCTTGTAGCGCGGCACCGCGTCCTTGACGAACCCGGTGAGCAGGTGACCGTAGTGAGGCAGGCCGTTGGCGAACGGCGGGCCGTCGTAGAACACGAACTCGCGCTCCCCGCTGCGCTGCTCGACGGAGGCGGCGAAGGTGCTGTCGCTGTCCCAGTAGGCGAGCACCTCATCCTCGAGCGTCGGGAAGTGCGGGCGAGCTTCGACGTCAGGGTACGGTTGCTCGCTGGGCTGCACTTTCATAGGTTATCGGAAGCCAGGACGGCCTCCGTCGACGATCAGTGCGGGCTCGGCGTGGGCATGACGAAGACCAGCGGCGTCGGCGAGGCCTGGGGGGGCGGCGACGAGGATGGCACCGGCGAGCTGCCCGGGCTGGCGGACGGTGACGGCGCGTAGGTCGGCAGGACCGCGTTGACGCCGCCGGCGGCGGGGAAGGCGGCACCGGGAGCCGTGAAGATGAACAGCGTCTCGCCGGGGAAGACGAAGCCCAATTTACGCGCCTGCTCCTCCAGCCAGTCCTTGTTGCCGGCCTCGCCGATCTGCAACTGACGCTGGGTGATCTGTTGCTGCAGGGCGGCGTTCGCGGTGGTCAGGGAATGCACCCTCGAATCGAGCGCGTGGCTCTGCGCCGCCTCGCTGAACACCGCGTAGGCGACCAGCCCGGTGAGTGCCGCCAGGCCGGCGATGACGAGGCGACGCAACGGGCTGGAGTCGTGCGCGACAACATGACGAAGAATGGGCCGGCCCTCGAAGACGTGTGCTGAGACTGGGCGTGCGACTGCCGATAAGAATGGAGGCAGCCGGTGGTTTTGACAAGGCCGCCTCGGTCAGGTGGATGCGCCGGCTGCCTCCCAGCGGCGCCGCCACTCACCGGCGTCGAGGTCGTGGAGGTCCACTCCGTCGGCGCGCGCCTGCCCCTCGACGGCGCGGAATCGATCGGCGAAATCATTTGTTCGGACGCGCAACGCGTCCTCGGGGTTGACCCGGAGACGGCGGGCCAGCGCGACCGCGGCGAAGAGCAGGTCGCCGATGACGGCCTCGGCTCCCGCCGGCACCTGCCTCGCCTCGGGTGTTGCCGCGGTCGTTGTCCAGTCCTCGCCGCGGACGGGCTGCGCCGGCGCATCGCCCGCCAGGGCGGTCAATCGCTGGAGCGCCGCGGTCAGGGCCACCACGGCGTCCGCGATGGTGGGCGCGTCGTCGAAGCCGACCCGGGCCGGCCTCTTCTGCACGCCCAGCGCGAACGCCAGCGCCGGGAGGACGCGGGGGATGCCGTCAAGCAGGGAGAGGCGCTCCTTCTTCTCGATGCGCTTGAGCCGCTCCCAGTTCACCACGACGTCGGCGGCGCCGTCGACGGCTGTGTCGCCGAACACGTGCGGGTGGCGGTGGATCATCTTTGCCCGGGTGGTGTCGGCAACGTTGCCGATGTCGAATCCGTCCCCGGCCTCAGCAGCGATGGCGCAGTGCATGAGCACCTGGAGAAGCACGTCGCCCAACTCCTCCTGGAGGCCGGCGCCGCCGGCGTCGACTGCCTCGAGCACCTCATAGGTCTCCTCGAGAAGGTAGGGGCGGAGGCTGGCGTGGGTCTGCTCGCCGTCCCAGGGACAGCCGCCCGGCGCGCGAAGGCGTTCGACGACCTCGTTGAGGGCACGCAGCGAGTCGACGGCGTCTTCTCTCACAGGTTCACAGCGTACGAAGTCCGCAACTGCCGCCGTCCCGGGAGGGCGCCGGTCACGGCCCACCGCCCGAGGCAGGGACGGCCGCCGTGAGCGCCGCCACGGCCACACGCTGCCGCTGCAGTCGTCCCAGCTCGCGCAGAAGCGCCACGAGGACGTCGCGCCAGTCGGCACCGCGCCGGGTCACATCCGTCGCGACCACCATCCGCGTGGCTGTGGCGGTCACCTGGGTGCGCCACTGGCTGACCACGGCGGGGAGGTCGAGCCCGTGAGCAAGGGACAGCTGGAGGCGCACCCCACCTTCCCCGGACTCGACGGCGAGCACGCCTCCCGCCGCCGCCAGAAGGCGGACGCGAAGCGAGTACACAAGGGATGCCGCGGCTTCCGGGAGCGGGCCGAAGCGATCGACGAGCCCTCGTGCGGAACGCTCGAGGTCAGCCTCGGTCGCGCATGCCGCCAGCTCCTGGTAGCAGCGCAGGCGGAGCCGCTCATCGCTGACGTAGGTCACCGGCAGGAAGGCTTTCACGGGCAGCGAGACGCTCACCTGCGCCGGCGACTCGAGCTGCGGCCTGCCCTGCAGGGCGGTGACCGCCTGGCGGAGCAGGGTGTTGTACAACTCGAGGCCCACCGCGGCGATCTCGCCGTGCTGTTCCTCGCCGAGCAGGTTGCCGGCGCCGCGAATCTCGAGGTCGTGCATGGCCAGCTTGAAGCCGGCGCCGAGGTCCTGCAGCTCGCCGATGACGTCGAGGCGCTTGTCCGCCTTCTCGGTCAGGGAGCGGTCCGGCGGATAGAGCAGGTACGCGTAGGCACGCTGCCCGGCGCGGCCCACACGACCGCGCAACTGGTAGAGCTGGGCGAGGCCGAGCCGATGGGCGTCGTTGATGACGATGGTGTTGGCGTTGGGGATGTCGAGGCCGGACTCGATGATGGTGGTGCACACGAGCACGTCGATGGAGCCCTCGCCGAAGTGGCGCATCACGTCGGCCAGCGCGTGCTCCGCCATCTGTCCGTGGCCGACAGCGATGCGCGCCTCGGGCACCAGCCTGCGCAGCTCCTCGGCGTGCTTCTCGATCGTCTGAACCCGGTTGTGCAGGAAGAAGATCTGGCCCCCGCGCGTGAGCTCGCGCGTGATCACCTCACGCACCAGCGACTCCTCGCGCGCCGTGACGTACGTCTTGATCGGCTGACGCTCCTCCGGGGGCGTCTGAATGACGGACAGGTCGCGCAGCCCGGCCAGCGACATGTGCAGCGTTCGCGGGATCGGCGTCGCCGACAACGAGAGGACGTCGACGGCCACGCGCAGCGACTTGAACTTCTCCTTCTGGAGCACGCCGAAGCGCTGTTCCTCGTCGATCACCACGAGCCCGAGGTTGGAGAACTCCACGTCGCGTTGGAGGAGGCGGTGGGTGCCGACAACGATGTCGACGCCACCGCTGCGCAGGCCGGCGAGCGTCTCGGCGATGTCGGCGTCGCTGCAGAAGCGGGAGAGCTGGCGCACCACGATCGGGAATGGGGCGAGCCTCTCGCTGAAGGTCAGGAAATGCTGCTGCGCAAGGACTGTTGTGGGCACGAGGACGGCCGCCTGGCGCCCCTCACTGGCGGCCTTGAATGCCGCCCGCAGGGCGAGCTCGGTCTTGCCGAAACCGACGTCACCGCAGACCACGCGGTCCATGGGACGTGACGCCTCCATGTCACGCTTGATCTCGTCGAGGACAAGCTCCTGGTCGGCGGTCTCCTGGTATGGAAATGACGCCTCGAGCTCGCGCTGCCATTCACCGTCGGGAGCGAAAGCGTGACCGGCGGCCAGCTCCCGTCGCGAGTACAGCGCCAGCAGCTCGCGCGCGACCTCCTCGGTGCGCTCCTTGACGCGTCGCTTGACCCGCTCCCACTCACCGCTGCCGAGCCGCGACAGGTGCGGGTGTGAGTCGGCGCCGCCGACGTAGCGGTCGACCCGGTCGAGGTGGTCGACGGGGACGAACAGCTTGTCCGTGTCGGCGTACTCGATCGTCATGTACTCGTGCTCGCCGAGCGCGTCGCTCACGGTGCGCATCTCCAGGAAGCGACCGATGCCGTGGTCTCGGTGCACGACGATGTCGCCGGGCGCGAACTGCATGACAAATGCGGCGTTGGCGGCAGCCCCGGAGGCGGCCATGCGCGCTCCGCGCGCGGACGTTGACTCGGCGCGCCGCGCACCGCGCGCCAGCGGCGAACCGCGTCGCTTGGCGGCGCCGAAGAGCTCGTGGTCGGTGTAGACCTCGAGGCCGATGTCAGCGGCCGTGAAACCGGCGGAGAGGTCGCCACCCGTCACCGCCAGCACGCCGGAGGCGATCGTGCTGGTGTTGCCGTCCAGCTCCTGGATATCGACGGGGTCGTGGCCCCCGTCGCGCACCAGCTCCTCGACGCGGTGTTGCTGGCGGCTCACCACGAGCACGCTCACCGCCGCCGCCGTTCTGGTTCGGACGGCCGAGCTGAAGGCGTCCATACGCCCCACGAAGCCGTCGACGCCGTGCCAGTCGAGGACCACGTCGCCGTCGGGCTCGCGGAGCACGTCGATGCAGCGGCGCCGGTCGAACACTCTCGCCAGCTCGTCGGCGGTGAGCAGGCCGGTGCGCGCACCCGCCGGCAGCTCGCCCCGCTCCT
>Ga0209483_1002258_pt1 | contig 13611 bp, 16 predicted proteins | sample NGEPerA_FD_184508 | JGI IMG/M metagenome (GOLD analysis project Ga0209483, IMG submission 184508) | Arctic peat soil microbial communities from the Barrow Environmental Observatory site, Barrow, Alaska, USA - NGEE PermafrostL2-A... | ecosystem: Environmental > Terrestrial > Soil > Wetlands >... | reverse complement strand
CGACGCCAAGACCCCGGAGCGACGCATCGCAGCGGGGCTGGCTTTGTCAGGCGCAGATGAGACCTTCGGCCTGCATCGCCTGATAGATGTCGAAGGCGCAGCGTGGCTCGGCGCACAGGGCGCCGAAGTGCCACTCCCAGCCGACGACATCGACATTCTCGGCGATCCAGTCGCTTGCCTGTTGGCTCAGCGGCCGGATCGTCACGATCGAGCCGAGGTTGGTGAACGCGACATCGGAGTCTTTCGCGGGCATCGGTGATTTCCTTTCAGGAGCCTGATGCTCCTGACGCCAAGACCCCGCTCGGCCGCAGCCGGGCAGGATCAGGCGACGCCTTATGCGGCGTCGAGGTACTGAAGGCCGTACTTGGCTTGCATCTCGGGGAGGCTGCCGGCGAAGACTCGCCCGATCGTCCATTTGCCGTTGCGTTCCACGGTCGAATGGACAGTGACGTGGAGCGCTTCGCCCTTCACCGTGACATCGTAGAGAAACTCGATGTCGGTCGCGTAGGACTTGAACGCTTCCATGCCGGGCCGGTTCACGACCCGGAGATCACCGCCAGTGCAGGCCAGGGCGTATCGGCCGCCCGGCTTCCATTCCTCGGCCGACCGTTGCAAGTGGGCCTTGATCTGGGGATCGGCTTCGCGCTCGGCCTTTGCCAGATACTCGGCATGCCGCTGCTGGGCGGATTTCTTGTTAGCGGCGATGAACGCCGCCCCAAATTCATCCGCCTCGAAGCGAGGCAGCGGCCAGGCGAAGTCGAGAGCCTTACTGATCCAGCAGACGGCGCCTTCGGGATAGCCGTCACTGTGCTTGTAGACAGTGACGATCTCAGCGCCTTCGCCGGAGCGGTCGATGAAGCGGTAACAAGCTCTGGTGCTCATAATCAGAACTCCTATCGAGGCGTGATGCCTCGACGCCGAAGCCCCGGTGCGCCGCAGCGCATCGGGGTGGCGGGGTGCTAGGCACCCAAGAGTGATTGCCGCAGAATCTGCCGGTGTTTCCGCTCGTCAGCCGTTTGCTGAAGCCGTACCAGGATGAGCTTCGCTCGATTGCGCAGGACGCACTCGGCATGCTCCTTCCGCAGGCGAGCGCGCATGGCATCACCTTGGGCGGCTTCAACAATGTTTTTGGCTTGGGAGCGGAGCGCCGACAGCACGGCATCGTAGCCGTACATGAGTCGTCTCCAGTGATTTTGGGGGATTGCGGCTGGGCTTACTGCCCATCCACCACGATAAATATAGGCATTATGGAGCGATAAGTCAAGTATAAAGTCGGCGATTGCTGAATCAACCATCTGACAATTTTAGATATTCCATGATCTATTGTTTGTCTGTTCTGTATACCCCTTGTCATCCTCTGAAGGCGACACCAATAATCAGCTTGGACGCTCCGACCTCTCTGAATTTGAGAGCTTGGATACCCACTTTCCCGGCTACGTCTATGCGCAGCCTTTGTTCTGGCGCCGCCTGGATCGGGGGCGGGTATGCTGATCACCGCGACAGAGCGCTCGACGCGAAGACCGGAAAAGACACTGTGGCAGAAGACGCTTGGTACGATTGCCGGAGTCGGCGCTGCCGTTCCCGTCGCTTATCCCCATGACGCACTCGGACGCGACAAGGCGAGCGGCATCCCGCTTCGCGACCACTACAAGCAGCATGGCCTTCTCATGCTCCCGGATCATGCGACCTGGCCGAGCGGCGGTTACTCGATGCTCTCCGCGCTTCGCGTCGCGATTATGATGAAGCATTTCGCCAAGCCCGTGCAGTTCGGCTCGCAGGCGAAGCGTCGGGGCGAGCCTCACAAGATCGCCGATGGCGTGGACGAATATTGGTTCGAGGACAAAATGACGATGGATTATTTTCTTACACAGTACCCATGCCCGGTAATCGCAATCGGGGAACTGCGGTTTCAAATTATTTTTCCCGATGGTTTCCGCACCGACTATTTGGTCAAAGCGATGAAAGAAGGGCGCGTGCTCGACCCGATCCGCGTCGATCCTCGTGGCGACGATGGCCGCTATTCTGTGATCGACGGCGCGCACAGGTCGCGGCCTCGATAAAGTTGGTGTTCAGCCACGTCCTCGCGATCGTGTTGAGCGTGCGATGAGCAAGAATTAAAATACGGTGCTGGGCATCCGCTACGCTGCCCCACCGTAGGATTGTCACCCTGACGCCCCTCTCCCGAGTGGTTCAGCATGTGATGATCCGGCGCCCCGTGGCTCTGCAGCGCGGGGCGCTTTTCTTTGTGGGCCACACCTGGCTGTGGCGAGAAAGCGGGGTTGAAATAATCTTTGCCCGTTATCTTGAATTTATCCGGAGCGGGGGCATTTTGATTGGTGTCAGGATGCCTGGGGGAGTGGCGAAATCTGGTAGACGCAGCGCCCTGTCAAGGCGCGGAGATGAAGGTCTCATGGGGGTTCAAATCCCCTCTCCCCCACCATCTTCCGCCGTTTTACGAGTTTTGTTGAGCCTTGGACCTTAACATCGTATATTGCGCCCGTTGTCGGCTTTCTCGGGTCTGCTTAGGTCGCTCGTTTGAGACCTACATCGCGACTGAGTAGATTGACACCGCCGGCATACGGAAATGGTTATGAGGCGCGGGGAGGCCGAGAGATCGTCCCGCGCCTCATCCATTTTTAGACCCCCTACAGGGAGAGCATCATGACTAACGAAGAGCGCGGCACCGCGCTCATGGCCGCCAGTATCATCGCAGCCGGTCAACTCGCTGCTGTAGAGGCGGAGCAGACCGGAACCGTTGAACCTGCAAAAGTCGCTGAAAGCGTCGCCAACATTGCACTCGCGATCTATCAGGCTTCGACAAAGAGGCTTGGTGCGTTTGTGAAATAGTTACCCCACGCTAGGGGCTTTTCGCGATGCCCTATGAGCGGCTCGGTCAAGCTATGCCTCCACTTGCTTTCATCGACCACAGCATCGTCACGCATGAGCCATCATGGGCGGCGTTGGAAGCGCTCGTGTCTGGGGGGCATGCTCAACATGCTCAACTCGTGTTGTCGGTTTGGAACTTATACGAAATCGGCCAAGCAGGTGATCGAGCGCAGCAAGATCGGCGCCTTGCTTTTCTAGCTCGACAGTCGCCGGTTTGGGCTGTAGAGCGCTGCACGCTTCAACAGAAGGAAGTCGAGCGGTTTTTATACCAGCACTATTTCCACACTGCGCCGTCAGCGTTCGACGTGATCGTCCTGTCTTTATCTATGATGCACTACCATTCTTCGGGACGTTACATAGCGGGCCTAACGCCGCGTCAATGGATCGACGGCGTGGACTTCAAGCGCTTAGATAAGCTGAAAGACCTCTCACCCAATGCCCTGAAAACGCTTCAATCGGCAGGCCCACAAGTCGTTAAGGCAAAGCAGCAGGAGATGTTTCGGGCTTGGATACGCAACTTGATACCGACGTTTGATCCCAATCGCCGCGCGCTTAAGAAAACCGAAATCGAGCAATTGTTGGATTTTTGCGAAGCGCACTCGGCTCTGTTCCTCTCGGAATGTAAATCGCTGGCGGTCGAAGATGCACTGACGCGCGCACGTACCAGTGATCCGAAGCGCAAACCGCTACGATCCGATGGACCGGATTTGCAGCATGCCGTGGCGGCTTTGGCATATGGCAATCTGTTTCTTGTGCGTGACGGGTTTGTCCGCAATTGCTCACAGTACGCGATAAAAAATTTGGCAGGCCGACACTCCCTTGCGGCGGTCTTTGCGACGCCAGACGAAGCGTCAAAAGAAGTGGGGCACGCGGCGTAACTAGCTAGTTATGAGCGCGGATTGGTGAAGTGCAAATGTCATGCGACACCAAGCTCGCGTACGATCTTATCGGCGTTGCGACACGCTTCCAGCATGCCGTGCCACCAGCGATCCGGCCCAATGGACGCATCAAGCCATCGGCACATATCGAGGTAATGGCGATCGTAGCCGAGCCGGTTGCGAGCAACCCTGATCCGCACCGGAAAATAATGCTCTGCGGTGCGCGCCGTTTGGCGGTAGTTGTTGGGCCGGTTCATTGATCCTCGCTCCCTTTGTTCCTTCTTTGTTCGCATGATAGGAAAGAGGTAGTCAAGGACCGTATGAGAGCGGAAATGGCTGCAAATGAAATCTGTGCGCCGGCCGCGTGGTCAACCGGTGAAGCGCCCGAGCGGCGACGGGAATTTTGGGTGCCTGTTACGATATTGGCGCTGCTCGGCGTTAGCGTGCTACTGGCCCTGGCGGGGATAAGGTTAGCTAGTGCCCTGCCGCCACGCGTGCCGCTTCCGGGTGCTGTCCTAAATCGGGGCCAAGTGTCCTAAGTTGGGGAAGCGGGTGTCCTAAGTTTCAAGATCGTGACGGACGGTCTTCATTTCCCATCCCGTTCGAACTGCGTGTAGACGTCCATGACTGCTGAACTAAGGGGAGTTGACGGCTCAGCAACGCAAATCTTTTTTACTTCGCCCCAGATGCCTTCAGCGTCGGAATGCACTCCAACCGCAGGATGGGCGGCGTTAACATTCAGACCACTCCAATAGCCGAGCACCCAATTCCTTCCGTCCCTGTCAAAGACAGGGTTCGAAAGCCAATAGGCGCAGCTGTTTGACCCAATCCCCAAGTTGTAGATAAGGACCGAGCCGTTCTGTTGGGCCAATGCCGCGAAAGGCGTCGCGACCAACGACAACGTCGCGACTAAACCCCAATACCGCTTTAGCCCTTTCATTTAGTTAGACGCTTCCTCAAGTTCGATCTTCATTCCGACTGGATCGCTGGCAGCGTCATAGTATGGCGCCATGCGCTAACTGGCGAGATTCCGACGATCCCCCGGAAAGCGGTATGGTCGGTTCATGGAAATTGATGGAGGAACAATATAATGCCTTATCGGGTCAGCAGCCTTACGTTCGTTGGTGGGGAGCACGTCGTCAACCTCCCGGGCATTTACGAGGAAATGACTCCCAGTATCGGGGCCACGATCTGGGTGGACTTTAGGGGCCGCTCAATACACGCCGATGTGACCAATGTCACCAAGATGCAGTCAAAATCGCCTGGAACCGCAGTTAAAGTCGTGGACGACGTGGACGCGCAGGAACGATGATTGGTCGCGATGGAATTGCGATTGTCGTAATTTCGCTGCATGCCTGTCCTAAATCGGACAGCACCCGCTTCCGTCAGTCGCTTGACCTCAATCACTGTCTCGGCATCGGATCGGCCTAAAGAGCGATGCGCGTCGCTAGCTGTTGCAGCGGCGACCGGATGCAATGAAGGGCAGATAGCTTCGCCATGTGTAACTTCTTCACCCGTCACCGCGAGCCATGCAGCATTCAAGCGGCGTTCCGCTTCCCGGAACTGCCAAACGATCCGCCACGCTGGGTTGTGCGCCCGACAGATACCGAGCGCGTGGTTGCCGTCGGCAAGGACGGCCAACGCCATGCCGTGCCGATGCGGTGGGGTCTAGTGCCGCATTGGGCGAAAGACATCAAGACCGGCCTGACTCTGTTCAACTGGCAATCCGAAACCGTGACGCAAAAGAGCGCCTTCGCCGAGCCGTTCAAACGCGGCCATCGCTGCCTGGTGCCGTGCGATGGGTTCTTCGAGTTCACGGGACCGAAGGGTCAGAAACAACCTTGGCTGTTCAAGCCGCGCGATGACCGCGTGATGGCGTTCTCCGGCTTATGGGAGCAATGGCACGGGCCGAAGGATGCGCCGCTCGCGGAGCCGTTATTGTCGTTCAGCATCGCGACGTGCGGCCCAAACGTGACAGTCGCACCGATCCATAATCGCATGCCAGTGCTGTTCGCAGGCGAGGCGGAATGGAATGTGTGGCTCGATCCCGAAGCGGCATCGGCGGAACTGATCCAGCTACTAGCCCCGGCCGACGGTGATCTGCTTGAGGTTTACCCGGTGACGCGCGATCTGCTGAAGATCAAGGAACCGGGGCCAAGCGCGCTGGCGGCGGTTGCTTCATAAAATGTGGTGGCAACCATTATCTGATTGGATCGAGCATCATCCGGCGCTAGCAAGTTGGTTGCAGGCGATCGGGGCTATCGTGGGGTTAGGCGTGGCGATTTACGTCCCGTGGTCCCAGCGGCGGAACGAAGCTCGGGTCAGGGCGGACCAAGATCGCGTGAAGGCACGAAGTGTAGCCATCGCGATCTCACCAGACCTCGTTGAAGTATTGGTGCTTTGGGAGAAGGCAAGCGCAATCATTCAAAACGAAACGGCGCAAGGCCCGACCTACGCACTGGAACAACTCATTTCGGATATCACGATCCCGCTTCCCGAAACGCTCGTGACCTATGAAAAGCGGCTCTACTGGATGGGTGAGCCTGTTGGCCCCGATGTTCAACAGTTGGTTTCCGTCATCCGGCAGTACAACGGTCTCGTCGAGACAATTCACCAACAAGCGATCAATTACACCATCCCGTACGATCCAAAACGCGTTAGGCAATCCCTGGCGGGACAACTTCAGGCGATGAGGCTTTGCCTGAACTCAATCGACAAAAATTTGACTGCAATCCATGACAATCCCTCAACGGACTTTCCGCCTGTCACCGGCGTGGCACCTTGACCTAGTATTTGCCCGACGATTCAGGCGTCAAATTCCGCATTATCGCCGCGCACGTCGCGCATGAGCTTGGATACTTTGACCGGCGAGATAGCCCTGAAGCCGATACGTAGGTTCAGCCAGCATGTTGACCTTGGCCCACGCAATATATGCCCCAATCATTGGCAAGCGAGCGCCGTCGATCGAACATGTCGCCGCGTCGGTAAGCCGCCTCTACCTTGTCGCCGACAGCATGGGCCAAGGCCATTTCAGCGACCTCGCTGGGGAACGTAGTCTGCTCCGCGCACCAGTCACGGAAGGTGGATCGGAACCCGTGAACCGTTAAATCCTCGCGGCCCATGCGCCGGAGCATCATCATCATCGCCATGTTCGACAGCGGCTTTGTCTTCTTACCGCCGGGAAAAACATAGTCATCCGCCTCGCGACCCAGAATGCGCATTTCGGCGAGTATCGCGAAAGCGCTCTCTGACAAGGGCACGCGATGCTCGCGGTTAGCCTTCATACGATCGGCGGGCACCGTCCAAGTTCGGGCGTCTAGATCAAACTCACGCCAGCGTGCACCGATCGTCTCGCCGGTGCGCGCCGCAGTGAGGATCGTAAACTGAAGGGCGAGAGCACTGAGACCGCTTTGCTCGCGAAGCTCGGCCATAAACGTCGGCATGTCCACGTAGGGTAGGGCGGCGTGATGTTCCACCTTGCGTACCTTGGCGCGTGACGGCAGCAGCTTATCGAGATGGCCGCGCCAGCGGGCCGGGTTCTCTCCCTGGCGGTAGCCCCGCACTTTCGCCCAATCCAAAATCGCCTCGATACGTCCTCGCAACCGATATGCAGTCTCAGGTTTGTAGTTCCAGATTGTCTCAAGCACCTTCATCACGAGCGCAGTGTCGATAGTCACGACAGAGAGTTTGCCGAAGACTGGGGACGCATAGGCCGCAAGCGTGTTGCTCCATTGATCCGCATGCTTGGCGTTGCGCCAGCCTGACTTGTGCGCCTCGATATAGCGTTCCGCGCATGTGTCGAAGGTGATTGCCTTCGCCGCTTCCAGCTTGGCGTCGGTGCGGCGGGAACGGCGGTGTTCGATCGGATCAATGTCATCGAGCAGGAGCTTACGACACTCGCCCGCCTTCACTCTGGCATCGGCAAGTGTACGATCGGGGTACGGGCCAAGGCCCATTTCCCGCGCCCGCCCGTCGCGCATATAGCGAAACAACCATGACCGCGAAGTCGGCGACTTCACCAGCAGATAGAGACCACCCCCGTCGTGGTACTGCCCTGCCTTCTTCGACAGCCGGTCCAGGACAAGCGGCTTGTACCGTGCTCGCTGGCGCGACATGATGAACCTTCCGCTAACTCTTCCGCCGCGACTTGTGGATCACCAATGCGTTAGCCAATCGTCCCTCAAATGCTTCCACAGGGCATTCTGGTAAACCAGATCGAGCGGTTATCGAACAGAAATATTCTTAATGTCCCCCTGTTTGTCCCTCAAATGGCTTCTTTATTAGCGTGTATAAACGTAGATAACGGTAGACAGCATGCGTACATGAACTCGATGTGAAACCTAGCAATATGAAACATTTACGTACGCATATGTACATCCATAGATTGTTGTTCGAACTTCACTCCCTCCGCCACCAATCATCGGCGCGGCGGCCCGCATGGCAGGTATTTACAAACTGTCAATCACGCCCTCGGCCATGCGGCGGGCGCTGAATTTATTCAGATAGGTGGCGCGGCCGGCCGCGCCCATCCGCGCCCGCAAATCGCCGTCTTCGATCAGCGTTTCGATGCACCGGCGCAGCGATTGTGGGTCGTCGGGGATGGCGAGCAGGCCCGTCACGCCCGCCTCGATCACCTCCGGCATGCCCCCGATGTCGCAACCGATGACTGGCTTGCCATGCATCATCGCCTCGAGGTGAACCAGGCCGAACGATTCGAAGCGCGACGGCGCGACGATGATGTCGGCGGCGCTGTAGAAGCCGCGCAGCCGCTCGTCCTCGACCTCGCCATGGAAGCACAGCCGGGGATCGCCCGCCAGACCGGGATTTGCCCGCTCGAAGCCGACGCGAAAGGTGATGCCGTCCGGTCCGGGTATGCCGTCATTGCCGACTAGGTCGATATGCAGATCGGGGTATTGGACAAGGAGATCCGGCACCAGGCTTAGAAAAACATCGGCGCCCTTGCGCGATTCGAGGCGCCCGATGAAGCACAGGCGGACGCCGTCCGGCGCCAGCGGCGGCGGCAATTCTTTTGGCGCCGCCAGCCAATCGGCGATGCCGTGCGGGACGAGGGTCAGGCGGTCGATGGGAAGCGTGATGCCATAGGCATGCTCGACCTCATCGACGATCGCCTTACTGTTGGCGAGAATGCCGTCGCTCTCCAGCATCAGCCGTTCTTCCAGCGCCAGAACCGGCGCGGCGAAACCGCGCATGAAGCCCGCATCGGCGGATTTGTCGGCGTTCGATTTGAGATAGGAGGACAAGGTCGTATGCAGGCTGGTCACCAGCTTGAACTTGCCGTTCACCAGAAAGGCGATGCCCTCGACATCCCAGATCGGCGCGCAGACGCAGGCGACCGGGCGTCGCGCGGCGATCGCCTCCGCCTCGGCGAACATGGTGTTCGAGTAATTCCACAGATGCGGGGGGATGGCGATGCCATCGGGCGGCGGCGACTCCCCGATGCAGATGCGGTGAACCCAGACGCCGTTTTCAAAATCGACGCGATCGTGATGTTCGCCGGCGGTCAGGACATGGACCTGATGACCGATCCGCGCGATTTCCTCGGCGAGCTGATTAACATAGCGGCCGATGCCGCCGATGCTGCCGGGAGGATAGGTGCGGGTGAGAAAGACATAGCAATGTTGCGCCGCCGCCGGCAGATACGGCGTGAAGACCGTGAAATCTGGCGTGCCGGCGAGCCGCCACCGCGCCATCAGCCGGCGCTTTCCCGCTAGTCCTCTTTCCATGCCGTCGCGATAGGCGCGCGCCGCCTCCTCCTCGAAGCGGTCGAGATAGCTCGGATCGAGGAGTTTTTCGCCGATTGCCCAGCGCACATGATTTCTGAACTCGTCAATGGTGGCGCCGACGACGCGATGCACATCATCAACGGAATGATGGCCCGCGCCGTTCACCAGCGAGAAATAGGTCTTGTTCTTGATGACGGAATACCAGCTCGTCAGCACGCGGGATTCATTGCGAATGTGGCTCGGCATGAATTTGTGATGCACGAACCCGACATCGAGCTGGGCCACCTTCCAGCCGGCATCGACGAACCGCAGAATGATATCGCTCTCGTCGAGGAAATATTCATATTCCTCATCGAATCCGCCTACCTCGACGATTGCCGATCGGCGGAACAGGCTGTTCGCCATGACATGCGGATAGTTGGCGCTGTAGGGAAAATTGAATTCAGGCGCGGCACGCCGCCACGACGTGTCGGCCTTGCCGTACCGATCCAGCGTCCCGAAGGTCCATTGATAGTCCTTGCCGGTATGGTCGTGAAGGAATCCGCCGGCGACCGCGACCGTCGGATCGTGAAACGCCGGCATGACATCCTGAAACCATTCGGGCTCCGGAACGGAATCATCGTCCAGAAACCCGACCACTGTCCCCGACGAGATCTGAATTGAAATATTTCGCGACATCGACAGGTTTCGTTGCGGGCACTCGGCGAATTTGATCCGCGCGCCGTAGTCGAGGCACAGCTCATGCGTCCCGTCCCGCGTCGGACCGGCCACGACCACAATTTCGAAATTCGGATAGCGCAGATAGCGCAGACTGTCCAAACAGGTCGCTAAACTCTTGACTCGACCGTCGGTATTGATGATGACCGAAACCGACGGAAAATCGTCCATGGGCACTGAGCTCATTGTGCCTCGTCGGGACGGCGCGCGCTGATCTCGAACTCCTTGCAGCCGGCATTTTCGCGATTTTCCGCGATCACCGCGATGTCGGTCAGCCCGGCTTCGGTCAGCATCGCGGAAAGCGAGGCGGCGGTCAGCATGTTGAAATGAAAATCGCCATCGTAATCTTGGCTGCCGAAGGTCACTTCCCGCAACCGCTCGAACGGGTATTCGCCGGCCGCGTAGGCTTTGATCATGCCGTCGGCATCGGGGACGATGGCATGAAATTCGCCATTCGGTTTCAGCAGCGAAATCCAATAGGGCAGCAATTCCCGCCGGACCTGCTCCTGAGGAAAATGCTCCACCAGATGGGCGGAAAATATCTCATCGACCTCGCCCGGACCAAAGGGCAGCTTGTCGATCTCAGCGACGATATCGACGCCGGGCAGGGCGCGGCGATCGACGTTCAAATACCCGTCCAGCGGCACATGGCCGCAGCCGAGATTGAGCCGCACCCGGTCGGCCTTGGCGGCGGCCAGCTTGTCGGGAGAAATGATTTTCGTCTGAGTGTCGAGTTCCTCGCGCTCGCTTGACGGGGCGGTCGCGCCATAGCGCATCTCGAACATCAATTCACGCCGCACGAACTCGACGCGGCGCAGCAGATAGCCAACCGACTCCGAAAGGCTGGCGAGATCGCCGCGAAACCCGGCCATGTCTCGGACGATATTGCGCTGAGCGGCGGGTATGGATTGAATGAGATTGTCCAGCGCGGGCAGCCGCTCGCGCTCGAAGGTTTGCTGGGCGCGCGTGAGGTCGGCCTGGCGGCGCTCCAAGTCGGCCTGCCCGGCGCCAAGTTCGGCCAGCGACCGGGGCAGATGGAAGACAGCGCGGATGACCGCGCGGACGCGATCGAGACCGCTCAAGATTGAAAGCCGTTGGGATTGTTGGCCTGCCAGCGCCAAGCGTCGGTGCACATCGCGGCGATCGAGCGATGCGCCTCCCAGCCCAGCACCTCCTTGGCGCGGGTCGCGTCGGCACAGCATGCCGCGACGTCGCCGGGCCGGCGGGCGACGATCTTATACGGGACCGGCCGGCCGCTAGCCCGCTTGAACGCGTCGATCATCTGCCGCACGCTGACGCCGTGCCCGGTGCCGAGATTGACGGTGTGATGGCCCCCCTTCGCCTGCAGGTGCCGCAGCGCCGCGACATGCCCTTCGGCCAGATCCATCACATGGATGAAGTCGCGCACCCCGGTGCCGTCGGGCGTCGGATAGTCGCCGCCGAATACCTGAAGATAGGCGCGCCGGCCGGCCGCGACCTGCGCGATATAGGGCATGAGATTGTTCGGCGTGCCGCTGGGGTCCTCGCCGATCAGCCCGCTTTCATGGGCGCCGGCCGGATTGAAATAGCGTAGGCGGGCGATGTTCCATTGCGGCTCCGCCTGGCACAAATCCTCGAGTATGTCCTCGATGACGATCTTGGTCCGGCCATAGGGATTGGTGGCGGAGCGCGGAAAATCCTCGCGAATCGGGATCGTGGCGGCATCGCCGTAAACCGCGGCGGAGGAGGAAAACACCATGGTCGCGATCTTCGCGCGCCGCATCGCCATCAGCAGCGCCAGCGTCCCGCCCACATTATTGTCGTAATAGTCGAGCGGCCGCGTGACGGACTCGCCGATCGCCTTCAGCGCCGCGAAATGGATCACCGCCGAGACGCGGTACTGGGCGAAAATCCGGTCGAGCAGTGCGCCGTCCCGGACATCGCCCTCGACAAAATCGGGCGCCGCGCCGGCGATACCCTGGAGGCGCTTCAGGACCAGCGGGTTGCTGTTCGAGAAATTATCGAGGATGAGCGGCGCCAGCCCGGCGCGGACCAGCGTGACATAGGTGTGGGAGCCGATGAAGCCCGCGCCCCCGGTGACGAGGATACGGTCGTTCATCGCGGCTGGTTGGCGGTGTAGGGCATGGTCGACCCGTATATAGCGCGAAGCGGCATGGCGCTAAAGCACATCCGCGAAGGCCGGCTGCAAGGCGCGGAATGAGGCGTAGCCCGCGCCCAGCACCGCCGCCGCTAGCACCGCCAGTAGGATCAGGCCCTGTGTGTCGATCGGCGCGCCGATATCGACCAGCGACGTGCGATAGCCCTCGGCCAGCCGGCTCAGCGGATTCCAATCGAGCAGCAGCGTCGATGCCCATTTCGGCGCGCCTTGGCGCAACAGGTCGGGCGAATAGGTGATCGGCACGGTGAAAAACAGCACATTCAGCAGAATCGGCATGCCCTGGGCGATGTCGCGGACGAAGACGCCGATCGCCGCGAGGAAATAGCCGACACCCACTGACAGCGCCGCGCCGACCGCGAAATACACGGGCAGCATATAGAGATGCGGGCTGACCGGCGTGCGGTCGATCACCATCAGCACCACGGCCAGCGCCAGAAAGACGGCGTAATTGACCAACGAGGTCACGAATACCACGACCGGCAAAATCGGCGTCGGGAACGAAATCTTGGTGATGATGCCGGCATGCTCGAGGATGGTGGTGGTGCACCGGGTCGGCACCTCGCTGAGGAGGCTCCACATGCTGAAGGCGGAAAAATAAAACACGCCATAGGGGACCGCGGCATAGCTCGCGCCCATCTGCCTGCCGATCAGAAAGGAAAATATCGTGGCGGTCACCAGCGCGCTGGCCAGCGGGCCGAGCACCGACCACACGATGCCGAGATAGGAGCCAGCATAGCGCAATTTATAGACGCGCGCCGACATATCGAAAATCAGGGCCGCGCGGCGCCCGGCCAAGGCCAGGATTCCGTCCTTCGGGCGCAGCGCCAGATCGTCGCCGGTCGGCATCACGCCCCCACGGCCATTGCGGCACGGTCCACGGCAGGCGCCGTTTCGCCGCTGGCGGCAAGCTGGCGATAGAAGGTCTCGGCGGCATCGAGCGCGGGCGCCTCGTCATCGCCGTCGCGGAATTGGGCGGCGGGGGGCAGCGTGGCGCGGCAGCGGCCGAGGCAAAATCGCTCCAGCGATGCCAGGCCATCGGCCGAGGCCGGCTCGCCGGGATCGATGACCACCGGGACGGTGCCATCGATCAGCGCGGCGATGCCGAGGAAGTCGCGCAGCGGCGCCTCCAGCACATCCAGCGCGCGGTGCCGGTGAATGCGCAGCACTTCATCGTGGAGGCTCGCGGCGCGGTTCCAGAGGCGCGGCGGAATGGCGGGTGCGTCCGGCC
>Ga0209483_1002257_pt1 | contig 13617 bp, 11 predicted proteins | sample NGEPerA_FD_184508 | JGI IMG/M metagenome (GOLD analysis project Ga0209483, IMG submission 184508) | Arctic peat soil microbial communities from the Barrow Environmental Observatory site, Barrow, Alaska, USA - NGEE PermafrostL2-A... | ecosystem: Environmental > Terrestrial > Soil > Wetlands >... | reverse complement strand
CGCTGGGTGAGCGCGTGCTGCTGGTCGACGACATGGTCGACTCGGGCCACACGCTCGAAGCGGTGGTGAAGACGCTGCCGCAGCGCTTTCCGGTGATCACCGAATTGAAGACGGCGGTACTGTGGTGGAAGGCCTGCTCGGTGTACCGCCCCGACTTCCACGTCGCGTACCTCGCGGACAATCCGTGGATCCACCAGCCATTCGAGGTCTACGACAACCTCTGCGCGCAAGCGCTCGACGCGCGGCTAGTTCGATGATGCCTTGCGCGATGACGCCTTGCGCGTGGACCGCTTGGACGTGCGCGCGAGCGACGTGCCGCGCTTCACCGCCGGCTTCGTCGCTGGCGGCTTGCGCATCTTCGCGCTCGTCGGCGCCTTCGGGGTCTTGACCGCCTTGCGCGGCGTCTTCGCAGTCTTGCGCGCTGTCTTCGCCGCCTTCGCCTTGCGCGCCGTCGTTGCGGTCGCGCGCGGCTCCTGCGTCGCCGCCTTGCGCGTTTTGCTGGGCGGTTTGCGTGGCTTCTTCGCCGGCGTGTCGCCGGCGCGCGCGGCCGCGACGCCGCGCTTGACCGCACGCACGGCAACCGACGTCTTCTCCTGCGCGCTCGCGGCAAATTCGCCGGCGGTCGCGCCGACGACGCGCGCCGTCTTGCCGAGCGTCACCGACGCGCTCGCGAGGCCCGTGCGCGCCGAGGCAGCGGCCTTGGCGGCTTCGACGGCCAGCGACTTCCCCACTTCCTGCGCACGGTCCTTGACCGCGTCGACGACCGTCCCCACCTTGGTCATGAAGTCGTTTTTCTTGCTGGTTGCCATGTTGCGCCGCCTCTTTCGGGTTGGATGCGAGCCGGCCGGCGTCGCGTGCGCGCGCCCGGTGCCATTTCGCGCAGGACCCGCGGTCCCGTCCGCCAACTTTACACGGCGGCCGCGCTCGCGTGCCACCAAAATGCGATCATCGGGCGTGTATGCCGGCCGACCGCCGATGGTGACCGATGGTGATCATCCGGTCGCCGAACGCTGTCCAAGGACGGATGCGTTGCGCGCCGCAGGTACACGACGCGTGATAAAAAGCGAGGGGTGCGGCCGGTGACTGGTGCCCAGAAGAGGCACCCGCATCACATAGCCAACCTTCGTAACTTTCGCGTAGATATCGCGTAATAGGCACGATAACTATCTCTAATGCTCCTAGGCGCCGTTTGCCCAGAGGTGGCCCCGTTTGTTGGGACAGGACTTCTGGCTTCTTAGGTGAAGTTCCAGCGGTCGTAGATCGTCTGGGGTACCGCGCAATGTTTCCGTTGATATGCGGCGGAACATCGATATATTGTGGCCTGGCAGAAATGGCGAGCTCGTAGAACGCGCTACAGGCGTCGCAGCGCAGTACATCTCCCCCCAGCGCCGCGCTGCGGCACTGTTCGATGGCGGACATCGCCTTGAGTTGACCGACGCTCAGATGGCCATGCTTGCCTTCGCCCTGCAGCCAGGCTGGCCCGTGGGCGCGGAAGATGTCCGCGACCTCCAAGGCGTTGCGTCCGATCGGGCGCAGCTACGCGGCGACCGTGTGCTCCGCTGGATTGATGACCTCGCGCAGTAGGTGGGTGGGAAAGCTGTGCCCCGGCATGTGCATCGACACCCGCTTGCCGATTCCGGCCGCCAGCGCCGCGTCATGGATGGCACGGTTTAGCTGGCGCGGAGTGACCGGATCGGATCGGAGTCATGCCAGGGAACAACCATCCGCCGTCGAGCATCACCTGCGCCCGGGCCACTCTCCACCAGGTACGCAACCGTTCGAGCAGCAGCGGTGGCGACATCGCGTAGCGATCCTTGCCCCTTTCCCTGCTCGACGCGCAGCGTCATCCGCTGGCTGTCGATGCCGGTGATCTTCAGTGCCACCACCTCGCTCGCGCGCGAGCCGGTGCCGTAGGCGACCGACAGCGCCGTCTGCGCCTTCACGTCAACTCGCCCTGGTCGAGCGTGACCTCGAAGAAGAACTTCAATCCGGTGAACGCGGCATTGAGCGACATCGGCGAGGTGCCGTGGTCCACCAGATGCAACTGGTAGCCACGCAGATCCTCGACCGTGGCAGTGTCCGGTGAACGCCCAATGGCGAACCGCTTCACCCGGCGCAGGTAGTGACCCTGCGTCGTCTCCGACCGCTTGCGCATCCGCATGTCGTCGATCATGCGTTGCCGCAACGGCGAGACCCGCAATGTTGCATCCATGCTCTGCTCCGGTTGAGATCCGAGGCGGATTGCCTCGTGCCTCAAGGTAAACAGATTCACGTTCCCAACTCACTTGGCGTCGCGAACGCAGCTCGGGGTTTACCACGCGAGCGGTTTAGTCCTCCGACCCGGAGTCGTCGGCCACGATGCTCCGAACCAGCCATCGAAATCGATGAAAGCGGCCGCCACGAACGGCGATTTCGATGTAATCTTGATATGCGTCAATACTACGTCGCACCCACGAAGGCGTCGCATATTAAGGTATGCGGCAGTTCGACCATGGCTCGGCCGGAAGGCTTGCCGCTGGTAGCAACCGGGAAAGGAGGCAGCGATGTTCGAGCCGATCGCACCACGGGTTGTCGGCATACCGGCGTTGGCGTTGGCGTTCGCATTGGCGACCGGATTTGCAGATAGCGCTGACGCCGTACCAGCGTTTGCGCGCCAGACCGGCCAAGAGTGCGCGGCCTGCCACGTGAGTTGGCCCGAACTCACTCCCTACGGCCGCTACTTCAAGCTGACCGGCTACACCATCGGGAAGTCCGCGATCACGTCGGAGGGGTTCCAGTACCTGCCGATGGCGGTGATGCTGCAGGGGTCGGTGACCAACACCCGAAACAACAACACGGTGGACCCCTCCACCAATGAGACCACGACGGTCAATCAGCGAAACAACAGCGCGCTGTTCTCGGGTGGGAGCTTGTTTCTCGCGAGTCGGATCAACGATTACTTTGGCGGCTTCATTCAATGGACCTACGACAATCTTGCTACCAGGGCAGACGGCACCCTCGGAGGCCATAGCAGCCTCGACAACACCGATCTCCGCGGTGCGTACAAGTATGCCCCGGTAGGCGCCGGCCAACCCGAATGGGTGTTCGGGATGACCCTCAACAACAATCCGACGATGCAGGACCCTTGGAACAGCACGCCGGCGTGGGGATATCCGTTCACAACCTCGCCGCTGGCCCAGACCCCCGCAGCCGCAACAATCATCGACGGCACGCTGGCGCAGCAAGTGGCCGGGTTGGGCGCATACGCCCTTTGGCAAAAGACGCTTTACATCGAGTTCTCGAACTATCGGACCGCCAACGTTCTCGGCAACATCTTCCGTGCCGGGCAACCCTACAACACGCCAGGCGGCGTAACGACCCTCAACAACTTTAACCCGTACTGGCGCGTGGCGTACACAAAGGATTGGGGTGTCCAGTCGATCATGCTGGGGACCTATGGCATGGTGGCCAACGTTTACCCGGACAACCTCGACACGACCACGCCGACGGATCGCTACCAGGACGTGGCCATCGACGCCCAGTATCAGTACATCACCGACGTCCACACGGTGACTGCCCAGACGACTTACATTCGGGAGAAGCAGAAGTACAACGCGAGCTATCCAATCACGCAGGCAACGGGCTCCGGCTATGGCGCGGGTCCGACACCATCGAATCCAGCTAATACGCTGGACACGTTCAAGCTGAAGGGGTCGTACTACTACGAGCGCAAGTACGGCGCTACCGGAGCTATTTTCCACACGACTGGCAGTTCCGACGCGGGTCTGTGGGGCACCGATGCCAACGGCAATCCCAACACGCCAAACAGCAGCGGTTACATATTGGAACTGGATTGGCTCGCGCGCCAGAATCTGCGCGTGCTCCTGCAGTACACCGGATACACGAAGTTTGACGGCGCCCGATCAAACTACGATGGCAACGGGCGCAATGCAAGCGACAACAATACGTTGTTCTTCGACGTATGGGTCGCCTTCTGAGCGCGCGATCGACCGACCTCATCTCGATCGATTGCAAAGCAACGGTTCGGCAACTGCCATTGTCAAACGGGAGCACGCCGATGAGAAATTATCAGCTGACGCTTTTCTCCATCACGTTGATGTGTGTAGCGGGTGCTGCCGCATCGCAACAGCCCGCCGGCGACAAACCACCTCCAGTAACCGCTACAGGGTACTCGGCCGCAGTGTCCAAAGCGGTCAACCTTTGTTCCACCTGTCACGGGCCCTATGGCGTAAGCGTATCGCCCGAATTCCCGAATCTTGCGGCGCAGCGCCCAGGCTATCTCGCCGCGCAGCTGAAGAATTTCCAGGAACACACCCGCGCCGAGACGGCGGCGCACGACTTCATGTGGGGCATTGCCGGGCCGCTCGACAACGAAACCATCGCCGGGCTGGCCAAGTATTACTCGGAGCAGAAGCCAGCGCCTCCCCACCCAGGCAATCCAGCGTTGATCGCGAAAGGCAGGGCGATTTTCGACAAGGGCTTTCCGGACCGCGGAATTCTCGCCTGCGCTACCTGCCACGGTTCGGACGCGCAAGGCAACCTCGACTTCCCGCGCCTCGCCGGCCAGAATGCGACCTACGTCGTCCGGCAACTCGAGGCGATTCAGAGTGCTACCCGTGCAGCGCCCGTGATGCACGGCATTGTGCAGAATCTCTCGCCCGAGGAAGTGGTTTCAGTCGCCGAGTTTGTCCAGTCGGAATAGAGCAGAAAGCCGCCGACGGGTGGGTCCTCGCTCGCGCATCCATCTCTCAGGATGCTGGCTGAATTCCTCTATGACACAACGATGACGCAGATTGGCGACTGCTCCAAGGGTGGTCCGGTCGACTGGCCAGTGGTTTAGGCCTTCTTGACCCAGGCGCTACACCAACCTTTGACGCTGACCAGTTTGCCGCCGAAGACGCTGCAAGGGCCGTTGGTGGCACCCGATGTGCCCGAGTACAAGCTGCAGTTACCGCATACGGCGGTACTGTCCTTGCGGTTGGTTGCCTTCGTCGCATCCGATTTGTATCCCAGCGCCGTCGCTGTGGGATCGGATTCGCTGACCGCCTCAGCAGCCCGCGCGGTTCCGCTGAGCAGTGCATTGGCGAATGGTGCGGCAGCAAGCGAAACGATGCTGTTCGTGATGAAGCGACGGCGGCTTGGCACGGAAGCATAGGCGATCATTTTGGCCTCCTCGGGTGGCTGTTGTCGAACCACATACGCATTATCAAGTCTACGCTCTTGGCGACTGCGTATCGCAGGATTACGCGCAAGCAGCGCGGTGGACTCGCGACACTGTGGAAAAAGTGTGCGACGCATGTGCAGACAGAAGCGGCGCCGAAGGCGACGAGCTGTGAAGGGCGGTTGTTTTTCCCGCCCGAAACAGCTAAGGCAAGATAGAAGAAGTGGCACGCGTCCCCGCGTACTCACTTGTCTGCACATGGGTTTTCACGGCACCCGCACGGGCGGTCCTGGTGCCACGTAAAGGCTGAGATCGGCGCTGCACAAGGCATCGCCGCGTGCCGTCTACGCTCGGCTACGCATTGCTACGCCACAGCAGGTTGGTCGCTTGAGGATCGGAGGGCACGCTATGGGCAACGGGAGCAATGATATGGCTCGATGGCTCAGCGCGCGAAGTGTTGCTGCGAAGTTTGACGTGAAGGCGCGGCAGATCAATGAGCGTTACTCGCGGCTCCCTGGATTCCCGCAGCCGCGGCGGGCAGGAGGCAACGGCCGTCCGCGGTGGTCCGAAGCGGAAATCGACTGCTGGATGGACGCTCAGCCTACAGACGCGCCGCAATCTGCTCGGCGGTCTCGCGGTAGTAAATCGACAGCGAACGAAGATCACGATGACCCGCGATCCGGGCAAGCGTAAGGATATCGACCTTGCTCGAAAGGTTCGTGAGTGCTTCAGCCCGTGTGTCATGGAAGCGAATCGTCTTCCACTTGGTAGCATCGCGCGCCTTCCGAAAATTGGCGTCGACCTGGCGAGGCGTAACGCCCAGCAATGACTCACCCGTAGCGGCCTTCGGCAGCAACCCGAACAGTCGGACCGCCTCAACCGTCAATGGAACCTCCCTCGCATCGCCGTTCTTTGTTACAGGCAGCCGCACGAATCTCCGCTTGAGCTCGACATCGGCCGGCGTCAACCCGCACAACTCTCCACATCGCATCGCGGTTTCCAGACCGAGCAGGAACGCCAACGCGACCCTCTTGCCGACTGTATCGATCGGCTCATGTTCCGCATAGCCCAGCGACTCAAGGATCGCCTTTTGGGCTTCCGAGGGCACACGCTGCGTTCGTGGCCGGGATTGCGGTGGGCGGCGTGCGCCGCGCAATTCATCGAGCTTTTCTCGCGATAGCCATCGCCATTCCCGGCTCGCGTGGGCCAGCGCGGCAAACAGTAGACCCATCTCGCGCGCCACAGACGGGCCCGCCACGCTTCGCAAGCGATCCTCGCGCCACGCGACGACGTCGTCGGACCTCAAATCGCGCACCGGCCGATTTACGCCAGGGAACTCGCGCATGATCTTGGCGATGCGAATGCGCTCCCAACGATCGCCCTTGTGACTGGGCGAAACGTCGGTAGCGTAGCGGGTGAGGATTTCAGCCAACGTCCGATTCTTGACGGGCGCGCTGCTCTTGCCTAATTCGGCCTCGCGCGCAATTGCCCACTGCCGCGCTTCCGTCTTGCTTGCGAAAGTGTCCGACTCACGAATGCCGCGAACGTATACTTCAGCTCGCCAGTGGACACCGTGCTTCCCTTTGACAGACCGAATTGACCCCACCCTCTACACCCCCGTTTAGCGTAGATTCCGCGTAAATTGTGTAGGGATTATGCGGGAAAAGGCGGGTTTGTGGGGACCAGAATTTGTCCAGCGACAGAGGGAAAGCGGACCAAAATGGGGAAATGCGGTTTTGTGCGTTGGTGCCCAGAAGAGGACTCGAACCTCCACAGTGTTGCCACCGCCAGGACCTGAACCTGGTGCGTCTACCAATTCCGCCATCTGGGCGACCGCAACCCATTATTTTACTTGAGCATTCCAGCAGTGTCAAAAACACCCAGAATATCCGGCGCCAAGAGCGCCAAGCCGGTCACCGCCATCGATGCGACGACGTTGCTCGCACGCCTCGCCGACATCGGCGTTCCCGTCCCCGCCGACGAACTCGCCGCACAACTCGCGGTACCCCCGCGCAAGCGCGCCGAATTCGACGATGCAGTGGCATCGCTGCTGCGCCGCGGCGATGTCATCGCCAACCGCAAGGGCGCGCTGTGCCTCGCGCAAAAGCTCGACGTGTTCGCCGGCACCGTCACCGGACATCCGGATGGCTACGGCTTCCTGGTGCCCGACGCCGGCGGCGACGACTTCTTCCTGTCGCCGCGCGAGATGCACAAGCTGCTGCATGGCGACCGCGCGGCGGTACGCGAAATCGGCGTCGACCGCCGTGGCCGTCGCGAAGGGCAGATCGTCGAAGTGCTCGAGCGTCGCACGCACGAGGTCGTCGGTCGCCTGCATGAGGAGCGCGGCGTCTGGTTCGTCGTCGCCGAGAACCGCCGGCTGAGCCAGGACATGCTGGTGCCCGACGGCGAGCGCAACGGCGCGCGTGCAGGACAGGTGGTCGTCGCCGAGATCATCGAGCAGCCGGGTCCCGAGCGCGAGGCGATCGCACGCGTCAAGGAAGTGCTCGGCGGCGTCACCGATCCGGGAATGGAAATCGAGATTGCGCTGCGCAAGCATGCGCTGCCGTTCGAATTCTCGAAGGACGCCGAGCGCCAGGCTGCGCGGCTGCCGGCGGACGTGCGCGCCGCCGACCGCAAGGGGCGCGAGGACCTGACTGCGTTGCCGATCGTCACCATCGACGGCGAGACCGCCCGGGATTTCGACGACGCGGTCTGGTGCGAAAAGAATGGCGCCGGCTATCGCCTGATCGTGGCGATCGCCGATGTCGCGCATTACGTCAGGGAAGGCGACGCGCTGGATCACGACGCGCGCGAGCGCGGCACCTCCGTGTACTTCCCGCGGCGCGTGATCCCGATGCTGCCCGAGGCGCTGTCGAACGAGCTGTGCTCGCTGAAGCCGCAGGTCGACCGCCTGTGCATGGCCTGCGAGATGATGGTGTCGGCAAACGGCGTGATCGAAAGCTACCGCTTCTTCCAGGCAGTCATCCATTCGCACGCGCGGCTGACGTACAACCAGGTCTGGGACTGGCTGTCGGCACCCGCAACGGCGACCACGCTCGAAGCGCGCAAGCTGCTGCCGCACCTGCAGGACCTCTACGCGCTGTACAAGGTCTTCGCGAAGGCACGTGCACAGCGCGGCGCGATCGACTTCGACACCGTCGAGCTGGCGCTGGTGTTCGACACGCACGGCAAGATCGAAAAGATCGTCCCCGCGCCGCGCAACGACGCGCACAAGCTGATCGAGGAATGCATGCTCGCCGCCAACGTTTGCGCGGCCGGATTCCTCGCCAAGCACAAGCAGCATGCGCTCTACCGCGTGCACGAGGGCCCGACGCCGGACAAGCTCGCGCAACTGAAGACGTTCCTCGCGAGCTCGGCACTGCAGCTCGACGGCGGCGACGCGCCGACCGCGATGGATTACGCGAACCTGATGAAGAAGATCGAGGGGCGTCCCGACCAGGCGCTGCTGCAGACGGTGATGCTGCGCTCGCTGCAGCAGGCGCAATACCGGCCGGACAATGTCGGCCACTTCGGGCTCGCCTACGACGCGTACGCGCACTTCACGTCGCCGATACGCCGCTATCCCGACCTGCTGGTCCACCGCGCGATCAAGGCGGTGCTGGCCGGCAAGGTCTACACGCCCGCCGGCGCGACATGGGCCGAGCTCGGCATCCATTGCTCGCAGACCGAACGCCGCGCCGACGACGCGACACGCGATGTCGAGGCGTGGCTCAAGTGCTTCTTCATGCAGGACCGCATCGGCGAAGTGTTCGCAGGCACCGTCAGCGGCGTGACGAGCTTCGGCCTGTTTGTCACGCTCGACGAGCTCAATGTCGACGGGCTCGTCCACGTCACCGAGCTCGGCCGCGATTATTTCCGTTACGACGCCGCGCGCCACGAGATCAAGGGCGAGCGCAGCGGCGTCGTGTACCGGCTCGCCGCACGTTTGTCGGTGCGTGTCGCGCGCGTCGACCTCGAGCAGTCGAAGATCGACTTCGTGCTCGCCGACGACGCCGACGGTGGCGCACGCGCGGCGCCTGCGGCGGCCCCATCGCACGCGGCGCGCGGGAGTGCAAGCGCGGCTGCACCACAGGCGGCTGCCGCACCCCGCCCGCGTGTGTCGCAGCCGTTGTCGCGCGACGACCTGCCGCCACGCTCATCAGCGCCGGTCCCGAGGACCCCCAAGCGCGGCAAGCGTACTTAGGGCACCAGCTTCGCTGCGATCGATGGACTTGGTCATCCAGGCGCCGCATCTCGCGCCCGACGACATTGGCGCGCTTGCAGCACTGACGGGCGCCGACGGCGTCGAGCCGCTGGTGCGCGCCGCCAACGATGCAGTGCGCTTGCACGACGTCGAGTCCGACGCCGGTGTCGCCGAGGCCTGCGCGGCGGCAGGGTACGACGTCGCGCGCGTCGATGCTGCGCAGACGCTCGCGCGCGTGCGGTTGGTCGCGCTGGACATGGATTCGACGCTGATCAGCATCGAGTGCGTCGACGAAATCGCCGATGCGCAGGGCATCAAGCCGCAGGTCGCGGCGATCACCGCGCAGTCGATGCGCGGCGAAATCGACTTCGCCGAAAGCCTGCGCCGCCGCGTCGCGCTGCTCGCCGGCGTTCCGGCCGATGCACTGCAAAGAATCTACGACGAGCGGCTGCGGCTGTCGCCCGGCGCGGACACGCTGCTCGCGGTGCTGCATGCGCAGCGAACGCGCACGCTGCTGTTGTCGGGCGGCTTCACTTTTTTCACCGACCGGCTGCGCGCGCGGCTGCAACTGTCGGCGGCGCTGTCGAACACGCTCGAGATCGTCGACGGACACCTTACCGGCCAGCTCGTCGGCGACATGGTCGACGCCGAAGCGAAGGCGCGCGAATTGTGCGAATGGTCGGTCGACGCGCACGCCGGCGGCGGCCTGGTCGTTGCGATCGGCGATGGCGCCAACGACCTGCCGATGTTCGCCGCGGCCGATGTGTCGATCGCGTGGCACGCCAAACCCGTCGTGCGTGCGCGCGCGACCCACGCCATCGACCATTGCGGACTCGACGCGGTGCTCAACCTGTTCGCCTGAGCCGCTGCCAAGGATGCCGGCGCGCGTGCGTTGTGCGGGTCAGATCGCGCAAATGCCGGGCTGGCGCTGGCCCTTCAACGCGACCAGGTCCGCATACACGTAGCGAACCTCGCCTGCTGCGCGCCGTGCGTCGGGAAAATCCTGCCACACACGCGTCGCCTGGAACCGGCACTTAAGGCCGGCGATGTGCTGCGCGTATTCGCGTTGCGTGTACGCACGAAACGCTTCGGCATTCCACAGCGATTGCTGGCGCGGTTGTGCGGACGCGTCGCGCCCGTCGCTCGAAGGTGTGCGCGAAACCAGCCATCCTCCCGGCGCGAGCACACGATAGATCTCGTTCATCATCCCGACCACGCACCTGCCCGGCTCGCCATCGTGCGTGCCGTGGTCGCATCGTGCGCCGGCGCAAGGTGGCACGTACTGCAGGCAGTCGTATGCGCGCACGCAACCGACGGACCCATCGGGAAACGGAATACCGGCGGTGCCAGTTACGCCGGCGGCGGCGGCGGCTGCGCCGACGTGTGTGTACCCGGGCGGGCAATCGGAAGCGCTGCCGAGGCTCACCATCGGCAGCGCACCGCGCCGACACCATTCGGCAATCAGTGCATGGACGTAGCGATTCGAGATTTCCTGCTGGCGCTGCTGGATTTCGGCGTTGCGCTGCACGAAGGTGTTGCGGCCATCCGCGTGCAGCCGGTACAGGTACAGGCACTCGGGGATGTGATGGAATGGCGCGCCGCTGAGCCACGTGCGGCACATCAGGTCGTGGTCATCGGCCACCGCCAGCGCGGCGTCGTGTCCCCCGGCCTGTGCGTACGCATCGCGGTGCCAGGCACGCACATGATTGGGCGCGAAAAAGATCAGATGCAGCGAGCTTGCGTCGGCCGCGAACGCGCGCATCGCCGTAAGCGGCCCGCACCCGGTTTCGGCAACGGCGTACGACTCCCACCCGAAGCTGCCGTCGTACACGTCACAACTGCCGTCTTCGCGGAAGTTCGCGCAATCGGAATAGATGAACCCCGCAGCGCCCTGTTGCGCCGCATCGCCGATGCGCGCGAGCGCATGCGGCAGCAGCAGGTCGTCATGGTCGAGCTCGACCAGCAGATCGCCGCGACAGTGCTCGCAGGCGAAGCGCTTGAGCGCGCCCACCCGTTGTTCGCCATTTGCATCGGGCGCCACAATCACGCGCACGCGCGGATCGCGCGCGATGTGATCGGGCACACTCGCATCCGGACCATTGGGAACGATCACCCACTCCCAGTCGACGCGGGTTTGCGCGGCCAGCGACGCGAACGCTTGCGGCAGATGGTCCGGCCGGTGGGTGGGCGTGAATACGCTGAACGCGACGCTCACGCGCGGCCGACGATGCGCCGATGCGGACCCGTCAACCCGGACCCTGAAAGCCCTGGTTTCCCTGCGGACCCTGGAAACCCTGGTTTCCCTGCGGACCCTGGAAACCCTGGTTTCCTTGCGGACCCTGGAAACCCGGCGATGGACCCGTTGGACCCGTCGGCCCGGCCGGCCCCATGACGCCCTGCGCACCCTGGAATCCCTGTATGCCGGTCGCACCGGCAGGACCGGTGGCACCCGCCTGGGTCGAGAGCGCCCAAGGCACGCTCGTCAGGCGAAAGTTCGGCGCCAGCGTTTCGCCGGCGACGCTCACTTCCAGGAAGCGCACGGGTCCGTAGGCGTCGGACGGCGGGCCCTGGAATATCGACGGCGCGAGCGCGCTGACCTTGCCGAGCATCACCGAGAAAAACCCGTTGCTGACGACGATGCCGCTTTGCGCTTCGCTCCAGCCGAGCGGCGCGCCGCCGGCGTCGACGATGCGAAACGTCATGTCGAATGCGCCGTTGCGCGGAACGCCGGTGGCGTCGGTCAGCCGGCCCTGGTAGCTCAACAGCAGCGGCGCATCCTGCGACCACGCTTCGCGCGCGGCGCCCATCCACGTCGACGCGAGCGTCCACACCAGCGAGCGTCCGAGGAAATTGCGTCGCGTAGTCACCATGGTCACGCCCGCCGTTCGATGAAGGTGACGATTCTAACTCACCGGACATGGATTCAAGCGGCGCCGCTCATGGCGACGGCGGCCGCCGCACGGCGACGGGGAGCGGCCGCAGCATCGCGCGCACCGCGCTCACCGGCATCGTTGCAAGCCACGCCTTGCCGTCGGTGGCAAAGCTCGCCACCAGGCGCGCGCCATCGTGGCTTTGCGCGAGTCCCGACGCGCATTCGGCGAATGCTGCGCCAAAGGTGAATGCGTCGCTGGCGGCGATGGGGTCGCAGCGCGCGTCCAGCGCGACAAAGCGATGCGCATGACGTAGTTGCTGCGCGTGAGCCGTGCTCCCTTTGCCGCTTGCGTGAGGAGACTCAGGCGTGCTCTCTTTGCCGCTCGCGTCAGGAGACTCAGGCGTGCTCCCTCTCCCGCTTGCGGGAGAGGGTTGGAGTGAGGGCGCCGGATCGAGCGCCGACTCCCGCACCAGCCCCAGGTATCCTGTTCCCCAGCGAATCAGCGGCGATGCGCCGCGCCAGTGCTCGATGGCGATGCCGGGATCGGCGCCGCTTTCAACGACGAGCGAGCCGTCGCCGGCACTCGCGTCGATGACGATCGTCGGACCCAGACTGCAGAGCATCCGCATGCGCTCGCCGGCGAGCGACATGAAGCCTTGCTGCGGCAGCGTGTCGGCGAAACCGCGCATCGGATGCGTGTCCATGATGGCAAGCGCTTCGTCCAGCCGCAGCAGCGCGGTCGTCTCGCGTGCGTCGGCGCCGTGGTTGCGCGCCGTGGCCACGCACCACCAGCTCGCGCGCCAGCGGAACAGCACGCAATCGTCGAATGCGGCGAAACCGGGCAACGCCGCGTCCCCGCGCATCGAATGCGCGTCCTTCAACGCAAAGTCGGCCGCCAGCGTGACGGCGAAATACTGCGCCTGCGATTCGCCGGCTGCAGCATCGCGCCGGGCGTCGCCGCCGGCGCGAGCCAGCGTGGCGCCGACGACGATGCCGCGATAGCCTTCGCCCGCGCAGCAGAACGACGCGCTGGATGCCGCGAACGCGGCTACGCCACCGAGATCGATCGCGTGCAAGCGCGTGCCCGGGCACAGTTCCGCCAGCGGCGGCGCACGCGACACCAACGCGCTGCGCGCGCTCCATCGCTGCTGCGGAGCGAGCGTGGAGTCGATTGCGCGCGATTCGCCGGCGCGGCGCTCGGCCTCGTGCGACGCCCGCGCGTCGTGCACGCGCCGGCGCGCTTGCACAAGCTGCGCGATGAACGGTGCCTGCCCATTGGCGAGCGTGCCGTAACGCAGCGTCGGCCGGCGCGTGCACACCCACGTCTCGCCGGCCTCCACCCAGCGGGAAAACAACTCCCAGTCGTGCGTGTAATCGTCG
>Ga0209483_1002255_pt1 | contig 13624 bp, 8 predicted proteins | sample NGEPerA_FD_184508 | JGI IMG/M metagenome (GOLD analysis project Ga0209483, IMG submission 184508) | Arctic peat soil microbial communities from the Barrow Environmental Observatory site, Barrow, Alaska, USA - NGEE PermafrostL2-A... | ecosystem: Environmental > Terrestrial > Soil > Wetlands > Peat... | reverse complement strand
GTTCAAATGCGTTCGCTGCTGGACAAAATTTCCGCCACGCTGCGCGGCGGGCATCGCGTCTGGGTGATCGCGGACCGGATGAAAATTCCAGCAGCGAACGCATTTGAACCGCCGGTGCTGCCGCCGCCGCCGTTGAAAAATTCCGGCTGGTCGGACGCGCCGTATTCGGCTTCGTGGGCGGCGCGGACGGGATTTTTCCTGGCGCGGCACGGCGAAAATTTTGAGGAACTGCAAACCAGCAATGCCGCCGTGAGTTTTCAGGAAAACCTGCACCTTTTCATGGCGCAAGGCTGGCGCGAATAAAACTTTGGCGGCATCGCTTGACGGCGCGGCCATTCGCTGCGATTTTTCCCGCGCTTGGCGCAAAACGAATCCTCGTCGGCGGCAGGCACCCTGTTCGCTGACATCTCGCGAACTCCCGCCGTGCAAGCCGTTGTCCGGCGTTTGGAGAATGGCGGAGTGTTGTCCTGCACCGGAGTTTGCGCGTCTGCCCAGCCGTTTTTCGCCACGCTTCTGCAAAAACTTTTTCCTCAACGGCCAATCGTCATCGTCGCGCCCGACCTCAAGACGCAGGAAAATTTTCAGCAGGATTTGGAAACGTGGCTGGCTCAACTCTCAACTTTCAACTCTCAACTATTTTTCTATCCGGCCTGGGAAGTTTTTCCGCACGAAGGCAAACTCCCGCACGCCGATGTCATCAGCGACCGACTACAAACGCTCGTCGCCCTCTCCGACAATTCAAAATTAAAAATTCAAAACTCAAAATTTGTGGTGACGAATGTCACCGCGCTCCTGCAAAAAACTTTTCCACTGGACGACTTGAAAAATCGGACGCGCATATTTGAGCGCGGCAGTAAAATCGCCCCGCTCGATTTGATCGAATGGCTTGAAGAACAAGGCTACGAACCTGAAGCGCAAGTTTCGCAGAAAGGCGAAATCGCGTTGCGCGGCGGAATTCTGGACGTTTTCCCGCCGACGAGTCCGTGGCCGGTGCGTTTGGAATTTTTTGGCGACGAACTGGAATCGTTGCGCGAATTCGATCCGCTCACGCAAATTTCGCGCGATGAGATTGTCTCGGTCACTCTGCCGCCCGCCGGTGAACTAGGAACCTTAAAGCAGTGGCAGGTGACGAGTGACAAGTGGCAGGCAACCAGCGCGGACGCGCGCGAACAAAATCCTGTCACCCGTCACCCGTCACTGGCCACGCTGCTCGATTATCTGCCGCGTGAAACCATTTTTGTTTTGTGCGAACCGGAATCGCTCGCCATCCACGCAGCCGACTACGCGCGGCAAATTTCCGCCAACGATCCATTTTTTATTTCGTGGCCGGATTTTCTGGCGGAATTGAACCGCCGCAATTTCACCTCGGTTGAATTGGGCGACGCTGAAGTTGGAGTTCAAGCTTTAGCTTGTTCCCCGGACAGGCTGAAGCCTGAACTCCAACTGGCCGTGCCGGTGGCTGGCGCTCCGCTTTTCACTTCGCTCGATGCGTTTCGTCCGCTGGCCGAGCGCGCGCCGGAGCCGCAGATCGCCGAGGCGCAGCGGCGTGAATTTTTCCAGCAGTTGCATCGCTGGCTGCGGCAGGATTATGCGGTTCACGTTTTCTGCAACAACGACGGCGAACGCCAGCGGTTTGAGGAAATTTGGGGCGAGCTTGGTTTCCCCAAAGTAGGACAGGCTTCCAGCCTGTCGAGCGAGCGCGTCAGCGCGAGCAGTTCTTCCAAAGAAATGGGCAGGCTGGAAGCCTGCCCTACTTTACACATCGGCTCGCTCGCTCGCGGATTCATTTGCGATGAGGCGAAGCTCGTTGTCGTGACCGACGCAGAAATTTTTGGGCGCTATAAAATCCAGCGACCGCGACGGCAAAAATCTTCGCACGCGTTGGCCACGCGTTCTGCGCTCGATATTGACTTCACCGATCTGGAAGAAAGTGATTACGTCGTGCATCTGCAATACGGCATTGGCCGTTATCTTGGATTAAAAAATCTGCCAGCGACTTCTAATTCAACGATTCAACGATTTAACAATTCAACAAATCACGAAACCGAGTGCCTCGTCATCGAATACGCGCCGGCAAATTCCGGCGAAGAGCCGCCGAAACTTTACGTCCCCGTCACCGAGGCGCATCTCGTCAGCAAATATGTCGGCGTGGGCCGGGCGCATCCGCCGCTCAACACGCTCGGCGGCACGCGCTGGCACAAGGCGAAAGAGCAGACGGAAAAAGCCGTGCGCGATGTCGCGTCCGAATTATTGCGTATCCAGGCCGTGCGCGAAACGCAGGCCGGCCACGCGTTTCCGCCCGACGCGAACTGGCAGCGCGAATTTGAAAGCGCGTTCATTTATGAAGAAACCGCCGACCAGGTGCGCGCGATTGCCGAAACCAAATCCGACATGGAACGCGCCAAGCCGATGGATCGTTTGATCTGCGGCGACGTCGGCTTTGGCAAAACCGAAGTCGCCATTCGCGCCGCGTTCAAGGCCGTTATGGGCGGAAAACAAGTCGCCATCCTCGTGCCGACGACCGTTCTTGCGCAGCAACATTTCAACACGTTCCGCGAACGCATGGCGGACTATCCGATTCGCGTCGAGTTGCTCTCGCGTTATCGCACGCCGCGCGAACAAAATCTCGTCGTGAAAAATCTCGCGGCAGGCGCGGTGGACATCGTCATCGGCACGCATCGCATCGTGCAGGACGACATTGCGTTCAAAGACCTCGGCCTCGTCGTGATTGACGAGGAGCAGCGCTTCGGCGTGTTGCACAAGGAAAAGTTCAAGCGGCTCCGCACGATGGTGGACGTGCTGACGTTGAGCGCCACGCCGATTCCGCGCACACTTTATCTCGCGCTCACCGGCGCGCGCGACATGAGCACCATCCAGACACCGCCGCACGACCGGCTGCCCGTCGAGACCATCGTCACGCAATTCGACGAACGCACCATCCGCGACGCCATCCACCGCGAACTCGCGCGCGGCGGACAGGTTTTTTTCCTGCACAACCGCGTGATGACGATTCGCGACATGGCCGACCGCTTGAAAAAACTTTGCCCCAACGCGCGAATCGTCGTCGGCCATGGCCAAATGAATTCTGACGACCTCGAAGAAGTGATGACGAAATTCGTCAACGGCGAGGCCGACGTTTTGCTTTCGACGACGATCATCGAAAGCGGACTCGATATTCCGAACGCGAACACCATCATCATTGACCGCGCCGACCGCTTCGGCTTGAGCGACCTTTACCAATTGCGCGGGCGCGTCGGGCGTTACAAGCATCAGGCCTACGCGTATCTGCTGCTGCCGCGCCACGCGAGCCTGCTCACCGACGTGCGCAAACGCATCAGCGCCATGAAGCAATACTCCACGCTCGGCAGCGGCTTCAAGATCGCCATGCGCGATTTGGAAATCCGCGGCGCGGGAAATCTGCTGGGCTCGGAACAAAGCGGCCACATCACCGCCGTCGGATTTGAACTCTACTGCCAGTTGCTCAAGCAAAGCGTCTCGTCGTTGAAGGGTGAAAAAGTAAAACCGCGCGTCGAAGTCCGCATTGCGCTGGATTTTCTGAATGACTCAACTCTCAACACTCAACTCTCAACACTTCCCGAAAACTACGTCACCGAACCGCAGCATCGCATTGAAATCTACCGCAAGCTCGCGCAGGCGACGGAAAAATCCGCGCTGGACAATTTGTCGAAAGAATTGCGCGACCGCTTCGGCCCGCTGCCGCCGCCGGTGGAACTGCTGCTGGCCGTGGGCGAACTGAAAATCCTCGCCAGTGAAAAATCCGTGACCGCCATTGAAGTCGAGGAAGACAAATTAAAAATCACGCGCCACAACGATTTCATCACGCTCGGCGGCAAATTCCCGCGCCTCATCAAAAAAGAAGCCAAGGCGCGGCTCAAGGAAATAAAACGTGTGCTGCTGGCGATTTGATTTTGAATAATCGTCTTTACCCGCATTAGCACAACACGCTATAAAGCAGATTAAATTCATGACGCCGGAACAATTTGAAACACAACTGAAAGTAATTCTTTCGCAGTATCGCAATACTTTTACCGAGAAAGAGTATAACGAAGAGAATGAAGACCACGACATTTTGATGGACGTTTTCGGAATTACCCCTTTGTTGAAGCGCGAAAACCGGCAATACTGGGGACGTGAGCTTGGCATGTGCTGGCAGCGATTGGTTTGTGAGATTTTTCGGCTCAATTGTGACGACTATAAACCAGCCATCAGAATCGGAGGCGACGAGCCATCTGACTGCGGAATCGGAACGGAGGTTATTGACACCAAATATCGGATCGGTTCTGGTGATTCGGGCACGTTGAAGAAGTTCAAGCAATACGGAAAAATGTTTCAAGAACAGGGCTTGACCCCTGTTTTGTTAATTCTCCGACAAGATAATTTACCTGCCGCAATCGGTGCGTGTAAGGTTGGTGGCTGGAAAATATACACTGGCGATGGCACATTTGATTATATTCAAAGCAAGTCAGGATTTGACTTGAAGACGTGGTTGCAAAGTCTCGCGAAGGCAAAAGAATTTTATGTGAGTAGATGACAACTTTATCAAATAGAATAATCAATGATGATTGCAGAGAGGCTCTAAAACAGCTTTCTCCAGAATCCATTTCATGTGTGATCACAGACCCGCCATATAACTATGAGTTTATTGGTCGCAATTGGGATCATGATGAAATTCAGCGGCGGATGAATCGAATCCAAAACAGTTCGACTCTGGTTAAGAATATTCCCTACGGAAGCGGTCTTGCTGGCGGAGTTCGAAATCCGCGCTGGTATGAGCGCAACCGTGAAAACGTGACTCAATATATCGACTGGTGTAAAGAGTGGTCCGCAGAGTTGATGCGTGTCTGCAAGCCCGGCGCTGTAGTTGCAATTTTTAGCAGCACACGGACTCTTGCACACGTTCAAGTTGCCCTTGAAGATGCTGGCTTCTACGCAAGGGACGTTCTCGTGTATCGCAGGCACGCCGGAATTCCCAAAGGCTTGAATGTTCACAAAAAACTTGAAAAACAAGGGGACACAAACGCAGATCATTGGACGGGATGGCATACCTGCTTAAGAAACGAATGGGAAGCTATCGTTGTTGTGCAAAAGCCCCTTCTCAATAATTACATTGATACTATTGAGGCTGTTGGATTAGGCCCTTTCAAGGCAATTTTACCAGACGGTTCTTTTCAATCAAATATCCTTGAAGGTTTTTCCAAAGGACGGGATGAAAAATTTGACGAACATTGCACAATTAAGCCGATTTCCTTGATTCGGCATCTTATTGAAATGTTTCTTCCACAAAGTGGAAAACATCTTGTTCTTGATCCGTTCGCCGGCACTGGCACTACTCTTGTCGCCGCGTTGGAGTTGGGACATGGGGCTGTTGGCATTGAGATTGAGGAACGCTATTGTTCAATTATTAAGGAAAGGCTTAACGAATCTCTAGTCGCTAAAAATAATACAATGCCCAACGACCGGCAGTCACATTTGCGCCAAAAAATTTCCACTGTTACCCGATCCTCAACCACACCGTTTTCAAATACGCCGGTTCGGCGCGGCTGATGGGAAAATCCGGCGGTTGCGGGACGTAATGCCGTTGCACAATTTTCCGCTTCGCAGCGCGAACCGCCGCGTCCACGTCCGCGAGAAAATTTTTCGGCGGCCAGTCCGCCGCGTTCGTCGAGGCGAACAAAATCCCGCCCGGCTTCACCAGCGGCAGCGCGGCGGTGACGAGCCGGCCGTAATCTTTTTCCGCGCGAAACGTGCCGTGCTCCTTCGATTGCGAAAACGTCGGCGGGTCGAGCACCACGGCGTCGAACGCGCGGCCTTTCTTCGCCAGCCGTCGCAGCCAGTCGAACGTGTCGCCGTAAATGAAATCGTGCGCCGCCAGGTCGAGGCCGTTCAGCGCGAAGTTGCGCCTGCCCCATTCGAGATATTTTTTGGAGAGATCAAGACTCGTCGTCCGCGCGCCCGCCTTGGCCGCGCACACGGAAAAACCGCAGGTGTAGGAAAAACAGTTCAGCACCGTAGGACAGGCGTCGCGCCTGTCTCCATCTTTTCCTGAAATGATTTCCAAAGAAATTGGAGACAGGCGCGACGCCTGTCCTACATGAAACGGAAAATCCGCCGCGATGTGGCCGGTCAAAAAACGGCGGCGGTTGTCGCGCTGATCCAAAAACAGGCCGACGGAATAACCTTCGCGGCAACTCATCTCGTAGCGGATGCCGTTCTCAAAAATCTCAAACCGTTCCGACGCAGATTCGCCAAAAACAAGTTGTGGCGAAACTTCGGTCGTGGTGGAACGGCGGACTTGGCGCGACAGAATTTTATGATACGCGCCGCGTGAAGAAAATATTTTGGCAAGTCGTGAGAGTTCCTCGTTTTGCTTTTCGTTCAACGGCGATTCCGATTGCGAGAGCAGAAAGTCGCCGAGCTTTTCCACGAACCAGTCCGGCCAGCCGTCGCTTGCGCCGTGAATCAAATGAAATGCGTTTGTCAGTTCGGGTTCGATGATAGTTGAACGTAAAGCGAGTCGCGGCTCGGCATCGAAATTGACCGGCACAAAAAATTTCACCGGCGCATTCGTGGCCGGATGCGTGAACGCAATTTCTCCTGCATGTAAAAAAACACGCGAAGACTCTGTGCCGCCGTAAAGCGTATCGCCGAGAATCGGAAAACCGTTTTCGGCGGCGTGAACGCGGATTTGGTGCGTGCGTCCGGTGAGCGGTTCCGCTGTCACCATTTTCAATCGCGAATTTCCGAATTTGGAATCCGAGATCGGAGTGAATTTTGTTTCAGCCAATTCTCCATCGGGGCGGCTCGCATATTTCTCACCGACACGGACGAGGGAGGTTTTTACCGTAAATTCTTTCTGCGGAACTTCGCGGTCGATGAGCAGGAGATATTTTTTATGAACGCGGCGTTCCGTGAATTGTTCCGTCAGCGATTTGTTGGCTAACGGCGTTTTGCCAAAGACCATCACGCCGCTGGTTTCCTTGTCGAGCCGGTGTAGAATGGCGAGCGACGACCAGCGCGGTTCGCGATGTTTGAGCCAGTCATAAATTCCTTCGCCCGCGTAAGGCGACGGTGAGTGCGTGTTCCAGCCGGCAGGTTTGTGAACCACCAGCAGATGTTCGTCCTCGAAAATGACGCACGGAACCATGCGCCATGAAAACATTTTTTGGTGACTAAATGAAGCGTGAAAAATCGAGGCGTGATTTTATCAGCGGGCGTTGGAGTTCAGTCCCGCGTTGGCGGGACTGCCGCCCGAAGACAAGCTAAAGCTTGAACTCCAACTGAAAAAACTCGCGGACGAGCCGTCCGCGCTCCATTTTCTCCGCGTGCATCTGGCCCATCTGCGACTCCGTGACTTCCGCAATTACGCGCGGCTGGACGCAGAATTCGCGCCCGGCTTCCACCTGCTTCTCGGCGACAATGCGCAGGGCAAGACAAACATCCTCGAAGCGATTTACCTGATGGCCACGCTGCGCTCGTTTCGCGGCGTCGGCGGCGCGCAAATGATCCGGCACGGCGCGAAGGGCTATTTCGTCGGCGGCAACGTCGTCGCGCAGGGCGAACGCGAAATAAAAATGTATTGGTCGGCGCGCGAACGCAATCTGTCGCTCGACGGCCAGCCGGTGAAAAAACTTGCGGATTATTTCGGCGCGCTGCGGACAGTCGTTTTTTGCACGGAAGATTTGCAGCTCGTCAAAGGCACGGCGCGCGCCCGGCGGCGGTTTTTGGATTTGCTGCTCGCGCAAACGAATCCGATTTATCTGCCGCTGCTCCAGCGTTACATGCACAGTGTCCGCGCCCGCAATGCGCTGTTGAAAGCGCGTGTCACGGATGAAGCCGCGCTCGAAAGTTTTTCCGTCGAACTGGTGAAGCTCGGCAACGAAATCATCCGCGCGCGGCGCGAACTCGTTCCGAAGTTTTCCCCGCTCGCGCGGCTGGCGTATCGCCGCATTTCCAACGACGCGGAGGAATTGCGGATTGAATATCAGCCGAGCGTGAAAAATGATTTCGCCGTGGAACTCGCGCAGTCGCGGGCGCGGGAAAAAACTTTTCGCGCCACGCTGGTCGGGCCGCACCGCGACGACCTGCAATTGCTGCTCAATGAAAAATCCGCCGCGCAGTTCGGCAGCGAGGGGCAGAAACGCACGCTGGCGATGGCGTTGAAAATGGCGCAGGCGGAATTTCTCGCGGGCATCCACGGCTCGCCGCCGATTTTGCTGATTGACGATGTGATGGGCGAACTCGACGTGAAGCGGCGCAGCGGTTTTTTGCCATTGCTGGAGCAGGCGCGCAAAACGGGCGGGCAGGTTTTTATGACGGCGACGGAAGAAAACTGGCCGCGCGAGCTGGGAAAAGATTTGCAGCGCTGGACGGTGCGGCAGGGGACGGTTCAGCGGATGTGAGATCGTGAAAAAATGTGCGGCCTATCTCCATATTAGGCGGCATCATGGCTGCAATGCTAACTTGTCATTAAAAGTAACAGATATTCGCTTGCTATCCAAACGGGTAATGACAACTCCGGCCTGCTTCAGCAACGCCTGCTCCATCATATGACGAGCTACATCTATGGTGACTGCCTTCTCATTTCGAAGGGTGATGCCATGTGTATCCAGAACATTTGTCGCTATAATCAACTCCGTCTTAACTGTGGCCTTGTAATTAATAGAGGCTATGTATTCCTCCAAAACACAGGCAACTCGAACACCTTTCAAGTCGAGGACACCTGGCGGAACCATGTCGTCCTGACCAAATGCGGAGTATCCGCTGCCAAGCAAGGCGCACAAACATACGCCAACAAGTATAATGATTGTATTTTTCATTTGATTTAATCCTTCTGTGTTGCAAGCCGCCTAACATAGAAAGCTGAACCACCGCCGACTCGCGGAGGGAACCGCGACAGCGGAGCGGCCAGCGTCAGCGGTATTTTGCTTGCCAACGAATTTCACAGAACTGACTTTGCGCCGGGCAAATTGTTTTTTCAAGAGTTTTCGGCGGTGAAGATTTTGCGTAATTTTTGCAGCGGCGGATTGACTTTTCGCGCGGCAAGTGAAACCTTTTGCCGTGCGCGTTCCCCGAATTCAACAGTAGAGGGCGCGCAAAAAAAATCCCGTGGCAGAAAAAGACGATTATTTGCTGGACCTTCTGGTTGACCTTGGCTTTACCAGCGCCGAGGTCGTGGCCAGGGCGCGCGAGGAGGCGAATGCGGCCGGCGTGGGCGTGGTGGATTTTCTGGTGGCGAACAAGGCCATCCGTCCGGGCGACGTGACGCAGGCCAAGGCGGCGCAGTTCGGCGCGGAAGTCGTGCATCTGGCGGGAATGAAGATTGAAGACGAGGTGATTTCCATCGTGCCGCGCGACGTGGCGAAAAAATACCGCGTCATTCCGCTGTTCAAAACTGAAGACAAGGTCACCGTCGCCATCGCCGATCCGTCCGACTTGAACACGATTGATTCGCTGACGCATTTGCTGCACGCGGAGATTGAATTGCGCGTGGCGGCGGAGCCGGACATTGAGGCGGCGCTGGGAAAATATTACGGCGGCGAGAAGAAAACCATCGGCGACAACGAGGCGTTCAAGAACGTCATTCAGGAACTGACGGAGGACAATGTCGAGGTCGGGCTGGACGACGGCGGCGAAGTGGAGGCGGACGCGCCGCTCATCCGGCTGGTGAACCAGATCATCGTGGACGCTTTCAAGATGCGCGCGTCGGACATTCATCTGGAGCCGCTCGCGAAACGGTTCCGGCTGCGCTATCGCGTGGACGGAATGTTGCAGGAGATGAAGGCGCCGCCGAAACAGTTGCAGGCGGCGATCATCGCGCGCCTGAAAATTTCCGCCGGCATGGTCATCTCCGAGCATCGCATCCCGCAGGACGGACGCATCCAGTCGAAGGTCGGGGCCAAGTTCATTGATTTGCGCGTGTCGTGCCTGCCGACGAATCACGGCGAAAGCATCGTGATGCGTATTTTGGACAAGGAAGGTCTGCGGCTGGGTTTGGCCGAACTCGGATTTTTGACAGACGACCAGCAGACGTTCGAGCGCATCATCGCGCTGCCGGACGGAATTTTGCTCGTCACCGGCCCGACGGGTTCCGGCAAGACGACGACGCTGTATTCGTGTTTGAATTTCATCAACCGGCCCGACCGCAAAATCATCACAGTCGAGGACCCGGTGGAATATATTCTGTCCGGCATCAACCAGGTTCAGATCAACGACATCGTCGGCTTCTCGTTCGCCATCGCATTGCGCGCGATTTTGCGCCAAGCACCGAACATCGTGATGATCGGCGAAATTCGCGACCTCGAAACGGCGTCCATCGCCATCAATGCGTCGCTGACCGGCCATCTGGTTTTCTCCACGCTGCACACGAACGACGCGCCCGGCGCGGTGACGCGCCTGATTGACATCGGCGTGAAGCCGTTTTTGGTCGCGTCATCCACGCGCTGCCTGATGGCGCAACGGCTCGTCCGCAAAATCTGCAAGAAGTGCGTCGCGCCGTATTCGCCGACGGACGCGGAACTGCGCGCGCTGGGCATCCGGCAGGAGGATTTGAAGAACGCGAACGTCCAGAAGGGCAGGGGTTGCAGCAACTGCAACGGTTCCGGCCACCGCGGCCGCATGGGCATCTTTGAAATTTTTGTGGTGGACGACGAGGCGCGCAAACTGATTTACGACCAGGTGCCGACGAACGTGCTGCGCTCGCGCGCCCGCGAGATGGGCATGAGGACGCTGCGCGAAGACGGCATCCGCAAGGTGCTGGCCGGAATGACGACGCCGGAGGAAGTCATCCGCGCGACCGTCGGCGATGAAGCGTGAAGAAGAATTTATGATTTACAATTTACGATTTACGATTTACGGCCAGCCGCGACGGTGCGCGAGCATGGCGGGTCGAAAGCCGGGAAGTCTCGCCGTTTTTTCAATCGCAAACCGGCAATTGCAAATCATAAATCGTAAATCGAAAATCGTAAATTGAATTTATGTCCTACTCGATGTCAGATTTGTTGCAGTTGGTGGTGTCCGAGGGCGCTTCCGATTTGCACATCCGCGTCGGCACGGCTCCGACGATCCGGGTTCATGGTATTTTACACCGGGTTGAAGGGCCTTCGCTTTCGCCCGAAGGCGCGGAAGAATTGATGCGCAGCATCACGTCCGAGGAGCACATCCAGCAGGTGCGCGAGCGCGGCGGCGCGGACTTCGCGTTTGCGTTCGGCGACGCGGCGCGTTTCCGCGTGAGCGTGTTCAAGGAAAGAGGAAATTTCGGCGTGGTGCTGCGGCAGATTCCCAGCAAGATGCTGACGTTCGAGCAAATCGGCCTGCCGGAATCGGTGAAGGAACTTTTGTTCAAACCGCGTGGGCTGGTTCTTGTCACCGGCCCGACGGGTTCCGGCAAAACCACCACGCTCGCGTCGCTGCTGAACATCGTCAACGAAACGCGCGAGGAGGTTCACCTCATCACGGTGGAGGATCCGATTGAGTATTACCACAAGCACAAGAAGGCGCTCATCACGCAGCGCGAAGTCCATGTGGACGTGCCGAATTTCGCCGAAGCCCTGCGCCGCGCGCTGCGCCAGGACCCGGACATGATTCTCGTCGGCGAAATGCGCGACTTGGAAACGATTGAGGCGGCCATCACGGCGGCGGAAACCGGACACTTGGTTTTTGGCACGCTGCACACGACGGGCGCGGCCAAGACGATTGACCGCATCACGAACGCGTTTCCGACCAACCAGCAGGAAATGGTGCGCATCCAGCTTTCGACCGTGATGCAGGCGGTGATCTCGCAGTTGCTGGTGCCGCGCATTGACAAGCCGGGCCGCGTGGCCGTTTTTGAAGTCATGGTCAACACGCCGTCCATCGCCGCGCTCATCCGCGACAACAAAACCTTCCGCATCCAGTCGGACATCCAGACCGGCTCGAAGTGGGGCATGGTGACGCTCGACAGTTTTCTGATTGACAAATATCTGCAGGGCATGATCGCCCGCGAAGAGGTCATCAACAAGGCGCAGGATCCGACGACCATCATGGCGAAATTGCAGGAACTGGACCTGGCGCAGGCGGTGAACAAGGACGGGAAAAAATAATTTATCATGGCCGCCGAAATTTCAGATGCGTTGCTGACGCTCATCCACGAGCAGGGGATGATTGACGACCTGCAGTTCGAGGAGGTCGCCTCGGAGATCAAGCGCACCGGCACGCCCGCCTTCCAGGTGCTGCAGGATTTCAGCATCATGAAGCTGCATGACATTCTTCATGCGATGGCCAGCGCGCTCGGCACGGAAGTCGTCCAGTTGAAGGACCGCGAAATTTCCGCAGAAGTCCTGAAACTCATCCCCGCGAAAATCGCGCAGATGTATAAATGCCTGCCGCTCGCCATGACCAACGGCACGCTGCAGGTGGCGCTGGCGGACCCGCTGGATCCGGCCAAGGCGGATGAAATTCATTTTGCCGCCAAGCGCGACGTGCAGGTGGTCGTCGCCGACCCGGCGGAAATTCAACAGGCCATCGAACGGTTTTACGGGCAGGAGGAGAATGAAAGTTTTTCCGAAATCCTGAAGGAGCTTGGCGCGGACAAGGACATCGCCCGCGAAGTGGACGAGGCCGGCGAGGACGCGCGCGCCGCCGAGGAGCTGGCCAACCAGGTGCCGATTGTCAAATTCGTCAATCTCGTCTTGCAGCAGGCGGTGGCCGACCGCGCGAGCGACATTCACTTCGAGCCGTTTGAAACGGAATTCCGCATCCGTTACCGCGTGGACGGTGCGCTTTATGAAATGGCTCCGCCGCCGAAGCATCTGGCGCTGCCCGTGATCTCGCGCATCAAGGTCATGTCCAACCTGGATATTTCCGAGCGGCGTTTGCCGCAGGACGGACGCATCACTTTGACGGTGAGCGGCAAGCAGATTGACTTGCGCGTGAGCACTCTGCCCACGGCGTTCGGCGAGTCGGTGGTGCTGCGCGTGCTGGACCGTTCGTCCGTCAATCTCGAAGTCGAATCGCTCGGCTTTCCGAAATACGTTTATGATTTCGTCACGGAAGTAATCCAGCGGCCCAACGGAATTTTCGTCGTGACCGGCCCGACGGGCTGCGGCAAAACCACGACGCTGTATTCGTGCCTGCGCCGGGTCAACGCGATTGATTCAAAATTGTTGACGGCGGAAGACCCGGTGGAATTTGACATCGAAGGCATCATGCAGGTGGCCGTGAACGATGCGGTGGGCATGACGTTCGCCAAGGCGCTGCGGTCGTTTTTGCGCCAGGACCCGGACATCATCATGGTCGGAGAAATGCGCGACTTGGAGACGGCGCAGATTTCCATCCAGGCCTCGCTGACCGGCCACCTGGTCTTGAGCACGCTGCACACGAATGATTCGCCCGGGGCGGTGACGCGCATGGTGGACATGGGCGTGGAGCCGTTTTTGATTTCCTCGACGCTGATGGCCGTGCTGGGCCAGCGGCTCGTGCGGACGAGCTGCAAGAATTGCCGCACGCCGTTCGAGCCGACGGAACAGCAACTGACGCTGCTCAATCTTTCGCCGCACGATCTGGGCGACAAGGTTTTTCATTACGGGCGCGGGTGTTCGGTCTGCAACGACACCGGCTACAAGGGACG
>Ga0209483_1002254_pt1 | contig 13628 bp, 11 predicted proteins | sample NGEPerA_FD_184508 | JGI IMG/M metagenome (GOLD analysis project Ga0209483, IMG submission 184508) | Arctic peat soil microbial communities from the Barrow Environmental Observatory site, Barrow, Alaska, USA - NGEE PermafrostL2-A... | ecosystem: Environmental > Terrestrial > Soil > Wetlands >... | reverse complement strand
GCGGTTCAATCATGTCGAGTGCCGCCAGCCGTTCGGCATGACCAGAAACCCGGGTTAGCCGTGCATCGACCAACAGCCCATTGCGGTTCTCCATCAGGGTATGGCCGATGTAACAAAGCTTGGCCTCTTCGCCGCGCGTCTGATAGCCAGCAACATTCGCTCAAAGCGCCGCGGATCGCTATTTACCAGCGCGTCGTCGAGAACAACAGGCGCGACAACGCCACGTTCGCGCAGCAGATCGGCGAAGGCCAGTCGGGTGAGGACCGCAATCTGCTCTCGCGCACCAACACTGAGTAACTCGAAAGGCTCGTCCTGACCGTTGCGTCGGAGTGCCGTGACTCCGAGATCATCCTCGGAAAGCACCAATTCACTCTCCGGCAGTAGGAGTCTCAAATAGGGTTGCACACGCTTCTGGACCGGTGCGAGAAAAGCTTCGCGAGCATGCTGTTCTGCGCGGATACTCCCGGCGTTGCGCAGCACGGCGTGGCGGATCTCTGGCGTCAGCTGGTGCAGATACCTTGCCGCCATAGGACAGGTGACATGCGTATCAAGGTGAGAGGCCGACACGCGATTCTATTCGAAGTAGAAGATGCCGCCAATGAGCCAACGCTCTTTTCGATCTCCAGAATACGCAGGAACGAATAGCGTTTCCCGCACGATCCTGCGTGCGACACTCTTCATCACAATACGGTGCGACAAAGGCTGGCCTGTGAGGCGAACCTGTTCGAGACCTGCATATTGATAGGAGAATTCGTCCTTGCTGAACAATTCAGAAAGTCGTTCGCGAGACGCATCATGGCCGAAGCGTCGGCGCAATTCATTTCCGACAACCCGTAGATAGTAGTCACCATCAATAGGTTGCGGCACAACAAGGTTGGACAACAGCCGCCCGATGATTTTCGTAGGAACATCTCGGCCAACCACGAGCCCCCGCGCGCCTCGCAAAGATGCCAATAGGCCAGGAGCTCTTTCGCGTCCTCGTGATCCGGACCTTCCAGCCTGTCTATCGAATTTTCAAACACCTCGTCTTGAGGGGGCGACAAGTGCGCAAGACCGAGGATGCTCTGATCTTTCGGTTCCATCGGATCGGCTTGCATGGGTTGCCTCTTGAGAGATCGGCCGAGCGCTTCAGACCAGAGACTGGCGCCAGCAGTGCAAATAGCATCCGTAGGTCAAGCGCCATTCCGATCTTTTCGCCATGAGCACATGTAAAATCCGCCTGAGCAATTTCATAAATTGGGCGCGAAGTGCAGATCCTGGTAATCGAAGCTGAAATCCGCGAGCGGCGAAACCGGCCGCATCTCGATTTTCGCAACCTTGCCTGCCGCGAGATCGAACTTCACATATGCGGCTTCGATGGTCTTGTCGGTCCAGGCAACTTTGAATGTGTCGTCCGCGACGTGCTCAAGCGGACCTTCCATGCCGGGTGTGAGATCGAACCGCATCCACAATTTTCCCCCATCGCGCGCGGAGATGGTTGTCGAGCCGTACCAAGGGTCGCGATAAACACCGGCATAGGATGTCATCGGCAATGACGATTTTCCGTTGGCATGCACCTGCTCCGGCTGTGCTTTAAGCGCCTTCTCGCCGCCCTCTATCATCGCATCAACGATTTTCTTTAATTTAACATTCCAATCCTGATCAGGGATACCGAGATAGTAGTCCACCAGATGGAACGCGACGGCCCGGCGGGACGCGCCGTCCTCGGAATTGATCATGACCGCGATACCAACATTCTTCTCGGGAATCATATAAAGGGCCGCAACCGCGCCCAGAACCGCGCCGGTGTGTTCTACGATCGTGTGGCCGTGATAATCCTCGATGAACCAGCCGAGGCCATAGTCCTGGAATTTCGGCGATATCGCCGCAAGGACAGAAGACGCCGAGCCGAACGAGTCCGTGGAGACGACGACCGTGGGCTTCCACATCTCTGCGGCTTGCGCTTCGCTGAAAAGCCGGCTGCCGTTTGGCAGCTTGCCATGTGCGAGTTGCACCTGCATCCACAGAGCCATGTCTGAGGCACTTGCGTTGATCGCTCCCGCCGGCGCCGATGCGCCGCCTTCCAGTCCGTGCGCAAGAATATGCTGCGCGCCGACACCGCGGATTGGGCCATCGGTGCGTGCGTGCAACGCGACACCGTTCTTTGCGTGGACATCATACGCTATCATCGCATCTTGCATGCCGACAGGCGCGAAGATGTGCTTCTGAACAAAGTTCTCCCAGGTCTCACCCGATACCGCCTCAACCAGCGCGCCGGCAACAATGTAGAGAATGTTGTCGTAGGCGAATTTCTCGCGGAACCCGGTCACCGGCTTCAGATAACGCAAGGCATGCACGATATCGGCGCGCGAGCGGCTCGTGGATGGAACAATGAGCAAATCGCCTTCGCCGAGGCTTAGACCGCTGCGGTGGGTCAGCAGATCACGGATGGTCATATGCTCGGTGGCGTAGGGATCGTACATCTGAAAGCCGGGTAGCTTGTCCACCACACGGTCGGTCCATTTGAGCTTGCCCTCATCGACCAGAATAGCGAGCGCCGCGGAGGTAAATGCTTTCGACTCCGAGCCGATGGGAAATGCCGTGTGTTCATCGACTTTCGCCGGACTTGCGATCGAGCGCACACCATAACCTTTGGTGAGAACCGGCTTGCCATTCTCAACCACCGCGACGGTCATTCCGGGCGGGCCGAACGTCTTCATGGCTTGTGCAACGAAGGCGTCGAGATCGGCCGGTGGTGCGGCAAGAGCCGCGCCTGTGCCGATAGGCAGCGACGCCGCGATTACGGCGCTCAAGAGAAGCGATCGCATCGCGAGCCTTTCAGATGTTGAATTGGAAATTGGCGAAGCCGTACGCGAAGATCGCCCAGATGCCGTAAAGTCCGGCGAGCGCGAGGACAAGATCGCCCGCGCGCGCAAGCCAGCCGCCCGGCCCGTTGGCGGCCCGCATCCCACCGTTTGCGACCATCGCCACACCGCCCAGAAGCGCAAGCAGGCCAACGAAATAGAGTGCGCCTATCCAGCCATTGAGCGCACCGCCGAGCAGAAGCGCCTGATCCGCCGAAATCGCCATGATGATGCCGAACCAGCCGGCAATGACCGCCAGATAAAGCAACGCGCCAATACGGGAGGCGAGACGAAATTGCGACTGTCGGACTGTCATCTCCAGCGGACGGTCAAACCTGCGACGGACGATCCATCCGCCGAACCAGATCCCCACCGTCAGCACGCACACCAGGACGGTGCCGACGCCGAACAGCTTGAGATAGTTGAGCTGCTCTAATCCGGTAACGCGCTGAAGTAATTCGACGGGGAGGAAATCGTCGCTGGCGAAATAGTCGATGCTGCCGTCGCTGTTTGTGACGAACTTCAGATGCGTCTGACCGCCGACCTCACGATAGTCCAGCGGACCGACCTCGCGCCATTTCTTCGGCGCGCCGCTGAAATCCTTGAAGTCGCCGACCGTAATCGTTTTATCCGGCTGGATCGCCACCTCGGTCTGGGTAAGCTGCCAGAAGAGACGCAGTGCCGATTCCTTGCGGCGGCTTGCTAGGTAGTAGCCCGCCACACGCGCATTATCCGCGCTCGGATCGGCGACGGTTTTCTCCGCCGGCGGCGTGAACGGGAAATAGCGATCAAGGAAAGCGCGGAAGATCGCGGTGCGCACGGCCTCCGCTTCGCCGTTCTTGCCGACGCTGTTGAATGACATGAAGAAGCCGGTGTTGGCATCGAGGATCAGATGCAGATCGCTATGGAATGCCTCGGTATCGCCGGCATGGCCGATGATGCGATGGCCGTTGCGATTCTCATCGTAGAACCCGAGATCGAAGCCATTCAGACCCGGCGCAAGCGTGTAATTGCGTGAATGCATCTCCTTCACGGTTTCGGGCTTTAGGATCCGCGCGCCGTCATATTCACCGCCGTTCATTTGCGCCATCATGAAACGCGCCATGTCGGCGGCGGTGGTCGCCAGCGAGCCCGCAGGCGCCGCTTCTACAATCTCATACGGCACCGGCGTCGGGTTCGACGCCTGCATGTAGCCCGTCGCCACGAGCTTTAAAAGTTCGGGGGGCGGGGGTTGCTTGAAGGTGGAATGATTCATGCCGAGCGGTTTGAAGATATGGTCCGCGACGTAGTTGTCGAACTCCTCACCCGAAAGGCGTTGAACGACATAGCCGGCCAGCGTGGCGGAATAGTTGGAATAGGCGACGACCTTTCCCGGCGGGAAAATGCGCTGCGGCATGTGCTTGCGCAGATATTCGCCGATGGGAAACTGTTGATCGGCTTTCTGCAGGAAAAGTTCGCTCACGGTTTCTTCGAAGCCTGCTGTATGCGTCATGATGTTGCGCATCGTGATGGGCTTGCCGAATTTCTCCGGTATCTTGAAGTCGAGATAGGTGTTGACGTCGGCGTCGAGATCGATTTTCCTCTCTTCGACAAGCTGCATCACCGCCGTCCAGGTGAAGAGCTTGGAAACGGAGCCGGCACGAAACAGAGTCTGATCCGGGATGACAGGAGTCCTCGTCTTGAGATCCGCGTAACCGTAGCCCTGTGTGAAGATGACTTGACCGTTCCTCACCACGGCGAAGGTCGCGCCTGCGAGGTCGCCGCGATGCAGCGCATAAGGAACCATGCCGTCAAAAAAGACGCGCAAATCTTCGGCAGTCAGCGCATGGGTTTCAGGTTTCGCGGCGGGCGGTGCGATCGGCTGAACAGTGGGAGCAGTTGCTGCCGGAGGCAGAGGTGCCGGGCCTGTTGTCGGTTGCGCCGCCAGCGCGGCGCCCTGGATCGTGATTGCTGCCAGAAGAAAGCCGCCGGCGATGAATTTCGTCACACCCATTTGTCCCTGTCCTTCAAGTTTTTCTGTTCATGACGCAACACGGAGACTGTCGTCGTTTCGCGGCGCGCCCCAGCCTTGTGTTGTGCAGATGATATCCCCGTTTCGATGGGCGACCGACGGTTTGCGGTCCGACGCGAGAAACATCGCGCCATCCATATCGATGAAATCGCAAAGCTGGCCGACAAGAGCGCCTGCCGTCATCGCCAGTGAAGTGCCCACCATGCAGCCAACCATCGGGCGCATGCCCGCTTCGCGGACCGCGCGCACCATCATCAGCGCCTCGGTAAGCCCGCCGCACTTGTCGAGCTTGATATTGACGGCGTCGAAGCGGCCTTTTGCTTTGGAGATATCAGCCAGTCCCTGCACACTTTCATCGGCGGCAAGAGGGATCGGCGACCTAAACCCGTCGAGTTCGGCTTCGTGGCCTATCGCGACGGGTTGCTCGATAAGGCCGACATTCGCATCCACCAGAACGGGCATCAATGCTTCGAGAGATGCGCGCGCGAACGCCTGATTGGCATCCACACCGATCCAGGCGTCGGGCCGCGCACGGCGCACGGCAACAATACAGGCCCCATCGTCGTGTCCGGTGAGTTTCATTTTTACGCGTGGCGCGGGTGCATAGGAGCGCGCGACGTTGGCCATTTTATCGGGGGTGTCGGCGCCAATTGTGTACGTTGTCGGCAGCGCGCCCGGTATGCGCAATCCTGCGGTTTTCCATGCCGGTACGCCGGTCAGTTTTGCTTCGATGTCCCACAAGGCACAGTCGATCGCATTGCGCGCGCCGCCCGGCGGGAGAATTTCGCGTAGCGCCTCGCGGGTAATACCGCCTTCGATCGCCGGACGAGCAGCTTCGATTTGCGCAATCATCGATTGCGGTGTCTCGTTGCGGTAGTAAACTCCCGCCGCTTCGCCGACACCCACAGCGCTGCCACTTCTCAACGTGACAAGAATGAGCTCGGCCTGCGTAAAGGAATAGCCGGAAATTCGGAATGGCTCTTTCAGTGACCAGAGTTCGGTGGTGACATTCAACGCAAGCACGATCCGACCTCTTCAAGATCAAAAGAAACGGCGCCCCCCAAGGGGAGGAGCGCGCCGCATCCCGTCAGAACTTCACACGCAACACGACACCGAATAGACGCGGCGCGATGAGCGAGGCTGTTGCGGCGGGAGATCCGCCCGGAACGGTGATCGAAGCTGCGGAGGTGCCCGAGGCGGAGAACTGCGTCACGCCCTTCGCATTGCCGAGATTCTTGCCGTAGAACTCGAGCTCCCACTGCTGCCAATCGAGACCAATGCGCGCATCGAGGCCGACATAGGAATTCAGCGGCAACTGGCTCGCGCCCGCCTGGAAGTCCGAATAGCGCCTGCCGACATAGCGCAAGCTGCCGCCGACATAAGGTTTCCAGTCTCCCGTGCCGGCGAAGCGATAATCGGCGTCGATAGTGGAAGTCCATTTCGGCGCCCAAGGGAGCGGGTTGCCATTCTTGCCGCCTACGAGCGCCGGTGTATCTGCCGTCAACTGGGCGTCGGTATAAGCCCCGGTCCAGCTCAATGTAAGATTGTCGACGGGAAGCCATTGAACGTTCCACTCGACACCCTGGCTTCGCGCCGATCCGCCATTGATGTCCACGCCGGTGTTGGCGATAACGGTTATCAACTGGATGTTGCTCCAGTCGATGTAAAATACATCGGCATCCAGCGAGACCGTGTTGTCGAAGAAGCTTCCTTTTATGCCCGCTTCATAATCGATGAGCGAATCGGAAGCGAAGGAGGTCGGCGCACCGCCCGGATTGCCGATTGGCAGCGCGTTGGGACCGCCTGGGCGAAAGCCCTTGGCGACACGCGCGTAGAGATTCGTGTCTTCATCCAGCTTGTAATCCGCTGCGACGGACCATGTGAAGACATCTTCCTGCGAACCGCCCGCCGCCTGAGCCAGGCCAAATTCGTCCGCGTTCTGGCTGTTTTGCCCGTAACGACCGCCGAGCGCGATATCGAAGCTCGGCGTGAAATGGTAGGTGACGTTCGCGAAGCCTGCGGTTTCTGCGTAAGACGAATCCAGCTGAAGAAAGCCCAGCGGAGCCCCGTGCGGCGCCAGGACGATATCCTGAAGCAAGCTGGAGGTCTCGTGTGTATAGTAGCCGCCGACGAGCCAATCCAGCGAGCCGCCATTGGGATCCGACGCCAAACGCAATTCCTGCGTGGCCTTGTCCACCTTGAGATACGCTTGAACGTCCGCGCCCAGAACGCCGGTATCGTCATTGAAAAGCGTGGAATGCCCGGCTTCATAGCTTGAGGAGGACGTAAGCGTGGCCCAATCCCAGTCCCAATCGATCGTGGCGTTATAAATGCCGTAGCGAGCCATACTCGGTGAACTCGCCGTGCGCAATTGCTTGTAGTCGCCGACCAGCGGATGGAACGAGTTTCCGGTAACGACGATGTCTTCCGACGTATCGTTGCCCGCGTCGATTTTCTGCGTGAGCACATTGAGACGGATCGAAAGTTTGTCGCTGGGGCGGAACAGCAGGCTGGCGCGGCCGCCGTAATTCGTCACGCCGTTGATGTTCTTCAGATTGCGGCCCGGATCGTCGATCCAGCCGCCGTCATGCGAATCGAAACCGACAAGGCGCAGGGCGAGATTGTCGGTGATCGGGACGTTGACCATGGCGCGGGCAAATCCGCCGGAGCCACCATTGTCAAGCGATGTACCACCGGCTTCGAACTGGGCTGCAAAACTCGAGGGATCCGGAGCGTTGGTAACGAATTTCAGCAGACCACCCAGCGTGCTCGAACCGTAGAGCGTGCCCTGCGGGCCGCGCAGCACTTCCACGCGCTGCATATCGAAGGTGTCAAGATTGGGAGCCGTGTTTACGGCGTTCGCGAGTCCATTGCTCGAACCATAAGGCGTCTCGTCAAGATATGTCCCGATAGTCGCTCCGTCTCCACCGACATTGATGCCGCGCAACGTCAGTTGCGGGTGGGTGGGAGACGATTCAATCAGATTCAGACCCGGGACATTGTTGACGAAGTCCTCGTAATCTCGCGCGTTGAGGCGGTCGAGCTGATCTTGGCCCAACACGCTGACCGCCATAGGCACGTCTTTCAGCGCTTCAGACCGCTTGCTCGCGGTGACAACGACCTCTTCGATCGAACCGGTGTCCGCCCAAACCGGCGCCGTGAAAGCGAGAAGCGAAATTGTCCCGAGTAATGCCGTTGTGATGCGACGTGCCATGTGCGACCCCCTCAAATTTGCATAACCTGATAAATCTGGCGTATATTTTCTGATAGTGCAACTATTTTCACATAGGCTAAAGTCGACACGGTTGGCCATTAAAAATATGCTTCGGGTACGGAGACTCAGAGTATGATGCAGAATCGCCTGAAATTGATGGAACGCGACGCAAATGGCCGCACGGCGGCGCGGCCGGGAGCGGCACTGAAAGCTCTGCGCATGCAGCGCGGCTGGACGCTGGCGGAAGTCAGTGAGCGCACCGAATTGCCGGTTTCAACGCTTTCCAAGATAGAAAATGACCGCATGTCGCTGAGCTACGACAAGCTGGCACGCATCAGCGCTGGTCTCGGCGTGGATATCTCGCAGCTTTTCGCGCCGCAATTGGTAGGCATGCCTGGCGGGGCGATGACGGGACGCCGGAGCGTGACGCGCGTCGGACAAGGCCAGTCCATCGAAACGGAAAATTACGGCCATCTCTATCCGGCGGCGGATTTTCTCAACAAGCGATTCGTACCGGTGATTGCCGAACTGCACGCGCGGACGCTGGACGAATTCGGCGAAATGGTCCGCCACCAGGGTGAGGAATATGCCTACATTCTGGACGGCACGGTGGAGTTTCACTGCGAGCTCTACGCGCCGCTCACCCTGCACAAAGGTGATTCTCTCTACTTCGACAGCGGTATGGGGCACGCCTATCTGGTGGCGGGATCCGGGCCGTGCCGAGTATTGTCGATCTGCTCCGGCCCCGAATCGCACATCATGGAAGCTTTGCGCGTCGGCAGCGGCAAGGAAAAAGAGCCGGCCCGCAGCAAGCGTAAATCCAAGCCCTAAAGGCCCAGCGGATTTCTCTCGCGCGGAAAGAAGTGCTGGTCGCGCTTCTTGCGATAGTCGATCTCGACGAAATTCATCTGGATCGCGCCCGGTGTCGCGACTGCGATAATACGGTCGGCAATCGGTCCAAACATCGCCTGAAAATGCCAGCTCGATTTCAGCGCAATGATCCGCTTGTTCTTCAGATCGATGCCGAGGCCGGTAAACGCATCCGGAGCGAATGTCTGCGTCCGCGTGGACATCATCACGACGTCAATTCCATGGATCTCGATCCACACAGCATCGCCCATGGGCGAGCGCGCGGGCCCCAACCCCTGCTGGTTATGGTCGGGACGATAGGCTTTTACCGTCGCCACGACATCGAGCGGCTCGCCTGAGGCCGGGCCGCACTTGCCGCCGATGCGTAACGACAATGTCGCGCCAATGCCGGCTTCCGCGCAGGTTTTGACGCCTTGCGGATCCCAGATGCAGCCGAAAACCGCGTCACAAATACCCTGCTCCAGCATGGCCCGCAGCAACGAGACATTGTCGCTGGGCGCCCCGCCGCCGGCATTGTCCGCCGTGTCGGCCAGCACCGCGCAGCCATTGGTTTCGCGCGCTGCGCCCAATGCCTCTTCGATCTTCGGAAATCGCGGCAGCAACGCGTCGCGATTGGCGTAGATCTTGTGGCCGATTTCGACGGCCGTTCTTTCGGCGAGCGCTGCATCGCCGTCCGTGATCACAAGTACCTTGGAGCCTGTCTCCGGCGTGTCGCCCCACGGAAATCCATGCGCGAAGCTCACCGACAATATCCCTGGGCGCTGCTCCACCGCGCTGAACCCATCGACAATGCTGCGCATCGGCTCTGTCGTGGTGGGATAGAAGCCCACCATCCGGCAATCAAACATATGTGAAACGGGTCTTATCTTGCCCTGCGCGGCGCCGGCGCAGATATCAAACAATTCTTTTCCCCGCTCCATGTAATCGGTATGGGGGTATTCCTTCATCAGGATGATCGCGTTCGCGTTGCCAACCATCAGCGGCGTGAGGTGGCAATGCGGGTCGAGTTCCGCGCCGATGATGGCTTTCGGTCCCACGATGGCACGCACGCGCTCGATAATGTCGCCTTCGCAATCGTCACATTCCTGAGACACCATTGCCCCGTGGAGAAACAGTAGAACGATGTCGAAAGGCCCCTTCGCATTCAGATCGGCGAGAATCTCGTCGCGATAGTTCTCGTAAACGCTCTGCACCGCGCGCCCCGAGGGCTGCGCGCAGGCAAAAAAACTTTCGACAAATTCGAACCCCCGTTCAACGCAAAGATCGCGCCACCCCGATGCGAGGACTCCCATTTCCGAGTCCTTTCCCCGAATCGTCACGTCGCCATGAAATGGTCCTTCCTCCGAGAAGCCCCGCACACCCGTCGGCCATGGCGCGAAGGTGTTGGTTTCGGTGATGAGCCCAGCGGTAAAAATGCGCATGCTATGCTCGATTTTCCGATTGAGAAAATATTTTCCACACGGTAGAACCATTCGACAATCACTTTGGCGAACGGTCAAGAGGCATAAATCCATGCACTCGCCCAACGGCATCGGACAGCGGCACAACTTTCTTGGCGCGTGGTGGGTCGTCTGCATTTTTGCATTGGCAGCTGTATTGTCTTACACGGACCGCGAAATTCTGGCCACACTTGTCGCTTTGACGAATGAGCATGCGTTCGTCGCGAGCTCCGCTCCTGGATTGTCGTTGAGGGCGGTCGTCACGCCGGCTATCGCCGTATCCTGCATTCTTTTTTTCGCGGCGGCGGCCAGAGCGCGCAACATGCAACCAGTCCTCGCATAGACCATGTCCGAGACTTTCTTCGATTTTGCTATCATCGGCGCAGGCATTGCCGGCGCATCGCTTGCGGCCGAACTTGAACAGACACACCGTGTCGTCCTTCTGGACCGCGAAGAATTTGCGGGCTACCACTCAACCGGCCGCTCGGCAGCGTTGTTCTCCGAAATCTACGGGAACAGCACTATTCGGGCGTTGTCGCGCGCCAGTCGTGACTTTTTCTTCTCGCCGCCAGCCGACTTCGCGCCGGTCGCACTCGTGAAGCGGCGCGGCTCGCTCTATATAGCGCGCCATTCGCAGCTCCCTGACCTTATGCAATTCGCTTCCAGCGAAGACGTGGCCGATGGTGTCCGCATCGTGACGAGCGAAGAGGCGCGCGGTCTTTGCCCCATCTTGCGGAAAGAGAGCGTCGCAAGCGCAGTACTTGAAGAACAAGCGGCCGACGTTGATGTATCGGCATTGCACCAAGGTTACTTGCGGTGGTTTCGGTCCCGCGGCGGCCTCCTCGTTACGAATGCCGATGTGCGGTCGCTAGTTCGCGCAAACGCGGAATGGCGAATTGCGACCAGTAGCGGATCATTTCACGCGCGCACAATCGTTAACGCTGCGGGAGCTTGGGCCGACATCGTGGCACAAATGGCTGGCGCAGCCTCCCTGCAAATTCAGCCGCGGCGCCGCACGGCGATACTTGTCGAACTGCCAACCGCCATTTCTGCCGAAACGTGGCCGATGGTTGTCGACATTGATGAGACATTCTATTTCAAGCCCGATGCCGGTCTGTTGCTCATCTCGCCCGCGGATGAAACGCCCGTTGAAGCGAGTGACGTGCAGCCGGAAGAACTCGATGTCGCGATCGCAATCGACCGCATCGAACAAGCAACAACGCTCAAAATCCAAAAGATCCGTCGCCGCTGGGCCGGGCTTCGAAGCTTCGCCCCCGACAGAACGCCGGTTGTCGGCTTTGACCCGGTCCAGCAGGGTTTTTTCTGGCTCGCGGCCCATGGCGGATACGGCATTCAGACCGCACCTGCTCTATCAAAACTCGCAGCGCAATTGCTCCGCAGAGAACAAAATTCTGCAGACTCCATAAACCCCGCGATTATTTCAGATCTATCTCCCCAAAGATTTTCTGTCGAAGACCCGGCAAGGAGCATCGCCTGACCGATCTGTCTCCAAGCCCGACGATAGAACAGTCCCGTTCAACGGACTGGTTCGGTCACCCGCGTGGTCTCACCATTCTTTTCCTAACAGAGATGTGGGATCAGTTTTCCTTTTTCGGCATGCGCGCCCTGCTCGTCTATTACATGACAAAGCAGCTTCTGATCAGCCAGGAACATTCTTCTTACATCTACGGCCTTTATTCGTCGTTTGTGTATTTCACGCCTTTGGTCGGTGGCGTCATCTCCGATCGTTGGTTGGGGCGCCGGCGTGCCGTAATTATCGGTGCAACCATTATGGCGTTGGGCCATTTCATGATGGCTTTTGAGTCGCTGTTCTACATCGCGCTCGCCACTATCGCGCTGGGTAACGGACTCTTTCTGCCCAGCCTCGCCAGTCAGATCAATGAGCTCTATACGGCCAACGATCCTCGAAAGGCGAGCGCATACAACATCTACTACGTCGGTATCAATCTTGGTGCATTTCTGTCGCCGTTTGTTTGCGGCACGGTCGGCGAGCTCTACGGCTGGCACTGGGGATTTGCGCTGGCCGGTGTTGGTATGGTTGTCGGCCTTCTGACCTATCTCGCTGGGGCGCATCACTTGCCGCGGGAAGATGCGGCGAGCCGCGCAGCAAACCGGGCGGCCGTGCATGCGCCAACACCTGCTTCAACTTACGTGTTGCTTCTCGCCGTCATCGCCATCGTCGTCATATTTCGCGCTGCTTATGAGCAGAGTGGTAATACGCTGGCACTCTGGGCAGACACCGGAATCGAGCGTCATGTCGGCCATACATCGTCGATTCCCATGACCTGGTTTCAGTCGCTCAACCCGCTCTTTATCTTCCTGTTCACGCCTGCGATTGTCGCGTATTGGGCCAAACGAGCGCAGCGCAACCGCGAACCGGGCAGCGTCACCAAAATGGCGATGGGCGCTTTCGTCGTAGCAGTCTCCTATCTGCTGCTTGCGATAGTCGCATGGATTGACGGCGGCGAGCGCGCAAGCTGGCTTTGGCTTATATTCTTCTTCCTGGTCTACACGATTGGCGAACTCCTCATCCTGCCGGTCGGGCTCGGGCTTTTTGGAAAGCTCGCTCCTGTTAAACTCGCGGCGACTGCGATTGCCGCTTGGTTCATGGCGGCCTTCTTCGGGAATCTTGCGGCGGGTGCGGTCGGTGCGCTGTGGAGCGTGGTCTCAGTGCCTGTGTTCTTTGCGATCGTTGCCGCACTCGCGCTGTTGTCGGCGCTATTGCTCCTGGCACTCGCGCCCTGGGCGAAACGAGCCGAGAACAAGCAGATTTTGCTTGCGACAGAGGCAACACATCATGTCGCCGCGTGCGGCGCCGACACACTGCATTAAAAAGAAGATCCAAGGACGGAGAGAGTACATGCGGTATCAAAGGCTTGCTCTGGTTCTGTCTTCGATCGTCGCGACACTCGCCATGCTGTCGCAGACTTCAGCCGCCAATCAGCTTAGCCGAGCGGCTCTGCCACCGGCCGCAACAATTTCTCCTCTGCAAGCGCCTTCACCGAACAGCTCATCTACGACTTCCGACTCGACACTGCACATATTGGACAAAGCCGACGTCGAGGCGTGGCTTGATGGCATCGTGCCTTACGCACTGAAGAGTGGCGTAATGAAGAGGTCGACTTCCGTGGCGAGCAGCGCAGCAACCAGACACACGCCTCGACCAGCGATCCCGACGCCATGCTCTACCGCAAAGGTTCAGGCATGGAGGCCAAGCTTTGTTACATCGG
>Ga0209483_1002253_pt1 | contig 13635 bp, 9 predicted proteins | sample NGEPerA_FD_184508 | JGI IMG/M metagenome (GOLD analysis project Ga0209483, IMG submission 184508) | Arctic peat soil microbial communities from the Barrow Environmental Observatory site, Barrow, Alaska, USA - NGEE PermafrostL2-A... | ecosystem: Environmental > Terrestrial > Soil > Wetlands > Peat... | reverse complement strand
AGGCGACCCCCGCCGAGCGCGCCGCGCTCGGCTTCAACGCCCTCTACCGACTCGCCGCCGGCCGGGTGGACGCCTTCGTCGCCTGCGCCGGCTATCTGCGCGGAAGGGGTCTGTCGGCGCCGGCGATGATCGCCGCCGACCCCGGCGCCGGCCTCGCCGTGCTGGAAGACCTCGGCGATGATCTCTATGCCCGCGTGATCGGGGGCGGCGCCGACGAGGGTCCGCTCTACGACGCCGCCGTGGACGCGCTCATCGTCCTCCACGCCGAGGCGCCGCCGGCGATCCTCGAAGCGGACGGCTGCGCATGGCCCTTGCTGGTCTATGACGGCGTGGCCTTGAAGGCGGGCGGCGATCTCTTCGTCGAATGGCTTCCCCGGCTTCATCCAGCCCTCCAGTTCGACGAACAGGCCCTGGGCGAGTGGGAGGCGATCTGGGCGCCCATCCGCGCGCGGGGCGAAGCCGGGGCGGGCGTGTTCTGCCACCGGGACTTTCACGCCGAGAATCTCATCTGGCTGCCAAAGCGGCAAGGCGCGGCCAGGGTCGGCCTGCTCGATTTCCAGGACGCGCTGCGCGCCCACCCGGCGTGGGATCTTTCCATGCTCCTGCATGACGCCAGGCGTGACATCTCCCCCGGACGCGAGGCGACCGCCCTTGGGCGCTACCTGGCCGCCCGGCCAGACAGCGACGGCGAGATGTTTCGCGCCGACTATCATGCCCTGGGAGCGCTGAACGTGGCCCGGATCCTGGGAATCTTTTCGCGCCTGGTCGTCCGCGACGGCAAGCCGCGCTATCGCGCCCTCATGCCCCGGCTGTGGGGCTACATGGAGCGATGCCTGCGCGATCCGGCGCCAGTGGGCCTGGCCGCCTGGCTCGGCCGCCATGTGCCGGCCGAGGCGCGCCGGTGACCTCGCCCACCACCGCCATGGTCCTGGCCGCCGGGCTCGGTACCCGCCTTCGTCCGCTCACCGACGATCGGCCCAAGGCCCTGGTCGAGGTCGGCGGCAGGGCGCTCATCGACCACATGCTCGACCGCCTCGTGGAAGCCGGCGTTCAAAAGGCGGTGGTCAATGTCCACGCCTTCGCGGACCAGCTGGAGGCGCATCTCGCCTGGCGCCGCGATCTCGAGATCATCATCTCGGATGAACGGGACGGCCTTCTGGAGACCGGCGGCGGCCTGAAGAAGGCGCGGCCGCTGCTGGGCGAATCGCCGATCCTGGTCGCCAACATCGATTCGGTGTGGACCGAGGCCGGCGCGCCCGCCCTGCTCGCCCTCATCGGCGCCTGGGACGGCGCGGCCATGGACGCCCTCCTCCTTCTGGCCGCGGTGGAGCGCTGCCTCGGCTTCGACGGCCCCGGCGACTTCTTCCGCGGTGATGACGGCCGTCTCACCCACAGGGGCGAGGCGCCAATCGCGCCCCTCGCCTACATGGGCGTCCAGATCATCGAGCCCGCGATCATCGATACCTGGCCCGAGCACCCCCACTCCCTCTTCCGCCACTGGCTCGCCCTCCAGGCCGCCGGCCGCCTCCACGGCCTCGTCATGTCCGGCCGCTGGATGCATGTCGGCGACCCCGCCGCCCGCGATGCCGCCGAGCGGGCGCTGGCTGGTGATTCGGCGAATCTTCCCCCCCTGGAAGACGCGGCGGCGCGCACCCTCCACCAGAGGGGGGGATGAAGGATGCCTTGGTGACAAGTTTCCTCGATCATCCCTCGCCGCGCTGGTTCAGCATCGGGGCGCACCGGCCCTTCCTCGCCGACCTGGCGCGGGGGCTGGCCGGGACCCTGGCCCCGCTGTCGCCGGAGGCGGCGGCGGCGGCGCTGGTGCTGTTGCCCACGCGGCGCGCCTGCCGCGAACTCGCCCGGGCGTTCGTCCACGTTTCCAAGAGCGGGGCGGCGATCCTGCCGCAGATCCGCGCCCTGGGCGATCTGGAGGAGGGCGAGGGGCCGTTCGAGCCGGGGGAGATCGCCGCCGACCTGCCTCCGCCCATGGGTCCTGCCCGGCGGCGCTTCGAACTGGCCGGCCTGGTGGCGCGACACTTCCAGCCTCGCGGACGCGCCCTCGACGCGGGTGCGGCGCTCGACCTGGCGGACGCCCTCGCGGGCTTCCTCGACACCAGCCAGATCGAGGAGCGGACCAATCCCGAGGCGCTCGACACCCTGGTCGAGGGCGACCTCGCCCGCCATTGGCGTATTTCGGCGGAATTCCTCGCCGTGGCCCTGGAGGCCTGGCCGGAGCGGCTCGCGCAGCTGGGCTACGCCGACCCGACCGCCCGCCGGGTCGCCCTGATGCGCCGCCTGGCCCTCGCGTGGCGCGAGCGGCCGCCCGCGAGCCTGATCCTCGCCGCCGGCTCGACCGGGGCCGCCCCGGCCGCCGCCGACCTCCTGGCCGTGACCGCCGGCCTGCCCTCCGGGGCCGTGGTCCTCCCCGGACTCGACCTCTCCCTGGACGACGCGGCCTGGGCCGAGATCGACGAACAGCACCCGCAGAACGGCCTTCGGCGCCTCCTCGCCCGCGCCGGCGTCGGCCGCGCCGAGGTCGCGGCGTGGCCTGGCGAGCCGGCGAGCAGCAGGGGCCGCTGGCGGCGGCGGATAATCAGCGAGGCCCTGCGCCCCGCCGACCGAACCGACGACTGGCTGGCGATCATCGGCGATTTGCGCGCCGAGGGGGCGGCGACCGGGATCGATCCGATCGCCGAGGGCCTCGCCGGCCTCACCGTCACCACCGCCGCCAACGAGGAGGAGGAGGCGTCACTGGCGGCCCTGCTCCTGCGCGAAACCCTGGAGAGGCCGGACGAGACCGCCGCCCTGGTCAGTCCCGACCAGGGCCTCGCCCGCCGGGTGAACGCCCGCCTGGCGAGGTGGGGAATCGTGGCGGGATCCTCGGCCGGCCAGCCGCTCTGCGCCTTCCCCGCCGGCGCCCTCCTGGCCCTGGTGGCGCGCCAGATCGCCGACCCGGGCGACCCGGCAAGCCTGCTCGCCATCCTCAAGCACCCGCTCACCAGCCTGGGGCGCGCCTTCGAGGAACTCTCCGCCGCGCGAACCATCCTGGAGCGGCGTGGCCTTCGCGGCCCCCGGCCGCGCGACCTCGCCGCCCTGCTGGCGCGCCTGGATGAGAGCCTGGATCGTGGACCCGACCAGCAGCCGGTCACGGAGGACCAACGCGCCGCGATCGCGACCGCCAAGACCCTCGCGCGCGATCTCGACGCGGCGCTCGGGTATGCCGCCGAACCGTTCCGAGGGGCGACCGAGAAGGCCTCGGGGGCGGCGCGCGGCCTGACCCGGGCGCTGGAGGCCCTGGCGCGGCGACCGCGCGGCGGAACCGGACGCCTGTGGGGCGGCGCCGATGGGGAAGCCGCCGCCGGCCTGATCGCCGGCCTCATCGCCGACAGCGAGGGATTGCCGCCGGTGACTCGCTCGGGGTTCGCCGAACTCCTCGCCGGCCTGATCGAGCGCGAGGTCGTCCGCTCCGGCGCCGCCGAACACCCCAGGATCCAGATCCTCGGAGTCCTCGAGGCGCGCCTGATCGGGGCGACCCGGCTGATCCTCGCGGGCCTCAGCGAAGGGGTGTGGCCCGCCGGCGCGCCGATCGATCCCTTCCTGTCACGGCCGATGCGCCGGGAACTCGGCCTGCCGCCGCCGGAGCGCCGCATCGGGCTGTCGGCGCACGACTTCGCCCAGGCTGCCGCGGCCCCCGAGGTGATGCTCCTCACCGCCCGCCGGAGGGCCGGCGCCCCGGCCGTGGACTCCCGCTGGCTATGGCGCCTGCGGGTCCTGGCCAAGGGCGCCGGTGTCGCTTTGCCCTCCCGCGAAGATGCGCTCGGCTGGGTCCGCGCCCTCGACGGACCGCTCGCCGAACCGCCGCCGCACCTGGCCCCCGCCACGAGGCCCGAGCCCAGGCCGCCATTGGCCGCCCGGCCACGCGAGATGTGGGTCACCGGCGTGGAGACCTGGATACGCGATCCTTACGCCATCTATGCGCGACAGATCCTGCGGCTCTCGCCGCTCGCCCCGCCCGACGAAGAGGTTGACGCCCTCATTCGCGGAACCGCGTTCCACAAGGCGTTCCAGACGTTCGCGGAACTGCACCCGCACACCCTTCCCGAGAACCCCGAAGCGGTGTTCGAGGCCATTCTCGTTGCCGCCCTGCAAGCGGCGGGTGCGCACGAGCGGCGGATGGCGCGCGAGCGGGCCCTGGCGCGCAACATCGCCCCCTGGGTAGCGGCCTTCGAAACCGGGCGCCGCGCCGGCGCTCGCCTCCACGTCGAGCAGAACGGGGAAATGGTCCTGCCGACGGCCGGTGGCGACTTCGTGCTCCGGGCGCGCGCCGACCGCATCGAGCATCGGGGCGACCGCGCCGACATCATCGATTTCAAGACCGGCACGCTACCGAGCGCCCCACAGGTGAAATCCGGCCTCGCCCCCCAGCTCACCCTCACGGCGGCCATCCTCGCGGCCGGCGGCTTCAAGGACATCCCCGCCCGGCCCGGAGAACTCCTTTACGTGCGGGTGAGCGGCGGCCGGGTTCCGGGGCTCGTCGAGCGGCGCGGAGAGCGGGGCGGCGAGTCCGCGGCTCTTGCCGCCGCCGCGCTCGCGGGCCTCGCCGACTACATCGCCCTCTTCGACAAGAAGACGACCCCCTACCGCTCCTGGGCCATCCCCCAGTTCATGGGCCTTTACGGCGGCGACTACGACCACTTGGCGCGGGTCTGGGAATGGGCGGTGATCGGCGAGACCGATACGGGAAGCGGCGGGTGAGCGCCCGCGCCGATCCCCGGGTCTCCGACCCCCAGGCCGCCGCCGCCGACCCGGCGCGATCGGTCTTTCTCACCGCCAATGCCGGATCGGGCAAGACCGAGACCCTGATCCAGCGGGTGGCGCGTCTGCTCCTGGCGCACGCCGCCCCGGCGAGCATCCTCTGCGTCACCTACACCAAGGCGACGGCCGCCGAGATGCAGCGCCGACTGTTCGACAAACTGGGCGACTGGGCGGTGATGGATGATCCTCCGCTCACCGCCGCCCTGGCCGGATTCGGCGCCCCGACTGACGATCTGCGGCTGGCGCGGCGGCTGTTTGCCCGCGCCCTGGAGACACCCGGCGGCCTGAAGATCCAGACCATCCATGCCTTCTGCGAGAAGCTGCTGCGGCGCTTCCCACTGGAGGCGCAGATCTCGCCCGGGTTCACGGTGCTGGAGGATCAGGCCGCCGCCGCGATCTCTCGCGAGGCGCGCGGCCGGGTCGCCCTCGCGGCGCTGGCGGGCGGGGATTCGCGGCTGGGCGATGCCTACGCCTACTTCTCCGTCGCCCTCTCGCACCGCGCCTTCGAGGCCATGTTCGACGACTTCGAGCGCCGCCGCGGCGCCATCGCCGCCTACCTAGAAAGCCTCCCCGCCGGCGGCCTGGAGGACGACGTCTGGCGCCGCTGCGGCTTCGACCGACCCGCCGACGTCGATGCGCTGCGGAGTCCATGCCTGGCTCGGGCGGCCCAGGCGCGCTGGAAGCGGGCGGCCGAGGAACTGGCGTCCGGCGAAATGACCTCGGATCGCAAACTCGGCGAAAAGCTACTCGAACTGGTTGAGGGCAACGACTTCGACGCCCACCGCGCCGTCTTTCTCAACCAGAAGGGCGAGCCGCGAACACTGGGAACCAGGCGTCTGACGCAGAAGCTTCGCGACTGGCTCGCCGACGAACAGCGGGCCGTCGTCCAGGCCTGCGAGACGTTGGCGGGCGCGACCGTCGCTCGCGAAACCCTCTCCGCCCTCACCTTGGCCATGGCCTACGTGGAACTCTACGAAGGGGCGAAATCGGAACGCGGCGGCCTCGATTTCGACGATCTGATCGAGCGGTCGCGGGTCCTGCTGACCCGCCGGGCCGACGCCGCCTGGGTGCTCTACAAGCTCGACGGCGGGATCGACCACATCCTGCTCGACGAGGCGCAGGACACTGCTCCCGAGCAGTGGGGCGTCCTTCAGGCCATCTCCGCCGAATTCTTCACCGGCCTGGGGGCGCGCGGCGGCCATCGCAGCGCCTTCGCGGTAGCCGACGAGAAGCAGTCGATCTTCTCCTTCCAGGGCGCCGCGCCCGAACGCCTGCGCGAAGAGGCGCTTCGCTTGGTCGGCCCGGGCGCCGACTCCCTTCGCCTCCTCCGCAGCCGCCGCTCGCGGCCCGAGATCCTCCGCTTCGTCGATGCCGTGTTCGCGCATCCGGCCGCCGCCGCCGGCCTCGCCCTGGGCGTGACCCCGATGGCCATCGAGCACGCCGCCGCACGCGCCCCGGGGGGCTCCGTCGAGCTTTGGCCGCCCATCGCCGGGGAGGAGCCCAGAGACATCGATCCATGGCGACCCGTCGACCAGGGCCTGACCCAGAGCGCCCACCGCAAGCTTGCCACCGCCATCGCCCACGGGATCAAGGAGATGGTCATCGGCCGCGAGGCGGTGGGCGAGCGCGCCAAGGATGGGGAACACCCGCGCCCGTGCCGCTACGGCGACTTCCTCATCCTCGTGCGGCGGCGCAATGCGCTCTTCGAGGAGATCCTGCGCGCTCTCAAGCGCGAAGGGGTGCCGGTGGGCGGCGCCGACCGGCTGAAGCTCTCCCAGCACGGCCTCTTCGAGGATCTGGTCGCCCTCGCCAAGGTCGCCCTCTTCCCCGCCGACGACCTCAGCCTGGCGGGCGTCCTGCGCGGCCCGTTCTGCGACCTCTCGGAGGACGACCTCTTCAAACTCGCCTACAGTCGGCAGGGGTCGTTGTGGCGGACCCTGCGCAGCCGAGCCGCCGAACACGATCACTGGGCCGCCGCCTCCGAACTCCTGCGCGGCCTGATCGCCGCCGCGCGCCGGTTTTCCCCCTTCGACTTCTATCAGGACGCCTTGGCGCGCGCCGACGCCGACGGGCGCTCGATGCGCCAGCGCATCCTCACCCGCCTGGGGGCCGAAGCCCGGGAGGCTCTCGACGCCTTTCTCTCCCAGGCGCTCGCCGCCGAGGACGCCGGAGCCTGGGACCTGGAAAGCTTCATCGCTCGGATCGGGCGGATCGATCTCGACGTGAAGCGCGAGCCGGGCGAAGGCCCAGGCGGCGGCGTCCGCGAGGTGCGGGTGATGACGGTCCACGGCGCCAAGGGCCTGGAGGCCCCGATCGTCTTCCTGCCCGACACCACCACCCGCGCCACCGATCAGGGCGGACCGCTGCTCGCCGATCCGCAAGGAGGCTTCCTGTGGGCGCCGCGCAAGGCCGATGACTGCGTCGCCTCCGCGGCGGCGCGGGAGGCGCGCCAGACCCGGTGCGACCAGGAATCCCTGCGCCTGCTCTATGTCGCGCTGACCCGGACCCGCGACCGGCTTATCGTCTGCGGGATCGTCTCGCCGCGCCTCTTCGAGCGCAGCTGGTACGACTACGTCCAGCGCGCCTTCACCGCCTCGCCGGCGCCGCCGGCCGACATCGGCGAAGGCCGCCGCCGCATCGGCGCCGATCCGGTCGCCGCACCCTCGGAGCCGGACCCCGGCCCACCACGGTGTTCTCCCCCCGACTGGACCACCCTCGCCGCCCCGGATGAGGGGCCGCTCACCCTCTGGCGGTCTCCCTCCAAGGCGGTGGAAAGCGCCGGTCCGCCGGCCCCCTCGCCCCTGGAGTCGGTGTCGGGCCTGGGCCGCTGGCGGCGCGGCGACGTCATCCATCGCCTCCTCCAGATCCTCCCTGACATCGATCCCGCCGCCCACGCCGCCACGGCCGATCGACTGCTCGCCGCCGAGGCTGATCTCACCTCGGCGCAGCGCCGGGAGATCGCCGGCTGCGCCCTCGCCGTCCTCGCCGACCCCGTCTTTGCGCCGGTGTTCGCTCCCGGCTCCAGAGCTGAAGTCGCCATCGCCGGCGGCTCGCCGCGCCTGCCGCCGTCCTTGCGTGTCTCCGGCCGGATGGACCGGCTAGTGGTGGAGAAAGGCCGCGTCCTGGTCATCGACTACAAGACCAACCGCCCGGCCCCGGCGGCCATCGAGGACTGTGATCCCCTCTACATCACCCAGATGGCGATCTACGCCGCCGTCCTCGCCGAGGTCTTCCCCGACCGGCCGGTCGAGGCCGCCCTGGTGTGGACCGACGGGCCTAGGCTCATGGCCGTTCCAGAAAAACTCATGGCCGAGGCGCTCGCCAACTTGGCTCTGGCCAGTTGAAGCAAATCGGGTCTTGCCTAAATGACCATCATGCAGCGGCGCGGCTGGCGCCAGAGGAGACCGTCTTTCCATGACCACCGTCGCCGTCACCGACGCGAGTTTCGAGCAGGATGTCCTGAAGTCGGGCAAGCCGGTCCTGGTCGATTTCTGGGCCGAGTGGTGCGGCCCGTGCAAGCAGATCGGGCCGGCCCTGGAGCAAATCGCCGGCGAACTCGGCGCCGACCTCACCATCGCCAAGCTCAACATCGAGGACAGCCCGATGACGCCGTCGCGCTATGGGGTGCGGGGAATTCCGACCATGATGCTGTTCCGAGACGGCCAGATGACCTCGATGAAGGTCGGCGCCATGCCCAAGCAAAGAATCCTCGATTGGCTGGCGGAAGCCGGAATCAAGGCGGTCGCCTGAGCCGAGGGGTCAAGTCGGCCAGGTCTCCGGGCTGGCGGCCAGGATGTCGCCGGCGAAATGCAGCGATCCGCAGATCAGCACGTGCGGCGCCGGACCCTCGGCCTCGAGAGCCCGCGCCAGGGCGGCGCGCGCGCCATCCACGGGCTCGGCGCGAAAACCCGCCGACCGCGCCGCCTCGGCCAGCGTTTCGGCCGGCGTCGCCGATGACGATTCGAACGCCGTGGTCAGCACCCGGGGCGAGAGGTCCGCGAACGGCCTGAAGAAGCCCACGGCGTCCTTTCGCCCCAGCATCCCGACGATCAGGACCATGGGCCGACCGTCCCGGACCAGACGCGCGCAGGCGTCGGCCAGCGCCCGGCCGGCGTGGGGATTGTGGCCGCCGTCGAGCCAGACGTCGGCGCCGCGGGCGGCGGCCAGCGCGGCGAACGGTCCCCGGGTGAGACGCTGAAACCGCCCCGGCCAGGCAGCGCTCGAAACGCCCCGCGCCATCGCCGCCTCGCCGATCCGGGGGTCGTTCCAGATCGCCAGCGCCGCGACCGCCAGTCCGGCATTGTCGAACTGGTGGGCTCCGAACAGGCTCGGCGCGGGAAGATCAAACAGCCGGTCGGCGAGCTGGACCCACAATCGCCCGTTCGCCTCGCCGGTGTCGATGTCGCGGCCCATCAGGGTCAGGGGCGCGGCGAGCGCCGCCGCCTCGGCTTCGATCACCTCCCACGCTTCCTCGCGCTGCCGCGCCACGACGGCCGGCCTGCCGGCCTTGATGATCCCGGCCTTCTCCCAGGCGATCCGGCTCAGCTCGGGTCCCAGCATCTCCAAGTGGTCGTAATCCACCGGCGTGATCACGCTGACCGCCGGAGCGGTGAAGACGTTGGTGGCGTCGAACCGACCGCCCAGGCCGACCTCGACGACGCAGAGATCCGCCGGGGTTTCGGCGAAGGCGTGAAAGGCCAGGGCGGTGGTGATCTCGAAGAAGCTGATCGGGGCGCCGCGGTTGGCGGCCTCGACCTCGTCGATGCGGTCGCAAAGCGCCTCGTCGGAGATCAACCGGCCGGCCAGCCGGATACGCTCGGAAAAGCGCACCAGGTGCGGCGAGGTGAGGACATGGACTTCGAGGCCGGCGGCTTCGGCGATGGCGCGCAGATAGGCGGTGGTCGAGCCCTTGCCGTTGGTGCCGGCGACATGGATCACCGGCGCCATGCGATCCTGCGGCCGGCCGAGGGCGTTCAGCAGGCGCTCGATCCGGCCGGTGGAAAGATCGATCAAGGTCGGGTGCAGAGCGCGCAGGCGCGCAATCACGCCGTCCGAGGCGCGGATGGCGTCGTGGTCATGCCCCGGAGCGCGATCAGGCGGCGGCGAGGCGGGCGCGTCCCATCATCAGCGTACGGAGGATCGAGCCGAGAACAGAGGGGAGTTCCTTGCGGGCGACCACCCGATCGACCATGCCGTGCTCGACCTGGAATTCCGCGGTCTGGAAGGCAGCCGGCAGGGTTTCGCGGATCGTCTCCTCGATCACCCGGCGCCCCGCGAACCCGATCAGCGCCGCGGGCTCGGCCAGGTGGACATCGCCGAGCATGGCGTAGGAGGCGGTGACGCCGCCGGCGGTGGGATCAGTCAAGACGACAACATATGGCAGATGCGCCCGGCGCAGGCGCTGGATGGCGGCGGTGGTCCGGGCCAGCTGCATCAACGACAGGGCGCCCTCCTGCATTCGCGCGCCACCGGAGGCGGTGAACACCACCAGTGGCGATTTACGCTTCACCGCTTCGTCCACGGCGGCCAGGAACGCCTCGCCGGCGGCGGCGCCGAGAGAGCCGCCCATGAAGGCGAAATCCTGGACCAGCACGACGGTCGGGACGCCGCCGATCTCGCCCTCGGCCAACGCCATGGCGTCGGTCTCGCCGGTGGCCTTGCGCGCCGCCGCCAGGCTTTCGCGATAGGACTTGCCGTAGGTGAAACCGAGCGGATCGTCTGGGGTCTTGGGAAGGGCGACGCCTTTGCACCTGCCGCCATCGAAGGTGTAGGCGAAGCGCAGGGACGGGCGGATACGCATGTGCCGGCCGGCGGGAGTCACCCACAGAGCCGCCTCCAGATCGGCGCGGTAGATCATCTCCCCGGTGTCAGGGCATTTGACCCACAGGTTGTCCGGTGTCTCGCGCCGGGTGACGAGCTTGCGCACGCCGGGAGCGATCTTGGCCAGCCAGCCGCCGCGCTCGCGATTGGCCGACGGCGGCGGTCGCGCGGGCTTGCTCTTCTTGTCGTCGGTCAGGGCCATTCGAGGGTCGGCAGTCTCTATCCGGCGGTTCGCGCCGACCGCACAGCCTTAGCGAGGCGGGCAGCGGTTTCCAGAACTTTCGCGGCAGGATCACGGTTCCGTGCGATGGCCACGACAATCTCGTCGACCAGCGCCGATCCGACCACCACCGCGTCGGCGACACGCGCCACTTCAGCCGCCCGCTCCGGGGTGCGAATACCGAAGCCGACGGCGACCGGCAGCGGCGAGGCGGCGCGAATCCTTTCGACCGCCGGTCCCACGACGGCGGCATCGGCCTCCTTCTCTCCGGTCACGCCGGCGACCGACACGAAGTAGACGAACCCGCGGGCGCCGGTGAGGACAAGGGGGAGTCGTCGATCATCGGTGGTCGGCGCGACCAGGCGGATGAGCGCGAGGCCCTCGCCGTCCAGGGCGTCGGTGAGCGATCCGGCCTCCTCCGGCGGGCAATCGACCACGATCACCCCATCGATGCCGCAGGCGGCCGCGTTCCGCGCGAAGGCGGCGATGCCATGGGTGAGCAAGGGATTGAGGTAGCCCATCAGGATCACCGGCGTCGTGACGTCGGTTTGGCGGAACCCGCGGGCGAGATCCAGGACGCCCTCAAGCGTCATGCCGGCCTTCAGCGACCGCGCCGCGGCCCGCTGGATCGGCGGACCCTCGGCCATGGGATCGGAGAACGGAAAGCCCAGCTCGATCACATCGGCGCCGGCCCCGGGGAGCCCGGCGAGGATGGCGCGGGAGGCGGCGAGGTCCGGGTCGCCGGCCATGACATAGGCCACGAAGCCGGCGCGGCCTTCATCGGCGAGTTCGGCGAACCGCGCGTCGATCCGCTCGACGCTCAAGCCCCGGCTCCGAGCCGGGCCGACGCCGTCGCCAGATCCTTGTCGCCGCGCCCGGAGAGGCCGACGACGACGAACCCGTCGCCAGGCGCCTGCGCGATCACCTCGGGAAGCCTGGCCAGGGCGTGGGAGGACTCCAAGGCCGGAACGATGCCTTCCAGTCGGGCGCAGAGCCGGAAGGCGGCCATCGCTTCATGGTCCGTCGCGGTGAGATAGTGGGCGCGACCGACATCGCGCAGCCAGGAATGTTCCGGACCGACACCTGGATAGTCGAGACCGGCGGAAATCGAATGAGCCTCGAGAATCTGGCCGTCGGCGTCCTGCAGCAGATAGCTCCTGGCGCCGTGGAGCACGCCCGGGCGGCCCGCGCCCAGGGCGGCGGCATGACGGCCGGTCTCGACGCCTTCGCCCGACGCCTCGACACCGAACAGGCGAACCGCTTCGTCGTTCAGGAAGGGATGGAAGAGGCCGATGGCGTTCGACCCGCCGCCGACGCAGGCGACAAGGGCGTCCGGCAATCGTCCTTCGCCCTCAAGCGCCTGCACGCGGGTCTCCGCGCCGATCACGGCCTGGAAATCGCGGACCATCATCGGGTAGGGGTGGGGGCCGACGGCCGACCCGATCAGATAATAGGTGTCGTGAACATGGCTCACCCAGTCGCGCAGCGCCTCGTTGGTGGCGTCCTTCAGCGTCGCCGCGCCACTGGTCACCGGACGCACTTCGGCGCCGAGCAGATTCATCCGAAGGACGTTCGGCGCCTGCCGCTCGACGTCCACCACCCCCATGTAGACGACGCAGGGAAGACCGAAGAGGGCGCATACCGTCGCCGCCGCGACGCCGTGCTGACCGGCGCCGGTTTCGGCGATGATCCGCGTCCTGCCCATCCGACGGGCCAGGAGAATCTGTCCCAGGCAGTTGTTGATCTTGTGCGAACCGGTGTGGTTGAGGTCCTCGCGCTTGAGGTAGATTCGCGCGCCGCCGAAATGACCGGTCAGGCGGCGGGCCAGATAGAGCGGACTGGGCCGGCCGACATAGTGGGTCAGGTAGCCGGCGAGTTCGGCCTGGAAGGCCGGATCTCCCTTGGCGGCGGCGTAGGCGTCGTCCAGCGCCAGGACCAGAGGCATCAGGGTTTCGGCGACGAAACGGCCGCCATGGTCGCCGAAGAATCCGCGACCGTCCGGGTAGGCGGTGAAATCGTTGTGGAGCAAGGCGTGGGTCAGGGCGAAGGGCCGGCGAACTTTAGACGCGGCGGACCGCCTCGAGGAAGGCCCGGATGAGAGCCGGGTCCTTTAGGCCCGCACCCCGCTCCACGCCAGAGGAAACATCGACCATCGGCGCTCCCGACTGGCCGATCGCCACCGCCACGTTCCATGGATCGAGGCCGCCGGCCAGGAACCATGGGCGCTCGAATCGACGCCCGGTGAGCAGATCCCAGTCGAAGCTGATTCCGGCGCCGCCTGGCCGGTCGGCGCCCGGCGGAGATTTCGTGTCGAACATCAGATGATCGACGGCGCCATCATAGTCCGCGCCGGCATCGACATCGGCGGCTTGCGAGACGGCGATGGCCTTGATCACCCCGGCCCCCACCCGCCGCGCGATCTCGCGCGATCGCGACGGCGATTCGCGCCCATGGAGCTGGATGAGGTCGGGCCGCAAGATGTGCGCCAGCCGATCGACCAGGGCGTCATCGGGATCGACGGTCACGGCGACGATCTTGGCGTTGCCCCGCGCCGGCGCGGCGAGGGCGGCGGCGGCTTCCACGGTGACGCGGCGGGGGCTGGCGTCGAAAAAGTTGAAGCCGACGAAAGCCGCGCCCCCCGCCAAGGCGGCGGCTACCGTGGACGCGGTCGACAGGCCGCAGATCTTGGCGATGGCCATCGACCCGCGCCTGACCTCACGCCGGACCGGAGACGGCGTTCCTGGCCAGAAGATCGCGGATTTCGCCGAGCAGGGTTTCGG
>Ga0209483_1002251_pt1 | contig 13659 bp, 9 predicted proteins | sample NGEPerA_FD_184508 | JGI IMG/M metagenome (GOLD analysis project Ga0209483, IMG submission 184508) | Arctic peat soil microbial communities from the Barrow Environmental Observatory site, Barrow, Alaska, USA - NGEE PermafrostL2-A... | ecosystem: Environmental > Terrestrial > Soil > Wetlands > Peat... | reverse complement strand
CGGGTGCAGGTACACCACGGAACCCGCTCGACGCCCGCGCGCATCGTGCCGCTGCTCGAGGACCGTCTCGCGCAGCTGCGCTGCCAGGCGCCGCTGCTCGCGCGCCCCGGCGAGCGAGTCGTGATCCGCGACGCCTCGCACCGCGACACCCTCGGAGGCGCGGTCATCCTCGACCCTCTTGCCCGTCGTCACGGCCCGGCCGGCGCCCCGATCCAAACGCTCCGCAGGCTGCTGGCGGGCGAGCAGCCACCCTCACAAGATGCCCCCATTGCGACCGATGCGACTGTCGCTAAGCCGGTCGCACAGCCCGCATCGCCCGCGCCGCTCTCGCCCGCCGCACTCGCGCTGGCGCGGAGACTTTGGGATGAGGGCTTCAGCCCATCCCCCGACCGCCAGCTCGACACCCACGATCTCGCTCGGCTCCGGGGTTCCGGCCTCGCCGTACGCCTCGCCCATGGACGCCACGCGCACGTCGACGCGATCGCCGAGACAGCCACGCGCCTGACGGCAATCATCCAAGCCGAGGGTCACATCTCGCTGCCCAGGCTGCGTGACGAGCTCGGCGCGTCCCGCGCTGACGCCAAGGCATTCCTCGACTACTTCGACAGCACCGGACTGACACTCCGGCGCCACGACAACATCAGGATCCTACGCGCCTCGCGCAGGCGATGACGATCTCGGGGCAGCTCACAAGATATGGTCCTGACCATCCGGGTGCTGAGCCGCGCATAGATGGGAACCCCGCAAGAGCGACGTCGTGCCGCAAATCGTCTACACCTGCGCCGCCAGCGCCGGCTTGCCGCCTCGATCGGGCTCGTCCTGCTCGCGGCCGTGGTGGCTGTCCTGAGCTCGGGTGGGGGCTCATCGCGCTCCCATCGCGTAACCCCGAGTGCCAAAGTCGTGGTTTCGGGCGGGCCGCTGGCTCCGGCCTCTGTCGGTGGCCTGGCAGCGCTGTGGGCTCCACAGAACGTGGTCGGCATTCAGCCTGGGACGGCTGCCGCGTATGAAGCCGCGTCGAAGCTTCCCGGGCCGGCCGGCTACATCCTGATCGCCGACCGCGGCAACAACCGCATCCTCGTCGTCGACCCCCAGGGAAGGACGGTCTTCCTGGACCCGACGCCGGCGGACATAGCGGCCGGCCGGCAGCTGATCTACAACGACGATACATTCGTGGAGCCCGGCGGGCAGTCCTTGATCGCCAACGAGGAGGACAACCACGCGATCGTGGAAGTCGGCATCGCCGACCACAGCCTCAAGGTGCTGTTCGGCCATCCCGGGGAAATGGGCACGGACGCGACCCATCTGCATACGCCCGACGACGCCTACGAGCTGCCCGACGGGTCCTTCACCGTGGCCGACGCCTACAACTGCCGGATCCTGTTCGTGAAGGCCGGGCGGATCGTCCGTGAATACGGGCACGCGGAAGTCTGCCGCCACGATCCACCTGACTACTTCGGGGCCGTCAACGGCGATACCCCCGTCCCCGGGGGCGGGGTGCTGGTGAGCGAGATTCCCGGCAACTGGATCGACGAGATCGGACCTGAAGGACGCCTCCTCTTCTCGTTCCAGGCGCCGGTTAGCTACCCCTCCGATCCTCAGCCGCTGCCCGGCGGACGCATCCTCCTGGCCGACTACGCGAGCCCCGGCCATATCCTGATCGTCGACCACACCGGGCGGGTGCTGTGGCGCTACGGCCCGACGCGGGGCTACGGACGGTTGGACCACCCGTCCCTGGCGATGGGCCTGCCGAACGGGGATATAGCCGTGAACGACGACTACCGCGACCGCGTGCTCGTGATCGATCCGCGCACGAACAGGATCGTGTGGAAATACGGGCACACCGACTCACCCGGCACCGCGCCGGGGTATCTCAACACCCCCGACGGCATGGACTTCATCCCGGCAGGTCCCCGGGGCGGCCCGGACTACGCCGCGGTCGTGCACCCATAGGCCTATGCGTCCGCCGAGACCCGAGCTTGTGAGGCGACACCGGGATGTGCACCGTCGCCAGGTCCGCCGGCGCCGCGCGGTCGCCGCGGCGGCTCTCGTCGCGATCGTGCTTGCGGCGCTGATCGCGAGCGGTGGGACCTCGCGTCACGCGACGAGCACTGTCGGGAACACACGCTCGAGGGGGTCGGGTTCAGCCGGCGGTGGGACGGCCAACGTGAGGGTCGTCGTGGTGGCGAGCGGCCGGCTCCCGGCCCCCGTCCAGGATGCAGCTGTGGCGGCGATCACTCCCGACAGCGCCCTGCTAATCGGCGGGCTCGATCAGGGCGAATCCTCGGTGGCGGACATCGTGAGGGTAACTGGCTCAGAAGCGATCGGAGTAGGCGCGCTGCCGAGCGCGCTGCACGATGCCTCCGCAAGCGTGATAGGAGGAGAGGTCTACCTATTCGGCGGCGGGGTGATCACATCGTTCTCTCAGATCACGCGCATCTCGAGCACCGGCGAAACGCAGCCGACCGGCCAGCTTCCCACTCCCGCCTCGGACCTCGCCACAACAGCGATCGCCGGCACCGTCTACATCGTCGGTGGATACACAGGCCAGTCCCCCCTGCGAACGATTCTCGCCTGGCGCCCGGGCGGCGCACCGGCCCGCGTGGTGGGAATGCTCCCCAAGCCCTTGCGCTATGCGGCAGTGGCCGAGCAGGGCGGCCAGCTAGTCATCGCCGGCGGCACGAGCGGGGTGAGCGCCAGCCAGGACGTCTACCGCTTCGATCCCAGCACCGGACGGGTCACGACCTTCACCCATCTGCCGCGTCCGCTGACACACGCCGCGGGCGCAGCGTTGAACGGAACCGTGTTCGTGCTCGGCGGACGTGGAGCGGAACCAGACAGCCAGACGCGGCGGATCCTCGCGATCTCCCCGAGCGGAGTCGTGAGCACCGCGGGCGCCCTACCCCAGCCCCTATCGGATCTCTCGGCAGTGAGGCTCGGCGAACACATCCTGATCGCCGGTGGACGCGACCAGGGTGGGCACGTTCATGACGCGCTCCTGACGCTCGGCATCCAGCCAGGATAACGACGCGCCTCCGGTCAAGGACGGTCGTCCTCAACTGATCGAAGGTTCTCGCGGCTGACACCGGTGCTCCCAACGTGTGTCTCAGCTATCGCGATGCCGCCCTCGTGAGCCAGCATTTCGATGCTGATGTGATCAAAGCCGGATCGTTTCAACGCTTCGTGCCACCAGGCGGCGTTGGCCGGATACTCCCAGCGTCCGCTGGCCAGCCGGGCGGCGTTCTTCAGCAACCTCCACACGCCAGGGAGTCCTCGACGTGCGATCTTGCGCAGCTTGGCGGTTACCACGCGACGGTCGCGAGACTGCATCGGGTTGAGTGAGAACATCATGTCGCCGATCACGAGCCGCCCGCCCGGCTTGAGGACCCGCCTGGCCTCGGCGAGAGCGCGATACTTGTCGGCGTGACGCAGCTCATGCAGACAGTAGTTTGAAACCACCAGATCGGCGACCCCGTCGACAAGCGGAAGGCTGACGGCAGAGGCCAACACGCTCTCAACGTTGTGGAGGTCTGCGCTGGCTGCCTTGACGCGTAGATACTCACGCATCGCGGGCGAGCTGTCGATTGCCCACACGCGAGCGGTGCGCTCCGCGAAGGCCAGGGACAGCAGACCTGTGCCCGAGCCCACATCAACGACTGTGTGCTCCGCCTGTGGCTCTGCCAGTTCAATGATACGGGCGCGCAGGTCGCGAAACCCGGGGCTGCGCGCGATTAGCTCAGCATCGGCGACGCGCGCATCCCAGTTCTTGGAAGTCGCGAATATCCCCCCATTATTTACAGACGATCTAAGTTCAGGTTATGTACTCCAATAGAGTTTTCTCATCTTCGCCCGGAAGACGGTGAATAAGCACCTCAATCGTTCGTGAGAGCTTTCTCAGCGTAGGCGGGTGTTAACGGGACTACAGTGGCGCCTCGTCGCCAGGCCCGCAGCTTGACCCCGACCTGAACACGCTTTCGCCCTTCGACCGACCCCCCGGATGAGCATCGTCACGACTCCGCCACCGTTGTCTGCGTCAGGAGGTGTTCCACCCGAGCAGATACCGTCCGAGCCGCCGCGTCGTGCCTGGTGGATGGCCAAGCGTGTCCTGCTCGCGGCGGTCGGGATCGTTCTGCTCACGGGCGGGGCGACCTACGTCGTGGCTCGCAATGAGGTCGGCAGAGTGGTCGAAGCGCTCGGCCAGAGCAAGCCTGTCAAGGTCGCGCCGCGAGTGCTCGCTCCCACGAGCAAAGGCGAACCCGAGACGCTGCTGCTGGTAGGCAACGACGAACGTCGGCACACGACGACCGCACCGGTGTTGCCACACTCGAACGAGATGCTGCTCGTGCGGATCGACCCGAGCAAGCCGACGATCTCGATGCTCTCGATCCCGCGCGAGCTGCAGGTCACGTTCACCGCGCCCACCGGGGCAGTGATCACGAACCGCATCAACTCCACCTACACGTACGGCTTCGAGGACGGCGGGGGCACCTCCGGGGGCGTCAAGCTCATGGTCGAAACGATCAAGCGCGTGCTCGGAATTCCCGTCATCAATCACGTGTTCGTAACCAACTTCAAGAAATTCGAACACGCGGTCAACGAAATGGGCTGCGTCTACATGACCGTGGACAAGCGCTACTACCACGTCAACGAACCTGGCGGCGAACAGTACTTCGAAATCAACCTGCAGCCGGGCTATCAGCGGCTGTGCGGCAAGCAGGCGCTCGAATTCGTCGCCAACCGCCACGAAAGCACCTCGCTGATCCGCGACGCTCGCGACCAGAGGTTCCTGCTCGAAGTCAAGGCGGAGTACGGCCCCACGCTGTTTGAAAGCCGCGAAAAGTTCGAGCACATCCTCGGCAAGGCCATGGAAACCGACCTGCACGGGGAAGAACAAGTGCTGGCCCTCCTGGAGCTGCTGGTCGAATCGGCGGGCAAGCCGGTCCGTCAGGTGCCCTTCCACGTCACCGAGCTGACCTCGGAAGACACCGCCACGCCCGAACAGATCGACGAAGCGGTGCGGTCGTTTCTGAACGGCACCGCCCCGATCTCCACGAGGAATGTGAGCAGGGCGGTGAGCGCCGCCCGCCTGCACCGTCACGCTCACGGCACGCCCCCAGCGCTCTCCCTCACGCCGACTTCCGGGGAAGCGCTCGCGCAGGCGCGCTCAGCCGCGCCAAACCTGCCTTTCCCCCTGGAGTACCCGAGGGCTCGCGATGCCTTTGCGGGCGCCGAACTCGACATGCTGCGCCTCTACCACATCCACGATCAGCACGATCGCCTTCACTCGATCTATACGATCGTCATCGACCGCGGGGGCCTGGGCGAATACTACGACGTGCAAGGAAGCGGCTGGACCGATCTGCCCCTGCTGAGCAACCCGAGTCAGACGGCTCACATAGGCTCGCGCACCTACGAGCTGTTCTACGCGGGAGAACAGATCCGCACGATCGCCTGGCACGAAGGCGGCGCCGCATACTGGATCCAGAACACGCTGACCAACAGCGTCGGTCCGCGCGAGATGCTGGCGATGGCCGAGCAGACGCTGCCCGTCATCAGTCCCGGCGCCGGCAGCGCCCACGCGACCCCGGCGATCGCGACCCTGCACGGCTTGCACCTGCCCCCGCGAGAACTCGCCACCACGAGCCTTACCTCCGAGCTCGCTGCGGTGCTTGGCTTTCTGAGTCTCGCCATCGTCGCCCTACTCGCGCTCGGTGTGTTCTCCCGCCAGCGCGAGCTGAGCAACCTGCGCGAACAGGTCGCCCTCGCGATGGCCGTCGAAGCACAACAACGTGCCCACTCGGCAGCGTCTCAATCTCCCGTCGTGTCTAAGACCTGAGAATGATGCTCTCCACCCTCGCCCATCGACTACCCGACCCAACGCAGAGCGACGCGCCCGACGCTCCCGAGCTGGGGCTGCTCACCCCGCGCGCGGCCGCCCGGTAATCGCAGCAGATGTGTGATCTCTCATCGTGAGAGATATCTCACCAGTGTCTTAGCTGGGATTTTGTTCTCACGGGGAATATGACTGGATGATCCTACCGCATTCACCCACCTAAGAGATGCCGGGCTGCGCAGGCTCGTACTCACCAAGCGCTAATACAGCAGCGCCCTGTCGTGGCCGCCGCCCGGGCCGGAACGAACTATGAAAGTACTCACGAATGGGATCGAAGAATCACGTAAAATTACCCCGATGAACAGTTCCTCCGAGCAGCGTGCCCTCGCACGCCCAGGGTCGCCCTCCACCTGGCGCACGAGCGGCCACGAGGCGCAGGTGTTCGTCGATGACAGCGGACGTCGCGCCCTGGGCGTGCGGCTCCTCTGCTTCGCGATCGCCGCGCTCTGCGCAGTCTGGCTCACGGGACTAGTGGTCGGGATGGTGGGCTTCTCCGGCTTTGCCACGCCTCGTCTGGCGGCCCTGGCGCAGGGGAGCGTCACGCACCGCACGAGCGCGCCCTTGGCTCTGGCCGATGTCGAGGAGACGGGGAGCGCCTCCTCGATCGGGCGCACCCGCTATCAACCGATCGCGGCTCGGCCGGCATGCGCGTCCTATCGCACTGGAGCAGGGACGCCGCCAGGACGGCGCAGGACGGCGCTTCACTCGGCCTGTCTGATCCAGCTCGCGGCCGCCGATCAGCACCGCGACGTAGCCTCGGCCTGAGATGAGCGCCGGTCGCCCTGGCCGGTCGGCGCGGTCGGTCTTTCGGGCTCATCACGTGATCGTGGGTTTCTGCATGGCGATGGTGGTCGTGCTGTTGCTCGTGGACGGGATCACGACCAAGACGTTGGGGGCTTCCGGCACGGACGCGCCGAGCGCCGACGCGCCGCTCGCCGCCTCGGGGCCGATTCTGGTCTCCGACGGTCACGGAGGTCTCGTCTCGCGGGCCCCCGCGCCGGGGAGGCGAATCGCGTTGACGTTCGACGACGGGCCGAGCGCGAGGTGGACACCGCGGATCCTGTCGATCCTCGAGCGCGCGCACGTCCCCGGCACCTTTTTTGAGATGGGTAGCAACGCAGTGCGCGCGCCCGCGCTCACCAGGCGGATCGTGCGTGACGGGTTCGAACTCGGAAACCACACGTTCACCCACCCCGACCTGGCGACGATCCCGGCCTGGCAGCGCGATCTCCAACTCGGGATGACCGAGAGCGCCTTCAGCGGCATCGTCAGACTGCAGACCCGCCTGGTGCGCCCGCCGTATGCCTCGACCCCCGATGCGATCACGCCCAAGCAGATCGCGGTGTGGGGGCAGATCGCGGCCAAGGGCTACACGATCGCCGTGACCAACTACGACACGCGCGACTGGAGCCAGCCGGGGGTGAGCTCGATTCTCGCCGCCGCGACGCCCGCCGGGAGCCAGGGCGGAATCGTGATGATGCACGACGGCGGCGGCAACCGGGCGCAGACCGTCGCCGCCCTGCCACGCGTGATCGCGCGCCTGCGGCAACGTGGCTTTCACTTCGTGACCGTCGCGCAGCTCGCGGGAAAGACTCGCGGCGCGTTCATGATTCCGGTCGGCGGCTGGGAACGCTTTCGAGGGCGCCTGTTCGTGGCGATGCTGGCGGTCGCACGAACCGTCACTACCGTGTTGACGGTGATCGTGTTCGCGGTCGCGGTGCTGGTCGCGTTGCGGATGCTGCTGGTGCTCGCGCTGGCGTCGGTGCAGGTTCGTCGCGGCCGCCGGCGCGAGGCGGATACCTCGTTCGTCCCACCGGTGTCGATAATCGTGCCCGCGTACAACGAGGCTGTCGGGATCGAGCGCTGCGTGCGCTCGCTCGCTCGCAGTGACTATCCGAGTCCGTTCGAGGTGATCGTGGTCGACGACGGATCGACCGATGACACGGCTGATCGCGTGCGTGCGCTCGGGCTCGCCGGGGTGCAGGTAATCACCCAGGCGAATGCGGGTAAGCCCAAGGCGCTCAACACTGGCCTGACAGCGGCGGCGAACGAGATCGTGGTGACTGTCGACGGCGACACGGTGTTCGAGCCTGACTCGCTGCTGCACCTGGTGCAGCCCTTCCGCGAGGCGGATGTCGGCGCGGTCTCGGGAAACACGAAGGTCGGCAACCGCACCGGCCTGCTCGGACGCTGGCAGCACATCGAGTACGTGATGGCGTTCAACCTCGACCGGCGCATGTATGAGGTCCTCGGCTGCATGCCCACGGTGCCCGGGGCGATCGGTGCGTTTCGCCGCGCAGCGCTCGTCGATGTGGGAGGCGTCTCGGGCGCCACCCTCGCGGAGGACACCGACGTGACGATGGCGATCGGGCGTGGCGGCTGGCGAGTGCTCTACGCCGAGGACGCCCGTGCGTGGACCGAGGCGCCGTCGACGCTGAGCGGCCTGTGGCGCCAGCGCAGCCGCTGGTCCTACGGGACGCTGCAGTCCCTGTGGAAGCATCGTGGCGCGTTGCTGCACCCGAAGGAGGGTCGGATCGGGAGTCGCGCGCTGCCGTACATGGTCCTGTTTCAGGTCCTGTTGCCGTTGGCGGCGCCGCTGATCGACCTGTTCGCGATCTACTCGATCCTGTTCCTCGACCCGCTGCCGATCCTCGCCTTCTGGGTAGCGTTCAACGCCTGCCAGATGGTGCTCGCGTGGGTTGCATTCGGATGGGATCACGAGTCGCGCAGTCCGCTTTGGTCGATGCCCTTGCAGCAAATCGTCTACCGCCAGCTGATGTACCTGGTGGTGATCGATTCGCTGATGGTCGCGCTGATGGGCACGCGCCTGCACTGGCACCGGCTCTCGCGAACCGGCGAGGTGGAGGTACCTCCACCGGCGCCGCGACCGACGACCCTATGAATGAGACAGCGTCGCGTCGCCCGCTCGCTCGGTTGTGCGTGTGCGCGTGTGCGCTCCTGCTCACCTCGCTGGCGGGGTGCGCGAGCAGCGGCGCAAGCGCGCCTATCACACCCCCGGGTGGCAGCGACGTGTTCTCGCCGTATGTTGACGTGACGCTGATCTCCCCTTTCGACCTCTCCGGCGTGGCGGCGGACGCCGGGGCGCGCTCGCTGACGCTGGCCTTCGTGACCGCCGGCACCGGCGCCTGCGAGCCGGCGTGGGGGGCCCAGACTCCGATCGATGCCGCTGCCGTGATGAAGCCCGCGGCTCGTCTGCGCGCAGCCGGCGTGGCGCTGCGCGTCTCCTTCGGAGGGGCGCAGGGCCCTGATCTCGCACGGGGCTGCGGCAGCGCGAGCAGCCTGGAGGCTGCCTACGCCTCGGTCCTCGATCGCTACCAGGCGGTGGCCGCCGACTTCGATCTGGAGGGCATAATGCTCACCGACCACACGGCGATCGTCCGCCTGTCGCGGGCCGTAGCGGAGCTTCAGGCTCAGACTAGACGCCCGCTCGCGGTCTCGCTCACGCTGCCGGCGTCTCCCAAGGGCTTGTCGAGCGCTGCGCTTGAGGATGTGCGCTCAATGCTTGCGGCCGGCGTGCACCTGAGCGCGGTGAACCTGCTGGCGATGGACTACGGCCCCGCCATCGCCCGTGGGCGTATGGGAGCCACCGCGATCGCCGCCGTGGGCGCCGCGCACCGGCAGCTCTCAGCGCTGAGGGGACGGATCTCCAAGTGGAGTGCCCTGGGTGTGACGGCGATGGTGGGCGTAAACGACGTGAGCGGTGAGATCTTCACACTCGCCGACGCGCGCACGCTGGCGAGCTTCGCCGCCCAGAGAGGCCTCGGGCTGACTTCGATCTGGTCGCTGGCGCGCGATAATCCGTGCGCAGGAAGCGAGTCTGGGGCGGTTCCCACATGCAGCGGTGTGAGCGAGCCGCCATACGCCTTCAGCCGCGTCTTCGGAGCGCACGCAACGACCGGCCTGCTGCCCCGCCGGGCAGTCGATGGGAGCTAGGGAGCTATGCGGTTCAGAATCTCTCCATCGCATTTCTTGCGCCGCCGCTCGATCACGGTAATCGGCGTCGTTGCGCTCGCCGCCCTCCTGTTCGCCAGCGGGACGGCCCGCCTCGCCGCCACGCCCACGGCACGCCTCGCGCAGCGTACTGCCAGGATCGTGGTGCGGGTTAACCAGGTCGGATTCCCCCTCGGCGCGGTAAAGACCGCGACCGCTCTGACGCGGGAAGCGCTCCATTCACGCGCGTTTGGAGTGGTCAACGCGCAAGGCCAGACGGTTCTCCGCGCGCGTGTCGGACCCGATCGCGGCGCCTGGAACCGCCGCTGGCGCCACGCCTACGCGCTTGACTTCAGCGCCCTGCACACGCCTGGCACCTACCGGATCGTGCTTGAACAGGCGCCTCAGATCCACTCTCCCTCTTTCGTAGTGGGTGGCACGAGCTACACCTTGCTGGCCGCGCGCGAGCTGAGCTTCCTGCGCGAGCAGCGCGACGGGACCGAAGTCGACTCCTCGCTGCTCGATCGCCAGCCCTCGCACCTCGCCGACTCCAGCGCATCGGTCTACCGGACGCCCGTCTACCGCAACGATCGCCTGCTCGGCGGCCTGACTCGTCTGGGCATCGCGCCGGTCGACGTCGCGGGAGGATGGGCCGACGCGGGCGACTACCTGAAGCTCGTCGAGACCGCCAGCTTCGTCGAGGACCTGCTGCTGTACACCCTCCGCGAATACCCCTCCGCGCTGGGAGCGGCTGAGCCCCAGCTCGCGGCCGAAGCCCGTTACGGGTTGCAATGGCTGGGACGCATGTGGGACCAGCAGAGCGGCGTCCTGCGCTACCAGGTGGGAATCGGGGACGGCAACGCCCGCATCGAAGGTGACCACGACTTCGGCTGGCGCCTGCCCCAGTATGACGAAACGATTCGCGCGAGATCGGGGCGCGGCGCCTACTACGTGCGCTACCGGCCGGTCTTCCAAGATGGGACCGCCGGGGCGCCGATCAGCCCCAACCTCGCCGGCCGGATGGCCGCCGCCTTCGGCCTGTGCGCGCAGGTCTTCCAGGCCACCGAACCCGCATACGCGCACCAGTGCCTGCTGTGGGGACAGACGATCTTCGATCGCGCGAACACGCACCCGCGGTCACTCGTCACGACCATGCCGCACGACTACTACCCCGAGCGCGAGTGGCAGGACGACCTCGAGCTCGGCGCCGACGAGCTGCTCCGCGCCACGGCCACGACAGCCGATCATGAAGGGCTTCCCCACCCCGACGCGCTCTACTGGTTCGAGCAGGCCGACCGCTGGGGGCAGGCGTACATGACAAGCCCGCTGGACGGGACCGACACCTTCAACCTCTACGACGTCGGCGCGCTTGCGCACGTCGAGCTGATGGCGAACCGCGTGTATGCGCCGGCGAAGGCGGTCGCGGAGATGCAGAGCGATCAGGCGGCCGTGCTCGAAGATCTCCACGATCAGCTCGCCGCGGCCGAGCGCGTCGCGGCGCGCGACCCGTTCGGGATCGGCTACGCCTACGCCAACGACGACACCGTCTCGCACCTGCTCGGGCTCTCGCTCGAGGCGCGCTTCTACGACCAGATCGCGGGAACGAGCGCCTATGAGGGATTTGCCCAGCGCCAGCTAGACGCCGTGCTCGGCCAGAACGCGTGGGGGCTCTCCTTCGTGGTCGGCGCCGGTAGCCGCTTCCCCGACTGCCTCTCCCACCAGGTGGCAAACCTAGAGGGCTCCCTGACCGGCGGTTCCCCGCTGCTGCTGGGGGCGGTCGTCCCTGGCCCCGTGGACACCGCCGAGCTGCGCCACCTCAGCGCCTCAGAAGGCTATCGGCCCTGCCCCACCGCTCAGAGCTCGGCCGGCAACCCTGATCCCTACGCCCAGTTCAACGGGCGAGGCGCCGCCTATGAGGACAACGTGCTGGCCTTCCCCACCAACGAGCCGAGTGACGACATCGCGGCGCTCGCGCTGCTGGCCTTCGCGCGCGAGGCGGCGGGTTGAGCTCGGGATCAGCGACGGCGCGATCGCGTCGCACGCCACGCCGGCACTGGCCGCCACGGTCGATAACAACCGCGAGGCTGACCCGCGAACCTGCGAACGCCGAGGGCCAGCCACCCATAAGCTTCCATGCTGACTAGGGTCTGAGCGCATCGGACGCCTCTCCCCCCGCTCCAAGCGAGTTCGCGTGGCCTTGGCGGCACTGCTCGTGCTGCTGCTCGCAGCCGTGTTCGGTGCCTACCTGTACGAGCACCACCGCACCGGCAGCGTGTACCACCCCCACGCCCGGTTCGTGCCACAACCAACGCCGACGCTGCCGGCTCACGGTCCGGATCGCTTCGCCTGGCCGCTCTACGGCTTCAGCAAGAATCATGCCCGCTTCTTCCCGGCGCCCACGAGCGTGCACCCGCCGTTTCGGCGGCTATGGGTACATAACGAGCACGCTCTGCTCGAGTTTCCGCCGGTCATCTACGGCAATCACATCTTCCAGTTGGCCGACGACGGCGTGTTGATAGCGATCAACAAGAGCACGGGCCGCACCTTTTGGGCGCACTCGCTTGGTGTCCTGTCCGCCTCCACGCCGGCCGTCACTTCGAGCACCGTCTACGCGACCGTCCTCTCCACGGGCAAACCAGGCATTCCCGGACGGGTGTTCGCGATCGACTACAAGACGGGCAGAACGCGGTGGTGGCGCGATCTGCCGAGCCCCAGCGAGTCCTCGCCGCTGCTCGATCGCGGAAGGCTCTACTTCGGCTCCCAGGACGGGACCGTGTACGCGCTCGACGCCCGCAACGGCCACGTCGCATGGACCTACCACGCGGGCGGCGCGGTCAAGGCCAGCCCGACGCTGTCAGGCGGGGTGCTGTACTTCGGCGACTACTCCGGACACGCCCAGGCGATCTCAGAGCAGAGCGGCCGGCAGCTGTGGGTCTCAGGCTCCGAAGGCGCGCTGCTCGGCAGCGGCACCTTCTACTCCACCGCCGCCGTCGTCTATGGCCGCGTGTTCCTCGGCAACACCGACGGGCGCATCTACGCCTACGACGCCTCCACCGGCCGGCTTGACTGGGCCGTGCAGACCGGCGCCTACGTGTACGCCTCACCCGCGGTCACCAATGCTCCCGGCCTCGGCCCGACGATCTACCTGGGCTCCTACGACGGGACCTTCTATGCGCTGAACGCCCGCTCGGGCAGCATCGATTGGCAATACAACGCGGGCGGGCGGATCTCCGGGTCGGCGACGATCGTCGGGCGCACCGTCTACTTCTCCGACCTCGGCCAGCACCGCACGTACGGCCTCGGCATCTCCACCGGGCGAATGCTCTTCCGGATGAACACAGGCGCCTTCGACCCGGTGATCAGCGACGGCACGGACGTCTACCTCACCGGCTACACCGGCCTCTACGGGCTCGCGCCCAGGTAGGGTTGGCTGCACGGTCAGGGAGCCTCAGCTCGCCCACCTCTCACTGACCCGTTCACCTCTCCCGCCGTGCTGCCTGCATCAAGCGCCGATCCGTCGGCGGCGGTGAAACCTGGAAGATCGAGCGTGATCCGGGCGCCTCCCTCGGGTCCTTGTCCGGCCAGGACGTGTCCAACGTGTGCCTCGGCGATCGCGCGCACGATCGCCAACCCCAGTCCTGTCCCGCCCGAGGCGCGGTCACGGGCTGCGTCGGTGCGGTGGAAGCGATCGAAGACGCGCTCGCGCTGGTCTGCGGGGATGCCCGGCCCGTCGTCTTCGACGACGAATCGCAGGTGATCTGCGCCCTCACGCTCGACCCCTAGACGCACGAGTCCGTCGCCGGGAGCGGTGTGTGCGA